>CXWL01007440.1_pt1 | contig 13396 bp, 12 predicted proteins | sample 590931 | NCBI WGS metagenome assembly CXWL01 (sample SAMEA3498368, study PRJEB10139) | groundwater metagenome | biome: water well; material: biofilm material | place: Germany | collected 2015-04-27 | reverse complement strand
GGTGGTGGAGGTGGGGGTGGTGGAGGCGGCGGAGGGGGTGGTGGAGTACAACACGGAGGAAGCACCTGTGCCTTCACCTGTTCTGGAGACGTGACTCCTGTAATAAAGGCAATCGTTACCCCAGTAGCAACCACAGCACATACGACGAAAAGACCGATAAGTATCGATCGCATTTTTGCGCCTGTTGCCAGTGCTGTGTTTTGTTCTAGATTTTTCATACAATTTTGATACTACTAACTTTTTTAATAAATGTGTAATAACCTACCGCTCCCGCGGTGTACAAAAAAGGGAGTTGTGGGTGGGTGGAGTTGCTCTAAAGCTTCCCCACCCACACACGTAACGATCAGCGGAACCCTCGCTTGATCTGTGCGGCTTCCTCGTCGGTTGCTGCCCAGAAAAAGAGTTGGTCTGTGCCCTTTTCAAAGGACACGTAGTGGACGCGCGCGCGCGACACACCACCAACTGTCCTGTAGTCCTTAGGCCGAACGCCGTTTGTGAACGAGCTCTGGCGAGCCTGTCCGTCCCGGACCTCGACGCAAAGTGCGAGGAGATTCGCCTGGTTTTGCGCGAATTTGCGCGAGACGCGGAACTGGTAATGTCCGGGCACCACTTGAATCGTCCCCATGCGGGTGCGATCCAAGCTGACTGCCCTGTCCACCGCGCTAAAGTCGCACGGACTTAGGGGACAGCCAATTGGTGGTCGGAGCCACAACGCCTTCGCCGAGTCGGGCTCGCCGGTTTTTGCAACCGAACGGTACCCGAAACAAACGTCGTCATACGGTCCGTAAACCGCATAGTGAACGTTTGCTTCGCGCGGATCCCTGACTTCGAAGTCGACATAAGCGCACGGTGGCGCGACAAGCGGACGCCCAATCGGATTGGCGCAGTATGGTGCAAGCACCACCCGACCCGTCCGTTTGTTCACCCACGCGCACTCGCCCTTCCTTAGCGCGCGCGACATGCCATTGACGTCAGCACGGCCCTTACCGTTGGCAAGGACAATGCGATCCATTTGGAACTTCCCGCTCACAGAACAGTCCTTTTCAAGGGACCGCAAGTAGGCGGGTATTTCCGCCACAGTCTTGAGATTCGCCTCAGGATCGTGTGCCTTGAAACTTTCCAGGTAATTGGTTGCAGAGGCGCAGGAACCATCCTTCTTGCACTTTGCGACCGAAAGCATGGTTGCTCCAGTTGGGTCGCGCTTGAGCGCGGCCTCGACAATGTTTGCAAGCTGCTGCGGAGACTGCGCTCCGTACCAGTAACCCTTGTAAGGGCTTGCACTGGCCTCGCCCGTCGCTCCAAAAGAGAGCAGCGCGGCGAGCAAAAACATGACTTTGTTCATGATCGTTACTCCCTATGTGCGCCACCAGGAAATCTGGTAGCGACTTTTTTGAAAGAATTTTCGCTCCCTCCCCACGTGAGTCGTCTGCGACGACATCTCACGGGGCGAACTTCTCTTCTTGCGAAGAGCAATCTACCAAGAAGGTTGACTTCCGAGAAGATTGCTTCCAACAAGTGTTGCGGTAACGACAAAACGTCCTGACTTTGTACCAAACGAATCACACGTTGCAAGTGTGAGCTTGGAACCCTGTACGCTTAGGGGAAGAGCGTCTTGTGTAGCGTCAGCAGTTACCACAGACTCTACTGCATAGGTATAGGTACGCGTTGCGGAAGTTACGATAATTGTGTCCCCCTTCTGTAGCGTCTCAATATCATTAAAGGCCTTGAACTCTCTGTTCTTTACGACTGGCAGGTAGCTTGAGTGTCCAAAGATGATAACGTTTCCTTCTTCACCAAGTCTTGCAGACGTTGGATAGCGAACTACTCCAGAGAGAAGTGCGCTATCAAGTGTCTCTACGTCAGTTGCAGTCGGGTTATTTACTTTTTCTGAAATCTTCAAGGTTGGTATTTCAAGTTGCAGAGGAAGTTCTTTTTCTTTCATCGCTGCTGCAGGCCCTACAACCATATCCATCTGTTTTGACACCAGAGCGACTGAGGCGCTCTGTGTTATTGGATTTGGAAGGAGGTCAAGCGTTGCCGCTATTCCTGTAGACGTAAAGAGTATAGCGAAAAATACAACCGCAAAAAGCCATTTCTTTGTGTAGGCACGCTGTGTCGCCCACACGAGGTGCGCAGTAGCCTTGATAACTGGTCGGTTTTTGGTCATATATTCCCTTACATATTTACACTATAATGAACGTATTGTCAAGGTCTTGCCGATACGGGTATTTTGGGTTGTACTTACAGAGACTTGACAGTAGATATGGGGTGTGGTAAACAATAGTTATATGGAAATAACAACAACTAGCGAAACATCAAGTCGCCAAGTCGCTATTAATGCGCTTGCCGTGGTTGGTTTCGTCGTACTTCTTTTGTTAGGTATCATGTTCGCCGTATATAGTGCACGATATGTACCGGTTGCGCTTTCACGTGTTGGCGCTGCTGCAGTTTCCCTTTCCTCTGTATTTAGACCTTCACAAGGAGAGCCTCAGCTCCAGGTCATTACGGCAACAACAACTCCAGGAGTTGTTGTAACTGGAGTGGCGGCAACAAGCACCGAAGTTGCTGTTGAAGAAACAACTCCAACAAAACCAGCCACCCCAAAACCTACGGCAGGTGCTCAAACACAGACCGTTACCACAACAGTTAAAGTTCCCGTAACACCTTTTGGAAAACCTGACCTTACCACAGACATTACTGCAGTGGGTTACTGCACAACAAACGAGACTTCAAGTTTCCGTCGTTCAAGCGAGATTCCTGATAACGAAAACGGTGGTGTTAAGTTCACCATTAAGAACAGTGGTACAAATGTTTCTGGACGATGGGACTTTGAATATGAACTCCCCACCTCTCCCGTAACAAAAAAGACTGCTTCCAGTCAAAGCTCTCTTAATCCTGGAGACGCCGTTGAGTTTACCCTTTGCTTTACCAAGCCACGCGCAGGAGACAATCGCGATATCGCCATACGAGTTGATACCGGTAAAGACGTAGACGAATCAAACGAAAACAACAATACCGATAGCGCTACAGTTTCTATCGAAAGTTAATTTCCCTTCCCCATTAAAGAAAACGGGCACGCCTATGGCGTGCCCGTTTTCTTTCGTGTGTCTAGCTCCACACTCTTATACATCCAAGTTTGCGAAGCTGGCATTACTTTGAATAAAGGCTTTTCTACTGGGTACATCTGTGCCCATAAGAATATCGAAGATTCTGTCTGCTTCTGCAGCATCTTCAACAACCACCTGTTTCAAAAGTCTTTTAGTTGGGTCCATTGTTGTTTCCTTTAGCTCTTCCGCGTTCATCTCACCAAGACCTTTATATCGCTGGATAGAAGGCTTGGTATTTTTCTTACTTACAATTGCCTCCTCTCCCTCTTCGGACTCTTCTCCTTCCTCTTCTTCTGAGATCTCTGCTATATCTTGTAGGGAATCATCTGAATCAATCCCAAGAATCTTAAACTTCTCCTCATCTGAATAAGCATATTGAATATTTTTACCTTGTTTGATCTTGTATAGTGGTGGCTGGGCGATGTATATAAAGCCGCCATCAATAACTTCACGGAAATGTCTGTAGAAAAGTGTCAGAAGTAGGGTACGAATGTGTGCGCCATCCACATCTGCGTCGGTTGCAATAATGATCTTGTGATAGCGAAGTTTATTGATGTCAAAAATATCTCCAATAGCGGTACCGAGTGCGACAACGAGGTTCTTAATCTGCTCTGAGGCAAGCATTTTATCAAGTCGGGCACGTTCAATGTTTAAAATCTTTCCACGAAGCGGGAGTATGGCTTGGGTACGACGATCTCGCCCTGCCTTAGCGGTGCCGCCTGCTGAATCTCCCTCTACAATAAAGAGCTCAGACTCAGAAGCATCCTTGCTCTGACAATCTGCCAGCTTTCCGGGAAGGGTCATGCCCTCAAGCGCACCTTTTCTCAGCACTGAGTCTTTTGCTGCTTTTGCTGCTTTCCTTGCTTTAAGTGCGAGTAATACTTTGTTTATGATCGCACGAGCATCGTCAGGATTTTCTTCAAGAAATGTTCCGAGTGCTTCACCAAACACACTCTCCACTGCGCCTCGTGCCTCCATTGAACCAAGCTTTGCCTTTGTTTGTCCTTCAAACTGAATTTCCGGCATTTTAACAGAGACAACTGCAGTGATTCCTTCAAGTGCGTCATCTCCCGTGAAATTTTCCTCATTTTCCTTAAGGATTTTCGCCGTACGCCCGTACGAATTTATGGTGCGTGTGAGTGCAGTCTTAAATCCTGTAACATGCGTTCCTTGTTCTGGATTATATATATTATTTGCAAATGCCATCAGTCGCGGGGAAATATCGTCGACATATTGAAGCGCAACCTCAACGGCAACACCGTCTTGTTCACGGTCAATATAGAAAATATTTTTATGAACCGGGGTTTGATGTTGATTATAAAAAGCAACGAGTGAACGAAGCCCGCCCTCAAAGTAGAAGGCCATGCTTGGAACCTCAAGTCCAAGTTCCCTGAGATAATATGCTTTTTTGTCGTCAACACTTTCACATTCACGTGCATCGAGTACAGAAATACGAGTACCTTTTACTAGGTATGCTTGCTGACGTACATGGGCGACTATTTTGTGCCAATCAAACTTAACTTCTTGGAAAATTGAGGCGTCTGCTTCAAAAGTCATTATTGTGCCGTGTTTCTCTGAGTTTCCGATTTTCTTTACCGATGCAACTGACTTTCCAATTTTGTACTCTTGCTCATAAGAGCCTCCATCACGATGAATTTCTGCGCGCATGTGTACGGAAAGTGCGTTCACTACAGAAATACCCACACCATGGAGACCTCCTGAAACTTTGTAACCAGATGCGTCTCCACCAAACTTACCGCCGGCATGAAGCGTGGTCATAATGGTTTCAAGTGCGGAAACCTTTGTATGCGGATGTTTATCGACAGGAATACCACGACCATTATCAACGACACGAATACGGTTCCCGGGAAGAAGCGCTATCTCAATATCGTCTGCAAAGCCCCCCATCGCCTCATCGCGCGAGTTGTCAAACACTTCCCAAATAAGGTGGTGAAGACCATCTGGTCCTGTGGTACCAATGTACATTCCAGGACGTTTTCGCACTGGCTCAAGCCCCTCAAGTACCGTAATTGAGGATGCGTCATATACTTTTGAATCGGCGCCTTTGGCGCCGATTTTTGCCTTTATTTTAGGCTGTTTTTCCTCCGTTTTCACCGCCATAATAGTACCTTTAGTATAGCATATATATGACCGTTTGGGTGGATTTCTGAGCGTCCTTGTGAGACGTATCGTCTCTTTCTTATTTCTACAGATAGAGGTACTGTGTGCCTATGCAAAAACTTCCCCACGGGACCCCCTTGGCACTTGGTAGCCTCTTAGTTGCTCTATGCGCTGTTGTAGGATATGCACTCTACGACCACATACAACTTTCTCAAGGTATTGAAGAAGCCCGTTTCGAGCTTGCCTCTTCGACCACCTCATTTGAGATAGCGCGCGCGAAACAACAGAGCCTTTTGAGAGAAAGTGAGACCCAGAGACAAGTACTCTCCTCTTCTCTTGAGGCAGAGCAAAGAAAGAATGGAAACTTTCAAGGTCAAATAGAAAGTATCTCGAGTACCGTTTCAACACTAACGAAACTCTCACAAACTGACTCTCAGCTACTCGCGAAGTATTCAAAGGTTTACTTCCTCAACGAAAACTATAGCCCTGCATCACTCTCCACTATAGACAAGCGCTATGCATATCAAACTGATAGAATCTACGAGTTTAATTCGGAAGCACTTCCTTTCTTGGAAGACCTCCTCGAAAAGGCAGAAGAAGACACTATTGATATACAGATTGTATCTGGATACCGCTCCTTCGCCTCACAGAAGTCTCTGAAATCAACCTATACCGTGCGTTACGGCACTACTGCCGCTAACGCATTTTCCGCTGATCAAGGATACTCCGAACACCAGCTGGGAACAGCCGTTGATTTTACGACCAGGGAGCTCGCCGGAACGTTCGTTGGTTTTGATAAAAGCTCTACCTATACGTGGCTACAAGAAAACGCACACAAATACGGGTTCATACTTTCCTACCCAAAAAGTAACGGATTCTATATCTACGAGCCATGGCACTGGCGCTTTGTAGGAGTCGCTCTTGCAGAAGATCTTCATAAGTCTAGTAAAAACTTTTACGAAATGGATCAACGTGAACTAAACACCTATCTCATTAAGCTTTTTGATCACTAAACATGCCAAGGCGTCGCCTTGGCATGTTTAGCGGACCTGCCAACCTTCTTTTGCGTTAAGCGCCTCCGTAATAGTCTCCATTAACGGGTCAATATCGGCATCGGTGAGCGTGCGCTCAAAGGACTCAAGAACGAGTCTAAAGGCATAGGAAATTCGTCCGTCTTTTTCAAATCGATCGAAAAGGTCTATGCGCGCAAGAAGTTCTCCGGCTTCGCGTTCGATTACAAGTGCCACTTCAGATTCTTCTGTGTCCTGCAAAGTCCATACCGCAATATCACGAAGTGCGCAGGGATACATAGAGTACGGCTGATAAGGTCCTGAGGTGAGTTTTTTGGGCGCGTATCCTTCGCCAATTTCTGTAAGTACCGAACTTGCGAGCGGTATTTGTATGCAGTCGTCCTTCGTCGAAAGTACTCCGTTAAGAGCAGAAAATGTTTCTAGCAAGTCTTGTTGTAACTCTTCTAAAAGACTTGTTGAAGATTTTCCGCTGAGGGCTTTGTATCCTATCGATAGTGCTGTAGTTTCTCCTTCTTTGGGAAAAATAGTGCCTATCTCAAAAAGCTTCAAGAGTGGCGCAGTACCGAGATATCTTGGCGCGTGAGCGCCACCACGAGCAAGTGCGTCAGACATGGTGTCAAGAAGATTCGTACGAAGTGCGGGACGATCTGATTGTAGGGGGTTTTCCAAAACAATATCGCCCTGTAATGCAAACGTTTGCGTGCTCACTTCTGTAAAACCTCTGTCCGTAAGGAAGTCTTTTATACACTCGATTCCCTTATAGAGATTTTGGTCAGGCGTACGGGCAAGTTCCGGAAGTTGGACAGAGGCGATGGTGTCATATCCAAGCACCCGTCCAATCTCTTCGATAAGATCTTCAGGGATGGTTATGTCGCGGCGAACAAACTCTGGCATAACCGTATACACTTCGTTTGTTAGTGTGTATGAAAAACCGAGTCTTTTAAACACTGCTGAAATCTCGTCGAGGGTACACACTCTCCCGAGCACTTCTTGTACCTTTGAAAGCGAGACGGAGACAGATTGAAGTTGCGGTGCGTTCACTGGATACTCATCTATACTTGCAACAACTGTTCCTCCAGCAATTTCTTGTATAAGTGCAACGACCTCTGACATTCCATAACTACACAACTCTGGTGAAAGTTTGTTCTGAAAGCGAAGTGATGCGTCAGTCCAAAGCTTAAGTGCTTGAGATGTTTTTCGAATCCCAGAGCCTTCGAAGTTTGCTGACTCAACAATGATGTCTGTTGTATGCTCATCGAGCAGTGCCTGTTTCCCTCCTTTTATTCCTGCAACACCCAGTGGGGTTTGTGTTTGTGTTTCGGTGATAAGAAGTGTTCCTTTGGGCACTATACACTCATCGATACCAAGGAGATCTACTTTCTCACTTTCTTTTGCGCTACGCACGGTAATGGCGCCGTCGACTACTTTCCCGGCATCATATGCATGGAGAGGTTGTCCAATGTTGAGCATCACGTAGTTGGTAGCATCAACAATATTATTTATAGAGCGCTGTCCCACAGACTCAAGTGCCTGCGCAAGCCACTGCGGAGAGTTCTTTACCTGTACACCTTGCACCAGAGTCGCCATATATCGAGTGCATTTCGTCGGATCTTCAATGTCTACAGAAAGTTTCAAGGTTGAACCTTGAACCTTTTCTGGGAGAGGTCTTTTGAGCGGATCATTCTCCACCTTCTTATCCAAGAGTGCCCCTATTTCAAGCGCAATACCCCTATGGCACAGCGCATAGGATGCCCTGTCTGGAAGGACATTTACGTCGAGCATCTCACCCATCACTTCTTCTATCTCAAAGGCACCAAACGTGAGCTTGTCCGCAATTACCTCCATACTTGGAAGTGGTTCTGCAAAATACTTCTGTAACCATGTGCGAGAAACTTTCATACAACAGTTTGATCGAAACCATATACAAAACGAATATCCCCACTATGAAAAAGACGTACATCAGGGACTCCGTACTTCACCATTATCAAACGTTCAAGTCCGCCGCCAAAAGCGAAGCCTTGGTACTTATTCGGATCAAGACCTGCATTTTTAATCACGTTTGGATGTAGCATTCCTGCGCCACACATTTCCAACCATAGTCCTTCTTTGCCTGGAGGTGTAAACCAAACATCTATTTCGACTGACGGCTCAGTAAATGGGAAGAAGCTTGGGCGAAATCGCACTTTTGTATCAGGACCAAGATACTCACGGTAGAACTGATCAAACGTTCCCTTCAAATGTCCAAGGGTAACATCCCCAGTCTTTCCAATAGCAAATCCATCCAATTGGTAAAATTGTGCTTCGTGAGTCATGTCTGTTGCTTCGTTACGAAATACTTTTGCTGGTGAGATTACTCTCATTTCCGTCGCACCGCTTTTCGCCATTTCCTCAAGACAACGTATAGAGACTGAAGTGGTATGCGTACGTGGAACACGAGGCGGGTTTTCTTTCGTCCAAAAGGTGTCCTGCATATCGCGCGCGGGATGGTCCGCTGGAACATTAAGTGCACTGAAGTTATGCCACTCGTCCTCAAGCTCTGGGCCGTATGCAATACCAAAACCCATACGCCCAAATATATCGGCTATTTCACGTGTGGCGACAGAAATGGGGTGGAGACGACCTTGAGACATACAGCCCAGTATACCGTCTCCAGAATGGAAATAATAGCCTTAATTTGCTATGCTTAGAGAAATCAACGCTGACATGGATGTAAGCTATTTAACCTACCCGTTTCTATTTATTGCCATCTTTTTCGAGTCATTCTTACTCGTTACTTTTTTGTCTGCACCGGCTAGGAAACAACGAACGAAGGAGGTTTCGGAACACACCCCAAACGTTGCCGTCATTGTCCCTTGCTGGAACGAAGAAAGCACTATCAAGGGGACTGTTGACTCTCTCCTCGCACTTGAGTATCCAAAAGACAAACTCACTATCGTGCTCGTTAACGATGGATCCAAGGACGGTACGGCAAGGGTAATGGACGGTTATATTGGTAATCCGCAAATTACCGTCATCCACAAAGAAAACGGAGGTAAGCATACTGCGGTTAACCTTGGCATCGAAAAGTCACCTCAGGCAGAGTTCTTCGGATGTTTGGATGCTGACTCTTTCGTATCTCCAGAAGCACTTAGAGAAATTATTGGTCACTTTGAAAATCCAAAAGTTGCTGCAGTTACAGCTGCCATGAGTGTACATGAGCCAAAAACACTTTTAGAGCTCATGCAAAATGCGGAATATATATTTGGTATTGCACTTCGCCATACTATATCTTCCGTAAATGGCTTGTACGTTACTCCTGGGCCCTTTTCTTTCTATAGGCGACAGACTATTCTCGATCTGGGTGGATTTCGAAAAGGACACAATACTGAAGACCTTGAAATGGCGCTTCGTATTCAACGTGGTGGTTTTCTTATAGAAAATGCACCGCGTGCACGAGTCTATACAAAGACTCCTAAAACAGTACCTTCACTCATCAAACAGCGTGTCCGATGGACAACTGGCTTCTTGCGGAATGTTATTTACGACTACCGCGACCTTATTGGTAATCCACACTTTGGTACGCTCGGTATGGTTGTACTTCCTCTTGGACTTTTTGCAATTGTCTCTGGAATATTCTTGTTCTTCTTTGTAATCTTCCGACTTATACGACACGTTGTAACCAGTTATCTGCTCACAAGTGGCGTGCCTCTTTCTTACACGCTTCTTCCTCATTGGGATGGTATTGAATGGTTTTATATTCCTGTTACCGGCATTGTGTTACTCGCCCTTATCGCCATGATAGGCTCTGTCTCTTTCATGATCGTTGGTAAGAAGATCTCAGGAACTCCAAGTAACCTGTCCGTTGGAGTAATAACCTACATACTGTTCTACGGGGTTATTGCACCATTTTGGCTTATTCGTACGGTGTATGACGTGCTTACTGGCACACGTCGCTCGTGGCGGTAAAAGTAACCTACATGCCTCATCTGCGTTGTTGCAAAAACATTTTTCTCATTCAACGTACTAGAGGTACGCCTCAATCGCAAAAAGTCTTTGCGCCTAGCATCTAAGGTATGTAGGTTACTTTTAAACTCGTGCCTCGTATCTGATATCTTTTGTTCTCAATCTATATCTGCTATATACTGTAAAAACTATGCCTCAACTCACCAGAAATTTACTGCTCGCACTTGCCATCACTCTTGCCATTGTCGGTACCGTTGCCTACTCCATTAATTATCTCAATAACCAAAGGGTTGCCCAGCTAAACGAAATACAAGACAGGCTCGCCACAGATACCCTTTCCGTTGAGACACAATTTGCGCTTCTAGAAGAAGCTCCATGCGAAGACGTCGCTCAAGGCAACACCCTTTCACAAGAAGTAAGTAGCCTTGGAGATAGGCTTTCCTTTACGGAAAATAAACTCGGCAGTAACGATAAACAGGTACTTGAATTGAAGAAACAATATGCACTCTTACAGATTCGTGACTACCTTCTTACCAAGAGGCTTGCATCAAGCTGTGATATAAACCCAACTGTGGCGCTCTACTTCTACTCCAACACACAGGGACAATGTACTGATTGTGACCGAGCAAGCTACGCGCTCTCCTACCTTCACGAAACGTACCCTGCTCTTCGTGTGTATTCGTTCGACTACAACCTCGAGCTAGGTGCTCTCAAGACCCTTGTCGCCGTAGAAAAAGTGAAGCCTGAGTTCCCTGCCTTTGTGATAAATGGAAAACGCTCCTACGGATTTACTACGTTAGATGAGTTCCAGACTCGCTTCCCAAAAGAGTTGTTCGCCACAACCAGCACGTCAACAAAGAAAAAGTAGCCTAAAGTGGGTTCTGTATGGTACAAATGTAGGAACGCCGTCTTAGCTCAGTTGGTGGAGGTTAGAATATGTGGGACATGTTCTGACCACTTGTTTATTTTGTTTGAGCCGGGATAGCTCAGTTGGTAGAGCAACGGTTTTGTAAACCGTAGGTCGCGAGTTCAAGCCTCGCTCCCGGCTCAAACAAAGTAAATGCGTAGGTCCCCGGTTCGACACCCTCGAGACGGCTCCAGAATCATCAAAACAAAACACCACCAGAGTAGGTGGTGTTTTGTTTTGGATTACCCTATAGCTACTTCCTCGAACGGTACAGCGTTTCTTGTAGATACTCCACCATCCTTTCAAAACGCGACGACTGTGGGGTGCTGGCACTTTCACCATGCACCGTCCACTGCTCCCTACGAACTCGGAGTGAGCGTACAATACGGGTGAGTAATCGCTCAAGAGCTCGTACGAGCACGAGTACTCTGTGCACAATCTCGTGTGCAAATGTCTCGAGTGAAGACTGTGTCATGTGCGCCATAAAAGCTCCCCAGTCTACATGCTCTACAATGAATCCCGCACGTGCCATTCGTTTATCAAGTGCGTATCGAAGATCTGGAAAGAAACGCGCACCTCTCCTTCCTTCATACATAGTAAGCGTGAGAAAACCTCCAAGAAATACTATGCTTGCAAGTATGAGTAGTAAGTAGAGCATGTCTATACAAACGCTAGCAAGTGGCGTTTAGCGAGCAGAGAAACGGGCAAACTTAGAGATGACCACTTTCTCTCCAAACTTTTGTGATGCTTGCGTAATAAGATCTTTTATCGTCTTTGAGTCATCTTTTATATAGGGTTGGTTCATGAGTACCTGATCGCGGAAGTAGCTGTTCATCTTCCCTTCAAGAATCTTCTCTTGCATCTCTTTGGGCTTATCGGCAGCTTCTGCAGTAAATACACTCTTTGCGGCTTCAACTGCTTCAGGAGCAATATCCGTATCACTAAGATACGTTGGACTTGTTGCTGCTACCTGCATCGCAATTTCACGTGCAAGCGCTGGAAACTCCTCATTTCGCGCAACGAAGTCAGTTTCGCAGGAAAGAAGCACCATAGCTCCAATTTCTCCACCATGAACGTACGTACCTATCGTTCCTGCGCCGAGCTCCCTATCAGACTTCTTGTCTGAAGCGGCAGCGGACTTCTTACGGACGATAACCTCGGCCTTTTCAATATCCCCTTCTGCTTCCTCAAGTGCCTTGCGACACTGCATTATTGAAACACTCGTTCTATCACGAAGCTCTTTTACCAATTCAGTTGTGATTTCCATATCAAAATAATCTATTACATTAAAAGTTTTATAACTATAGCAAGAATATATAGAATCTCTTACTCCTCAAGTGCCTCAAAATTTCGGTATATGCGAGGCGCAGGAGGAAAATTTCTTTAGGCGTACGTGCTGGTACGTTGAAAGATATTTTCTGAACTGCAACAATGCAGATACCAATTTTTGACGTGCCTACGCTTTGCCGGACTCGAAGGCAGTAGCCAGCTCGTCAAGTACAAGCTCCACCGTCTTCTTCGACGCATCATTGCTCACAATTGGAAACTGCGCATCCTGAAGATCGCAGTCAGAACTCATAACGCCAATAACGGGGATACCAGCATCACGTGCCTCTTTTGTTGCGTGTGCATCATGACGGGTATCTACAATTACCATGGCATCTGGCTTACGTGAAAGGTTTGTGATACCTCCAAGTCTGGAGGTCAAGCGTTCAATCTCACGATCTATGTATAGACGCTCAAGCTTAGTATAGAGCTTCGCAAGCTCTCCAGAGTCACGCTTACTTGAAAGATCCGCAAGTCTGTCAATACGCTTTTTAATTTCTGTGAAGTTTGAGATAGTTCCCCCAAGCCATCTACTTGCAACGTATGGCTGGCCAAGACGTTTGGCAATCGCTCGAACACTATCAGAGACTTCTCGTTTCCCGCCAACAAACAGTACAACCTTGCCACTTTGCGCAAGTGTTGCCATTGCCTGTTTTGCTTTAGCAAGCTGAGCATTTGTCTTCGCAAGATCAAATATCTCTACCTTTGATTTCGTACCTAGTACGTAGGGCTTCATAGACGGGTGGCGACGAGATTTCACCTGCGCAAAATGAGCGCCTGTATCAAAAAGACGCTCGACGCCAGGACCAGTAACTTCTTGTGTTTCCATGTAAATAGAAGATACCACGGAGACGAGGTCGTTGCAATACACCGAACCTATTCTTAAAAATAGGCTCGATTAAAACTCCCCAAACTTCGGCACCACATTAATAATCACTTTGTTGAGCTCAATACCATCACAG
>CXWL01004741.1_pt1 | contig 13396 bp, 14 predicted proteins | sample 590931 | NCBI WGS metagenome assembly CXWL01 (sample SAMEA3498368, study PRJEB10139) | groundwater metagenome | biome: water well; material: biofilm material | place: Germany | collected 2015-04-27 | reverse complement strand
GCCTCTTTCCGGCGGGTCAGTGCGCCGACGCAGGAGGCACGATCGATGGGCTTTCCGTCTGGCTGGCGGGCATCGACATAGGTGACGAGCGGCTCTCTGCCCCTGGCGGGAGGGTAGAGATAGGCGTCCATGATGCAGATCGCGCTGCCGAACTGGAGTTTGCGGGCGCTGGCCTCCCACACATCCTGGTCGGCCGCGCCGAACAGCGTGACAAGAGCGCGGGCGTCCTGCCCGATCACCCGCTCAAGCCCGGTCAGGCGAATCGGCGCTGGCGGTGGCGCGNNNGAAAAGTTACGCAACATCAGGATTGCCTTCCGTGAAACAAATGAGTCGCCAGCCCTGCCCCGACAATCGGAGCCAGCAGGTTGATGAAGGGCACGAGGAACAGCCCAGTGACGATCAGGCCCATAACCGCGCGCGGGCCGCGTGTCATGCGCAGCCAGCCTTTGATTGCGGCTGGATCAAGATGGCGGATGGCAACCATTTCACCAAGGTCTCGCCCGAGCAGAAGTGCATTGACCGCCACGAACGCCACCACCGGCCCGATCGCCGTAAAGACCAGCGCGACATAGAGTGGCAATGCGAGCAGGTTGAGGCCGATCAGCCGCAGGATTGAGGCCAGCCCCAGCCGCAGCGAAATGCCAACGGTCGCGGGTTTCGCGACACGGGCGGCTTCGGGATAATGCTTCGCCTCGATGGCGGCGACAACCTCGTCGGCGAAGAAGCCGATAACCGGGACGGCCACGGCGCGGAACAGTAACCATGCCGCAGCCACAGCACCCAGCGCCACAACAACTGCCACAACCATGCCCCCTTCCTCGCCGCAGCCATAGTTACCCGCTGCCCAGCGGGATGCCGCGACCAGCCCCGCGCCGGAGATGGCAAAGATCAGCAGCGTCAGCAGCACCGACTTGAACAACACCCGGACAATCGCCGGATCGCCCAGTTGCCCGAAGGTCAGGGAAAGCGCGCGGAGCATCGCCCACAAATGCGGGAGACGCCGCCCGCCTGTCAATCGCGCCCTTGCGATGCTGGCCCACCATCGCTAGGCGACGCGCTTTGCAAGCCAGTAGGAAACCGACGCGTGACCGCAGCCAGCCTTGATATTGTTGCCATCGGCAACGCGATTGTCGATGTGATCGCCACAGCCGACGAAGCCTTCCTCGCCAGCGAGGATCTGGCCAAGGGTTCGATGCAGCTCATCAGCGCCGAACGTGCGACCGATCTCTATTCCAAGATGGGGCCGGGGCGCGAAATCAGCGGGGGCTCCGCCGCCAACACTGTCGCGGGGATGGCCGCCTTGGGGCGCAAGTGCGGCTTTATCGGTCAGGTCGCCGACGATCAGCTCGGCAACGTCTTCACGCACGACATCCGCGCCATCGACGTGGCCTTCACCACACCAATCCGCGAAGGAGAGCCGCCGACCGCGCAGTGCCTGATCCTCGTCACCCCCGACGGACAGCGGACGATGAACACCTTCCTGGGCGCCTCACAATATCTGCCGGCCTCTGCGCTGGACGAGGAGATGATTGCCAGCGCATCGATCCTGTATCTCGAAGGCTATCTCTGGGATCCCGAAGAACCGCGCGCCGCAATGCAGAGCGCGATCCGGATTGCAAGGGACGCAGGCCGCAAGATCGCTTTCACTTTGTCAGACGCCTTCTGCATCGAGCGCCACCGCGACAGTTTCCGCGCACTGATCGACAATGCGGAGATCGACATCCTTTTCGCCAACGAAGCCGAAATGCATTCGCTGATGCAGTCGGATCATTTTGACGAGAGCGTCGCGGCCGTCGCGGCCAAGGTTCCGCTCCTCGTGGTCACGCGCGGCCCGCATGGTGCGCTGGCCGTTCAGCATGGCGTACGATTTGAAGTCAGTGCTGAACCGGTTGCCAAGGTCATCGACACGACCGGCGCAGGCGATTTGTTCGCCGCCGGGTTCCTCGCCGGGCAAGCCGCTGGGCGCTCGGTTGCGGACAGCCTGACGATGGGGGCAGTGTGCGCCGCTGAAGTGATCTCTCACTATGGCCCGCGCCCCGAAGCCGATCTGAACGCGCTGGTCGCCAAGCGGCTAGGATAGGGCCCAAAGAAAAAGGGGAAGCCGAAGCCTCCCCTTTCCCTCCCCTCCAGGAACTTTGAAACGCGCCGTCAGAGTATCGGCGGCGATGCGGCTGGCATCTCCGGTATATCCGGATCGATCTCATGCACTTCGACCAGCCCGCGCCCGACATGGCTCATCCGGTAGCTATAGAGATAGTAGATCACGAGACCGATCGCGCCCCAGATCGGCAGCACCAGCATCGCCGCGAGTGGCAGGTTGAAAAACAGGAACAGGCATCCCCCGATCGTCAGGACCGCCACCAGCGGCAGCGCGGGCACGCGGAACGCGCGTTCGCGATCCGGATCGCGCTTGCGCAGGATCCAAACGGCAATTGCGACCATCATGAAAGCATAGAGCGTACCAGCATTGGCAATATCGGCAAGCTGCCCGACCGGCAGGAACGCGGCAGCGAATGCCACCGTCGCGCCTGTGATCGCGGTAACGATGTGCGGGGTTTTCCACTTGGGATGAACCGTCGAAAGGAATTCGGGAAGCAACCCGTCGCGCGACATGACGAAAAAGATGCGCGTCTGGCCGAACAACAGGATCAGGATAACCGACGGCAGGGCGATAAACGCGGCATAGCCCAGCATGTTGCCGATCGTGCCGTAACCGATCGTCCGCAGCACATGGGCCAGGGCTTCGTTCGAACAGACGAGCGCTTCGGCATATTGCGGCGTTGCGCATTGGCGCGCGAGTTCAGGCGTTCCAACGGAGAGCGGCGCGAGATCGCCCATGATCGGCTGCCCGCCGATTGTGCCAACAGCACCCGCCGCGACCAGCATGTAGAAAATTGTACAGATGGCAAGGCTGCCGATCAGTCCGATCGGCACGTTGCGCTGCGGATTCTTGGTTTCCTCCGCCGCAGTCGAAACCGCGTCGAAGCCGACATAGGCGAAGAAGATGGTCGCTGCCGCGCCCACGACGCCGACGCCGGAGCCAAAGCCGCCGAACATCCCGGCGGGCATAAACGGATTAAAATTGGCCGCGTCGGTCTTCGGAATGGTCAGCACGATGAAAACCGTCAGTGCGATAACCTTGATCGACACCAGCACCGCGTTGACGCGCGCACTTTCGGTGGTTCCAATCATTAGCAGCCAGGTGATGAGTAGCGAAATGACGACCGCAGGAAGGTTGATAAACCCACCTTCCGAGCCGCCAAGCGCCAGCGGGCCGGCCGAAAGCGCAGCCGGCAACTGGAACCCGAGGCTTTGGTAGAGGATCGTGTTGACGAAATAGCCCGACCATCCAACCGCCACCGCAGACGCCGCGACCGCATATTCTAGAACGAGCGCCCAACCGACCGTCCAGGCCAGCAACTCACCCATAACGGCGTAGGAATAGGTGTAGGCGGAGCCTGCCACCGGGATCATTGAAGCAATCTCTGCATAGCAAAGCGCCGCCACCGCGCAGACGGCGCCAGCAACCACAAAGGCAAGGATGAGGCCGGGGCCCGCCTTTTGCGCGCCCGCTGCCGTCAGCACGAAGATGCCGGTTCCGATCACGCAGCCAATGCCGAACAAGGTCAACTGGAACGCACCGAGCGTTCTGGTCAGCGACTTCTTCTTCGCCGACGCAAGAATGGCATCGAGCGATTTGACGCGACCAAAAATCATAACAGTCTCCCCGGAGGTTTTTGCTTTGAGCGCGAACCTAGCCGCTAATCTCATCCACGCAACAAAATTTCGGCGACGTCATGACCGAGGGAGCATCGCGCCCAACTGCCGACCACCGAAAATATGGACATGAAGGTGGGGAACCTCCTGATGGCCATGCATTCCAGTGTTGGCGAGGAGCCGGTAACCGGGCGCGGGAAGGCCCAATTCGCGCGCCACTTGGCCAACGGCGCGGATGAAGCCGACGACCTCCGCATCCGGCGCGTGCGCGGAAAAATCGTCCCAACTCACATAGGCGCCCTTGGGGATCACCAGGACATGGACGGGCGCCTGCGGGTTGATGTCGTGGAAGGCGAGCGCCCAGTCATCCTCATAGACCGTCCGGTTGGGGATTTCCCCGCGCAGGATTCGGGCGAAGATATTCTGGTCATCATAGGGCGCCGTTGCATCGATGGGCATCAGCCGTCCTTTCGTGCTGCTTTCTCGGTAAGGCCAGAAACTCCCTCGCGAGTGTCGAGCTCGGCAAGAACATCGTCGAACGAAAGCCCGGCATCGGCGAGCAGCACACCAAGGTGGAAAAGCAGGTCGGCCGCCTCTTTCGTCAGCCCGTCACGATCGCCCGCCATTGCAGCGATCACGGTTTCCACAGCTTCCTCACCGACTTTCTGCGCGATCTTGGCGCGGCCCTTCGCGGTCAGGCTGGCGACGTAGGATTGCGCCGGATCGCCCGTGCGGCGTTCCGCGATGATCGTTTCAAGGCGTTTGAGCGTATCAGCCATGCGCCCATTGGCGTTGGCGGCACTCTCAGGTCAAGTCTTTGTGTCGTTGTCGCCATGATGCCGACGGCGCGCACCGCGGCGACCGATAACAAGGCCGGCAACGCCCATCAGGAACAATGCAAAGTCTGAGGGTTCCGGGATTTCCGTGCCTGTATGGTGCACAGCCGGGTTTGCCATTACCGGCGTTCCGAGGCCAGCCGCCAGCACAGCCACAATTATGATGATCCTGCTTTTACTCATACTCGTCCGATACCCCTGACGTGTTACGCGTTGGTTGCACTGCACACGAGAGTCCAGCAATTTTCCTGCCAGAATGTAGGAAATCTGTCCCGTTCAGGGACTTGGCTGGTTAACGCTCGCGCGGCGATTGCGGTAAACGTAAAGCTAACCGACAGATGTGCTGCCGATCACAGGCTTCCGGACCGCCACGCCTGCCGCCGCGAGCGCGGCATGGGCATGGCCAATACTGGCTTCGCCAAAATGGAAGATGGATGCCGCAAGCACCGCGCTCGCATGGCCCTTGGTCACGCCGTCGATCAGATGGCCGAGATTTCCGACACCACCCGACGCTATCACCGGCACGGAAACGGCGTCGGCAATTGTCCGGGTCAACTCCAGATCATAGCCGTCGCGCGTCCCGTCCCGATCCATCGACGTGACAAGCAGTTCGCCTGCACCCAGTTCCGCCAGCCGGACGGCGTGCGCCACCGCATCGACGCCGGTCGCATGTCGCCCGCCGTGCGTGAAAACCTCCCAGCGTCCCTCACCCACAAGCCGCGCATCAACCGAGGCGACAATGCACTGGCTGCCAAAGCGATCCGCCATTTCCGCGATGATTTCCGGGCGGGCAACGGCGGCGCTGTTGACGCCGACCTTGTCCGCTCCGGCGAGCAGCAGCGCACGGACATCTTCGGGCGTGCGGACGCCACCGCCGACGGTCAAAGGCATGAAACAGACCTCAGCCGTCCGGGCGACGATGTCGAGCAGTGTCCCGCGCCCTTCATGGCTGGCCGTGATGTCAAGGAAGCACAGTTCGTCGGCGCCCGCAGCATCATAGGCCCGCGCGGCCTCGACCGGATCGCCGGCATCGCGCAGCCCGACAAAATTGACACCCTTGACGACGCGTCCGTCCTTCACGTCGAGACACGGTATGACGCGGATCCGGACGGTCATGCCATGTTCGCCTTCCCGAGCCCTTCGACTGCCTTGCAGGCGCTCAGGATAAACTTCGGCCTTTCGGCCGAAGACGAGGGACTATGCCGAGCGCCGTCGAGGCTGCTTCGGCGCGCAAAAAGATTCTCGGCTTCGCTCGAACGAGTCCCTCGTCTGCGCTCGGGAAGGCGGAGGAGCAGTTTGGTCACAGCGCGGCCACCGCCAGCGCCGTCGCCAGGTCGAGCCGCCCGTCATAGAGCGCCCTCCCTGTAATCACGCCCTCAATACCGTCCTTTGCATGCAGCGAGAGAACGCGAATATCGCTGATCCCCGCCACGCCCCCCGAGGCTATCACTGGAATGTTGGTCGCGCGGGCCAGATCGACCGTCGCTTCGATATTGCAGCCCTTGAGCAAGCCGTCGCGCCCAACATCGGTGTAGAGAAGCGCCGCGACGCCCGCATCCTCGAAGCGGCGGGCCATGTCGATGATCGACACATCGGAGACATCCGCCCAACCCTTGGTCGCGACCATCCCGTCGCGCGCATCGACTGCGACGACGATCCCGCCTGGAAAATCGGCAGCGGCTTCGCGCACCAGCTCCGGATTTTCGAGCGCAGCCGTTCCGATCACGACGCGCGAGACGCCAAGATCGAACCAGCGTTCGATGGATTGGCGATTCCGGATGCCGCCGCCGAGTTGCACATGTCCGGGAAAGGCCCGGACGATCCCCTCAACGGCTTCGGCATTCACGGCTTCTCCGGCAAAGGCGCCATCAAGATCGACGACATGAAGATATTCGGCCCCGGCTTCGGCAAACAGCAAAGCCTGCGCGGCCGGATCGTCGCCATAGATCGTCGCCCGGTCCATATCGCCCTCAGCGAGGCGGACGACCTGCCCGCCCTTGAGGTCGATTGCGGGGAAGACGATGAGTGTCATAGCACACGACCCTTCCTTCGCGTCTTCGCGTCTTCGCGTGAGCAAAAAATTGGTTCACGCGAAGACGCGAAGACGCGAAGATGAACCTCGAATGTCGGTGCCATCATGGCTTCCATTCCAAAAAACGGCGTAGAAATTCCAACCCATAGCGTTGGCTCTTTTCAGGGTGGAATTGGACACCTATCGCCGTGCCGACCTGAATCGCTGCAACGATTTCTCCACCATGCTCTGTAACCGCTCTCACCGATGAAGGAAGCTGTGCGTTTGCGAAAGCATAGGAATGCAGAAAATAGGCTTCGCCCGGTTCGATCAGCGAAGGACGACCTACAGGGCGAACGGTATTCCAACCCATATGCGGAATCTTGATTCCGGGCTGGACGGGAATTTCCATTACGCTTCCCGCAATCCAACTAAGCCCCCCGCAATGAGTGCCGCCTTCGAAACCAGACTCAGCCATTAGCTGCATTCCTACGCAGATACCCAGAAATGGCCTGTTTCCTGAATAGCAGTGGCCTTCGAGCGCTTCGACCATCCCGTCGATTGCCGAAAGCGCATTCATGCAATGGGCAAAGGCGCCGACGCCGGGAAGGACAATGCGATCGGCTTTCGCCGCGACATCGGGATCGGCGGTGACAAGGACGTTTGCGGCCCCCGCCGCATTCAGTGCGTTCCTCACAGACTGGAGATTTCCCGCGCCATAATCGATCAGCGCGACCTGGGCGGTCACAACATCCCCTTGGTCGAGGGAATGCTGTCCGCCTTGCGCGGATCGATCTCAACCGCCTGTCTGAGCGCACGGGCAAGCGCCTTGAAGCAGCTTTCGACCACATGATGATTGTTGCTGCCATAAAGATTTTCGATGTGCAGCGTGATCCCTGCGCCTTGGGCAAAGCTGTGGAACCAATGCTCGATCAGTTCTGTATCCCATTCACCCAACCGGGGCGTCCCGAAATCAGCCTTGAAGACGAGCCAAGGCCGCCCTGAAATGTCGAGCGCGCAGCGCGTCAGCGTCTCGTCCATCGGGGCATAGGCCGATCCGAACCGTGTAATCCCGCGCTTGTCGCCGAACGCCTGCGCCAGCGCTTCGCCGATCGCGATGCCGGTATCCTCGGTCGTGTGGTGCTGGTCGATATGAAGGTCGCCCACCGCTTTCACGCTCAGGTCGATGAGCGAATGGCGCGAAAGCTGCTCAAGCATGTGATCAAGAAAGCCAATGCCGGTCGCAACCGCATAAACGCCAGCCCCGTCGAGGTTGATCTCGACGCTTATCGACGTTTCATTCGTCTTGCGATTGACGGTTCCGGTGCGCATGACCGGCGCTATAGCGATCCCTGACTGCTTCGCAATGTCTTGACCGCGCTTGCCCTAACGTCCACCACGCGCCCATGACCGAAAGCCCGCCCGACAGCCTGATTCCCTATGACGAAATCGTGCAGGAGGCTCTGCGCGCCGTTGTGGGTCGGGTGTTGACGCAAGTCGCGACCGAAGGTCTGCCGGGCACCCATCATTTTTACATCACGTTCAAGACCAACGCTATTGGCGTCTCTATCCCGCGCAGCTTGTATGAACGGTTTCCGGACGAGATGACCATCGTCATCCAGAACAAATATTGGGATCTGAAAGTCACTGAAACAGGGTTCGAGGTTGGCCTGACGTTCAACCAGATTCCAGCGCATCTGGAGATCCCGTTTGCAGCCGTCACGGCCTTTGCCGACCCGGCCGTGGATTTCGCACTCCAGTTCCAGACCCAGATGGATGGAGACCCGATCCGCGAGCAGGATCCCCCCGAGAATGACCGACCTACACTCGTCCCGGCCGATGATGGTTCCAACGTCGTAACGGTGGATTTCGGGCGGAAGAAATGACGGCCCCATCAGGCCGTCATCCCGGCGAAGGCCGGGATCCAGCATGACCAGCGCCACCCGGACCGAGACGGACAGTTTCGGCGGGATCGAAGTTCCGGCAGACGCCTATTGGGGTGCCCAGACCCAGCGCAGCATTGCCAATTTCCCGTTCGGCGAGCGCGAACGCATGCCGATTGCGATCGTCCACGCGCTGGCGCTGGTGAAAAAGGCGGCGGCGCGGGTCAACCGGAAGCACGGGCTCGAGCCGTGGATAGCGGACTCGATCGAGAAGGCTGCGGACGAAGTGATTTCCGGCAAGCTCGATGACCAGTTCCCGCTCGTCATCTGGCAGACCGGGTCGGGCACACAGACCAACATGAACGTCAACGAAGTGATTGCGGGCCGGGCCAACGAAATCCTGACCGAGACGCGCGGGGGAAAGTCACCCGTCCATCCCAACGATCATGTCAATATGAGCCAGTCGTCCAACGACAGTTTCCCGACGGCGCTCCATATCGCGGTGGCCATCGAGGTGCGCGAGCGGCTCCAGCCCGCGATCCTCGCGCTCCAGCAGGCGCTCGATGTGAAGGCGAAGCAATGGGCGGGTATCGTCAAGATCGGCCGGACGCACTTGCAGGATGCGACACCGCTGACGCTGGGGCAGGAATTTTCGGCCTATGCCACGCAACTGGCCAAGGCCGGCGTCCGCCTGCAGAGCGGCACCACTGACATATTTGCGCTCGCCCAGGGCGGAACGGCGGTCGGCACCGGACTCAACGCACCGAAGGGTTTCGGGAAGGATTTTGTGGTCGTGGTCAATAAACTGACCGGCATCACCTTCAGGAGCGACGACAATAAATTCGAGGCACTGGCGACGAACGACGCGCTGGTCGAACTGTCGGGAATGCTCAACACGATTGCCGTATCGCTGACAAAGATCGCCAATGACATCCGCCTGCTCGGCTCGGGCCCGCGTTCGGGGCTTGGCGAGCTTATCCTGCCGGAGAACGAGCCGGGCAGCTCGATCATGCCGGGCAAGGTCAATCCCACCCAGTGCGAGATGCTGACAATGGTTGCAGCCCAGGTGATCGGCAACCACCAGGCGGTGACGGTGGGCGGGATGCAGGGCCATCTCGAACTCAATGTCTTCAAGCCGCTGATCGGCGCCAATGTGCTGCGCTCGATCGACCTGCTTTCAACCGGCATGGCGACGTTCGCGACGCATTGCGTCGAAGGGCTGCAAGCCAATGAAGAACGCATTGCCGAACTGGTGAGCCGGTCGCTGATGCTGGTGACGGCGCTTGCGCCGGAGATCGGATATGACAATGCGGCGAAGATTGCGAAGCACGCGCATGAGACCGGGCTGACGCTCAAGGAAGCCGCATTCCAGCTCCGGCTGGTCGATGAGGAGACCTTCGACCGCCTCGTCCGGCCGGAGTCGATGGTCTAGGCGCAGCCGTGCCCGGCTTGCGTGCAGTCCGCACCGGTCTCGATCTGGATGGTTGCGTGATGGATCGCATATTTGTGCGCGAGGCGGTGGTTGACTTCGTCCAGGAACGTATCCCCCGGATGGCCTTCGGGCATCACGAGGTGCGCCGTCAGCGCGATATCGGTCGTGCTCATGTGCCACACATGAAGGTCGTGGACCATTGAAACGCCCGGCGAGGTCCGCAGTTCGGCTTCGACCCTGACAAGGTCGATATGCGGCGGCACCGCTGACATTGTCATCGCCACCGACTGGCGCAGCAGCCCCCATGTGCCCCAGAAGATATAAGCCGCAATGGCAAGGCTGGTCAGCGGGTCGATGATCGCCTTTCCGGTCCACAGGATCAACAGTCCCGCCACCACCACGCCGGCCGAAACCGCGGCGTCGGCAAGCATGTGGAGATAGGCGCCGCGAATGTTGAGATCGCCGTTGCGCCCGCGCGAAAACATCCAGGCCGTGATCCCGTTGACGCCGATTCCGGCGAGTGCGACCAAAATCACGACGCCGCCTGCGACGGGCGCCGGATCGATGATCCGCTGCACGGCTTCGAGCGCAATCGCACCCAGTGCCACAAGGAGGAGCAACGCATTGAACAGCGCGGCAAGGATCGTCGAGCCGCGATAGCCATAGGTAAACCGCTCGGTCGCGGCCCGCCTCGCCAGCATGAAGCCACCCCAGGCAACGAGCAGTCCGAGCACGTCCGACAGGTTATGCCCGGCATCGGCGAGCAGCGCCGTCGAGCCGGCCGAAAAGCCGTACGCCGCCTCGATAATCACAAATCCGGTATTGAGGACAAGGCCGACGGCAAAGGCGCGCCCGAAATCTGCGGGCGCATGGCCATGATCGTGCCCGTCATGTGGTGCGTGGTCATGCCCCATGCCGACTGCCTATCGCAGCATCGGGAGCGGCGCAATCGACCAAGGGCTTTGCGCCTTCGGCAAACGACATGGCGGCGGTTGCACAGGTCCGGGGCACCCCGCATAGTGTTGCAAACACAATCTTGTAGGGATGGACCACAAATGACCGAGATCACGCCCCGCTTCGACCGCCGCGAAGCGCTCGCCCTGACATTCTCCGCAGCCGCACTAGCCGCCGCTCCGGGCGCCGCAAGCGCGGCCGTCAAGGCCGTTGCCGCGACGCCTGCCAAACGGTTTTCGGGCCTGCTCGCGCAGTTCGCCGAAGAGCTGCTGAAACTCGCCCCCGCGACCGCGACTTCGCTCGGGCTCGACAGCGGCCCGCGCCTCGCGCTCAAATCGCAATGGGGCGATGGGTCGCCCGCAGGTGACGCCAAATGGGCAGGTCAGGTCAAGTCTATGCTGGCGCGGCTCGGCACGGTCAATCGTGCGACGCTCTCGCCCGCCGACCAGATCCGCTATGACACGGTCAAGCACGCAGCCACGATGGGCGTTGCCGGGACGAAGTGGAAATTCGGCGGGGCGGCCAGTGGCTGGGGCGGCGGCACGGCCCCTTATCCGGTCACCCAGCAGGACGGCGCCGTTACCGCCGTTCCCGAGTTCCTCAATTCACAGCACCAGATCAAGAACCGCGCGGATGCCGAAGCCTATGTCGCTCGCGTCGCAGGATTTGCCCGCCTGCTCGATCAGGAAACCGCCAAGATACTTGATCAGGGGTCGTTGGCGATTGCCCCGCCATCCTTCATCGTCTCGAACGCGCTCGGCCAGCTCAAGGGCTATCGCCAGACCCCTGTCGGCGAACAGAAGATCGTCAATTCGATTGTCGAACGCACGGGCAAGGCCGGTATTGCGGGCAACTGGGGCCCACGCGTGTCGAAGCTGGTCGAGGCAATGGTCTATCCGGCACTGGAGCGGCAGATTGCCGCCCTGTCGCTCACATCGGCGCATGGCAGTGATGTGGCCGGTGTTCACCGCCTGCCCGACGGGGAGGCCTATTATCAATGGGCTCTGAGACTTGGCACCACCACGACCCAGACTGCTGCCGAAATCCACGCCATCGGGCTTGAGCAGAACAAGGCGATCCAGTCGCGCATGGATGCAATCCTGAAAGCGCAGGGCATGACGCAGGGCAGTGTCGGCGAACGCGTACTGGCGCTCACCAGGGATCCCGCCCAGGTCTATCCCGATACCGATGCCGGGCGTGAAGCGCTGATCGGCTATTGCAACGAGCAGGTGGCGAAAATACGCAAGCTGATGCCGCAGCTTACGCATCTCGACATGAAGGCACCCCTGATCATCAAGCGCGTTCCGGTCGATATTCAGGCTGGCGCGTCGCTCGGCTATATGAATTTCGCGTCCCTGGATGGCTCGCGCCCGGCGATCTACTATATCAACCTCAAATCGACCTCGCTCTGGCCAAAATACCAGCTCACCACGCTGACTGCGCATGAGGGCCTGCCCGGCCACACCTGGCAGGGCGCCTACCTCGCCGAAAAACATGCCGAAATTCCGCTGATTTCATCGCTGATGGGCTTCAACGCCTTTATCGAGGGCTGGGCGCTTTATTCGGAACAGCTGTGCGACGAATCCGGGCTCTACAAGGACGATCCCTTCGGCCAGATCGGCTATCTCCAGGCGCAACAGTTCCGCGCGTGTCGCCTTGTCGTCGATACCGGTATCCACGCGATGAAATGGACGCGCGAACAGGCGATCCGCTTCCTCGTCGAAAATACCGGGCGCGGCGAAAATGCCATGACCAGCGAGATCGACCGCTACAGCGTCTCGCCGGGCCAGGCCTGCGGTTACAAGATGGGCCACAACGAACTGCTGCGCCAGCGCGACCGGGCGAAGGCCGCACTTGGCGACAGGTTCGGCCTTGCCGGGTTCAACGACGCCGTGGTCAGAACCGGCGGCGTTCCGCTAACGGTGCTTGCAACGGCGATCGACCAGTATATCGCGGGGGCGAAGGGGTAAGCCTCACAGCATCTTTGTGGCTTTGTGTGAGTCATCCAACCTTCGGGCCGATCTTCCGGAGCGACCTGAACCCGGAAGGTTCAACACGAAGATACAATGGAAAGGTCGACGGCAGCTTGCGACAAGTTTGCGGTCGTTCGAGCTTTGCGCAGTCCGAATCAAAAGCGGACCCTCGCGATCACGAATTCAATTCAGCTTGGAGTCCAAGGCCACGCTCTTGCGAAGCGCAGCAATTTCAACCTTAGAATCGGCGTAGCCGCCATGAGACAATTTTTCGATGCTATTGAGCAGAGCACGCGACACACCGACCTTTTGTGCGGCCAACATAAAGGTTTGCTCGTTCCAGGGCGCACCCGCTCTCACGAGCAAGAACATCGTCTTGTTCAGCGCATGCAGCCCGTCTTGCCTCAATCCGCGCAACTCACCGTCCAAGGCAAGCCAGATCAGCAATCCACACTGATAATGTAGGTCAAAGTTACCGGCGGCGGTGGCTTGATCGAGCGGGGCATTGGCCAGCCCTTTCGCGCAGGCGGTTTCTGCCGCATTCACCCTGCCCACGGCGTATGTCTGTTCTCCGTTACCGCGCCGCACCA
>CXWL01000346.1_pt1 | contig 13397 bp, 16 predicted proteins | sample 590931 | NCBI WGS metagenome assembly CXWL01 (sample SAMEA3498368, study PRJEB10139) | groundwater metagenome | biome: water well; material: biofilm material | place: Germany | collected 2015-04-27 | reverse complement strand
TGAGGCGGGAGCTGATGTGGCGATCGTGGATCAGGGCCCGCTCGGCGGACTCTGCATTCTGCGAGGCTGCATGCCGACGAAGGCCATCTTGCGATCGGCTGAGATTGCCGCTGTGATGCGGCGGGCTCCTGAATTCGGTCTGTCGCCGGTCGAGGTCCGCGCCAGCCTCCCGGCAATTGTCGATCGAAAGAATCGCTTGGTCCGGGAGTTCGCCGAGTACCGGATTCAGCAATTGCGCGATCCGGCCTTTACGCTCTACGAAGCGCCGGCGACCTTTCTTTCCCCCTATCGGTTGCAGGTCGGTTCGACTTGCCTGGCTGCGAAATCCTTCATCATTGCCACCGGCTCGGTTCCGCGCGAGGTGGCGATTCCGGGTCTGGCGGAGGCGGGCTGTGTCACCAGCGACAGTCTGCTGGATCGGCGGGAGCAACCGGAATCGCTCATCGTGTTGGGGGCCGGACCGGTCGGATTGGAGTTTGGCCAGTTCTTCGCGCGGATCGGCACGCAGGTCACCCTCGTGCAGCGGGCGCCTCATGTTCTGTCCCATCTTGATGCGGACGTCGGGGTCGCACTAGGACAGGCACTCGCCGCCGAAGGCCTTCGTGTCATGACCGACCGGCAGGCGCTCCGCGTACAGAGAGACGGGAACAAGATGGCGGTGTCTGTTCTGCATAAAGGGGAGGAAAAGGTCCTGGCCGGCGATCTAGTGCTCAACGCGCTTGGCCGGGTTCCGAACATCGCCGGTCTGGGTCTGTCGGCGGCCCAGGTGACGGTGGATGCCGGTCGTGTGGTCGTGGATGCCGGAATGCGGACATCGCAGCCCCACATCTTTGCCGTCGGAGACGTCACGAATCTCTACAATGTTGTGCACATTGCCATCCAACAGGGAGAGCTGGCCGGGTGGAATGCGTGCCATCCGGGCGATACTCCCAGACATTTCGACGATCGGTTAGTGGCGGAAGTCATCTTTACCGAGCCCCAAGTCGCTGCAGTGGGTCTGACGGAAAAAGCCTGCCGTGCTCGCGGCCTCTCCTATCTCACCGGGACCTATCCGTTTGCCGACCACGGAAAGGCCATGTGTCTCGGGAGCACACAAGGGTTTGTGAAATTGATGGCAGACCGCGCAAGCGGTACTGTACTGGGTGCCGAGATTGTCGGGCCAGAATCCGGGGAGCTGATTCATGAGCTGATTGCGGTGATGTACTATCACGGGACCGTGCACGATCTTCTTCGAATCCCGCACTACCATCCGACGCTGGCCGAGATTGTGACCTATCCGGCCGAATCCATTGTTGAGCAGATGCGAAGGTCATGAGTCGTCGATTCTCAATAAGCGCCCTCAGGCTGGTCCTTGCGATGACCTTGATGATCTCCTGTGAACAGCAAACCTGGGAGTCGGCGATGGCGGCCGGGCAGCGAGCGCTGCAGAAGGGGGACTACTCTGAGGCGGAACATATCTTTGCCGCGGCTGTGAAAAAAGCCGAGTCCCAGTACGGACTGAAAGATCGGCATGTGGCCGTCGCGCTGTCGAGTGAGGCGCAAGCCTTCACGGCGCAGGGCAAGTATGTGGAAGCGGAACCGGCCTATCTTCGGGCCTTGAAGATTTACCAGGATGCGCATGGAGAGAATCATGTCGATGTGGCGGCGACGTTGAATAATCTTGGCGTCCTGCATCGGATGCATGGGCAATATACGGAGGCGGAACCATTACTCATGCGGGCGCTCGCGATCAAAGAGCGTCTCCATGGTCCGGACCATCCCGATGTCGCCCTCACCTTGCACAACCTGGGGTTGGTCTATGTGTCGCAAGGGGTTCTGGAGAAGGCGGAGCCGCTCTATCGGCGCGCGTTGGCCATTCGAGAGAAGGCGCTTGGAGAGACGCATCGGGATGTGGAGAAGAGTCTGGGCGAGCTCGTCAGCGTATTGCAGAAATTGCATCGCGAGGCCGACGCGGCGCCGCTGGAGGAACGGTTGTCGGCGATCAAACAACGGCGGAGTTGAAGTCCTCTTCCCCTCCAGTGTAGCGTATACCCATGATCGAGCCGGCACACAAGACGGAGATCAATTGGCGGATGCAGGGCATGATCGCACGAGCGGTCGGTATCGTGGCCATTGCCCTCGGATTTGTGTTTGGGATGGATGGGCTCGACGATCCCGCTTCCCATTGGCTGCACACGGCGTTGGGCCTCCTGACCACCGGCATGCTNNACCTACTTCAAGAAGGGCGTGGATCGACTGACCCAGGACGATGTGCGCGAGAAGTTGGGCACCCCGCATACAGCCAAGACGCCGGCGTTGGGAGGAGACAGTGTCTGGACGTACCGGGTCTCAATGGGAGACAAAGAGCTGGAGTCCATGGCCTCTCCTGGGCTCAGCGGCGCGGGTGAATCGGTCGGCGCGCTCCTGGGAAAACCGGGAGAGGGGCCGAAACCGACGCTGTATTGTTTTCGGTATACGCTGACGTTTAACGAGCAGAAAGTCTTGAAGTCCTGGAAGCGTGAAGAGTGCGTGCCAGGTACCCGCGAAACGCTGATGGCGCAATAACCGTTTAGGCTGGCGCCACGGTCTAGAGTACTCCCGCCAATCGATTGATACTCAGCGTCGTCTGGCCGAAAAACAGCTGGAAGGCGTGGTAATCCTTTTGCTGCACTTGACGGGGGAGTGGGCCGTTGTCGCAATACAACATGCCAATGGGCCGCGTTCCAACGCGGAGGGGTGCGATGATGGCCGATCCGGGGTTCCACGTTCGGAGAAATTTTGGATTGATGGGGTCGCCTAGAGGGACGGTGAAATCCTCGATCCAGACAGCATCGGACCGCTTCATGAGTTGCAAGAAGTGCGGATGCTCTTTGGTCAGCGAGCCGGACAAGCTCTCGATATATGGAGCCGGCTCCTCCACTCCGAGTAACAGGCGCCCCACCAAATGATCGGTATTGTTCGGGTTCAGCAAGGCCAGGGCGACCCGGGCAAAGCCGCCGTCCCGGTGCAGGGCATGCACCAGCGTGCTCAGGAGCGTGTTGATATCTTTCGCTTCGCGCAAGGCGGTTTGCAGGATTTGCAGCGTCTCGAGCGGATTCGTCTCAATCGCGCTCGGCCCTCGCTTCTGTGGCGTCGCCGTGACGGTGGGAACTTCCGCCGGAGGCGGCACGGGAATCCGACAGCCGGTTTCATGTCCGACGGGATCTCCCCAGAGATCGAACGAGAGGCCTGCTGAATGGACCAATTGCTTACCCCGATCCAGTGCGCGCGCAAGGGTTTCGCCGAACAGGTGTGACGGCAGGCCGCTCCCTGTAAGGAGCCCCCGCTTGGCGGCCTCCATTGTGGCCGGGGAGGGCGGGCCGGTCATGGCGTCGACCAATGACGAGCAGCCGATGACGAGGCCCTTGAACATTTCCTGACCGGAGCCCCACCGCTCCTGGCTCTGGTGCCCTTCGATTGAAAACAACTCCACGACAAAAGGCGGCAGCGCCCATATCTGCCCGAGAGCTTGCGCGATCCGCAGGCGGGGAACTCCATAGAGTTGTGTTTCTTCGATGATACGTGCCGCAGGGGTCTTGGCTGTCAGGGGGATTCTGCGGTACGAGACGTAGAGATCCTGAGATTGACTGGCGATAGCGAGGTCACCGATCGAATAGAGCAAGGTGGCGCTAAAGAGCTGGCTCAACGATGGATACTCGAGTGCCATGCCCAGTTCATTAGCATGCACAGCGGCGACGAGGGCCCGTGCGATGACTCCGCTGACGACCTGCTGGTGATTCGGCCATTGATTGAGTTGTTCGACAAGCTGGGAGGCGGTGACAATAGAGCGGACCGTATCCAGCCCGAGCCAACTGACGGCATGGGGAATCGACGTGATGACTTGTTGCGGGCTGTAGGCAATGCTATTCGAAATCTGCAGGACCCGGCAGGACAGGGCCGGATCACGACTGATAATCTGAGCGAGGCGATCAGCTCCGGTGAGTCCTCCGGTCAGACTGAGAATCTTCTGGCAGGTTTTCTCCAGGGCTGGTAAGCAAGGGCTAGCGTGATTGAGGAGTGGCTGCAACGTACTGTGCAGACGGGGACGAAGGGATTCGGCAAGGGCCGACTCCGACGTTGTGGGTGACGATGACATGGAACTCCTTCCCAAAAATCCCACAAGTTGTATCGGATGAATGGCGATGAATCTTAACCGGTGCAGAAGAAGAGACTGAGGATGACTGGTATGCAGTTTAGCTGGATGACTGTTGATAGTTCCGTCTTTTTGGATGGGCTCAAGTCATTGATTCTGCTGGTGTCGGTCATTCTGATCCGGACGTTGGTCGTGCGGGGCATCTCGCGCAACCATGCCTTGTCGATGGAGGACAAGCGTCGCTGGGTCGTGACGACCAGAAACTCGATGGTCTTTGTCATCCTGATCGGTTTCGTTGTCATCTGGGCGCATGAACTCGAGGCCTTCGCCGTCTCTATTGTGGCGTTGGCGGCTGCGTTGGTCTTGGCGACAAAGGAGTTGATTCTCTGCTTGAGCGGAGCGGCATTACGCGTGGGTGGCAAGGTGTACGGCGTTGGTGACCGCATTCAGATTGCCGGACACCGAGGGGTCGTGCTGGATCACGATATGTTTGCCACAAAATTGTTGGAGATCGGCCCAGGCCAATCTTCGCACTTGTATACCGGACGTGTGACGGTGTTTCCGAATAGTCTTCTGTTTACGAATGCGCTCGTCAAAGAAAACCCGGGACAGGAATATGGCCTGTACACACTCGTTGTGCCCTTGAGGTCGGAGGGAGAATGGCAGCGAGCCGAGCAGGCGTTGCTGGCTGCCGCGAAGGCCGAGTGCGGCCCGTTTATGGAAGAAGCTGCGCGCCAAATGAAACTGCTGGAGCAGACCAATCTCTTGGAAGCTCCTTCGCCGGAACCCCGTATCACCATTCAGCTTCCCGAGCCGGGGAAGATTCAGTTGGTGCTTCGATTCCCGGCTCCCGATCGGGGTCGCTCGCGAGTGGAGCAGGCCATTCTCCGGCGCTATTTAGTCGAGATGACCCAGGTCTGACTCAAGAATAGAAAGGGTCTCGCGATAGAACATCGGGAGACCCTTCCGCGTCAGCACCGGTCATGCGGATTACTTCGGGAAAGTCTTCGGAGCCGTGGCCTGTTGCCAGCTTTCGCTGTTCAGTTATTTCTGCTCGGTCAGTGCCCTCCAACATCCTGAACCGGCCATCGTGCACATAGGGCGTCGTGCGGGCGATCGACTAGGCGTGTTCGCTTCATGATATCTGCGTTTGACACCCATTTCATTCCAGGGCAGGATGTGAAGAGCCTCGCCTAGGTAACTTCCCTTTTATTCACTTATTTGAACGTGTAGGAGGAATGTGATGCGAAACATAGTATTGGCTGCAATTGCGGCTGTGTATTTGATCGGTGCCGGTTCGTTGGCCCTCGCCGACGATGCGATGAAGAATGAGCTGGGGGCGATGAAAGACCAGGTGAAAGCCGATATGAAGGCGGCTCCTGAAAAAATGAAGGCCGAGAAGGATCAGATGAAGGCTGACATGAAGGCCAAAAAAGAGGACATGAAGAGCAAGATGAAGGCGCATCGTGAAGAGGCCAAGGCCAAGCGAGCAGCCATGAAAGATAAGATGAAGGCGAAGCACGAAGAAGTAAAAGGTCAAGGCGATGCGGTGAAAGCCCAAGCGCAGGATATGAAAGCTGCCGGACAGCAAGTGGGTAGCGATGCCAAATCCGCCGGGCAGGAGATGAAGGACGCCGTCGGTGCGATGGGTAAATAGCCCTCGCTGAAAGATTCCTTGCCACGACGGCCCCTGGCAACTGCCAGGGGCCGTCTTAGTTCGAGCTCCTTCCAAATCATTCATTGACTCCTCGGATGATGAACGCCCGCGCCCTGTGACTTGGAAGATGGGCCCGCTTGTTCCAGCCCCCTGCTTCTGCTAGCATCCCCGCCGGTCAATCGATCCATACTATGAAAATCGCAACATTCAACGTGAACTCGCTTCGCAAACGGCTGCCGATCGTGCTGGATTGGCTTGCACAGCAGAAGCCCGACGTGTTGTGTTTACAAGAAACCAAAGTGCAAGACAGCGAGTTTCCGCTGTTGGCTCTGGCCTCCTCTGGTTATCACATCACGTTTCGCGGAATGAAATCCTATAACGGTGTGGCCATCTTGAGCCGGAAANNCGGATTCGACGATGGCGGTGAATCGGAAGATGCCCGGCTGCTCAGAGTCGTCATCGACGGGATTCCTATCGTCAACACCTACGTGCCGCAGGGTTTTGAAATCGATTCACCCAAGTATCAATACAAGCTGGGGTGGTATGAACGGTTGAGAAAGTATTTCGAGAAACATCTCTCTCCCGGCAAGCCGGCCATCTGGTGCGGCGACATGAACGTGGCGCCACGCCCCATGGACGTGCACAGTCCGGAGAAGCACCTCAAGCATGTCTGTTATCACGAGGATGCGCGGAAGGCCTACGAGAGAACACTGGCGTGGGGATTTCAGGACGTGTTTGTGAAGCTCTATCCGGATCGGCAGCAATATACGTTTTGGGATTACCGGGCGCCGAGTTCGTTAGAGGCGAATAAAGGCTGGCGCATCGATCATATTCTGGCAACGGCATCGTTGGCGGAGAAATGTAAGAGGGTTGACGTGGACGTCGAGCCGCGGCGAGCGAAAGACCCATCAGATCATACGTTTCTCTGGGCAGAGTTTTCGGTCTAACCACATGCGCGACGTCCACACCCGCCCGATCCGGTAGCAGGGCAAGTCCTCCCTACCGCCAGATGGGAGCAGATCAACAGCTCTCGCCCTCAAGCAGCCTGCATCAACGAGTCTTTTCTTGGTCGGCTGCTGAGTCGGTTTCGTTGTATCAACGGATCCAAGACCAAACCACAATTGATGCACCGATGGACAACGGATTCGGGTGCAAGTTCCGGTCGTTGTTCTTCGATCATCAAACCTTTGCACTTTTGACAATTCATCAATGTGTCCTCCTCTTGCTCTTGATAACTCCGAGGGCGAGTGTCTAATCAACGTTCGGGAGGAAACTTAACACCCTCAGATTAATCCCGTGTTAACAGGTAGTTAAAAGTGTCTAATCTTTGGTTGAATGTTCGTGATGATGATGAGGCATTGTGTCGGCGTATGGTCGCAGTAGAAATGCCTGAGATTCAGGAATAACGTTTGAAGCTTGGTAATAAGAGACGTGCAAAACCCCATTCTGACCATCTGCAAGTCAAGGAAGCGGGAGAATGAATATGAAATAAGAGAGTCAGTTGAAATGCACGTAGTGCTCCCCTGAAATCAAGCCTCCTGGATTGATTGTTAAGCTGGTATTGGACCAGCCTCTTGTAGCCGAGGGCACTGTGAGTCCTCCTCGCGCTGTACTATTGGATCCAGTCGCGATTGTCCGTCGCGCCTCCTCAAACGCCTGGAACCTATGTTGCCAGACACACTCTTCTTTGAGGCTTCGAAAGAACCGTTCGATCATCCCCTTCTGCTCCGGCGTATACGGCGTGATGAATTCCTGCTGTAGTTGGTAGTCGCGACAGGCCTGCCGAAACAGCCGACTCTGGAAGATCAGCCCATCGTCACTGCGGAGGCGTGTGCGCCCACCGGGCGCAGCGTCCCGAACCGCTGGAGACAGGTCGTTTCGACGGCGCGTTCCTCCCTCCTTCGCCAGAATCCGCTACGAGGCCAAGGGTTCAATTGTTCAGGGGCTGGGGTGCTTCCTAGTCAAGATCCATGAAAGCGGCAGGTATAACCACAATACAAGAATGAGCGCTCGGGGGATCGCGGGTGTCCGGCGACTGACGGCGGTTTGAATGGCGCGACACCATCAAGGCTTCGGGCACGCAGGGGCAAGTAGAAGGGGTGTCAGTCTCGGCTACGACCGGGGAGACATCCGCACAACCGGTATGAATGAAAGGGGTAGAAACCATGGGATCATCAGACGCGCAGGAATCAGGAACGCTATCGACATTTCTTGCCGGCGCTCTACTGGGGGCGGGCATTGCGCTGCTTCTGGCGCCGCAGTCCGGCGCCGAGATGCGAGGGCTTCTGCGCGATTATGTGTCGCGCGCCAAGGATCAACTGGACGAAGCCATCGATCAAGGAACGGAAGCGTATGACGGTGCGATGGAGCGCGGTCACCAGGTCGTGGAGAAGGGAAAAGAATCGCTGCGTGAAGCCGGCCGCCAGGTGAAGAGCTATACCGAGGCTGGGACGAAGGCAGTCAGAGATACACAGGACGAACTCGCGTCACAGCATAGGTAGCTGCGTGAGCGACTGTGTCATAGAACCTTGGCGCTTTCAACCGGAGGAGGTGTGTCATGTATCACGCTGTAATAGGCACGATTGTCGGTCTCAGTCTCATGGTTCTCACGGGCTGCGAGTCCATGACCGGGAAAACGGCCGGCCAGAATATTGACGATGCTGGGATTACTGCGGCTGTGCAGGGAAAGTTAACGGGCGATAAATTATCTAATTTTTCGCGTATCAATGTGGACACTGAGCGGAGCGTGGTCACTTTGACCGGGACCGTCCGTTCCGTCTAGGAGAAGTCGCGTGTGGAGGATCTCGCGCGGCAAGTGAACGGAGTCCGGAATATAAACAATAATTTGTCAATTCAATCCATGTCTATGAGCAATCCTTGATTGGACGATCGTGAGCGGGTGCCGGCGATAGTATCGCCGGCGCCTGAGCAGCAGGACATCACGCCGGATAAGTATTTCCCACCTAATGAGTAATCTGATGTGGAGAGGCAGGAGAATCAATCCGAGGACTGCAAAGGGACGCGGAAGAAAAGCCCTGACCCATGCCAACGATTGAAGCATTTCGCCAGATGCACATGAGATGACGTCCGACACCTGATCGGTACATGTTTACTCGGGTTTATGGGGAGCAATGTTCCTGTCGAACCAAGGCGAAATAACGATGGCACAAGCACAGGGCACAGGTCGATCGTGGGTTGAAACAGCGGTGGTGGGGCTCTTCGGAGATCTTCGTACTCTCGTGCGGCAGGAAATGGTCTTGGCGCAACACGAGGTGCAGTACGAGATCGGAAAAATCCTCAAGGCGGTTGTGTGGTTCGGGATGGCCGCGGGACTCGCTCTGACCGGATCGGTCGTGGTGGCCGCGTCCGCGGTGCTGATGCTTGTGGAGTATACGGGCCTGCCTGCATGGGCCTGTGCCGGAATTGTGAGCGTCATGGTCCTAGGAGGAGCGTGGGGACTGATGGCCGCGGGGTTGCGCGTCACCAAGTCCGTTCGCCTCGTTCCCTTCCGGGCCGTGCGAACAGTCGTAGACGATCTGAAGGGGATGGCAGAGCGGGTGCGTATGCGCTGGACCTCAATCTAGAACCGAGGCCTCTCACCGTAGTCCGACGAAGTGAGTCCGCTTCCCCGATTGGTTTGCCGGTATTGAGCCCCATGTCTAAACGACAGCTGTTCACAGGGACTTTTCTGCTGGTGTTTCTCCTGCTCCTGTGGGAGATGGGACTCATTCTGCGTCCATTCTTCTCACCGATTTTCTGGGCCCTGATCCTGGCAACCACGACCTATCCCCTGTACGTCCGGCTATTGGGGCGCACCGGCCGGCGCGAAAATATTGCCGCGGGAATTATGACCGCCGGGGTCTTCCTCACGGCAGTCCTGCCTGCCGTGTACGGAATGATCCTCGCCGGCCAGCAAGGCGTAGAGGCGTATCAGCTGGCTTCAGAATGGCTGAAAGAAGGGCACCTCAAAGATGTGGGCGCTGTGTTGGCCAAAATCCCCGGCGTGGGCGGGGTGAGCCAGGAGCTGGCGGGCCATCTCATCGTGGCCGGCAGCGGCCAGGTGGAGTCGTCCCTCCTGGAAGGCGGGAAGGCGGTCAGCGCGTTTCTGCTTTCCCAAGGGGTGGATTTTGCCAAAAATGCGCTGCTCCTGGGAACGGACTTTCTCGTCATGCTCTTTACGCTTTTCTTCGTATTTCGCGACGGCCCTCAATTGTCCGACACGATTTTCCGGGCGCTTCCCTTGGAACGTGAGCACAAAGTGAAGATCTTCGAGCGGCTCAATACGACGATCAAGGCCGTCGTGAGAGGGACCCTGTTGACTGCCGTCGCCCAGGGTGTGACGGCCGGGGCGGCCTACGCTCTATTGGGCGTGCCTTTTCCCGTGTTTCTGGGCGCCTTGTCCGGCCTCCTCTCGTTGCTGCCTATCGGGGGGACGGCTCTCGTCTGGGGGCCGGTCTCACTGTATCTGTTGCTGAGCGGTGCCGTGACCAAAGGCCTCATCCTGATCGGCGTCGGTGTCGGCCTGGTTGGCCTCATGGACAACTTGCTGCAGCCGCTCCTTGTGGGTGGGCAGGCTCGCCTCCCGGTACTTCCCTTGTTCTTGGCATCGTTCGGGGGGCTCGCCTATTTTGGATTTCTTGGTCTGTTTCTCGGCCCGCTGCTTCTCGCCCTTGTGCTCGAAACGTTTGCGATCTATCGGGACGACTATCAGCCACAAGCGGACGGCTTGACCATCAACGACATGATGAATCCGCGCGACGATCTTCACGTGCCTCATGAATTGACCAGAAAAACCTTCTAAGTGCGGTTGGATTGTCGCGCGGGCTCTCAAGGACTCGGGGAATTCCTAGTGGCCGATCGCGCGGATTCATGCGAGGCTCCGCGGTGAGAATGTCGCCGTGATTGTCGAATCCGAACCGGACATGAGGAGGACCTATGGTGAAGTATGCAGAGGCGGATGCCAAGGTGACCATTATCACGTTGATGCTCCGCGAAGATCACCAGAACATCGCGCAACTGTTCCATCAGTTCAATGAAACACCGAGTGTAAATGAGAAGCGCGCCATCGTGACGGAAGCGATCGCAGCACTGGAGGTTCATGCAACCCTCGAAGAGGAGCTGATTTACCCTGCGTGGCAAGAATATATAGACACTCGCGATCTTATGGACGAAGCCCTCAAGGAACATCATCTCCTTGATGTGCTGATCAAAGAGATCAAGTACATGCACCCAGAGAACGAGCGGTACCATGCCAAGTTCCGGATCTTGAGTGAGCACGTCAAGCGGCATATCAAAGAGGAAGAGGCGAAAATATTTCCCCAGGCAGAACGGGCGCAACTGGACTGGGACCATCTGGCGCGTCATGTGTTACGGCGGCGTCAAATGTTAGAACAAAAAGACCCTTGGATCTTGGGAGTGCCCGTGTCCTTCAGCGCGAGCAAGGTACGTTGTGCAGCCCGTGCGGCCTTGCCCGGAAGATCGGGGGGCTGAAGAGTGCATTCGCAACCGGTCGAGAAGAGGAGGCCTAGATGGCGCCGGAAAAAGAATACGAAATGGAACCGGGCGGAAGGTTGATAGGGCAGGCCGTGGCGGGGGTGACCGAACAGGCTGAGGAATTAGCCGAGTCTGTCGATCAGACGATGGACTCGGCGGCGCAGGCCGTGCAAGACACGATCCGCCGCACGAAGAAAACCGCCGGCGCGGCGGTGCAGTCGGTTGCGGACGGGGTCGAGACCTCCACAGAGTATCTCAGTGAGCGTGGAGTGGCCGGGATGGTCGAAGATGTGGAGACACTGATCCGTCGCTATCCGTTGCAGGCCCTCATGATCGGCCTCTCGCTGGGATATCTGTTCACTCGATCGCGGCAGCGGTAGGGCGCGCAGGCGGGTCGGTAGGTTTCAGACTTGAGCGCTCCTCAACCAGTGCCCTCACCTCAGGGAAAGAGAGAAACATCATGGACATACGTGCGGATCACATTGCCCAAGATATCAAAGATATCGCTCAGACCAGAGCAGCGATTGCAGAAAAAGTCGGTGACATCGAGCAACACATCGGACAGACGATGCAACATGCGAGGGTGACGATGACTCGGCTTGCGGACCAGACGGTCTCGACGGTGCGTCATACAATGCAAGCGACCAAGGAAGCCCTCAATCCCAGCGTGCATGCCGCCCGCCACCCATGGGCGTTTCTGGGCGGAGCACTATTTCTGGGTTATATGGCCGGTATCGCCTACCGTAGCAGCTGGCGGCATACGGACGGGGTGGTTCCTTATTATCCGCCCGCCGCAGAGGGTGCGGCAGTGATGCCGGCGAGTGCGTCAGTCTTCTCCGAACACGAGCAGTCCGGGGTGTATCCCTTTTATCCCACGAAACCAGAACGGGCCGATCGCCCAACTCTGCGGGTCGAATTGGAGCAAGCCATTCAAGACGAACTCGGCCTAGTNNGGGCGTGGCCTTTTTCGTGAGATGGTTCGTCAAGTCGTTCCAGTCTTCGTGCATCTAGACGGCGGCAGCCGTCGCGACCGGCGTGAGGGTTCCGCTCACGCTGCAACGCGCAAATAGCTCTCAGGTCGGCATCTTGTCGCCACGCAAATGAGCGAGAGGCTGGAGACATTTGCAGGCTGGATTAAGAAGCAAGGACGGCATTGAGGAGCGAGCCATGCACATGCAGGCCGGCATTGTTCCGGTACTCAATGAAGCCGCGCTTCTTGAACCGATTCAAAAAGAAGCTCACTCGTGATCGTGTCGTACCGATCATTTCGGCCAGCGTTTCTTGGCTGATCTTGGGGATCACCGGCTCACGGTTATCGTCGTTCCCAACGTGAGCCAGTAACAGAAGCCGCCGCGCCAGCCGCTTCTCGGCTGAATTAAAGAGATGATCGATCAAGTCCTCCTGGAGGCGAAGGTTGCGAGTCACGAGATGCGACATGAACAGATCGGAGAAGGTCGCCTCGCACTGCAGCGCGCGGCTCATGGCGGCCCTGTCGATGCGCACAATCGTGGAGGCGACCAGGGAGGTGGCGGTCGCCGAGTAGGTCTGCTGGCCAGCGAGACAGGTTTCGCCGAAAAAATCTCCGCTTTCCAACATGGTGACGACCGCCTCTTTGCCTTGTGTGGAGATGACCGTGAGCTTGACCAGGCCCTCCTGGATGTAGAACACCCCATGGGCCATGTCGCCCTGCGCAAAGAGCACCTGCTGTTTCAGGCACCGTAAGAGGGTCCTTCCCTCGCCGCTTTGCCCCAGAAAGCTCTGGGGATTGAAGGACGTGGAACGAGTCTGTGCCATGGGCTTTGTGCTGAGTGGTCTCACCGTCGCGTGGTTGCCGGTCTGTAGTTGGGCACATCCATTAGTCATCACGAAAACTCCTTTGATGAGGGCCGATCGCGTGAGTCGCCCCGAATATCTGCATGACACGTTCCTGCGCGGACTCTGAACGAGGTCAGCCCGTGACAGCATAGACTGCCGCAGGATTCGAGCGATGCCGCAGAATCACCTCGTCGATCACGTCGCCGCATTGGATGCAACGGAACGCCCAAAAATCGCTCGGTCCGCTGTCGCTCGGACGATCGGTCCATACGTCATGCACCATGTGTCCGTGACATCGCGCGCAGCTCGTATGAATTGACT
>CXWL01023029.1_pt1 | contig 13398 bp, 13 predicted proteins | sample 590931 | NCBI WGS metagenome assembly CXWL01 (sample SAMEA3498368, study PRJEB10139) | groundwater metagenome | biome: water well; material: biofilm material | place: Germany | collected 2015-04-27 | reverse complement strand
CCGCCTGAGCTACACCTCACAAATCACCTTCGCTCAGGCTCATGTCTGGATTGGAAAATACTCTGCTAACCGGCGGAACACAGATAAGGGTTCGGGAGTCTTTTCTCGCCGCAGGAAATCGCAATGTGGTCGTTGCTGGACCTAGCACCTTGCAATAGGACTGCGACGTGACGAGAACAAGATGACTGCAGGAACCATTTCTGACTCGCTTGCGCTGACCTCTAGACTGGATTGGTCGAGACCAGGAAGACTTGACGTCGAGGTCGCATGTTTTTAGTCGATGCTGGAGGTCTCTCGGGGAGGCCGAGGACGAAGATCATGGGGTCCCCCCGCTGCATTGGGTTTGGGGTCACGTACCATGGCAGCAGTTGCCATCGTCCAAACCCACACCCGAACCTCTCCTCCTGCAATATCGGCGCTCTTGTGTTCAGAGATTGCCAGGGGTCATGATGTCGGCTATACTTTTACTGTTTATGTAAGACATACATTACGCCCTGTGACGTGATACGACACTGTAAGGATAAGAACACGGAGAGATTCTTCGCTGGGGAGACCGTGAGAGCGTTCTCCGGCTGCAAGAAGGCCGCCGAGCGTAAGCTGACCATGCTGGACAACGCCGCAGAGCTGCGAGATCTGTTGTCGCCGCCAGGGAATCAGCTTGAGAAGCTGAAGGGAGCGCGGGCTGGGCAGTTCAGCATTAGGATCAACGATCAATGGCGGATCTGCTTTGTGTGGAAAGAGAATGGGCCTCACGAGGTCGAAATCGTGGATTATCACTGAAGGAGACGGTGCCATGACGAAGAATGGAATGCGGCCGATACATCCGGGAGAAATCTTGCTGGAGGAGTTCATAAAGCCGTCGACCTCCCCGATGAATGCCAATAGGCTGGCAAAGGCCATTGCGGTGCCGACGAACCGGATTACGGCGATCATCAAGGGACAACGGGGGATTACGGGAGATACGGCGGTGCGGCTCGGCGAGTTTTTTAACACCTCGGCTGAGTTCTGGATGAACCTCCAGAAGACGTATGAACTGCGATTAGCGGAACGGGCCGTTCCGAATAAGGTTCGCCGGCATATTCAGGAACAACGAGAGACCCTTGCCATCGCTTCGTAGCAACGGCATCCCGAGGAGGGTCTTTTCACGGTACGTACAGTGCTCAATCCACGGCACACCTTGAGACTCACCCGATCCACAAGGGATTCCAGGCTTGCCCCGTGTGCTCTTATTCCCAGACGGGCATACTTCTTTTTCCAGGCGTAGGAAGGTGGCGTCACTCACCCCGAACTGCCAGCAGAGGTCGCCGACGGGGTGCCGGCTTCTGCCTGTCAAATCGCGTACACGATCTGTTCCTCAAAGAACTTTGACCGCTTCATAGGTCCGCTCCTTTCGTTGAGGACCGCCGAAGCCGCCATCCTACTCCAGTGTCACACTGCCGTCGTTTTCCGGGAAGACGTCAACCAAAACGAATCATAGCCACAGATCGTTGCCCGCACACTACACAACTCAACAGATGCTATTACAGTGCTAGAAACACCTGAACTGGCCCGGGTTTGACGGACACCTCAATAGGAAGGTGTCAGTCGGAGGCGTACGAGCTGGAGGGGGAAATTGGTTGCATTTCTGCGTTAGGTGTTCACGACGAGAAGCGCATGGAGGGCTCTGCTATTCGATCTCTTCGGATGCATCGTTCCCTCTGGTCCTGCACGCGTCTTACCAGTGAAGCAAAACCCGTGGCCCAAAACCTCACAACTGGGCCACACATAATCTTGAGGAGCGGACTCGGATCTCAAGTGGAGGGTGGTCGGCTTTTCACGAAGGATGTCAAATTGGCCTCCTCCCCCAAAGCACGACAACGTATTCGCTAAGAATACAACATCACCTTTCGGAGGGCGGGAAAGGCAATGGGCTGAACCAGGGGCTGAAAGGAAGTTACTTCCACGGAGACTTCCGTGGAAGTGGAGACTTGCATAAGTCATTGAAAAATGGTGAGCCGGCTGGGATTCGAACCCAGGACCCTCGCCTTAAAAGGGCGATGCTCTACCAGCTGAGCTACCGGCCCACCGAATACTTAGGGAGACGTGCGGACGTTCGAATGGTGACTGATCACGACCCATTCTGAACTCAGGCGGGGAATCTTACCATTGATGGTTGATCGATGAATAGTGGCCAACGAGTTGTTTAGGATTTTTTGGTCCGGCGCGCTGGGGCCAAGGGATTGCGGAGCACGATGGTATCTTTCCGATTGGACCCAGTGGAAATGATATCGATCCGGCACTCAGCAATCTCCTCAATACGATCCAGGTAGCGCTTGGCTTCAGCTGGCAAAGCCTTATAGGAGGTCACCACGGTTGTGGGGCTCGACCAGCCCTTCATGCGTTGATAAACCGGCTCGCACGTCATCAACACCTGGAGATCTGCCGGCATCTCCTTGTACACGACTCCACCATACCGATAGCCCGTGCATACTTTGAGTTCCTTGCACCCATCCAGGACGTCGAGCTTGGTGACGGCCAGGGAAGTGAGTCCGTTGACGCGCGTGGCGTATCGCAAGACCACGCCGTCAAGCCAGCCACACCGACGTGGACGCCCTGTCGTCGATCCGAACTCTCGCCCCCGTTCCTGCAACCCACTCCCAACCTCGTCGGTCAGTTCTGTAGGAAACGGACCGCTGCCTACCCGTGTGGTATAGGCTTTGGCCACCCCCATCACCGCATCCACCACCGTCGGCCCCACACCGGTTCCCGTACACGCGCCACCGGCTGAGGCGCTGGACGAGGTCACATAGGGATAGGTCCCGTGATCCACATCCAAATGCGATCCTTGCGCGCCTTCAAAGAGGACACTCTTGCCTCGCTGAATCGCTTTGTGCAGCAACACTCCGGTATCGGCAATATACCCTTTGAGCCGTTCCGCGTGCCCCTGATATTGCTGATAGACCTTATCAAGATCGAACCGATCGACCTTGTAAAGCCGCTCCAGAAACCAATTGGTATCCTCAAGATTTTCTTCGAGTTTTTGCCGAAAGAGTTGCGGGTTCAGCAAGTCGCCCATGCGAATCCCGATGCGCGCCATTTTATCGACATACGACGGTCCAATACCCCGCCCCGTCGTCCCGATCCGTTTCGCGCCCTTGGACTGTTCACTGGCTTTGTCGATGGCCTTATGATAGGGCAGGATTAAATGGGCTCGGTCGCTGATGAGGAAATTCTTACCGATGGTGACCCCGATGCCTTGGAGGCGATCCATCTCTTCAATCAGGGACTCGGGATCGACGACGACCCCATTGCCGATCATGCACAATGTGCCCCGATAGAGAATGCCGGAAGGAATCAAATGGAAGATGAAGGTTCCACGATCGTTGATGACGGTGTGCCCAGCATTTGATCCGCCCTGAAAGCGAACGACGATATCCGCATCCTTGGCTAGGATGTCGACAATTTTCCCTTTACCTTCATCACCCCATTGGGTGCCGATAATGATGACGTTTGACATATAGGACCGCCTGATATTCACAAAAAAAGAGCCCTGATCGCAGTGGACCAGAGCCTGGCGGACTCATACTATGATTCGTCTGCCCCTTTGTCAAGGCGAGAGATCACGCCAGACCACAAACCCAGCGCTCGATCCTTTCCTTGACTGACCAAAGACTGCATGGTAGCATGTTTTTTATTAGACTGCTGGTGTGTAGCTCCTGCGTCTTTTCAAACGTCATCAATCATTCTCAGGTGGGGCTGTGGCGCAGTTGGGAGCGCGCGTGAATGGCATTCACGAGGTCGCCGGTTCAATCCCGGCCAGCTCCACCAAAATTATCTAACGCCTGCCGGGCAACATCGTTCTATCGACCTTTCCAGTTGTAAGTCGGACTACCCATGCTTCAAATTGAGAACATCACCAAACAATTTGCGTCTCGCATCCTGTTCCAGAATGCCTCGGTACACTTGCGTCCAGGGACCAGAACCGGTCTCGTCGGCCCCAATGGCGCGGGAAAGACGACGCTCCTTCGTATGATTTTAGGGGAGGATTCCCCCGACAAGGGCACGATTCGTAAGCGGCCTCGCCTGCGCATCGGCTACCTGCCGCAAGAGCTCGAAACTCTGACCGGCAAAACCATTCTTGATGCGGCCCATCGAGGTATCTATCCCGAGCATGAAGCGCAACGGATCCTGTCCGGTCTTGGCTTCACGGAGGCGGACTTCTCTCGACCCGTGGAAACCCTCTCCGGCGGGTATCGGATGCGGGTGGCCTTGGCCCATTTACTGCTCTCAAACCCCGATGTCCTGATGCTCGACGAACCGACCAATCACTTGGACAAGGCCACACAAACGTGGTTTGAACAATTTCTCCTGCAATCCGGCATGTGCATCTTGCTCATCAGCCATGACATCCGATTCCTGGATCGAATCGCCACGCACATCTGGGACATTCGAAATCATGGGATCGAGGAGTGTCGCGGCAACTACTCCAAATATGTGGAATGGCGCGACGCACGGGATGCCCAGCTTGAGTCCGCCGCCGAACGGCAAGGCAAAGAAGTCGCCCGCGTGCAAAAGTTCATCGACCGGTTCCGCGCGTCAGCGAACAAGGCCAGCCAGGTCCAATCCCGGATCAAACAGCTAGAGAAGGTCAAACGCATTGACATCGCGCGCGATGCCAAGCGAGTCCGATTCAAATTCCCTCTCCCAACGCCCAGCGGACGCCAGGTGTTCGAGCTCCGAAACGTGGCCAAGAGTTACGGAGACAACGTCATCTACCGATCCCTCGACTTTAGCGTCGAGCGCGGGCAACGGGTCGCCCTTGTCGGGGAAAACGGTGCCGGAAAAAGCACCCTACTGAAAATACTGGCCGGCGTGCTTGCTCAGGATAAAGGCACACGCACGCTGGGACATGGGGTCACGGTTCACTATTTTGCGCAGCACCAAGCGGAAACGCTCAATCCCGAGCATACGATTTTGGCATCCTTGTCCGAAGTGTCGAACGTGGCCGAGACGAACTTTTTGCGTGGGCTGGCTGGGGCATTTTTATTCTCGGGCCCCGATCAAACGAAGCCGATTAAAGCCCTCAGCGGCGGCGAACGCAACCGCGTGGCGCTGGCTCGAATGCTCGTGGAGCCCGCCAACACCTTGTTGTTGGACGAACCGACCAATCACCTCGATCCAGCCTCTGTTGACATGCTCACAGATGCCATGTCTGATTTTCCAGGCACCATCGTCTTTATCTCCCATGATCCCACCTTCCTGTCTCGGATCGCCACTCGAGTGGTCGAGATCGACAACGGCAATGCCCGGGACTACATGGGTGACTACGAATACTACCTCTGGAAAAAATCGCAGGAATACGAGGCGGCGGCGGCCAAAGAGGCTGAGCAGGAACCCCCGAAAGCGAACAAAACTGCCAAGGCAATCGGCAAAGACGTGCCCTCGCCGCTACGGTCCAACCGCCCCCCCGTGACTGATAAACGCGAGCTGACGAAAACCCAGTCCAGACTGGAAAAACAGGTGACCCTCGCGGAACGTGACATTGCCGACCTGGAGTCCCGCATGAATGAGCGCGCCCACGCCCTTGCCGATCAGACGCTCTACAAAGATTTTGCCAAGTGGAACGTGTTGCATCAGGAACAAGAAGAGTGGAAAGCCGAGTTGGAACGTCTCACCGCCAAGTGGACAGACCTCTCGCAGGAGCTGGAAAACATTAAGCAGAAACTAGCGGTCTGAGGGTTTCGGCCGATAATACCTGCGCTCCTTCAACTTATCGGGCAAGTGCGCTTGCTGAACCTTGGCCGCCGGATCGTCGTGGACATACCGATAGCCCTTCCCATAGCCCAACTCCCGCATTAACGACGTCGTAGCATTCCGAAGGTGCACGGGTACCTCCAAATTCCCTAATTCTTTCGCATCCTTCATCGCCTCCAGCAACGCCACATACGAGGCATTATCTTTCGGGCAGGTCGCCAAGTACGTCGTGCCATGGGCGAGATTGATTTGCGCTTCAGGTAAGCCCACGCACTCAACGGCCTGAAAGACCGCTACAGCAAGGGCCAGGGCCTGTGGATGGGCATTCCCGATGTCTTCCGAGGCAAAGATGACCATTCGGCGGGCGATGAAGCGCGGTTCTTCCCCTCCCTCCAACATACGGGCTAACCAATACACTGCCCCATCAGGATCCGAGTCCCGCAAGCTCTTGATAAAGGCGGAGATAAGATTGTAATGCTCCTCCCCAGCTCGATCATACCGAAGGCTCTTTTTCAGCAGTGCGGCATCCAACGCCGACGCATCGATCACGATCCGCCCCTTTGCCCCTGCCGGAGCATGCTCGACGACATGCTCCAACGCTGTTAACATGGCACGGGCATCGCCGTTGCCGAAGGCGATGAGTCGCTGTCGCGCATCCGGCGAGGCCACGATCCCTTTCTTGCCGAGCCCATGTTCGCCATCCGTCATCGCTCGATCCAGGATAGCGCCCATCGCCTGATCGTCGAGTGACGTGAGCACGACCACGAGAGACCGGGACAACAGTGGCGCAATTATTTCAAACGACGGGTTTTCCGTGGTTGCCCCTAACAATATAAGGGTCCCCCGTTCGACATGCGGGAGAAACGCATCCTGCTGTGCCTTGTTGAACCGGTGGATTTCATCGACAAAGAGTATCGTCCGCTGCCCGTACAGGGCCATACGCTGCTCCGCCGCCTTCAGAATCACCCGCAGATCAGGAATTCCGTTTGTGACGGCAGAAAAGGCCACGAATGCGGCTTTGGTCGAGGCCGCGACGATCTGCGCCAAGGTCGTTTTCCCCGAACCGGGTGGTCCCCAGAGAATCATCGAGGAGAGCGTATCCGACTCGATGGCTCGACGCAGTGGGCGACCAGGCTCGACGATCTCGTCCTGCCCAACATAAGCATCGAAAGTGCGTGGCCGCATCCGCTCCGCCAACGGAGCGATCCGCGCAGGACGGGCCGCGCCTGGCGTGTTCCCGCCCTGAAATAGATCGGCTTGATTGGATGGATCGGACATGACCGAGAACCCTTGTGAGAACGACGCCACAGAATGGTACCGAGCCATCACGGCACACAGCAAACACGCCTGGCATCCACAGTCAATGCTATCCAAGGTTGACGATAGATGCCAGACATCTTACCAGACCGTCACGCTGAAGGAGAGGAATCAACGATGACCACCTGTGCCCAGATCAATGGGATCAAAATCGCGTTTACCGATGAAGGTCAGGGCCTTCCCGTCGTATTTCTTCACGGCTTTCCACTCAACCGCACCATGTGGACGCCCCAAGTCGAACGACTCGCCACGCGTTTTCGGGTGATCACCATCGATCTCCGCGGGCATGGGGAATCGGAAGCCCCTCTGTGGCACTATTCGATGGAACAGTTTGCTGATGACCTAATCGGTGTACTCGATCATTTAGCGATTGAGCAGGCGGCGTTAGTTGGACTGTCGATGGGTGGGTATGTGCTCTTTTCCTGCGTCCGCCGCTATCCCCATCGGATCAAGGCCTTGATCTTTTGCGATACACGAGCGGGAGCCGATACCCTGGAAGGACGCGCGGCCCGGTTCAGCATGGCCCAGATCGCCTATCGTCGCGGCGCCGGGGCCATTGCCGATCTCATGCTGCCGAAACTTCTGGCGCCTTCGACTTCCACTACCAACCCTTCGCTCGTTGACAGGGTTCGTGCCATGATTTCACGTACCGAGATCAGCGGCATCGCCGGAGATCTGATGGCGATGGCCGCACGGCCGGATTCCACAGAGATGTTAGAAACCATTCGCGTCCCAACCCTGGTGATCGCCGGAGAGCAAGACGCTGCCAGCCCTCCCGCCGAAGTCAAAAAGATTGCCGACGGGATTCCCGGTGCACAGTTTGTCACCATTCCCGAGGCAGGACATCTCCCCAATCTCGAGCAACCAGAACGGTTCAACACCCTACTCGAGAAATTCCTTGCTGAGAGATGAGGGCGCGCCACGCTGGGCGAGAATGACCGAACACCACAGGCGGCAGACAGGCGGAAACACCGTACCTATACACCATGAGACCCAACTCCAGCACCACAACCCAAGCCCGTATCACAGGGGGGAGAAACCAGCCAAAACAAAACCGGTGTCTGCGCAAACTTGACGCAGACACCGGTTTGTCGTTGAGAAAACGGTTAGGCCCCGTTGCAGAGCCCAAGCCAATGGATCACGGCACGCCGCTTACGGCTTGCGATGGCGCAGGGCAACCAAGCTCAACAGGCCCGTCCCCAGTAACAGCACCGTCGCAGGTTCCGGCACGTTTGAAGGCGGAGGAGGTGGTGGGGCCAACCCATAGGTCCCAATGGTAAACCCATTCCAATTCTCGTTGGTGAGGCTGGTCCAGGTAATAGAAGACACTACCCCGGTGAACCGAATCACACCGTGCGGCTCCCCTGAACCATTCAACTGGAACACGCCAAGCGACGGGTTCGTCTTCGTCAGCGACCCACAGCCCCAATGCCCGCAGCCAAAACTCACGACTTCAAAATCTTGATTAAAACTATAACCATTTCCGTTTAAACTGACGACCGCAAAGAACAGATTGTCGATCGGCTTCGAAAACGTCAACATTTTAGACGAGGCGCTCGACAAGGCAATGATGTCATTCCCAGGTGGAGCATTATCGACCAGCGCACTCGTGTAGGGATTACCCGCAGCCCAATAATTGGTACCGGCACCGGTCTGAATAAAGGCAATCTCACCCGCATAGTCCACATCAACGTGTAGTCGGACTGGTGTTCAAAACCCCATTGGCTGACCCGTTTGCCCCAGCCGTTCCAGTCTGCCAATCGACCCAAATCACCGGCGCTGCCGAGACCGGCAACGCCACTCCAACACTGAGCACCGCAGCATAAAGCATGCTGGTCATCTGTCGCTTCAACATTCCGCACCTCCCAAACAAAATATGAATGGTACCTGTTATCGAACGATCACCATAACAACAACGACAATCAAAGACCAATCGCCCGCTAGTAGACGGAACATGCATTAACTGAGCCACTTCATAAGATATTGATTTTTATAGGTGTCGACGCTCAACGTCTGATGCACTGTCAAATTATTCGACAGGTACAAAATGACATAACCAATTAATTTATAACAAAACCATGAAAAATCTAGGCAAATGAGCCAGAAAAACTGTCCAATTTTCCGACAGTAGCTTTTTCATGGCCTCTTTTCATGGACTTACGAATGATTTGTGGATTTTCGCTGCGCCGACGTGGCTGGACGGACTCCTGAACCGTAAAGCCACTCCAGTCTTAACTTGCGCTCTTCTGACAGTTCCTGGATATAAACGGGAGGTGACCGCGCGGCCGCTAGGCCCGCCATCGTGCCTGAGGGGCTATTTCCGGTCGATGAGTTTGAGGAACTCGGTACGGGTTTGGGGTTGGGTGCGGAAATCGCCGAGCATTTCGCTGGTCAGTGCCAGGGTGTTTTGCTTCTCCACCCCGCGCATCATCATGCAGAGATGACGGGCTTCAACGACAACGCCGACGCCATGCGGCTTCAGCGTCGTTTGCAGCGCCTCGGCAATCTGCACGGTCAACCGTTCCTGCACTTGCAGTCGCCGGCTGAACATATCGACCACACGTGGAATTTTGCTGAGGCCGACGACGTGTTTGTTGGGGATATAGCCCACATGCACACGCCCAAAAAACGGCAACATGTGGTGCTCGCACATGCTGAAGAAGTCGATGTCTTTCACGATGACCATCTGCTCGTATTCAATCGGGAACAGCGCCCCATTGAGAATACTCTTCAGATCCTGTTCATAGCCTTTGGTCATAAAACGCATGGCCTTTTCCACACGCTTGGGCGTATTCAGGAGCCCGTTGCGGCTCGGATCCTCGCCGATCATCCCCAAGAGGCTCTTGATGAGGCCGGCAATGTCCCCCTCCTTGACGGGAGGGGCCCCGTGCGTCACCTGTTTGCGCTTACCTCCTGAAGCCATCGGCATCCTTTCCCTGCGACCGGTTTCTGCTTACGCAGTTCCGCCAGTATACTCGAAGTAATTATCCCGAGTTTCGATCAACCCAATCTTGCGCAGCTGCCCATCCTGAATCCGATTAATCAGTAACTCCCAAATCAACAAAACCAAATTCTCGCCCGTCGTGGTCTTGTCGGAAAACGCCTGGTCCTGATTCAGATCGCGATGATCGAACCGGGCCACCACCGCCGCCTGCACGACCTCATCTACAGCCATGATAAAAGGTTCCGTTTCCACACTCCTGGCATCGCGCGAGGAAACGGTCACAAAGAGGGTATAGTTGTGCCCATGCCCATTAGGATTGTTGCACTTCCCATAGATGCGCTTGTTCTCCTCAACGGACAACCGATCCGTATGCAGACGATGGGCCGCTGAAAAGCGATACCGGCGTGTGAGGGTGGATTGACCGTTCATGTCTATCCCAGGGGTCTCCACGTAAAACAGCAGGCCGGAGCGTGGCGCGTCGAGCCCTGGCTCCAGCCTCTCAATTGTTAACCTGGTCGCGATCAGCGTCTTCTCCTGGAGCAGGAGCACATTCAGTCCTAGGGTGAGACCGTCGGCTTTGTGCTGGACATCGGCCCTTCCCACTTCTGCTCCGGCACCCGAACGACCACATCACCAAGGAGCCGCGCCTGACAACCCAGTCGATGCCATGGCTCGCTCAACGCCTCTCGATCCAGCAAATCCTGTTCGTCGAAGTCGATCTCCGACAACTGCTCGCTCCCCACCTGCACCTCGACACGGCAAGTGGTGCAGGAGGCGTTCCCCCCGCAGTCATGATTCAGCGGAAACCCGAGCTGCTCTGCGGCTTCCAACAGCGTCAGATTGGCGGGCACCTCTCCGCTCGTGCCTTGGGGATGAAGGAACGTCACACGAGGCATCACCGCACTCCTACGCATGCCCTTCGACGGCCACAGGCGAAACGCCAAAGGGGCAGCGGTGTAGGCGAATATGTTCATCGAATTCGGCACAGAATAGTCGGAGGCTGCTTTGCACCAGCACGGCCGCTCCGGTCACAAGCGTGCAATACCCTGTCCCTTTCACAAAGCCGCTGAGTTGAAGCAAACTGTCGAGATCCTTCTGCGTCCCTTCACCTTGCTCAATCTTATTCAACAGGGTCGCCAAATTGATTGTTCCCATGCGACAGGGAGGGCATTGCCCACAGCTTTCGCCCTTGAAGAAATTAGAGAACTTCAGGGTTTGTGCCACCATACAAGTTGCGTCATCGATCACGATCACGCCGGCAGATCCCAATCCCGTCCCAGCTTTTTTCAGGGAATCGAAATCCATCGGCAAATCCAATTGATCTGGCGTGACCATCGAAAACGCCGGACCTCCTGGGAACACCGCCTTCACCTGTCGCCCGTTGGGCACGCCGCCACCGCATTCTTCGATCAGCTTCCGAATTGGCGTCCCCATGGGCAATTCATAGACACCCGGACGGTTGATTGCGCCACTCAGCGAAAACATCATGGTTCCAGGACACCGCTCGGTACCGACCTGGGAGAACCAACTGGCCCCTTTGCGAAGAATTCTGGGAATATTGCAGAGCGTCTCCACATTGTTCACTAGGGTTGGTTTGCCGTAGAGGCCAAAATCTGTCGGATAAAACGGTGGCTTCTGTCGCGGCATCGCCGGACGCCCTTGCATGGACTCCAGCATGGCGGTCTCTTCGCCAGCCACATAGCTCCCATGGCCAGCAAAAATTTCGATTTCCAGGTCCACGCCGGTCCCGAGAATATTCTTTCCGATCAGCCCATGGGCCCGCGCCTGTTCCATGGCCTGCCGAAGGTTCTGCTGTTCTTCCTTATACTCGTCATTAAGATACACAAACGAGGCCTTGGCATTCACCGTGAACGAGGCGATCAGGCACCCTTCCAAGAGTTGGTGAGGGTAATGCTTCAGCAGGTACCGATCTTTAAACGTCCCCGGCTCGTGTTCACCGGCATTGCAGACGAAATAGCGTTCCTTCACTCGATGATTCAGCACTTTTTCCCATTTGATACCTGTGGGAAATCCTGCTCCTCCTCGCCCACGAAGGCCGGCCTGCTTGAGTTCTGCCACAATCGATTCTCCGGTCAGACCCGTGACACATTTCCTCCATGCCTCATAACCACCCTGGCGAATATAGGCCTCAATGTCGTAGGGAACCGCTTGAACCGGTTCTAATAGCCGTGTCTCGGTTGCGCTCACGCCTGGTCTCCTTTGAGTAATCGATTGGAAGAGATTGAATCAAAACTATAGAACCTGCTTGCGCAAGTCGTCAAGCTGAATGGGCCAAAATAGGCCAGATTCCACAAGCAGTTAGGCCATCCGGCCCAGTGAAGATCCACGCGAGGGAGACTTCCTCCTGCCTTTTGCAGAGCCAGCCTCAAGGACGCTGTCGCCAAAGAAAAAGCCGGTTATAAGGGTGTCCCTACAACCGGCTTTTCTCTAGACCTATACGAACAGACTACTTGTTGAGATGGCTTCCTGCTCCCATGAAAAACAACATGGGAATCGACAGCATGAAATTCACGCGAGAGGCGAGCAATGCCGTCCGTCCCCAGCCCGCCATTTCCGTCGGAGTCGGCGTCCCATCCTGAGCCGCTTTACGAACCGCCGCGATAATCCGCTGCTGGTTTGGCCAGATGATGGCATGCACATTGACCATCATGATGATGCCCAACAAACCACCGATCCCTAACGCCACAGCCCCGCTTCCGCCCTTCATATAGTTATGGGCATAGAGCACGATCCCAGCAAGAACCGTGACGGTTGCACCATGACGGAACCAATTGAGTGCCGACGGCATCAGTTTCGGAATGACGATGTTCTTCGTCGGGCCATCCAGACTCTTGAGGAAACCGGCATTGATCAGGTTGAAAAAGTACAGCAAGCCAATCCAGGTGATGCCTGCCAGGAAGTGGAGCCAGCGAAAGACCATGCCGAACCAATCCACATCGACCGTCCCCGTTCCGACGACAAACGCCGCAATCAATACCAGAGCCAAGGCAAACCCTGCTCCTATCGTTTGGAAGGGATCTTCCAAAAACTTCATCGTGTCCCCCTCTCGCAAAGTGCGCTGCAATAAAAGTGATGTGCTCTCCGTGCAGTCTGTACCGCACGTTCAGCCGAATTGTCAAGTCTGTCTTCCCGGAATATACGTAGATCTGCAGCGCGCGAACGCGTCTCCTGCTAAGCCTATCCAAGCGATAGACTCAGGCACCGATGAGCAGGCAATCGACGGTGAGGCAGAGCTCCGTCACCGCCGTGGACGATTCTGTCAACGCGGCCTGTTCGTCGGCAGCCAGATCATATTGCAGAATCTGTTCTGCCCCCCCTCGACCAAGGACAACCGGCACCCCCACCACGGTATCGCGAATCCCATACTCCCCATGGCACCGTAC
>CXWL01105483.1_pt1 | contig 13399 bp, 10 predicted proteins | sample 590931 | NCBI WGS metagenome assembly CXWL01 (sample SAMEA3498368, study PRJEB10139) | groundwater metagenome | biome: water well; material: biofilm material | place: Germany | collected 2015-04-27 | reverse complement strand
TGGGCCAAGCGCATGATCCTGTGCGGCGAGCGCGTGAATGCGGCGCAGGCGCTGGCGATTGGCCTGGTCGAAGAGGTGGTGCCGACCGGGCAGGGCTTGAGCGCGGCACTGGCACTGGCGGCGAAGGTCGCGCGTCAAAGTCCGACCAGCGTGGCGGCATGCAAGACGCTGATCCAGGGCGCGCGCACGCTGCCGTCGCAACACAACCTGCCGCTCGAACGCGAACGTTTTGTCAGCCTGTTCGACACCGAGGACCAGAAGGAAGGTGTGCAGGCGTTTCTCGGCAAGCGCGAAGCGAGGTGGCGCAATGCGTGATTCGAACGCCAAGGATGGCACCGCGGCCCCGGTGCAATTGGAGGAGCGGGAAGGCAAAGACGGCATGCTCGTGGCTGTCGCGACGCTGGATGCGCCGAAATCGCTGCATGCGCTGACTCTGGACATGATCCGCCTGCTCGACGGCGCATTGCAGCAGTGGGCCGCCGATCCCCGGGTCGCCTGTGTGGTGCTGCAATCGAGTACCGACAAGGCGTTCTGCGCGGGCGGCGACGTGCGCAGCCTTCGCAATGCCATTGTGGCCGATCCGCATGCCATGCCCAATCCGACCGCACAGGCTTTTTTCAGCGAGGAGTACCGGCTCGACCATCGTATCCATACTTATCCCAAACCGCTGCTTGTGTGGGGGGGCGGAATCGTGATGGGCGGTGGCCTCGGCCTGATGGCGGGGGCCAGCTACCGGGTGGTGACAGAGACTACCCGTATCGCCATGCCGGAAATCTCCGTCGGCCTGTTCCCGGATGTGGGCGGCAGTTGGTTCCTGCCGCGCATGCCGGGCCGTAGCGGCCTGTTTCTCGGCCTGACCGGTGCGTCGCTGAATGCGCATGACGCCTTGTTCACTCGGCTGGGTGATTACTTCATCCTGCAGCAGGAGCGCGCTGGCGTGATCGATGCACTGTGTGCCATCGACTGGCGCGATACCGCGTCCGGCCATGCGGAACTGGATCGCCTGCTACGCCGCTTCAGTGCACCAGCCGGCTCGCTGCCGATATCCGAAGTGAAAACCCATTTCGACGCAATCGAAGCAATGACGGCGCCGCGTTCAATAGCCGAAGTCGTCGCCGCGATCGTCAGCTACGATGGCGACTCACCATGGTTACAACGCGCGGCAATGTCGCTCGCATCTGGTGCGCCGTCATCGGCCGCGCTGGTTTGGGCAATGCAAGAACGCGCGCGACACCTGAGCCTTGCCGACGTGTTTCGCCTCGAGCTGATCGTCGCACTCCGGTGCTGCGCCCATCCCGATTTTGCAGAAGGCGTGCGCGCACTGCTGGTCGACAAGGACAACGCGCCGCACTGGCAGCCTCCAACCCTGGCAGGCGTCAGTTCTGTTTTGGTCGCGCAGTTCTTTGAGGCACCGTGGGAACAACATCCGCTGGCTGCTCTGCGCTGACAGCTAAGTAACCTATACCGGAGATACGCATGCAACACATTGCTTTTATTGGGCTGGGCAACATGGGGGCGCCGATGGCGCAGAACCTATTGCGTGCCGGCCATCCATTGTCGGTATTCGACTTGTCCGCAGCGGCTGTCGCCTCTCTTTCGAGCGCCGGCGCGCGCGCAGCGGCATCGGCACAAGATGCCGTGCGCGAAGCCGACATCGTCATCTCGATGCTGCCGGCCAGCAGCCACGTGCGCGAACTGTATTTGGGCAATGGCGGCGTGTTGGAGTGGGCGCGCCCACACGCGCTGCTGATCGATTGCAGCACGATCGCCGCCGAAACTGCAAAGGAAGTGGCAAGCGCCGCTGGTGCGCGCGGCTTCTCGATGCTCGATGCGCCAGTATCCGGCGGTACCGCTGGCGCCGCGGCTGGCACGTTGACCTTCATTGTCGGCGGCGACGCCGCGGCGCTCGAGCGGGCACATTCCGTGCTCGGCAAGATGGGCAAGAATATTTTTCATGCCGGTGGCGCGGGGGCTGGTCAAGTCGCCAAGATATGCAACAACATGCTGCTGGGCATACTGATGGCCGGTACCGCTGAAGCGCTGAACCTGGGTGTCGCGCACGGGCTTGATCCCGCTGTGCTGTCCGACATCATGTCCAAAAGCTCGGGGCGCAACTGGGCACTAGAGGTGTATAACCCGTGGCCGGGCGTGATGGAATCGGCGCCGGCCTCGCGCGGCTACACTGGCGGCTTCGGTACCGCGCTGATGCTCAAGGACCTGAGTTTGGCCCAGCAGGCCGCGCAGGCAATCCAGGCAGTCACGCCGCTTGGGAGCCTGGCGCGCCAGCTCTACCAGCTGCATCAGCAAAATGGAAACGGACAACTCGACTTTTCCAGCATACTGAATTTGGTCAAGCAAAGTAACGCGACCAGGAGCCAGTAGGAAACTTCTGCCACCAATATCGCATCCGATGGCGGCTCGTGGTTTCGCGGTGCGCCTTGCCGCAATTTACGCGAGCGTAGCAGGCGACATTCGTTCCGATCTCGATGGCTGCGGCATGATTCGCTTGGCGGCAGCGGCTTTGGTCATTTCTACTATGCACAAGACAGTTCCGTTTTGCCCAGCAGGGGGGCGGCAGATTCAGCATGTCCGTAATCGTTCGAATATTCATGTTGTGCTCCTTGGCGCAGACTGTCGATCGGCGGTGCCCCATGCGGTCTAAAACATCGGGCAATTTGCTGTAACTGTCACCCGTGAACAAGTACGTCTTAACCAGCAATTTGGGGAATCCACATCAGTCAATACCAACCCGTCGTGCCCCTGAATCTGTGATTATTCGGCGACAATGCGGCACTGGCGTGCGCGGCGTATCAGCGTTCGGCAGGTTAGCAGCGGCGCAGAAGCCCTCCATACGCCTGCCGTGATCGGCGCCTTGTCAGGACGCTTCAGCGGCGCGCGGTTCCTCCAGCACCCCGCGCCGCAGCACCACGGGCGTTCCGCCCAAGCGCTGCTTGACGATCCATTGCGCCAGCGAGGCATCCATGTAGTCGGCATGACCAGGAAACCAACGTACGAGCTCATCGACCAGAGGGCGGCAGACGGCGACGTCGCCGCCAGCGGCGCAATGCGCAATGGCGTCGCGCACCGACCTCAGCACGGCATCGTGTTCGCCGACGTGGCAGTCGGTCGCGGGAAAATTGCTAGCGATCATCCAACCCTTCTCCATCTCAAAGTGGTCTTCTGCATGGCGAAGAAAAATCGGCAGGTGGCCCGCAAAATCGACATCGCTCGCGGCCAGCATCGCATCGACGATCTGGACAAACTCGCGATGGGTATCATCCATTGGCGCATAGCCAAGTAGAAACGAATCCGACCATGGGAAGGCGGTGTTTGATGACATGGCTATTCTTTCTGAAGTTGAGGCAGTAAAGGTGCTGACTCGAGCAAAGCATCAATATACTATAAAAACAACGTGTAATGTTTGTTTTCTATTGATGATGTTGGCGTCGATGCAGAGGCAACAGCGCCCTCCTGCATCAACCCTGAGATGGATTCGGCGTTGCGAAAAGGCCACCGAAAATGCTGAATTTTTCTCGTAAGATCGCTTGTGTAACGACAGCCACGAGTGTATATTGAAAAACGAACAGGACTGTTTGTTGTTGGGCGAAATGCAGCGCGAACGATGTCTGCAAAAAAAAGAAGGAGACAAGTCAAATGAAACGCACTGACCAAATTGCGGCATCGCGCTATCTTTCGGCGCACCACGCAAGGGATGCGGGTAGCAATCTCTTGTGCAAACCATCACTGATTCCGCGGTAGACCCGCAGTTCGACTATGTCATGACAGGCGCCAGGCGCGGGAGGCGCACATGGGCGGTTGCCTGATTGCGTCATCGCAGGCGGCGCCCAGGCATGTCTGGCGCACTCAGCCAAATAGGTATTGTGGGAACGAAGGGTGGGTGAGGAAAAGGAGAAATTAAAAAAAATCCAGTATGTTTGTCTTGACATGTTGGAGCATGCAGGGCAATGGTTTGACTTATATAAAACAGGGGAGATAACTATGATAAGAGCAAAAGTAAAAAAGGGCTGCAGGGCTGCAGGGGTTCGCACGACATGCGTCATGAGTGGTGCCGTGATGGCGCTTGCTGCGCTGCCGGGTAGTGCAGTCGAGATCAAGCCGGAAAATCCGGATGTCGCAATTCGCTGGGACAATACGGTCAAGTACAACGCGGGTTGGCGTGCGGAAGGACGTGATAACAAGCTGGGCGACAACTGGGTATCGCAGGCCACCAATTACGGATGGGACAAGGGCGACTTGGTCACCAATCGCGTTGACCTGCTGAGCGAATTCGACTTTGTCTACAAGGGGGCGCATGGCTTCCGCATTTCCGGGGCCGCCTGGAACGACTTTGCTTACGACGATAACGTCAGAGGCAATCCGGCGTATCAGGCCGCCGGTCTGGGTACCGCGTATCCAAACAATAAATTCACGCGCCAGGTCAGGCGTTACTACAAGGGCTCGGGCGAGTTGCTCGACGCATTCATCTTCACCCGCCTCGATATCGCGGGCACACCGATCAATATCCGCGCTGGCCGCCACAATATTTATTGGGGCGAGTCCCTGTTTTCCCTGGCCGATGGCGTGTCGTATGGCCAAGGACCGCTCGATTTGCGCAAGGCCACCTCGACCCCGGGCATCGAGGCAAAAGAGTTGTTCTTGCCGCAGAATCAGCTCTCGCTCGGTGCGCAGTTGAGCGACGATGTCAGCGTCGCCGCCAACTATTCCCTGCAATGGGCTCCGCACCGCTTTCCCGAGGGCGGCACCTATCTCGGCGCCGCTGATTTGAGCTTCCTCGGCGGCACTAATTACCTCGGTTTCCCGGTCGTCGGCGACCTGGATAGCGGCCCCAACAAGAAACCTGGAAAACGCGGCAGTTGGGGCGTGATGAGCAAGATTAAGTCCCAGATGCTGGGCGGGGACCTGGGTATCTATTATCGCCGTTTCGACGACCGTTATCCGACCATGGTTGCCGCGCCGGCGTACATGTACAACGCGTATGCTGAAGACGTGAAGCTGTACGGTGTCAGCTTGGCGCGCCTGGTTGGCTCGGTATCGGTCAGCGGCGAATTATCGCGCCGTGAAAACGGTGCGCTGGCCTCCAATGGTGCTGGCTTGGCGCGCGGCGATACGTGGCACGCCTTGGTTAACGCGATTGCCTATTTCGGCAAGACTCCGCTCTTCGACTCCGCACCGCTCACGGTCGAATTAACGTATAGCCGCCTTGATAAGGTGAGCGATTCGACCAAGGCCTACTTCAAGCACAAGAACTATGGTTGCAACGGTGGCGTCAAGGCCGGCTGTGCCACGAACGATGCTTGGGGCACAAACGTGGCGTTCACGCCAACCTGGTTCCAGGTCATGCCGGGGGTCGATATGACATTGCCGATGAACTTCGGCATGGGCCTGAAGGGCAATTCGCCGGCGCCCTTGGGCGCGGCCAAAGGCGCTGGCGCTTGGGCCGTCGGCGTGGGCCTGGATATCTTCTCAAAATACACGGTAAACCTCAAATACAACGACTATATCGGTGGCTACACCACTGGTCCGAACGCTACGCCTGTTCCAGGAGTTGGCGCCGAGACGTGGGCGGCCACCAATGGCGCCGGTATTTTGCATGACCGCGGCTGGGTCTCGCTGACCCTGAAGACCGTTTTCTAATCATGGATTTCTCCGCAACAAACCTATTTAGGGGCAAATAACATGCGTATGCGCACAAAAACATTGACAATGATCGTCGCGTTCGGTGCCTCGGGGCTGGCAGCTGCCGCCCTGACGCCAGACGAGGCAAAGCAACTCGGAACCACCCTCACCATCTGGGGTGCCACCAAGGCAGGCAATGCCGATGGCAGCATCCCTGCCTACACCGGCGGGATCGAGCCGCCCGCCAGTTATGACCCAAAAAAGCCAAACTTCCGTCCGGACCCATTTGCAGATGAAAAGCCGTTGTTCAGCATCACCGCTGCGAATGTCGGAAAGTACGCGGACAAGTTATCTGCCGGTTCGAAGGAGATGCTAAAGAAGTATCCTACGTTCCGGATTGATGTCTACCCGACGCATCGAACGGCAAAATATCCAAAATACGTGCTGGACAACACGCTGAAGAACGCCGCCAGCTGCCAGCTCGCGCCCAACCTTCTTCAACTTGCCGGTACCTGCTTTGGCGGTGTGCCGTTCCCGATTCCGAAGACTGGCTCCGAGGTGATGTGGAACCGTACGATGAAGTACGACCAATATGCTTATTATTCGCCGGCGCAGACGTCCACCCTGGTGGACAGGAGCGGCCGCAAGGTCGAGGCGGGCGCATTCATCTATTGGCAGACGTTTCCGCATTTGGATCCTGCGCGAACCAAGCCAATCGCCGCAAACGAAATCCTCGAGTACGGCCGCGTCGATTGGACCGGCCCGACCCGCAAGGCAGGCGAGAAACTGGTGCTGCACGACTCGGTCGACATGCTCAACGTCGGGCGCCGCGCCTGGAGCTATATTCCGGGCCAACGCCGTGTAAAACTCTCGCCGGATGTCGCCTACGATACGCCGAGCCCGGCTGGCGGTGGCGTGGGCACGGTTGACGATACCCAGGTGTTTTACGGATCGCAGGACCGTTACGACTACAAGTTCGTCGGCATGAAGGAAATGTTCATCCCGTACAACACCTTCAAGCTGCATGATGAGAAACAATGCTCGACCGAAAAAGTGCTCACGCCTCACCACATGAATCCGGATTGCGTGCGGTGGGAACTGCACCGTGTCAACGTCGTGGAAGCCACGTTAAAACCGGGCATGCGCCATGTGTACCCGAAGCGCACTTTTTATTGGGATGAGGACATCCCCGCCGTTGGTATGGCTGATAACTACGACGATGCCGGAAAAATCTACCGTTCTTCGCAGACTGACTACTATCCTTTCTATGAGACCACCGGTCACAACACGCATGAGTTTGTTGTACATGACCTGACCAGCGGCGCGTATGTCCGGCAGGCCTATACCCCGGCTGGCGGTGGGCAAATGATGGTGACCAAGCCTGCGGATGCCAAGCCCGTCAACTTCTACGAATCATCCGCTTTGACTCAGGAAGGCGTGCGGTAGCAGGCATGCGCCTGCGCAAGTCGCAGGCGTCTTTCTGAGGGCTTTAGTCCCCCCACCTTGCCAGCGGTTGGGGGATCCCTGAATGCAAATAGGAGTCAAGAAGATGAGATTCGTCAATAGATTATTGAGCGTGCTTGCCTTGTGCATGGCGACAGCGCATGCCTGGGCAGGGTTCGAGGACCCGCTGTTCGCGCCTGCGCTGCCCAGCGCATTGGCGAGCAAAAGCCCGCTCGTTGCGATTAGCAAAGCCGGCAAGCGGCTGGTTGCCGTTGGACAGAGGGGCATCATCGTCGTCAGTGATGATGGTGGCAGCAATTGGGTGCAAAGCGCGGTGCCGGTAAGAACCGATCTGCTCGCGGTGCACTTCTCATCACCCGAGAATGGCTGGGCTGTCGGCCACGGGGGGGTTGTTGTCAACAGCAGGGACGGAGGTCTTACCTGGAGCAAGCAGCTGGATGGCAAGCAGGCTTCCAAACTGATCATTGATTACTACGCTCGGGCAGCAGCCAAAGGCGCGCTGTCCAATTCGGAAATTTATGGCAAGCGTGAAGAAAGCCTGGTCGGATTCGGCGGCACCCAGGCATTCTTGGGTGTGTATTTCGAAAGTGACCTGCGCGGCTATGTCATCGGCACTTTCGGCAGAATTTTGAGAACCGAAGATGGCGGCAAGACTTGGGAGCCATTGATGCACCGTGTCGAAAATCCCAAAGAACTCAATTTCTATAATATCGCGGCCGGCGCTGACGGTATGTTCATAGTCGGCGAGTCTGGCACGGTCTGGAAGTACAGCAAGGATAGCAATAAGTTTGTTGCGCGCCCGGTGGGGTATGCGGGGACTTTGTTCGGGATCGTGGTCGGCGAGAATGTGTTGGTCGCCTATGGCATGCGCGGGAGTGTCTTTCGCAGCGTCGACCTGGGCGATACCTGGAAGCGCATCGAACTGGGCGGCCATGCCGGAGTAACCGGCGGTACCCTCCTCGACAATCAGCACATTATTCTTGTCAACTTGGCTGGTTCGGCATTCTCCAGCGCCAATCATGGTGCCTCCTTCCAGCTGCTCCCGATACCAAGAACCATGTCGTACTTCGGTGCGGTCGCGCTCAACCAGAATCATCTGGCACTGGTAGGGGCCGAAGGTATCCGGCTCCGTGAATTTAATGATACGCAAGCCATCCAGGCTGGCCTCCTGTACCGCGTCAGCGCTACTGGTTCAAAATAAAGCGGAGATGAATGATGGCAGGCCCTCATAAAAAACTAGATATGGATGTGATCAGCGATCTCAAGGACTTCGACAAGAAATCCGGCAGCTTGCTTGAACAAATCGTTTTCAACAACCGCATCGTGCTGATTGCGATCTGTGCGCTGCTGACGATTTTCTTTGCCTTTCAAATGCGCAATCTGCAGGTGGGTGCCAGCTATGACAAGATGCTGCCCCAGAGCCATCCCTACATCAAGAACTACCTGGAAAACCGGGATGAACTGCGTGGCTTGGGCGACTCCGTGCGGATTGTCGTTGAGGCAGAGCAGGGCGACATATTTAATGCCGAGTATTTGCGGAAATTGGCCAAAATCAACGACGAGGTGTTCTTGCTGCCGGGCGTAAACCGTCCCTGGATGAAGTCGATCTTCACTCCTGTGGTGCGCTGGACCGAGGTCACCGAGGAAGGCTTCGCCGGCGGACCAGTTCTACCCAATAACTATAACGGCAGCCAGCGCTCCATCGAAGACCTGCGCATCAATATCGCCCGCGCCAACGTGGTCGGGACCCTGGTGGCAAACGACTACCGTTCGAGCATGATCGTGGTACCGCTGCTCCCGGTGGATGCCGATGGCAAGCCGGTTAACTATGAAAAATTGTCGAAACAACTGGATGACATCCGCCAGCGCTATACCACGGGCGCTGATGCGAAAGTCAACATTTATGTGATCGGTTTCGCCAAGCTGATCGGCGACCTGATTGCAGGCCTGGAAAAAGTCGCCCTGTTTTTCCTGATTGCGGTGGCGATTGCCGTTGCGATCATTTACACCTACACGCGCTGTATTCGCAGCACGGTCCTGGTGCTGAGCTGCTCAATCGTTGCAGTGATCTGGCAACTGGGCCTGGTCTCGCTGCTCGGCTATGGGCTCGACCCATTTTCGATGCTGGTTCCCTTCCTGGTAGTGGCGATCGGTGTCAGCCATGGCGCGCAGAAGATGAACGGCATCATGCAGGACATCGGCCGGGGTACCCACCGCCAAGTCGCGGCCCGCTATACCTTCCGCCGCCTGTTCATTGCTGGGGTGACCGCGCTGCTGGCGGACGTGGTCGGCTTTGCCGTGTTGATGATGATCGACATTCCGGTCATCCGCGAGCTGGCGCTGACTGCCAGTATCGGGGTCGGCGTGCTGATCCTCACCAACTTGATCCTGATTCCAGTGATGCTCTCCTTCATTGGCGTCTCGCCGAAGGCAGCGCAGCGCAGCCTGGCCGCGGAACAGGCCAGCCTGGAGAAGGCCACCGGTTTCGCCAGGGTCTGGCGCGGTCTGGAAAAATTCACATCGCGCCGCTGGGCAATAGGCGCCCTGCTGGTCAGCCTGGCGATGGGGCTGTGGGGCTTTTCCACCTCCTTGCAGCTGCAGATCGGTGACCTCGATGCGGGAGCACCCGAGTTGCGTGCTGATTCCCGCTATAACCTGGACAACGCCTTTGTCACCAGAAACTACGGAATTTCCAGCGATGTCTTCGCGGTGATTGTCAAAACGCCCGATGATGGCTGCCGAAGTTATGAAACCCTGACCGAGATCGACCTTCTGGACTCGACGCTTGCCAAGGTGCCCGGCGTACAGCGCACCGCCTCACTTGGCGAGACGGTGCGCAGTTACACCTCCGGCATGTTCGAGGGTAACCCGAAGTGGGCGACCGTCAGTGACAATCAGGGTTTGATTGACCCGCAGATCGGTAACGCAGTGTCGTGGAACTCCGAGTTCCTCAACGCCAACTGCTCGATCAGTCCAGTACTCGCCTACCTTTCCGACCACAAGGCCGTGACGCTCGAGCGGGTAGTTGCTGCCGCCAGCCAGTTCGCTGAAAAGCACAACACCAAGGATCGTCAGTTCTTGCTGGCAGCCGGCAACTCCGGCGTCGATGCCGCCACCAACATCGTCGTGAAAGAGGCCAATCGCAAGATGCTCTTCTATGTATATGCAGCGGTGGCCGTGCTCTGCCTGATCACCTTTCGCAACTGGCGCGCCGTGATCGTTGCGCTGCTGCCGCTGGTGGTCACGTCCGTCCTCGCCGAGGCGCTGATGGTACACCTGGGCATGGGCGTGAAGGTCGCCACGCTGCCGGTGGTCGCACTTGGCGTCGGCATCGGGGTGGACTATGCCATCTACCTGCTCAGCATCCAACTGGCATTCCAGCGCTCGGGCTTGTCGGTGGCCGAGGCGTACCAGAAAGCGGTGGCGAGCACCGGCAAGGTCGTGGCCCTGGTCGGCGTGACGCTCGCGGCCGGCGTGGTCACCTGGGTGTGGTCACCGATTAAGTTCCAGGCGGATATGGGTATCCTGTTGACCTTCATGTTCCTCTGGAACATGCTTGGCGCGCTGATTCTCGTTCCAGCACTTTCACACTTCCTGCTGCAGGGGGAATCCAAGCGTTCGCAACGCGCAAGGCAGGGGAAATTCAATACCAATGCAGTGGCCGAAGGGAGTATTTGATGCAACCAGCGTCTATGTCAAACAACACAAGGAGCAACAATGTCTCGGCTTAAAGGAAAAGTTGCAATCGTGACCGGCGCGGCCTCCGGATTGGGGGCCGCGGATGCACGGATGATGGCCGCTGAGGGCGCCCGTGTCGTGCTCACCGATGTCAATGCGGAACAGGGCGAGCAGGTCGCCAAGGGCATCGAGAACGCCATTTTCATCAAGCACGATGTGCGCAGCGAAGCGGACTGGCGGGCCGTGATCGGCAAGACGCTGGAGGCTTTCGGTCGGCTCGACGTGCTGGTCAATAACGCTGGCGTGGTCACCTTCGGCACAGTCGAGGAGACCACGCTGGAACAATTCCGCTTTCTGAACGCGGTGATGTCCGAGGGTACCTTTCTCGGCTGTAAATATGCCATCCCGGCCATGGCGAAAAGTGGTGGCGGTTCGATCATCAATGTTTCCTCGGTTGGCGCCATCAAAGGTATCAGTCCCGTATTTGCCTATAGTGCAGCGAAGGGGGCCATCCTTTCCATGACGCGCAGTGTCGCCGCGCACTGCCAGGAACAGGGCAACCATATCCGCTGCAATAGCATTCTGCCCGGTGCCCATGAAACACCGATGACGGTGGCGGCGCTCGGTGCGCTGGATGCTTCCGCCGCTGGACTTGCGGAAATCCAGCAGAATGGCCAGGGCAAGCCGGAAGATGTCGGCCATCTGGTGGTGTTTCTCGCCTCTGACGAATCACGCCATATCACGGGCACGCAGATTGTCATCGATAACGGGGAGACCAGCCGATGAGCGACGCTACTCTTGAGGCGCTGGCCTCGCTGCAGGCCGAAGTGGCGGATCTGTCCGCCCGGCGCGATATCCACAAGGCCCTCAACAGCTACATGCGTGGCCAGGACCGCCTGTTGCCGGATGTCCAGCGTCAGTCCTTCCATGAGGATGCCTGGGTCGACTGCGGCCTGTTCGCAGGCCGGGCATGGGATTTCATTGATTTCGCCCAGGGTTTTCTGGCCAATTGCGACGCAAGCCAGCATCTTATCGGGCAGGTGGACATCCATCTGGATGGCAAGCGCGCACGCGGTGAGGTGTATTTCATCGCGCATCACCGGGTGACGGAAAACGGCGAGAAATTCGACCTGTTCGTCGCCGGTCGTTATCACGATGAGTACGAGGATCGTGGTCAAGGCTGGAAGATTGCGCTGCGCAAGGAAGTGGTGGATTGGGCGCGCACCGATCCGGCCGCAGATGGCTTTCTCAAGGAACAAACCGCCTTGCATCTGGCCGGCCGTGGCGAGAACGGCTGACCTCACGCGCGGGCATTTGTAAGCCGAAGGCATGTATCAGCCGGTGGCAGTTTGCATGAACAATCATTAAACAGTGGGGGAGACAAGAATGAATCGACCGACCGACCAGCTCGCAGCTGGCGAAGCCCGGTGTCCAGGCCAAACTACCGCCGATGTCATCCTCTCGGACGGGGATAGCGCGCCGGACCATCTGACCGAGCAATCCTACCGCTTCATCGGCGACGCGGATATTCCGTTCAGCCGCTATACCTCCAAGGAGTTTTTCGAGCTCGAAAAGGAGAAGCTGTGGAGCAAGGTCTGGCAATGGGCTTGCCGGGTTGAGGATATCCCCGAGCCGGGTGATTATTTCGTCTATGAAATCATCGACAAGTCGGTGCTGGTGGTGCGCACCGAAAGCGGTGAGCTCAAGGCCTATCCAAATTCATGCCTGCATCGAGGAACCCAGCTCAAGCCGGCCGGATCGAGCGGGCGCTCGAAGAACCTGCGTTGCCCTTTTCACGGTTTTACCTGGTCGCTGCAAGGCGCCTTAACCGATGTGCCGTGCCGCTGGGATTTCCCGCATATCGATGAGGAAAGCTTTCGCTTGCCAGAGCTACGGGTCGAGACGTGGGGTGGCTTCGTGTTCATCAATTTCGACCGTGAAGCGACGCCGCTGTCCGAGCATCTCGGCATCATCCCGGAGCATTTCGCCAAATGGGATATCGCCGAAAAATTTGTCGCGCTGCATGTACGTAAGCTGTTGCCGGCCAATTGGAAGGCCTGCATGGAGGCCTTCCTGGAAGCCTTTCATGTGCTGGAAACTCATCCGCAGGGGGTGCTGACCGTGGGTGATGCGAACAGCCAATACGATATTTATGGCGACCTCGTGTCCCGTTTCGTGCACTTGGTCGGCTTCCCCAGCCCGCATCTGACCAAGGCGTATTCCGAGCAGGATGTTCTCGATGCGCTGATGGCCGAAGGCGTGGTCGAGGGTGTTGGCGGAGCGACGGCAAAACTGCAGGTGCCGCAAGGCAGCACTGCCCGAAAGATATTCGCCGAACATATTCAGGCGACGCTGGGCAAGGCCTATGGCAAGGATTTTTCCGGCCTGAGCATTTCGGAAACCATCGACGCCATCGAATACTGCTTGTTCCCCAATACCTGCCTGTTTCCCTCGCTGTTGTTTCCCATGGTCTATCGCTTCCGGCCGAATGGCGATGATCCCGACTCCTGCATCTTCGACTTGCTGTATATGCAGCCGGTCCCGGACTCTGGTGTGCGGCCGGAACCCGCCGCACCGGTGGAGCTCGATTTCGAGCAGTCCTTCCATGAGGTAGCGGGGC
>CXWL01030901.1_pt1 | contig 13399 bp, 10 predicted proteins | sample 590931 | NCBI WGS metagenome assembly CXWL01 (sample SAMEA3498368, study PRJEB10139) | groundwater metagenome | biome: water well; material: biofilm material | place: Germany | collected 2015-04-27 | reverse complement strand
ACGGTGTACTCTTTTGGATCCTCGTAGTCTTTGGCCGCTGCCCGCCGATCCGGGAGGAGCTTGCGACTCACCAGCATGATGTACGCGAGCCCAATGACCGCACAAGGTATGCCGACCCAGCTTAGATCGAAAAGATGCAATTTGACGTTTGCGTCGGGGAGCCCGCGCAACAGTCCGTACACGACCAGGTTGGTGCTCGTACCAATCAAAGTGCAGCACCCGCCAAGAATCGCGGCATAGCTCAGCGGGAGCATCAACTTGGAGGGAGAAATGCGATACCTCTTGGCCCAGTCGCTGGTTACGGGTAGGCACACCGCCACCAACGGCGTGTTGTTCACGAAGGCGCTCATGGCAGTCACGGGGGCCATCAGGCGAAATTGCGCGTGCGCAACCGATCGTGGTCTACCCAATAGGATATGAGCGGCCACCGATATGATGCCGGTTTCGCGCAGACCGGCCGCAACGACGTATAAGACCCCGACGGTAATGACGCCTTCATTGGCCAGGCCCGAAAATGCCTCCTGGGGAGTCAAAATACCGACGAGCATCAGTAGCGTGACCACACCAACGAAAATGAGGTCCGGCGCCGCCCGGGTGAATCCCAGCAGGACCAGTACCATCAAGACGGAAGCAATCGTCGTCCAGGCCTGCCAGCTCATAAGTGTTCACATCGACGTGGTTTACCCGCCGCTTGATGCCTTGGGCGATTCGATTTGAATTAGGACCGCTTTAAATCTGCTTACCCCAGCCTCTTTTTCGACTCGGACCTGACCTTGGACCAACGTACCCTCCTCAAGGTCCTTAAAGGACGCGGCGACTCCATTTTTTTCGATGTGTGATTCCACTGTGACGAGTGCCACCCCGTCGATCTCTTTGTTTTGTTTCTCGCTGAAATAACGCACGGTTAGCTCACCCGTGGAATCGCTGGTTCGGCGCACTTTCTCGATCCTGCCTTTCAGCGTAATCAGCTCGTCGGACTTGTTCTTGCCGCAGCCAGCCAAAAGGTGAAGCCCGATCACGATACCGGCCAGCCCCCAAGTCGTCTTTCGCCCCATAAACCGTCTAATGCTCATGGCTTCCTCCAAGAGTGAATCATCCGTGTTGATAAGCCGAAATGTACCCATGCCCTTTGTGCAGGGCAATTGCGGGATTGGTTTCGGGTGTCAAGGGAACAGTAAAACGACGAAAAAGTAAGTTCACGGGCAGCAAAAAGGTGTCTGATGGTGTACCCCCGGCCCGTTCGCAGCAAGAAATCGACACTCCTAAATTGACCGGCAATTTGGGAGCCGATATATTTTAGCGTGACGTGCAGACTCGGCGGGTCCGATTATTTTGATACGCTATTTTCTCGTTTCCTCCCAATCTATCTTCCGCCCTGCAGCCATCCGATGAAAACCGGCCCCTTGGGTACGGAGTTTTGCCTATTGGGTAAGGCGTTACGACCGAATCAGTAGGCATTCACGCCCAGCTCAGCGGGGGCGGCGTACGGTTAGGGGATTTACGGGTCCGGGCAGAGAAATGTCGATCGAGATACCCAATTACCGCATCATTGAGAAGCTGGGCATCGGTGCGCAAACCCGCGTTTACCGTGCCCGCTGTATGCCCACGGGAAAAGACTACACGGTCAAGGTTGTCAAAATCGTCAACCCCGAAGACGCCAGCTTCATCGACCTGCTCAAGGCCGAGTACGCCATCGGATCAGTCATCGATCACCCCGCCATCCGCAAGGTGTATGAGCTGCGACTCCTGCGCCACCGTTTCCGCGTCCGTGGGGCCGTGGTCTTCATGGAATATGTCAATGGGATCACCTTGGCCGACAAGGATTTTCGACGGTCGCTGGAAGAAACGCTGGTGATTTTCGACCAGGCCGCCGCCGGGCTGAACGCCATGCATCTGGCCGGGTACGTTCACGCCGACTTGAAGCCCACCAACATCATGGTCAGTACCGATGGCGCGGTGAAGCTCATCGACCTCGGGCAAAGTGCGAAGATCTTTGAACCCAAGACCAAGATTCAAGGCACCATAGACTATATGGCCCCTGAACAGGTGCAGCGCGGCAAGCTGGATCAGCGAACGGACGTGTTTGGGCTGGGCGCCACGCTGCACAAGGTGCTTACCGGCCGGGCGATCGTCACGGACATGAACCAGACCGTCAATCTACAATCGAACACGCCGCTAGTGAGGCGGATGGACGACGGCAAGGCCACCGCGTCTGAGTACCCGACCTGCATCACTCGGATGATCAGCGACTGCTGCCAGCCCGACCCCGCCGCTCGCATCTCCGACATGCAGGCCGTCCGTGAGCGGATCAGTCTGGCCCGTACCATCGTCGCCAAAAAAACCGAAGATTCCACAGTCACGTCCTTCGATCAATACGACTAGACGCTCCGGCACGTCTTGCCGCAGCAATTGCTCTACGGGCAGGCTTGGAGAGTGGTTTAGAATTCTGTCTTGTGATCGTGGAACAGGCGGGCGATGTCCACCGCGAGCTTCGCGGTCAGAATCCTCGAAATGGCATCCTTGCTTTTTTGTTCGATCACAGCTCCGCCCGTCATCTCTGCCGTAACCAACTGCCCCTCGGGCGTCGTGGGCCAGAGCCGGACCTTTGATCGCGATTCTTTTTCCCTGGGGTTGATGACCTTCACCGTGACGTTGAAGTACGCGGCGTTGGTGGCCTCGGTGATCTTTTCGTTCACCAAAAAATCCTGCACTTCGATCCACAAGACCTGGTCCGCTCCGGCCTGCTCGCCGACTTCGCGGCAACTGAGCTTCCCGAAATCGCTGCTGGTCTGCCGAATCGCGTCTTCGGTTTCGATCGGGATGACCTTTAGTGCCGCCTTGGTACGGATCAATTCCTGGGAAAGGTCATCCCACAGGAATCGCCTTGCCACGGGCCAATCCACTCGTTCGTTTCGATCGTCAATGAAGACGAGAATCGGCCCCTCTGAAAGTTTGAACTGCGCTTTGACCTTCTCGCCGCGACTGCCGGCCATGAATGCCCCGGCCAGACATCCCCCCAGGAAAGGCAGCGATAGTGCAGCGAGCAGCAAACAACATGGGGCGTAGCAACTCCTCAGCCTTTCACGGCGAGGGGCAGGCGTGCGGGTGAAGACGATCCGGAGTATCGAAGATGTTCTACAACTCAACGGTATACTCATAAAACTTCCGCGCCACCATTTCCGCGAACTTGCGGTACGTCGCCTCGCGCACCAGCGGCGAGTTCGTCGCATTAATCAGGATCGGCTGATCTTCGGGATACACGGCCTCCACCGGAGTCAGCTCATACCGGCGGGCGTCGCGTGCGTCGGCCGCCACGTCGTGAACGCTGACCGAAGCGTTGATCCTCCCTCGGAGAAACTGCGGCTCGCTGGGATCGCGAATCTGGAAACCGGCGACCTCAACATAGATGACAAAGTTGGCCTTGAACCGTTTCCCAAGGGCCGAAGGATTAATCCGCGCGTCCGGATTTTTTTGCAAAAAGTCTTCGACGTCTCGCGGATCGACCACTTCGACGGCCTGATTCCGCTGACCCATTTCCGCATGGAGCTTGTCGCCCAGATAAGTCGCCAGCTCCAGACGGGCATAGGGGTAATCGAAAAGCGTCGAGGGATCGGTCCACACTTGTACCGCCACTCGCGTTCCCGCAAGCTTGTCGAACTCCGGCGGTATGCGTTTCCTCTCCACACCCATGACGGCAAGCGGAGTGAGCAAATTGCAAGAGCCCAGCATCGGCAACATCGCGATGAGAAGAAAATGTGACCACGAAACACGCATGAGTTGGTCTCCTCGAAAAGCTGGCCGGTATTGGCCTTTCGTCCAAGGAACGTTAACCGAGCACGCACGATTTGTCATGGCCTTCGCATAGGTCTATATTCTGCCCTTTTGCAGGAGCATGACCTGTGGCCTACACAAAGCTGGATATCATTTTCACCGCCCCACACCCCGACGATATTGAAATCGGCTCCGGGGGCACCGTCGCCAGGCTCGTCGCCCAAGGCTACAAGGTCGGCCTGGTTCATTTGACCAGCGGAGAGCCAACTCCACGCGGCACGCCCGAAATCCGGGCCAGAGAAATGAAGGCGGCGGGTGAGATTCTTGGTGCGCATGTCGTGGAAATGCTCGGCCTGCCCAACCGCGAACTGATGGACGGCCCGGCCGCGCGGTACGCACTGGGCACAGCACTGAGGCGTTACAAGCCAAAGATTCTTGTGGCCATGGCCGGTCGAACTCCATCGGCTTCCCCCGACCATTACCAGGGGCAGCTCATCGCCGAGGCGTCGCGGTTCTACTCGCAGTTCACGAAGTGGAACGATCGCTTCGCGGGGTCGGAGCCCTTCCGCGTCGATCACCTCGTCTATCGGCCTACTCGAATCGCCGCCGAAATCACCCACTGGCACAGCCAGTTTGTCGTGGACATCAGCGATACGATCGAACAAAAAATCGAGGCCATCCGCTGCTACCGCTCGCAGTTCGATGACGAGCGTTTCGCGGGGCTGGAGCACTACGTTCGCAGCGGTGCAGGCGTCGAAGGCGGGTCCATTGGCGTGAAGTACGGCGAGTTATTCGCGCTTCCACGGCCCCTGGGCGTCACGGACATGGTGGCCATGTTTTCTCCCTGGGGCATACCCCCGCCTTTTAAGCCCAATGACGCCGCCGCCGTCGCACCGTAGAATATTGTCCGAACCCAGAGCACAAGTCGCAGATCCGCCGTGGCGGGCGACGGGCTGACATGCTACCATCGCCTTGTGTTCGATCGCAGCTAGAAAATCGAGTTGGGTGCCATGCACAAGCCCAGCCTCATCGGGCGCCGGCATGTATTCCGCGGAGCATGGCGGCGCTTCGCTTGGCCATGCCACCCGCATAGGATCGTTTGTTCAACCACCGGAGTGAGTTGACCTATGCAAGTTTTCGTTGATGACAAGCTGATTGATGAGGAAGGGATCGAGGGCAACACCCTCGGCGACGCCCTGCGACACGTGCAGTCCAGTTTGCCCACTTCCCACAAGATCGTGGCCGGCGTCCTCTGTGACGGCGAAACCATTGCCTCCGACGACATGATCGCCTCGCTCGCAAAGCCGCTCACCGAATTCGAACGCGTCGATGTGATTACCAGCACCAAGGAAGACCTGGTCATCGACGTCATGGCGCACGCCTCGACTTCGCTGGAGGAATCCGAAACCGCCTCGCAGCGCGTCGCCAAGCTGCTGACTGAAGGCAAATCCACAGACGCCCGCGAAGATCTGGCCGAATGCCTGCGGACCTGGCAGCAAATCCACGACGCGGTGGCCAAGTCGCTAAGCATCCTTCAACTCGACCCAGAGAGCATCATGATCCGTGACGAACCGCTCATCGACGCCATTGGCAAGCCCCGCGCGGTTCTGCTCCAGATCAAGGACGCACTGGTGGCCGGCGATGAGGTGCTTCTGGCCGATATCCTCCAGTACGAATTCGCCGACGTGGTCCAAACCTGGCACGCCATCATCGCCCGCCTCCGCCGACAGGCCGAGGACCTCCGCGACAAGCCGTAAACAACCTAAAAAGTCTTCCCTGAAAAAGTCATTGTCAGGCGCAGGGTCGGGGGCGCGGGGGTCGGTTCGGGCATGTGGCGCAGTCCATGCGGCGATCCGAAGCCCGCCTCGAACCGTGCCCAGTCCACCTTCCGGGCCAGTTGCACGAGCTCATGCAGCATTGAGTTGCTGACCGAAATGAGCCTGAAAGAACTCGAGCGCGTCACGGCGGAACGGTTTGGGCTGCTTGAAATCCATTCCTGTTTTGCAAGCTTTTCATCCTTACTCGTGGGATTTCCTGCAAAGTGCATCCACCCAAGCCACGAATTTCAGTCAAAAAACGCCCAGCCGAAAGAGCTTTTCAGGGACGACTATGTATCGGCGGGCGGGGCACGGAAGTGGTCTTTGGTCAGGGGGATGACTTTGCGCGTCGGGCCGAGGATGCAGAAAGATTCACGCGGCACGAGCGTGGACAAATCGTCGATGAAACGGTTCGAGCAAACCACGCGAAGCGAAGCGTGCGTCTCCACCTGCACACGGAGTCCGTCAGGCGTCATCACGTTGAGGTAAACGCGACTCGGACCCGTGTGCGCACGAATCAGTTTAATGAGCCGGTCCAACGGCGTTCGATCGTCCACATCGATGAGCATCGCACTGGCGAAGGTCTGCGGCGCATCGGCCAGCGAGACAACCTTGGAGACGCGCAGCGACGGCTCCTCGCGTTTGCGGTCCACGAGGGCATCGAGAAAGACCACCGTATCGGGGGCGAGGATCGCGCGGTATTTGACGTAGTCGTCAGAGAACAGCAGCGCTTCGATCTTGCCGGTCAAGTCCTCAAAGGTGAGTACGCCCATCGCCTTTCCCGCGTAGCGGCCGGTGCGCGCGGTCACGGTGCGGATGGAGGAGACCATCCCGCCGAGGATGACCGCCTGACCCTCTTTCATTTTTGCGAGGTCGGTGATCGCGGCGTTCGAGCAAGCCGTGAGCAGGTGTTCGTGATGGGCGAGCGGGTGCTTGGTGATGTAAAAGCCCAGCACGGCTTTTTCTTTCGCGAGCATTTCCGACTCGGACCATTCCGCGCCAGACAGCGTTGCGATCTCGACGATGGCGGGCGGTTCGTCGGCGAGACCGAACAAACTATTCTGCCCGCGTTTGCGATCGCGCTGCGCGGACTGGCCCACGTTCATGGCTCGATCGATGGATTCGAACAGGGCGCGGCGCATCTGTCCGGTTTTGTCGAACGCACCGGCACAGATCAGGGCCTCGATCGTGCCGCGATTGACGATGCCAAGGTCCATGCGCTCGCAGAAGTTGAAGAGATTTCGATACGGCCCAGCGGCCTCGCGCTGCTTCACAATGGCCGCGACGGCTTTCTGGCCCACGCCTTTGATTGCGCCGAGTCCGAACACGATGCGCTGGGCGTGACCGTTTTTCGAATGGTCGATTGCCGATTGTCGATTGTCGATTGCCCGGTCGTTACCCTTCGTGCCTTCCACGACGAAGTCGAAGAGCGATGTGTTGATATCCGGCGGTTCGACGCCAATGCGCATTGTCCGGCACTCTTCGCGGTATTCGCCGATTTTTTCGGTGCTGACCATTTCGAAGGTCATGAGCGCGGCCATGAACTCGACCGGAAAGTACGTTTTCATCCACGCGGTTTGATAGGCGATCAGTGCATATCCCGTCGAGTGCGCCTTATTGAAGGCATATCCGCCGAACTTCAGGATGTCCTCGAAAACCTGCCCGGCCGTGTCGCGGGAAACACCGTTTTTTTCGCACCCGGAAAGGAACGGTTCGCGCATCGCTTCGATCATCGAGGTTTTCTTTTTGCTGATGGCCTTGGCGAGTCGGAACGCGGTTTTGAGTTCCAGTCCGCCGAGGCGATTCACCAGCCGCGACACCTGTTCTTGATAGACCATGATGCCGTACGTTTCGGCGAGCACGTCGGTCATGATCTGATGCGGAGTCGTCCAATGTCCGCCATGTTTGCGCGAAACGTAATCGGGGATGTACTCCATCGGGCCGGGGCGGAAGAGGGCATTGGCGGCGATGAGGTCTTCGATGCGGTTGGGTTTCATACGCATGACCACGTCGCGCATCCCGCCCGATTCAAACTGAAAGATGCCCTTGGTTTCTCCGCGCCCGAACAAGGAGTAAACCGTTTGATCGGTCAGGTCCAGCGAGTCGAAATCGATGGGCTGTCCAGTGCTCTGTTCGGCCAGTTCGCGGGCGCGCTCCAATGTTGTCAGCGTTCGCAGGCCGAGGAAGTCCATCTTGAGCAGACCGACCTGCTCAATGCTCGGGCCGTCGAACTGGGTGATGATGTCGCCACTCGATGCTCTGCACAGCGGAAGAAAATTCACCAGCGCCTGGTCGGCCACCACTACGCCGGCGGCGTGAACTCCGGAGTTTCGGGCCACGCCTTCGAGTCGGCGGGCAATGTCGATGATACGCTTGATTTTCGGATCGCTCTCGTATCGCTTCTTGAGTTCCGGCTCCTGAGCGATGGCCTTGTCGAGCGTGATGTGCAGTTCCGCCGGGATGAGCTTGGTGAGTTCGTTGGCCTCGGTGAAGCCCAGGCCCAGCACGCGAGCGACGTCCTTGACCGCGGCTTTCGGCTTGAGCGTGCCGAACGTGATGATCTGCGCGACGTGGCCGTACTTGTTGCGAACGTAGTCGAGGATGGCCGCGCGACCGTTCTGACAAATGTCCAGGTCGATGTCGGGCATTTCGTCGCGGTCGGGGTCGAGAAAGCGCTCGAAATAGAGGCCGTAGCGGATGGGGTCCGGCGAGCTGATGTACAGGCAGAAGGAAACGACGGAACTGCAACCGCTGCCACGCGCGCCGACGGGAATGTTGTTGGCCCGGGCGAAGCGAACGCAGTCCCACACGATGAGGAAGTAGCTCGCGAAGCCCTTGCCCGTGATGACGCCGAGTTCGTATTCGATGCGCTCGCGAAGCTCCGGCGAGATTTCCCGGTACCGCTTCTCCGCTCCCTCGTACACGAGTCGGCGCAAATAGGCCCCGTCGTCGAGCGGTTTCGCCTCATTGTCCACGATTTCGGCCGGCACGCGGTACACGGGTGCGTAGCGCTTGCCCAGATCGAGTTCGACGTTGCAAAGGTCAGCGACGCGAAGAGTGTTGCTGAGGGCGTCGGGGGCGTCGGGGAAGAGGGCGGCCATCTCCTCGGACGACTTGAAATAAAACTGGTCGGTCGGAAACTTGAAACGCCCTTCGTCGGTCAGCTGCTTGCCGGTGTTGATGCAACAAAGAACGTCGTGGGCCTCGTAGTCCGCGTGGTCGAGATAGTGCACGTCATTTGTGGCGATGGTCGCAACGCCCAGCCGTTTGGCCATGTCGATGAGCTCGGGGTTGAGCGTTTTCTGCTCGGGCATCTGATGGTCCTGGATTTCCATGAAGAAGCGGTCGGGGCCGAAAATCTCCAGATAGGACTTGGCCATGTCCTCGGCGGCCGCCCGATCGCGATTCAAAAACATCTGCGGGATTTCGCCGCCGATGCACGTGCTGGTGCAAAGCAGCCCGGACGAAAATTCACGGAGCACTTCCTTGTCGATGCGCGGCTTGCGATAAAATCCCTCGGTGTAGGCGATGGTCGAAAGCCGCACGAGGTTCTGATAGCCCTCGCGGTTCATGGCCAGCAGAAGCAGGTGATAGTTTTCCTTGCCCTCGTTGGGCTCCTTGTGCCGGCGGTCGCCGGTGGCCAGGTACGCTTCGCATCCGATGATCGGCTTGATCCCCGCTTTGCGCGCCGCGTTGTAAAACTCCACCGCTCCGAAAAGATTTCCATGATCGGTGATCGCCACCGAAGGCATGTTCCATTGCTTGGCGCGGGCGATCATGGCTTCGATGCGCGTGGCGCCGTCGAGCAAACTGTAGTGGCTGTGTACGTGGAGATGAACAAAGGGGCTGCCGGGCACGAGCGGACTCCGTTCCTACGAATTTGCGATTGTCGATTTTCGATTGTCGATTTGCTTAGATAACACGATGAAGGGGATTCCGCAACCAAAAAATCAAGCTGTCTCCCTTTCATCCCGTCGGATCAGCCGCATCTTCGTTCAATCGACAATCGCAAATCGTCAATCGACAATTCGGATCTACGGGCACGGTGCGATCGTGAATGGATACGGCGATCCTCGAAAGGCTTCCACGCACCGCGAAATATGTGAGAAATCGAGGTCGGGGAGGATGTCGATCACCCCGAACTGATTCCCGGCGAGCAAGAGCTGTGCTTTGGATCGTGCGCCCGGGGCGCTTTGGAACTTGTTGACCAGCGCGGCGATGTCTCCGATGTCGGGTTGAACAATCGTTTGTGGCGGACTGTATGGACTCTCAACGTCACCCCAACGCGTTGTTCCATTCTGAACAGGTGATGAAACGTTCGTGCAGCCGGATTCGTTACCCATACACGAACTCGCCACGGTTTGCAGGGTATACAACGAACTGGGAACGACCTCCGTTCCGGTGACGTGGAAAATCCCCAGTGTGTTCCATTCCCGGTAGTGCGGCGTGCATTGTAATGGCGAGATCGTCACCGGAGTGAGCTGCGCGGTGCTTTCGATGAACGACTGCGGCGGGCCGACCCAGCGGATCTGGCCTTCAAGGGCCGTAAACGGAATCGAAGGGCCGCCTGTGTACGGAGGCACGACGTGGTGCAATGATGTAAGCACGACTCGAATGGCAAGCAGGTTGTTTGTCGCGGCTGGAATCGTGATCGACAAAAACCGGCACTTGTCCTGCGCATCGAACTGTGGCACGGGCGGGGTGAAAACGCACGCGGTATTGTAGGAAAGGTCCACCACGCCGCTGCCGGATTCGCCATTCCAACCGGCCACGCGAATGGTGTAGCACATGCCCGCAGTGACATTGAATGTTACCTGCGCCGGTCCGCCGCCGATCCCGCAGGTATCGTCGCCGCAGGTAATCAGGCCGGCGGTGGTCGTCGGGCAGGGACAGACGGCCTGGCCGCCGTAGACATCCATGATGCCGTCAAAGTTGCCGGTAGCGCATGTGCTCACCGTCACCGATCCGGTGCAAGGTGCGGTGTATTTATACCAAAGGTCTCTGCCGACCGACTGAGCGCTTGGGCAGTTCACGCTAGCCGGACCGTCCAGAGTGGCGCATAAATTGTTAAAAGGCTGCAAAACGTCGGGCTCGCTCGGAAGAACAATCGCTTGCGCGCAAACGTCGTTGGCGGGGATGCCCGGCGTACAGGCGCTCGCAGAGCCACATAGAACTCCCAGGCCGCTGAATGTACCGCCCAGCGACTGACAGGCGGCGAGTGATGTGTCGGAACATTGCACGCAATCGCAGCAAGCCCCCTGGCACTCATCCGGGACGTTATCGCCGTTGGCGTCGGAAGAAATCGTGCCGATGTCGCATTCGTCGGGGATGGCGTTGCCGTTGCAATCCTGGCTGAATCCGGAGGCAATGTCGCAGAAGTCGGCGGAACCGTTGTTGTTGCAGTCCAGGGCGGATTCGCATTCGTCGGGCACCTGGTTGAAATTGCAGTCCTCGCTGGTCTGGTTGGCAATATCGCAGATGTCGGGAATGGTGTTGTTGTTGCAATCCACATTTGGTTCGCAGACGTCAGGGACCACGTTGCCATTGCAGTCGCCAAGCAGTCCGCAACCCGGCACGTCGCAGCGCGTGCCCGGCGCGCCGCAGGTAATGTCGCAGTCATCTTCGATGCCGTTTCCGTTGCAGTCGCGCGGGATGCGCAGAAAGTAGACGTCTTCCTCGCCGTTGAACGTTGCGGCATAGGCGAGGTTCGCTCCGCCGTTATCCGACACCATGTGATAGTAGTCGCCGATCTTGTTTTGTTGCGGATAGCCGAGGCTGGGGTTCCATTGCGGCGTAAGTGCGACGTTGGAAGCCCAGGTCTGGCCGGCGTTGAGCGAGTAGCTGTAGAAAACCTCGGTCAGTAAGTTTCCGGGATCGTTTCGAGTGTCGTTCCAGATTACGTCGATGCGGCCACTGGGCGCCACGGACATGGTTCCGAACCAGTGATAGCCGCCGCTGTTGGGATCGTCGTTGACCAGCACCGGCGAACTCCACGTCTGCCCGCCGTCGGTGCTGCGGATGAACTTGACATTGGTGATATTGGTTTCGGTGTTATTGGCCACCGAACCGAGAACGTACACATTTCCGCTGGTTGGACCGGCGGAGTTATCGACGGCGATGGAAACCTGGCCAAGCAATCCGCCAGGATTCACGCCTCCCGTCACGGTGTTGCCGCCCAGATTGATCGACGTGACCGGGCTAAACGTAGGTGTCAATGCGGGATTGCGCGCCGTGGTGGACTTGGTAAACAAGTGACCGGAGTTCCCCAGGTTCGATCCCGCAAGGTAAAGCGTCCCATCCGGCCCGGTATCCAGCGTTCCCCATTTCATGCTCGGCGTGGGAATGGCCACGGGAGACTGACACGACACGCCATTGTTGATGGAGCGGGTGAAATCGTTCGGCGGGCAGCAAGTGAACTGCACGTTCCAGTTTTGATAAATGTGTCCGGCCCCTTGTCCGCTGGACCGGTCATCCACGGCGATCCACTGCTTGTCGCCGCCGAATGCGCCGGTCTCTGCCCAGGTAATCCCTCCATCAATGGACCGAAAAAGTTCCACGGTTGTCGTGCTGCTCAGGCTGGAGAGAAGGAATCGACCGGTCGCGTCCGTGCCCAGCACCGGGTCGCTGCGGAACTGCCCCGGATCGAGCGTGTACTTGGTCCAGGTCTGGCCCCGGTCGTGGCTGTAGCTGACACCGGCCTGCCGGAAATTGCTGGTGATGCTGTCGAACTGCCGCCAGGCGATGACGATCTGATTCGGATTCGCCGGGCTGATGGCGATGGTGGATTCGTTGGCCGCGTCGCCCAGGATGTTGTTCTGAGCGACGTTGACGTTGACCTGGATGCTCGTGAACACGCCGAGCCGGGCGATCATGCGCGGGGATTCCGCCTGACGCAGAAGCTCGTTCGGAGATGCGGGCGACATGTCGGGCTCTTCGGGAGGCCGATCAAACCCGATGGGTGCGAAGGACCGTTTGGGTTGCTCCGGGCTGATCGCGTCGGCCCGGAAATGCGGTCCGTAAGAAATCCCAGGCACCAGGCAGCACATGGCGATGATCGATAACTTCCAATTTCGATGCGTACCGGATTTGTGAATCACGCTCTTCTCCCCTCTCGTGCAACACCCCTCTGGCAAGACTGCCTGGCCGACGATGTTCTGGCCATGAAGCGGGCGCATCGAGTTTATCCGAACGGGGCATCGAATTGCAATGCGATTCCGTCAGATCATGTCCGCAGAATGGCCACGGCATGCGGCAAAACGGGCAAAATCAGTCGGTCCATGGCGAGTTGCACGGCCTTGGGAGAGCCAGGAAGCGAAAAGAGGATCGTTTTTCCGCGAGTTCCGGCCAATGCCCGGGACAGCATCGCCAGCGGTCCAATCTCCTCAAAGCTGAGCATGCGAAAAAGTTCCGGGAAGCCGTCGAGTTTTTTTTCAATCAGAGGCAGAAGGGCTTCATAAGTGTTGTCCCGGGGGGCGATGCCCGTCCCGCCGGTGAGCACGACGGCGTCGCAGCCCCTAGCGCACAAGCCTTCCACGTGCCGGCGAATGAGGTCGGGATCGTCCGGAACGATTTCGTATCCGACGATGTTGTGTCCCGCCGATTTCAATCGTTCGACAATCAGCGTTCCGCCCTTGTCCGTTTCGCGCGTTCTGGTGTCACTGACCGTCACCACGCCGCAAGCGGCACATAGCATTCGATTGGAATCGTGGCCTCCGACGGTCATCGCTTCGCGTCCAATTCCCAACCCCGAAACCCTATCAATCCTCACCCCTAGATATGTTCCCGTGGCTCGTCAACGACGGCGTCTCCCG
>CXWL01132399.1_pt1 | contig 13402 bp, 16 predicted proteins | sample 590931 | NCBI WGS metagenome assembly CXWL01 (sample SAMEA3498368, study PRJEB10139) | groundwater metagenome | biome: water well; material: biofilm material | place: Germany | collected 2015-04-27 | reverse complement strand
TTGCCGGCGGCAATCAAGGACAAGGGTGAGATCAGCGCGGCCATCGTGCCGAACTACCCGCCGATGGACTTCAAGGACCCAGCCACCAACAAGCTCACCGGCTTTGACTTCGACCTGGGCAATGCCCTGGCCGAGCGGCTGGGCGTGAAGATCAAGTGGCAGGAAACCGGCTTCGAGCAAATGCTCAGCGGCCTGACCACCAAGCGCGTGGACATCGTGCTGTCGGGCATGTCCGACACCGCCGAGCGCCAGAAGTCCGTGACCTTTATCGACTACTTCACCAGCGGCCCACAGCTGTACACGCTGGCCAAGCGTGAAGAGATCAAGGAATTGACTGACCTGTGCGGTAAAAAAGTCGGCACCAGCCGCCGGACTACCTGGCCGTCGGAAATTGCCGCGTGGAGCAAGGAAAACTGCGAAGCCGCAGGTAAGCCGGCGATCGTGGTGATCGGCACCGAAGGCTCGGCGGATGCCCGCGCGCAGCTGCAGCAGAACCGTCTGGATGCGGCGATGCAGGGTAGCGAAACGATTCCTTACCTGATGTCGCTGGACAAGGGTAAGTACAAGCCGGTTGGGCTGGCGATTTCCAAGCAGTTCACGGGGCTGGGGATTGAGAAGAGCAACACAGAGCTGGTCACGGCGATCAGTGAAGCGTTGCAGGGCATGATTGATGATGGGACGTACGGCAAGATTTTGCAGAAGTGGGAGCTGGAGCAGGGTGCGGTTGAGAAAATCAGCATCAATGCCGGCCAGTAACAACGCGATCTGAAAATGTGGGAGGGGGCTTGCCCCCGATAACGGTGTATCAGTACCGGATGTTTGTCTGACACTCCGCTATCGGTGGCAAGCCCCCTCCCACAGTGGATTTTCGTCGCTCAAGAAATATAACAAGGACCTCCACTCCACCGTGGCCACCTACTCCCTGGTAATCCGCCGCCTGATGATCTGCTCGCTGACCATCGTCATCAGCCGAGCCATGACCAGCCCATTGATGACCTTGCTGCTGAGCAAGCGCCTGGGCCTCAACCAACAGGACATCGGCTTGCTGATGGGCATCGCGGTATTCACCGCCACCCTGATGGGCCTGTACGGCGGCTACGTTATCGACCGCATGGAAAAGCGCAAACTGCTGATCCTGGCCATGCTCTCCAGCTCCATCGGTTTTCTGTTACTGACCTTTGCCACCAACCTCTACCTCACCACCTTGACCCTGGTGATCACCGAGTCGGCGTCGGCGCTGTTCCTGATCGGCTCCAAGGCGATCATCAGCGAGAACCTGCCGGTGGACCAGCGCGCCAAGGTGTTTTCCCTGCGCTACACCCTCACCAATATCGGCTACGCCACAGGCCCCATGGTCGGCGTGGTGATCGCCGGGCAGATGCCGCTGCTGCCGTTCATGCTGTCCAGCGCCATCGCGTTTATCAGCGTGTTCCTGATGATCGGCATCCCGCCCACCCATCGCGATGAAAGTACCAAGCCCTTGAGTTTTCTGACCACCCTGAAGACCCTGCGCAACGACCGCAGCCTGGTGCTGTTCACCGGCGGCAGCCTGTTGAGCACCATCGTGCATGGCCGCTACACCTTGTATCTGTCGCAATTTTTGTTGGTGATTCACAACTCGGATGACGCGCTGAAGATTCTTTCCGCCGTGCTGGCGTGCAACGCGATCACGGTGATGTTGCTGCAATACCAGATCGGCCGGTTCCTCAAGCGTGAGCAATTGCGTTACTGGATCTTGCTGGGCACCGCGCTGTTCATCGCGGGCCTGATCGGGTTCAGCCAGGCCGACAGCCTGTTGTCGTGGTGCGTGGCGATGTTCGTGTTTACCTTGGGCGAGATGATTATCTTCCCGTCCGAATTCCTGTTTATCGACACCCTCGCCCCCGAGGCGCTGCGGGGCAGTTACTACGGCGCACAGAACCTGGCGGCCTTTGGCGGCGCCCTGAGCCCGGTGATCTGCGGTTACCTGCTGATCAACTCGGCGCCGAACACCATGTTTTTTGCGTTGGCCGGTTTGACCGCAGTGGGCGGCACCCTGTGTTTCCTGAGTGGGCGACGGGTTGCAGGTTCTTGCTGATATTTGCGCAGGTTCCGGCTATTAATAGCGAAACTTCTCACGGACCCGAGCCCCATGAAATTCGACACGGCCTACAGCCTGAGTCTCGATGACAAGCTGTCGATCTATGACGTACGAGACCTGAATTTCGACGAAACGGCTACCTACGATTCCGACCAGGACAGCTTCCTGTGCCCCAACGACGCATGCCGTGCGGCGTCCGGCACGGGTAACACGCTGAGCACCTTCAACGCGAAGAACGTCAACTATCAGCGCACGCCGCATTTCAAGAACAAGACCAGCACCGGCCATATCGACGGTTGCCGCTATGCCAGTACCCATAAGCCTGCCGCCGGTGAAAGTGACGACGAGCGCGAGGACAATTTCCCATCGGAGTTTGTGCTCACGCGACGTGAGTACCCCGCCAAAACAGCCGCCGCCGGTAACGACGCAACCGTCCCACAAGCTCCAGCGAAAGCGCCTTCGAACCGTGCCGCCACACCCCACAACCACAGCGACACCACCCCGGACAAAACCAGCGTGTTTGCCCACCCGGTGGAATGCTATGTGTCGAACATCGACAACAAGGACAAGCTCAAGGGCATGCCGCTGAAGATCGGCGACCATACCGCGACCTACTGGACGTTTTTCAAGAAGATCGAATACCTGCAAGACAACAAGGGCCTGATCTACTGGGGCAAGATCAAGGCGATCAAGGATTACACCAGCAGCTTTCGCATCGACTTCGAAAAGAAAGTGTGGCTCGACAAGAAGCCCTACTCGGTCAACGTCTACCTGAATAAAAAACTCATCGACACCTACCGTAAACGCACCGCATTCCTGGAGCAGATCAAGGCTGCGGTAGACAGTGAACGGCCGTTGTATTGCTTCTTCTACGGGGTAACGCCGGAGCTGAAACAGGTGCCCAGCAANNGAATAACGATGGACTGAAAAACCATCAAAAAAATCCAGTTGATGAACGGTCAAAACAACTGTACAAAAACACAGTATAGTTTGCCTTCCCCGTCGAATCCTGGAGAAACCCCATGTCCTCTCTGGCAATGCGCTCTTTCGTAGATCAGCAGATCGTCCTGCACCAATTCACCGCCAAACACAGCGTACAGGCCCGCGCGATGCTGGGTTGGAGCCGCGAAGAGCTGGCCCGCCAGGCCGGCGTGACGGTGGAGGCCCTGCAACAGTTTGAAAGCCACGGCGACGTGGGGGATGAGACCCAACTGGCCGTGGCGTTTCGCCTGGAGGCCGAGGGGTTGGTGTTCTTCCCGGGGTTTGCGCCGGGGTGGGGGATGAGTGTGCGCAGGTTTGACACCCAACCCTCCGAACCCGCCGCACAAACCATTATGTCTCGGCTCCTGGGCTCAACAGCGGCATCAATTGATTCATCAACGCCTCAACCGAATGGTGCGTAGAGTCCAGCCGGATCACCGGGCACGTCAGCGCTTTCAACCAGGTTTCATGCCGGCGCAGGCTGCGTAGGCTGTGGTTGCCATCGTCGTAACGTGCGGCCCAGGCCAGGAAGGCGATGCTGTTTGCATGGCGGCTGCCACCTTCCAGAATCTGATCGCCGTAGCGTTGCACTTCCCGCAGGCGCAGGCGGTGCAGCCGGATGTCGGGGGCCAGACGCAGAAATACCACGTGGGTGAAGTTCGCGATCATCGGGTCGCCCCAGCCACACAGTGAACCGGAGAGCACCCAGCCTTCAAGGCCGGCGGTCTGTTCTTGCAGGAGGCGGATGCGCTCCTCCTTTGGCCGTGCGACGCTGAAAGGCGTTTGAATCTGTTGCCAGTAGAAGTAGTCGGAGTCGAAATAGGCGATGTTCAGGCGCTTGGCCAAGGCCATGCCCAGGGTTGTGGTGCCGGCACCCGCCGCACCGAGGATATGAATTCTGTAGGCCATGGCGTTTCTCCACACAGGGGCGGCCCCTACACTGACGGCTCACACACCTGGATATTCGTGGCGCCGGGCGTTATCTCTTGCCGTTGCACCGCGGCTTCGGCACAGCAGGTTACGATATTCCCGCACCAGTGCCGCCAGCGAATCCCCCGCCCAGCGCGCGCCGTAGAACCATAGCGTGGCGCCCTCCTCAAGGTGCTCGCCCAGGCCTGGGTAACCGCTCCAGCACGCCGCATGAAACGCAGCCGTACGGCTGTCGGACACCAAGGCGTCCAGCCGATAGTCGCTGATGTGTTCATCGATTTCATTACGGGTATGCAGGTTGAACTGCAGGCGGGTATCGCACCACTGCGCAGGCACGGGCACCAATTGCGCGCCGGCCTGCCGCAAGGTGATCAGCGCTTGCAGGAAGGCCGCACGGTGTTCGATAGGTTCGCGCCGATTGCCCTGCACAAGCAGTTCAGCGAACCCCACACGCCTGCCGGCCAGTGCCTGGTCGGGGGAGTGGATGCTGTTGTTCTGCACCAGCGGTACTTCCACCTTGACCTCGCCCGACGGGTCGACTCCGCTCAAGGCCACCAATGACAGCGACGGATCACGCAGGGGTTTGAGCGGCAGAGCCGGGGCGTCATAACCGGGAATCGGCACGCCGGCCTTGGCGTGAAGATCCGCGCGCGGATCGGTACCAAAGTTGATACCGCGCAGGCTCGCATCATCGCTGGGAGGTTGCGCCCGCGTTGCCGGCTCCTGGAGCGCCGCCGGCGGATGCTCCGAGGGACAGGGCAGGCCCGCGAGCCAAAGCTTCTTACATTTAATGTCCATCAGAGCGCCCCCCGAAACATGAAATTTCGCGGATCATCGCACCCTTGATGGTCGCCTGTCGCAGCTTCGAAACAGCTTGAAACTTCCTTTTTCGCCGACCTCTGCCGTCAGCTCACAAGACGCTCTTGCGCCCCCTGGGTTTCAACTTCCAGCCACCACGCATACCCGCGCTCAGGCTGGTTCAAACTGAACGCCTGGCCCATCGGCGGTGTGGTGATCGACACATTGCGCTCCCAGGCCAGGGCCATGATGCGGTCAAAGGGTTCGTGCCAGGCATGGAACGCCAGGTCGAACGTGCCGTTGTGAATCGGCAGCAGCCAGCGCCCCCTGAGGTCGATATGCGCTTGCAGGGTTTGTTCGGGCTGCATGTGCACGTGCGGCCAGTCGACGTTGTAAGCGCCGGTTTCCATCAGTGTCAGGTCGAACGGGCCGTACTGTTCGCCGATGCGTTTGAAGCCGTCGAAATAGCCGGTGTCGCCGCTGAAAAAGATCCGGCGCGCGCCGTCGATCATCACCCAGGAACACCACAGGGTCTGGTTGCCATCAAACAGGCCGCGCCCGGAAAAATGCTGCGCAGGCGTGGCGACAAACCGGATGCCATCCACGTCGGTGCCCTGCCACCAATCCAGTTGCCGTACCTTGTCGGCATCTACGCCCCACTTGATCAACAGGTCGCCCACGCCCAGCGGCGCCAGAAAGTAGCGGGTCTTGGCGGCCAATTGGATGACAGCGTTACGGTCAAGGTGGTCGTAATGATTGTGGGAAAGAATCACCGCTTCCAGGGGCGGCAGCTCTTCAAGGCTGATGGGCGGCTGGTGGAAGCGCTTGGGGCCGGCCCAACTGAAGGGCGAGGCGCGTTCGGCAAACACCGGGTCGGTGACCCAGAACTTGCCGCGCATTTTCAGCAACACGGTGGAATGCCCGAGGCGGAACACGCTGTGATCGGGCGCGGCAAACAATTGTTCCCGCGTGAGAGGTTGCACGGGAATATTGCCCACCGGCCGCGTGCTGCGCGGCTTGTTGAACAACATGTTCCAGAAGATACGCAAGGTCTTGCCAAAGCCGCCGTGCTGCACCGGGGCATCATTGCTGAAATGCTCCTGGCCCTGATCGGCAGGCTTGAGCGCCGCAGGCGACGGCTTGAGACGGGATGAGATGGTGGCCATTACAGAGTGACTCCTACGGTCCGCTCATAAATTACACTGCACAGTGTAGTTTCAAGATTGCAACAAAATCCGGAACAAGTAAACTACCCAGTGTAATTTTCCCTGAAGAGCCGAACGCCACCCATGACTGCCCCTCAACGCCTCACCGACCGTAAACGCGAAGCCATCGTGGCTGCGGCTATCGCCGAGTTTCGGGCGAACGGGTTCGAGGTCACCAGCATGGACAAGATCGCCGCCACCGCCGGCGTTTCCAAGCGCACGGTGTACAACCACTTCCCCAGCAAGGAAGAGCTGTTCGCCGAAATACTCCACCAACTCTGGGCCAGCACCGTCGCGCAGCTTGATATTGGCTACGCCAGTGACCGCCCGTTACGCGAACAATTGCGCGGGTTGCTGGAAGCGAAGATGAAGATGATGTCGGACGCAAACTTCCTCGACCTCGCCAGGGTTGCCATCGCCGCCACCATCCATTCACCCGAGCGCGCGCAGGACATGGTCAACCGCCTGAGCCAGCGTGAAGAAGGCTTTACCCAATGGGTTCGCGCCGCCCAGGCAGACGGCCGCCTCTCCTGCAGCGACCCGGCATTTGCCGCTCATCAGATACAAAGCCTGCTCAAGGCTTTCGCGTTCTGGCCACAGATCACCCTCGGCCAGCCCATCCTCGATGCCACCCAGCAGGCCAGTGTGATCGAGTCGGCCATCGACCTATTCCTGGCGGGCTACGAAGTCACCGCACGGCGCCAGCCGTAAAAGCCGTTGTGTGAGCGACATTCCGAGTCGTTTTTGACGCATTCGCCCTCTGTTTTGCGCAAATGGCCTGGAAGGACACTGATTATTCCCACGTGAATAACTGACAATATTCACCGGCATTATCCGATCAACGGTTAATCCAGCGAACGCGCACGGCCGTATCTGTAAAAAAGCAGCAGAATCAGGAATCTATGGAAAACAGACAAGGCAAAGGGCTTTCGTTTGCCAGGCGTATCTACAGGCCACGGATCATCGGCACAGCCATGTGCTGTCTGAGTGTGATCGCGGCCCTGTACCCGCTGGCCATGCCTGGCTGGATCTGGGCATTGCTGCTGGCCAATGGTTTTGTCTGGCCGCACCTGGCGTATCAGCTGGCAACCCGCGCCAAATTCCCCTACGACGCCGAGCAACGCAACCTGGTATTCGACGCCCTGTTCAGCGGCTTCTGGGCGGCGACACTGCAGTTCACGCCCCTGACCACCGTGACCCTGCTGTCGATGGTCGCCATGAACAATGTCGCCGCCGGCGGCAAACGCTTGTTGATACGCGGGGCCGTGGCACAGGCAGTCGGCGTGGCACTGGCGGGGTTGCTGTTCGGGCTGCAGTTCAATCCCAGTGTCAGCCTGGTTCAGGTCTACGCCTGCCTGCCGATGCTGACCCTCTACCCCATGGCCATTGGCATGGTCTGCTATCAGTTGGCGATCAAACTCTCGGAACACAAACGTGCCCTCAGTGCTTTGAGCCGCATCGACAGCCTGACCGGCCTGCTCAACCACGGCTCCTGGAAAGACCTGCTGCACCTCAAGTTTCACAAATGCCAGCAACAGCAAAGCCACGCCACCATCGCGCTGATCGATATCGACCACTTCAAACAGATCAATGACTCACACGGCCACATCGTCGGTGACGCGGTGCTGCGCCAACTGAGCCTGGAACTGCGGCGCAACCTGAGGGAAAACGACCTGGCCGGGCGTTACGGGGGCGATGAGTTCTGCGTGATTCTTCCGAAAATGCCCTTGAAGCAGGCCGCGCAGGTCATGGAGCGCATGCGCGAAACCTTCAGTAATTACCGCAACCCGCAGATCCCGGAGCTGCGCGTAAGCCTCAGCATCGGCCTGGCGGATTTCCAGCCGTCCTTCACCGACGCGGCCATGTGGCTGAATGCGGCGGACCGCGCGCTGTATGCCGCCAAGGACACCGGGCGTAATCGGGTGAATATCAGCGACGAACTGATCGCCCATTCCGCCTGAAATTGTCCTACGACACCCTGTCTGAATTTTCCGCGCAGCGGGCAAAGCAGCATCATAATGCCACCACTCGTCACCTACCCAGAAATGGTCCTGCCCCTCAGGCGAACTTCTTGTCAGGCTGATCACTCTCAACCCGTTGTTCCACCCCCGCTGTCAGCACATGGAGGCTGACAATGAGCACGTCAACCGTACCGCAAATGCCGTACGGGGGCAGGCGCATATACATGGATACTCCCTGCCGCTTGCTTGCCCGAGCCCCCGAACATGCTATTCAACGCCCACAAAAAAACCATCAGTACCCTGCAACACACCCTGGCCCAACAGACCAGCCTGCTGGACGCCATCGAGCGCTCCATGGCGGTGATCGAATTCGACCTGCAAGGCAACGTGCTGCGGGCCAATGACAACTTTCTCAATTGCATGCATTACCGCGCCGATCAGGTGGTGGGCCAGCCCCACCGGATGTTCTGCACGCCCGCCTTCGCCCGTAGCGCCGAGTACAACCAACTGTGGTCGAACCTGCGCAACGGCCAATTCCAATCGGGTACGTTCGAACGGGTAGCGGGTAATGGTCAGTCGGTATGGCTGGAAGCGAGCTACAACCCGGTGCGCGATGACGCAGGCCACGTGATCAAGGTNNAGCTATCGGCCGCGCAATGGCAGTGATCGAGTTCAACCTCGACGGCACCATCATCACGGCGAACGCGAACTTTTTGCAGCGCATGGGCTACAGCCTGGCGCAGATCCAGGGCAAGCATCATCGCCTGTTCTGTACACCCGAGCTGGCCAAGAGCACGGCCTACAGTGATTTCTGGCAGCGCCTGAACCAGGGCGAGCTGTTCAGTGGCCAATTCGAGCGTGTGGATAAAAATGGCCAGGCCGTGTGGCTCGAAGCCAACTACAACCCGGTTTATGACGCGAGCGGACGCCTGTGCAAAGTGGTCAAGTTTGCCTCGGATATCACCGCACAGGTGCAACAGCATGCGGCCGATGCGGCCAGCGCCGCCCAGGCGTATCACATTTCCCTGAATACCCGGGACATCGCCGAAAAAGGCGCCGACGTGATCCAGCAAAGCGCCAACGGCATGCGCGAAATTGCNNGGCATCGCCGACCAGACCAATTTGCTGGCACTGAATGCGGCCATTGAGGCGGCGCGCGCGGGTGAGCAAGGGCGCGGGTTTGCCGTGGTGGCCGATGAAGTCCGGCAACTGGCCGCCCGCACCAGTGGCTCGACGGCGGAAATTTCCAGCATGATCGCGAAGATCCAGGACGAAACCCGCCAGGCCATCGACAGCATGGACGGCACCCGCGACCGCGCCGCGCAGGGCGTGGACCTGGCCAACCGCGCCGGTACAGTGATCCTGCAGATTCGCGAAGGCACCAGCGAAGCCGTACAGGCAGTGAGTGCGTTTGCCAACGAGCGTGCCGGCCGATAAGTAGGCACCGGGTTATTCATGTGTAAGACAGGTCGCCAGGACTATAGTGATTCACTGTCTTAACGTTAATGACCCGAGCCCACCATGACCCCAGACAAGCCCGAAGCCGCCCCCGTCGACCACTTGCGTTTCCACCGTGGCCACGCCCACCTGGCGCCGACCTTCGGCAATGACACCTTTGCCCTCAAGGCTGAAGCCTTTGCACGCTTCTTTGGCACACCGACGTTTCTCGGCGCGCAAACCGCGATCGTGATTTTGTGGGTGGTGCTGAACATGACCGGCATCACGCATTTCGACGTGTACCCGTTCATCTTGCTCAACCTGGCCTTCAGCCTGCAATCGGCCTACGCCGCACCGTTGATCCTGCTGGCCCAAACCCGCCAGGCCGCGCGGGACAAAGCCCAATCGGACGCCGATGCGCAGCACCGCGAAGCGTTGGCCGTGGCCAACACCGAGCGCCAGGCCCAGGCGGCGCAAACCACCAAACAGCTGCTGGAACTGCTGGAGCAGAACACCCGGCTCACGGAAATGACCAAGCAGCTAACAGAACATATCGAAAGCCTCACGTGCGAAATGCATGAGCACTACGTACGAAAAACTCAATAACAACGCAGGACCCATGTGGGAGGGGGCTTGCCCCCTCCCACATGGGTTTTGTGTTGTCTTAAGGCCTCGTTCGTAAGTGCCGGCCCAGCTCTTCAAACAGCGTGACTACCGAGCGCAGCGCCCGGCAATCCGGCCGCGTCAGCAACCACAGCGCCGTGTCGTGCCCTGCCAATGCGGGGCCCAGTGGTTGCAACGTCCCGTCCAACAGAAAATCCGGCAACGCCGCCACACCCAACCCTGCCCGCACCAACTCAGTCACCGACAACATGCTGTTGCAGCGATAACTGGGGCGCACGCCGGGCAAGTGTTCACGGCGCCAGGCGACGGTGGGGTGGTCGGGCAGAAAATCGTCCGGGGCAATCCAGGCCAGGTCGGCCAACTCAGCATCTGGGTGGCGGCGAACATACTCACTACTGGCGCAGACCTGGTACGACACAGTGCCCAGGCAGCGTCCTACGAGATGTTCCGGCGGCGCCTTGGTCAGGCGCAGGGCGATGTCCGCATCGCGGCGGCTGAGGTTGGCAAAATCATTCGACGTGCTCAGTTCCAGGGTCAGCGCCGGGTACGCCGGCATGAAGTGCGCCAGGGCCGGCAGGAGCAAGCCTTGCAGCACCGAGTCGGTGCAGGTGAGGCGCACCGTGCCGCTGATCACCTCACCGCCCTGCTCCACTCCAACCCGCGCGGCTTCCAATGCCTGCTCCGCCTGTTCTGCCTGCTGCGCCAGGGTGCTGGCCAAGCCGGTGGGCAGGTAGCCCGCGCGGCTTTTTTCAAACAGCGTCTGGCCCAATGCGGCCTCCAGGCGCCGCACCGCACGGAACACNNCGCCAATCTATAGTGCCCGCCAGGACACAACAAGCCATGGGATGCCTTTGATGAACGCCACTGCGCTGCACCTCGCCCTGATCGGCGACTACAACCCCGATGTAACCGCGCACCAGGCGATTCCCATTGCCGTGCAACAGGCCGCCGACCACCTCGGCCTGAAGGTTCACCTGCACTGGCTCGACACCGACACCCTCACACCCGCCACCGAGCTGCACGGCTTCGACGGTTTCTGGTGCGTGCCCGCCAGCCCCTACCGCGACACCGAGGGCGCCCTGCGCGCCATCCGTTTTGCCCGCGAGCAACGGCGACCTTTCCTCGGTACCTGCGGCGGGTTTCAACACGCGATGCTGGAATATGCCCGCAATGTATTGGGTTGGGCCGATGCCGAACACGGCGAACTCGCCCCGCAGGCCAAGCGCGCAATCATCACCCCCCTGAGCTGCTCCCTGGTGGAAGCGACCGGCACCCTGCGTTTAGTGCCTTACACGCGAATCGCCGACGCCTACGGCACCTTGGACCTGCACGAAGGTTATCGCTGCAGCTACGGCGTCAACCCGCAGTTCCAGGACGCGCTGCTGGCGGGTGACCTGATCCCCAGCGGCCACGACGCGGCGGGCGAGCTGCGCGCAGCGGAATTGCTGGACCATCCGTTTTTCGTCACCACCTTGTTCCAACCCGAACGCGCCGCGCTCAAGGGCATTACCCCGCCCCTGGTGATCGCCCTGCTCAAGGCCTGCCAAGAGCAATCGCTATGATCGCGCGCACACCTGCCCCGCCTTACTACGCGGTGATTTTCAGCTCCCTGCGCACCGAGGGCGACCAAGGCTACGGCGAGGCCGCCACCCGCATGCTCGAACTGGCGCGCGAGCAACCGGGGTTTCTCGGGGTCGAATCGGCGCGCGAGGATGGTCTGGGCATCACCGTGTCGTACTGGAGCAGCGAGGCCGCGATCCTGGCCTGGAAACAGCAGGCCGAGCACCGTGCGGTGCGCGAGCAAGGGCGCGCCAGCTGGTATTCGGCGTTTCAGACGCGGGTGTGCAAGGTGGAGCGGGCTTACGCCTTCACAAGCGAGTGACCGCTCCTGTGTGGCTCAGCTCACCAAACTGCGCAACGCACTGATCTGCGGGATCTCCACCCGGCGCATATACGCGCGCAGCGGTTCGGTGATGTTGATGCGCTCGTCGATATTCTGGTCGAGCAGCAACTGAATACGCTCGCGCGACAGGGTCATGGTTTGCTCGGGGGCCGGCAGCCAGACGAATTCGGCGGTGGGGATGATGCCGTCGTCGGCCACATCCATGCCGAAGGAGTCTTCGCTGAAACGCACGATGTACTGGCCGGTCTTGCGGTTCAGGCCAACAAAACCGTGGAGTTGGTCGGCAGCCTGGCAGATAAGTGCGGACGTGATGCGCATGGTAAACCTCACTGAAAAGTCCCACAGGGACTGGAAAGATGGTTTACACGCGTGGCAGAAAGTCCTGTCCTCTAACGGAACAGCTGCGGGCAAGAGTACTGCAATGCATCGAAAAAAAACCGAGAAAATTGGCGCGTGCGCACGTTAATGTCGGTTTGGTGATAGCGCCTTTCGCAATCAATTGTTAAAAAGGAGGCCTTCTCAAAGCTACCTCCACGAAAGGACTTCGCATATGCCTGTCACGTTTACCAAGAGCGCCTTGCTGCTGGCCCTGATGCTCGGCCTCGGCCAGGCGCAGGCTGCCGACCCGATCAGCCCGGCTGAATTGGCAACAAACGAAGGCATCCCCTACCCTGCCGTGATCGCGCACCGAGGTGCGTCCTACGACGCGCCCGAGTCCACCGCCGCTGCCTACAAGGTCGCTCGCGACCTGGGCGCCGACTACCTGGAAATGGACCTGCAGCGCAGCAAGGACGGCGTCCTCTTCGCCCTGCACGACAACAACCTGCAGCGCACCACCGACGTGGCCACCAAGTTCCCCGAGCGCAAAGACGCGCCGGCCAACGAGTTCACCTGGAAAGAACTGCAAACCCTCGACGCCGGCAGCTGGTTCAACGCCGCCTACCCGGACCGTGCGCGCCCAGGCTTCGTCGGCCTGAAAATCCAGAGCCTGGACGACATCATCAAGATCGCCGAAGGCAACCCGCAGCACAAACCCGGCCTGTACATCGAAACCAAAGAGCCCAAGCAATTCCCGGGCATCGAAGCCGACCTGAAAAACAAGCTGCTGGACAAAGGCTGGTTGAGCTCCGCCGGCTCCAAGCTGGGCAAGAGCAACACCGGCGTCGGCCAGGGCAAGGGCCGTGTGGTGCTGCAGACGTTTGAAAAAGACAGCTTGAAAGAGCTGCAGAAAGAAATGCCGAACACGCCGAAGATCCTGCTGTTGTGGGTTGGCCCAGGCAGCATCGAGCCGAAATCCACGCAGACCTTCGCCGAGTCCGGCGAACCGACCAAGGCCGCCTACTACGCCAAGCAAGAGCCAAAAGACGCCGCCGAGTTCGAAAAGTGGGTCGACGAAGCCAAGAGCCTCGGCGCCATCGGTACCGGCCCATCGGCTGAGCTGACCGACCACGGCGACCAGAGCTACACCGACCTGGTGAAGCCT
>CXWL01114271.1_pt1 | contig 13403 bp, 13 predicted proteins | sample 590931 | NCBI WGS metagenome assembly CXWL01 (sample SAMEA3498368, study PRJEB10139) | groundwater metagenome | biome: water well; material: biofilm material | place: Germany | collected 2015-04-27 | reverse complement strand
CTGTGAACCGGCGCATGCACCGCGCCGAAGTCTTTCTTGCGGAAGGTGTCGATCGCCACCGCCAGCAAGACGATCGGCAACAACGATCGAATGAAATCGGCGGGAACCTTGGTAACCGTGTAGGCGCCGGCGAACGACAAGGCAACTGCGGCGACCGCAGAGGGGCTGGTGCCGACGATGCCGGCAAGTTTGCTCCGCCTGCCCATATCCCGGGGGTCAGTGCCGTCTATCGCCTCCTTCGGCATTGGTGTAAGCTTGACTAATCAACTATCCAGGACAGACCGGCCATGACCGCTTTCGCTCCATTCAACTTCAGCACCGTGCCGCACTTCGTTTCGCAGGCGGGCGCAGCCGCGCAACTCGGCCAGCACGTCAGCGCACATTTCCCGCAGGTGCGACGCGCGATGATCGTCACCGATCCGGGCTTCCTGCGCACCGGACTGGTCGACGCGCCCGCGCGCGACCTGGAAAAGCACGACATGACGGTGTGGGTCTATTCGGACGTGATGGCCGATCCGCCCGAGCAAATTGTGCACAAGGCGGTGGAGTTCGCGCGCCGGCACGCGGTCGATATCATCATCGGCATCGGCGGCGGCAGTTCGATGGACGTGGCCAAGCTGATCGCCGTTCTGGCCGGCAGCGACCAGGCGCTCGGCCAGATCTATGGCATCGGCAACGTCACCGGCAAGCGCCTGCCGCTGGTGCAGGTGCCGACCACCGCCGGCACCGGTTCGGAAGTCACCAACATCGCCATCGTGACGACCGGCGAAACCACCAAGATGGGCGTGGTCGCTCCGCAGCTGTATGCGGACCTGGCGGTGCTCGACGCCGAACTGACGCTCGGCTTGCCGTCGATGGTCACTGCCGCCACCGGCATCGACGCGATGGTGCACGCGATCGAGGCGTTCACCAGCAAACACAAAAAGAACCCAATGTCGGACATGCTGGCGCGCCAGGCGCTTCAATTGCTATCTAGCAACTTGGTCACTGCCTGCGAAAATGGCAGCAACCTGCAGGCGCGCCAGGCTATGCTGTTGGGCGCATTTTTCGCCGGCCAGGCTTTTTCGAATTCGCCGGTGGCGGCGGTGCATGCCCTGGCCTATCCGATCGGCGGCATTTTCCATGTGCCGCACGGCTTGTCGAATTCGCTGGTCTTGCCGCACGTATTGCGATTCAACATGCCGGAGGCGGTCGACCACTACGCCGAGATCGCCGGCATCATCGTGCCGCATGTCGAAGGCAGCCAGGAAGCGCGCGCCGAAGCCTTGATTGTTGCGATGCAGCAAATCGCCAAGATGACGGGGATAGAAACGACGCTGCAGCAAGTGGGGATCTCGGAAGCCGACCTCGACCGGCTGGCAGATGATGCGATGAAGCAGACTCGCCTGCTCGGCAACAACCCGCGCGAACTGACTCGGGATGACGCGCGCGCCATTTACGCCGCCGCATTATGACAGCCGCGATCCTCGAATCGGTCCTGACCTGTCCGCACTGCGGACTGGGCAAACAGGAAACCATGCCGACGGACGCCTGCCAGTTCTTCTACGAGTGCGGCGGCTGCGCGGCGGTGCTCCGCCCGAAGGCGGGAGATTGCTGCGTATTCTGTTCGTACGGCACCGTGAAGTGCCCGCCCATTCAACGGCAGCGCGGCTGCTGCAGTCAGCCCCCAAGCCGCCAGGAAGCCTCCTGAGGCCGTCTAACGCCCAATCTTCCCACGGATGCGCGGCGCCATGAAAAACGCCCCAGGAGCGTTGTAGCGCATCCTGGGGCGTGCCTTGGAGCCGGACTGGTCAGGCGATCTTCTTCTTGCGGCCGGCGGCGGCAATCGCCGCGCCGATCTCACCGACGATACCGCGGCGGAACAGCAGCACGCAGGCGATGAAGATCAGGCCGGTGACCATGCCGACCGATTCGCCCAGCGTCGAAAACCACTCGACGCCGGTGGTGCGGGCCAGGAAGGTGCCGAGGTCGCCCAGCTTGTTTTCCAGCGTGATGATGATGAAGGCGCCGAGGATCGGGCCGACCAGCGTGCCCATGCCCCCTACCAGCGTCATCAGGATCACCAGGCCGGACATCGACCAGTGTACGTCGGTCAGCGTCTCGAAGCCGAGCACCAGCGTCTTGGTGGCGCCGGCCAGGCCCGCCAGCGCGGCCGACAGCACGAACGCCATCAGCTTGTAGCGGTCGACGTCGAAGCCGAGCGAGATGGCACGCGGCTCGTTTTCCTTGATCGCCTTGAGCACCTGGCCGAACGGCGAATGGACGGTGCGCACGATCAGCGCGAAGCCGGCGATGCAGATCGCCAGCACAACGAAGTACAGGGTGGTGTCGTTGGCCAGGTCGATCACGCCGAACAACTTACCGCGCGGCACGCCCTGCAGGCCGTCCTCGCCATGCGTGAACGGCGCGCGCAGGAAGGCGAAATAGACCATCTGCGCCAGCGCCAGCGTGATCATCGAGAAATAGATGCCCTGGCGGCGGATCGCCAGCATGCCCATGACCAGGCCGATCAGCGCGGCGGCGCCCACGCCCAGCAGGATGCCGAGTTCGACCGGCAGGCCCATCGCGCCGAGCGCATGGCCGGTGATGTAGCCGGCGGCGCCGAAGAAGGCGGCGTGGCCGAACGACAGCAGGCCGGTGTAGCCGATCAGCAGGTTGAAGGCNNCAGGCGAACAGCCCGAAGCACAACAGCTTCATCAGGAACACCGGATAGCCGATGAAGGGGGCGGCCAGCGCGATGGCGAACGCGATGCCGTAGCCGATATTTTTGTTCATAAAATGCTCCGTTCTGAAATATTATTTCTCTTTGCCGAACAAGCCGGCAGGACGGATCATCAGGACGATCACCATCACCACGAACACCACCACTTCCGAGCCTTCCGGGTAAAACACCCGGGTGAAGCCTTCGATGATGCCCAGGCCGAGGCCGGTCAGGATCGAGCCCATGATCGATCCCATGCCGCCGATCACCACAACGGCGAACACGACGATGATCAGGTGCGAGCCCATCAGCGGCGTGACGTTGATGATCGGCGCCGCCAGCACGCCCGCAAAGCCGGCCAGCGCGACGCCGAAGCCGTAGGTCAGCGTGACCATCAGCGGCACGTTGATGCCGAATGCTTCGACCAGTTTCGGGTTCTCGGTGCCGGCGCGCAGGTAGGAGCCGAGCTTGGTCTTTTCGATGACGAACCAGGTCGCCAGGCAGACGCCGAGCGAGGCGAGCACGACCCAGGCGCGGTAGTTCGGCAGGATCATGAAGCCGAGGTTGGTGGCGCCGGACAGCAGTTCCGGCACCTCGATGGCCTGGCCGGAGACGCCGAAGAAGGAGCGGAACACGCCTTCCAGCAGCAGGGTGATGCCGAACGTCAGCAGCAGCCCGTATAAGTGGTCCAGCTTGTAGAGCCAGCGCAGCATGGTCTTTTCGACGATGATGCCGAACACGCCGACCAGCAGGGGGGCGACAACCAGCATCACCCAGTAACTCATGCCGAAGGTGGTCACGCCGATGAACGCGAGGAAGGCGCCCATCATGTACAGCGCGCCGTGCGAGAAGTTGATCACGTTGAGCAGGCCGAAAATGACGGCAAGGCCAAGCGAGAGCATGGCGTAGAACGAGCCGTTGACCAGTCCGAGAAGGAGCTGGCTCATCATGGCCTGGAGAGGAACGCCGAAGATTTCCATGGCATCACAGTACAAAAGCACCGGCACAAACCGGTGAAAACTAAAAGAAAACGCCTGCCCCGAGGACCGGGGCCGCGCCGACCACATTGCCGTGCAATTACAAAAGAAGCGGGTACGCGACCCGCTTCTTCGTCAGACACCTGCTAGATGCTGCGGATTACTTCCAGAGCGAGCACTTGCTCTCGGCCTTGGTGGCGTAAGCCTGGGAGCCAGGGATGGTGGCGATCACCTTGTAGTAGTCCCATGGATACTTCGACTCCGACTGTTCCTTCACTTGCATCAGGTACATGTCGTGCACCATGCGGCCGTCCGGACGAATCACGCCGCCCTTGGCGAACATGTCGTTGATCGGGGTCTTCTTCAGGTGCGCCATGATTTTTTCAGGATCATCGGTGCCGAGCGTCTTGACCGCGTTCAGGTACGTCATGGTGGCCGAGTAGTCGGCTGCCTGCAGCATCGACGGCTCTTTCTTCATCTTGGCGAAGTAGCGCTTCGACCAGGCGCGCGTTTCGGCGTTCTGGTCCCAGTACCAGCCGTCGGTCAGGTACATGCCATGGGTCAGCTTCAGGCCCAGCGAGTGGACGTCGTTGATGAACATCAGCAGGCCGGCCAGCTTCATGGTCTTGGTGACGCCGAACTCGTTGGCGGCCTTGATGGTGTTGATGGTGTCGCCGCCGGCATTGGCCAGGCCCAGGATCTGGGCTTTCGACGCTTGCGCCTGCAGCAGGAAGGACGAGAAGTCCGACGCTGCCAGCGGGTGCTTCGAGGCGCCCAGCACGGTGCCGCCGTTGGCCTTGACGACTTCCGCCGTATCGTTCTGCAGCGACTGGCCGAATGCATAGTCGGCGGTCATGAAGTACCACGACTTGCCGCCCTGCTTGACGATGGTCGAGCCGGTGCCGCGCGCCAGCGCGATGGTGTCGTAAGCGTAGTGCACGGTGTACGGGGTGCACTCTTCATTCGTCAGGCGGGCCGAGCCGGCGCCGATCGAGATGAAGACCTTTTTCTTTTCCGCGGCGATTTTCGCCATCGCCAGGCTGGTGCCGGANNTTGGTGCCGCCGATCAGCATGTCGACGCCCTGCTGGTCGAACCATTCGCGCGCCTTGCTGGCGGCGATGTCGGCCTTGTTCTGGTGGTCGGCGACGACGAATTCGACTTTCTTGCCGTTGACCATGCCGCCCATGTCGGCGATTGCCATCTTGACGGCTTCGGCGCCGCCGTTACCGTCGACGTCCGAATAGGTGCCCGACAGGTCGGTGATCATGCCGATCTTGATGGTGTCGCCCGAAATCTGGGCCTGGGCCGAGAAGGAAAGCCCGAGGGCGCATGCTGCGATGGCAATTGCTTTGCGTTTCATTTTGTCTCCGTTTAAGGGAATGTTGTTTGTGTTGTTCAACGGTTGCTGCTTACACGCCGAGGAGTTCGGTCAGAACCGGCATCTTCGCGCTTAATTCGGACGAAGCGATGGTCTCGACGATCTGACCGTGCTCCACCACATAAAACCGGTCCGCCAGTGGTGCGGCGAAGCGGAAATTCTGTTCCACCATGACGATGGTGTAGCCCTTGCCCTTGAGCGTGGTGATCATGCGCGCCAGGCCCTGCACGATGACCGGCGCCAGGCCTTCGGAAATCTCGTCGAGCAGCAGCAATCGCGCGCCGGTGCGCAGGATGCGCGCCACCGCCAGCATCTGCTGTTCGCCGCCCGACAGGCGCGTGCCCTGGCTGTTGCGGCGCTCGTACAGGTTGGGAAACATCTGGTAGATCTCCTGTACCGACATGCCTTTTTCGGCGCCCGCCAGTTCCGGCGGCAGCATCAGGTTTTCCTCGGTCGACAGCGACGAGAAGATGCCCCGTTCTTCCGGGCAGTAGCCGATGCCGAGGTGGGCGATCTTGTGGGTCGGCAGGCCGATCGCCTCGACGCCATTGACCTTGATCGAGCCGGTGCGCTTGCCGGTCAGGCCCATGATCGCGCGCAGGGTGGTGGTGCGGCCGGCGCCGTTGCGCCCGAGCAGGGTGACGACTTCGCCCTGGTTGACCGTCAGGTTGACGTTGTGCAGGATGTGCGATTCGCCGTACCAGGCTTGCAGGTCGGTGATTTCGAGTGCGGCGGCCATCAGTGCGCTCCTTCCAGTTCGGCATTGGTGGTGCCCATGTAGGCTTCCATCACCTGCGGGTTGCGCGATACCTCGGCGTAGCTGCCTTCGGCCAGCATGGCGCCGCGCTGCAGCACCGAAATCTTGTCGCAAATACCGGACACGACGTTCATATTGTGTTCGACCATCAGGATGGTGCGCCCGGCCGACACTTTCTTGATCAGCTCGGTGACGCGGTGCACGTCTTCGTGGCCCATGCCCTGGGTCGGCTCGTCGAGCAGCATCAGCTCGGGCTCCATCGCCAGGGTGGTGGCGATTTCCAGCGCGCGCTTGCGGCCGTACGGCATGTCGACGGTGACGGTGTCGGCGAACTCGGTCAGGTCGACCTCGGCGAGCAACTCCATGGCGCGGTCGTTCAGGCGCGACAGTGAGCGCTCGCTCTTCCAGAAATGGAACGACGTGCCGAGCTCGCGCTGCAAGCCGATGCGCACGTTCTGCAGCACCGTCAGGTGCGGGAACACGGCCGAAATCTGGAACGAGCGGATGATGCCCATGCGGGCGATCTGGGCCGGCCGGGCGGCGGTGATGTCGTTGCCGTTGAACAGGATGTGGCCCGAGGTCGGCACCAGGAACTTGGTCAACAGGTTGAAACAGGTCGTCTTGCCGGCGCCGTTGGGGCCGATCAGCGCGTGGATATGTCCGCGCTGGACGCTTAAATTCACGTCACTGACTGCGGTGAAACCCTTGAACTCTTTGGTCAAGTTCCTGGTTTCTAAGATGACGTCCGTCATTGTGTCTCCGAATTGTTTTTATCATGTTGCTATGTAATTTTTTTACGATCATACACAGAATAAATTTTCGTAACAATACGGTATAACTACCACTAAATTCTGCACCGCCTCAGTGCACTTCCGTTGCAAGCAGTGCTGCTGCCTTTTCGGCAATCATCAGGGTCGGCGAATTTGTGTTCCCAGAAGTAATATTTGGCATGACCGACGCATCAATAACGCGCAGGCCCCGCACGCCGATGACGCGCAATTGGCTGTCGACCACCGCCGTCGGATCGCCGGCGCGACCCATCTTGCAGGTGCCGACCGGGTGGAAGATGGTGGTGCCGATCAGGCCGGCAGCTTCCGCCAGTTCCTCTTCGGTGCTGTACTGGATGCCAGGCTTGTATTCTTCGGGCGCAAATTTGGCCAGCGCCGGCGCGGCAACGATCTTGCGGGTCAGGGCCAGCGCGGCGGCGGCGGTCTTGCGGTCTTCGGGCGTGCTCAGGTAGTTGGGGGAAATTTTCGGCGCCGCGTAACTATCCTTGCTGGCGAGCCGCACGTGCCCGCGCGAGGTCGGCCTCAGGTTGCACACGCTGGCGGTGAATGCCGGGAACGGATGCAGCGGATCGCCGAACTTCTCGAGCGACAGTGGCTGCACGTGGTATTGCAGGTTGGCGCTGGCCTGGCCCGGATCGGACTTGGCGAACGCACCCAGCTGCGACGGCGCCATCGACATCGGCCCGCTCCGCAACATCGCGTATTCCATGCCGATCTTCATCTTGCCGAACCAGCTGGCGGCACTCGTGTTGAGCGTCTTGGCCTTGTTGACCTTGTAGATCATGCGCAGTTGCAGGTGGTCCTGCAGGTTTTCGCCGACCCCGGGCGCATCGACCAGCGGCGCGATGCCGTGCTGGTGCAGCGCCGCCGCCGGCCCGATCCCGGACAGCTGCAAAATCTGCGGCGAGCCGATGGCGCCGGCCGCCAGCAATGTCTCGCGCTTGGCATCGGCATGGAAAGCCCGCCCGCCACCGGTGAACTCGACGCCGCGGCAGACCGGGCCCTGCTCCGTGTTCTCGATCACCAGGCGCTCGACGTGGCAGCCGGTCATGATGGTGAGGTTTTCACGCGCGGCGACCGGTTTCAGGAACGCCTTCGCGGTATTCCAGCGGATCCCGCGCTTCTGGTTGACCTCGAAATAGCCGCAGCCGGCGTTGTCGCCGCCGTTGAAATCGTCGATCTTGCGAATCCCGACCTGGTCGGCCGCATCGCGGAACGCGTCGAGGATGCCCCACGACAGGCGCTGCTTCTCGACACGCCACTCGCCGCCGCTGCCGTGCGTGGCGCTGGCGCCGCCGTGGTGGTGTTCGGTTTTCATGAACAGCGGCAGCACCTGGTCCCAGGCCCAGGACGGGTCGCCGGTCAGCTCGGCCCAGCGGTCGTAGTCGCCGGACTGGCCGCGCATGTAGATCATGCCGTTGATCGAGGAACTGCCACCCAGCACCTTGCCGCGCGGGTAGACCAGCGAACGCCCGTTCAGGCCGGGGTCCGGTTCGGTCTTGTAGAGCCAGTCGGTGCGCGGATTGCCGATGCAATGCAGGTAGCCGACCGGGATGTGGATCCACAGGTAATCGTCCTTGCCGCCGGCCTCGATCAGCAGGACGGTGGTGCCTTTCTTGCGGGTCAGGCGGTTCGCCAGCAGGCAGCCAGCAGTGCCCGCCCCCACGATGATGTAGTCGTATTGTCCTGCCGATTCCAATCAAGGCTCCTTTAGGTAGGGCGCATTTCCGCCACCAGGGTTTGCATCAGCTGCGCGACCGACAGCTTGCGCGAACGGCCGACTTCGGCGCCGGCCCACAGCGACATCAGTTCGGTGTCGCCACTGGCGGCCGCAGCCGTCCGTATACTTCCTGTCAATGCATTTTGGACAGGATACGCTGGAACTTGCGACTCCACACCTTCCATTTGCTTCATGAAACGATTTTCGATGCCGCGGGCGTAGCGCCCGGAGTAACTGCGGGTCAGCCGGGTCTTGATGTCGCCGCCCGCCAGCAGCTTCTGCTTGTAGGCCGGATGGATGCCGGACTCGTCGGTGGCGAGGAAGGCGGTGCCCATCTGCACGGCCTTGGCGCCGAGGGCAAGCGCCTCATGGATATCAACGCCCGTCATGATGCCGCCCGCGGCGATCACCGGGATCTTGACCGCCTTCGCAACCAGCGGCCACAGCGAACGCGCCAAGAGGGTGGCATCCTCCTGCTTGCCGATAAAGGTGCCGCGGTGACCGCCGGCCTCGATGCCGGATGCGACTACCGCGTCCGCGCCCACCTCTTCCCAGGCCAGCGCCTCCTCGACCGTCGTCACGGTGCCGATCACGGCAATCCCGGCTGAATGGAGCCGCTCGACCTGCGATGCGGTGAGGATGTTGAAAGTGAAACTGGCGGCAGCGGGCTTGAGCTCGACGAGGGCGTCGAACTGGGCGGCGAAGTCTTGGCACCATTGTTGCGGCACGGGCAGTTCCGACCAGCCAAGGCTTTCCCATACCGGGCGCAACAGTTCGATGCCGGCTTGGACTTCGGCCTCGGTGGGGGATGGTGTCTCGAGAACGAACAAGTTCAGTAGAAAGGGCCGATCGGTCAAGGCGCGGACCTGGCCGACCTGGTCGCGCATCGCCGGTGGACTGAGCAAGGAGCACGGCAAACTTCCCAGTCCACCGGCATTCGACACACCCGCGACGAGGGGGGGCGTGCATGAGCCGCCTGCCATCGGTCCCTGGACGATTGGGAATTCCATCAGCGACAACACATCCATACAGCCTCCTGTGGATAAGTCTATGAATATCCACAGGTACGGTTTGTGGATAAGAGCCATTTTATCCACACCCCGATTTTTGTCCAGAATTGATACCAGTCCCATACAAAGTCGTTAACTGGTTTATACCGCTTGCAAGCTGTTGATTCAATGCACTTTTTACGGCTTATCCACAGAAAATGGCCTACGTTAACAACTACTACTAAACNNTTGCTCGTTTGATAGCTCAGCATGGATTTCCCTGAAAGCTGGATTCGAAGGACTTGTGGATAAGCCATTGGATATCCACAGGGTCCATTGTGCAAAACCCGCTCTTCTGTCCACAGACTATTTTTTGTCCACCAACCATCCCAACTGGATACAATGATTTTCAGAGCACTTGTAAACGCTGTAAACCGTTGAGCCTGTTGATAAAAAACGACTTATCCACAAAAATTGTCGCGTTTACTACTACTACTAAATTTGTATACATACCTTTATATAAAACAGTAAACACCGCGAACAACGTGGACAACCTTGAAAAACCGTCTTCCAGGAACATGAGTCACCATCAAATCAAGCGCTTAGGAATCATTAGCGCCCTTCATGAAGAACAGGAAGGGCTCGTACAAGCCATGCAAGGGACCGCCACGGTCGCGCACGGCATGCGTGACTACGCTGTCGGCCAGTTGTGGGGAATCGACGCTGTGTGCGTCCTGTCGCGTATTGGCAAGGTTGCGGCATCGATGACGGCGACCATGCTTGTGGAAAAGTTCGGAGTTACCCACATCCTGTTCACCGGAGTGGCCGGTTCAGGCGATGCAAGCGTTCGTGTTGGCGACATCGTGATCGGCGAATCGCTGGTTCAGCACGATATGGACGCCAGCCCCTTGTTCCCTCGCTACGAAGTCCCCCTGACCGGCTTAGCGCGCTTCCAAAGCGATTCCACGCTGTCGGGACAGCTTGCCGGCGCTGCTCAACGCTTTGTCGACATGGATTTCCTCGAAGTGATCGGTCCTGAAGATCGCCACGCTTTCCGGCTCGGGACGCCGATCGTGCACCGCGGCCTGATTGCCAGCGGCGACCAGTTCGTCAGCAGTCGTGTCCATATCGAACGTTTGAACACGTCCCATCCGGGCTTGCTGGCAGTCGAAATGGAGGGGGCGGCGGTGGCCCAGGTGTGTTTCGAGCTGGGCGTGCCGTTTGCCGTCATCCGAACGATTTCCGACAACGCAAATGAAGACGCGGCGACCGATTTCATGCGTTTCGTGAAATCGGTCGCCGCGCGGTATGCCTTTCATATCGTCAGGCGGTTTTGCCTGCAGAATCAGCAAGTTTGAAGGAGCTAATCATCCCAATGCCCAATGACATCCTCCGCCGCGGCTTTTTAATTTTCGCTGGCAGCTTGCTTACCGCGTGCGCTATCCACAAGGATGTCAGCTATTTTTCACCAATCCCTCTTCGGGAGGTTCAGGTGATGTCGACTTTTCGAGGTCTCAATGAGATCGTCAAACTGCAAGTCGACGAAAAGGTCCAACTTCGGATAATCATGTTCGATCAACCGAGCAACTCCTCCCTTAGGCTGCTCTTCGATTTGCCTTCAGGACAGTCGGTGCGGTTCGAAACCGCTGAGATCGTGGCTACACCTTCCAATGGCGAACGGGAAATCGTCGCCAGGATCGAATCCATACGGGCCAACTACATTGTGGATGGGGTCGGCAGCCCGCGATATCTCACGGCGAGCGAGCAATTGGAGGGGGCAAGCTACCAGTACAAGCAAACATTTGGCCAATTGGTGACGGTGCCGCGCGGCTTCGAAATAGAGACCAAATTTTCGGCGCGATTGCCGGACCATTTTCGGATTCGCCTGCCCAGCATGAGGTTGGCGGACAAGATCGTCTCTTTGCCCGAGATGGAATTCAGGCGCAAGACTGGGTCGGCCTATGTGGGTACGCCGCCTTGAGCGTTGATGTTCCGCGCATTCGCGGCTAACAAGAATGGGGTCAGGTCCGCAGGAGCTGACCCCGATTCCGTGTAGCTTCTGAATCAGCCCAGCAGCGAGTCGGCTGTCACATACGGATAGTCGAGCGCTTCCGCCACCGCCTGGTAGGTGATCTTGCCCTGGCAGACGTTCAGGCCGTTGCGCAGGTGCGGGTCGTCGCGCATGGCTTGTTGCCAGCCCTTCCCGGCCAGTGCGATCGCATGGCCGATGGTGGCGTTGTTGAGAGCGAAGGTCGAGGTGCGGGCCACCGCGCCAGGCATGTTCGCCACGCAGTAGTGCACCACGCCATCGAGGACATAGGTAGGATCGGCATGCGTGGTGGCGTGCGAAGTTTCGAAGCAGCCACCCTGGTCGATGGCGACGTCGACCACGACCGCGCCCGGCTTCATCCGCGAGATCATGTCGCGCGTCACCAATTTCGGCGCCGCGGCGCCCGGCACCAGCACGCCGCCGATGACCAGGTCGGCCGACAGCACCGCTTCTTCGATCGCATGCGCGTTCGAGTACTGGGTCGAGATGCGGTTGCCGAAGATGAGGTCGAGATGGCGCAGGCGCTCCATGCTCTTGTCGAGCACGGTAACGCGCGCGCCGGTACCGACCGCCATTTGCAACGCATTGGTGCCGACCACGCCGGCACCGATGATCACGATGTGGCCGGCCGCCACGCCAGGTACGCCACCGAGCAGCAGTCCCATGCCGCCCTTCGATTTTTCGAGGTGGGCAGCGCCGGCCTGGATCGCCATGCGTCCCGCCACTTCGCTCATCGGCGCCAGCAAGGGCAAGCCGCCGCCGGCGCCGGTGATGGTTTCGTAGGCGATGCAGACCGCGCCTGAACGCACCAGCGCCGCCGTCTGTTCCGGATCCGGCGCCAGGTGCAGGTAGGTGTACAGGATCTGGCCTTCGCCGAGCATTGCGCATTCGCCCGGCTGCGGTTCCTTGACCTTGACGATCATTTCCGCGCGGCCAAAAATTTCCTTCGCTGTTTCGACCATGCTGGCGCCGGCCGCCACGTACTGTTCGTCCGGCAAGCCGATCTCGAGGCCGGCATTTTTTTGGACCAATACCTGGTGGCCGCGCGAAGTCAGCTCACGCACGCTGGGCGGCGTGAGTCCGACGCGAAACTCGTTGTTCTTAATCTCTTTTGGAACCCCTACTATCATGTCTTCCTCCAAGTTGTACAACGGACATCTCCATCATTACAGACCCAGCGTCATCAGGCTTGCGTTACCNNATCGCACCTTCTTCGGTGGTGTCGATCATGCTGATGATTGCACCATCCCGCGCCGCCAGTATCGGGCGCAGGGCGTGCGAAGTCGATGCTTCGACCAGCGCCACCTGGAACGGCAGCGTGCATTCGTCGATGCTGCCGATGAGCTGGATGCGGTCGCGCACTTCAGGCGGCAGGCCTTCCGGCAGCAGGTGGCCGGAGCGCGCCAGCACCACCGCGCGATTGCCGGTGGCGAGGACGGCGGCCAGCTGGTTGAGCAGCACGCCGATGTGCGACGACGCGCACAGCACCGCGCCGCGCGACGCGAACGCCAGCGTATTGCGTTCGCCCGTCGGACCCGGCAGGTCGAGCGTGGTGCCGATCAAGGTGGTGCGCATGTACTGCTCGGCCAGCGTGACGACGCGCTGGTGGCCGTGCGTGCGTGCCCACGCCAGCAGCGAGTCGAGGCCCGGCGTGGCCTGGCGTTCGTGACGCAGCAATGGCGGCGCGGCGCGCTGCAGGCGCTTCAGGTAGAGCGGGCCGCCGGCTTTCGGGCCGGTGCCGGATTTGCCTTCGCCGCCGAACGGCTGCACGCCGACCACCGCGCCGACGATGTTCCGGTTGACGTAGATATTGCCGACGTGGGCGCGCGACGAGATGAAATCGATTGTCTCGTCGATGCGTGAATGGACGCCGAGCGTGAGGCCGAAGCCGCTGGCGTTGATCGACTCGATCAGCTGCGGCAGCGCGGCGCGCTGGTAGCGGATGATGTGCAGGACGGGGCCGAACACTTCGTGCGTCAGCTCGTCGAGCGAGCCGATTTCCAGCACGGTCGGTGCGACGAAGGTGCCGTGCAGCGCCAGGC
>CXWL01015237.1_pt1 | contig 13403 bp, 11 predicted proteins | sample 590931 | NCBI WGS metagenome assembly CXWL01 (sample SAMEA3498368, study PRJEB10139) | groundwater metagenome | biome: water well; material: biofilm material | place: Germany | collected 2015-04-27 | reverse complement strand
ACAAACTGTCACAAAAATCCACTTTACACAGGCGGCCAGCGCACATATATGACGCCCCGCTGCCCCAGGGGGACTTCCAATAACCGCAAGGCAGCCTTGTCGTTAATAACCGTTTTGGGGGTCCCTTGAATTGCACAATCATCATAGCGCGCTGGGTCTAGTTCGCGACCTCAAGCCGGCAAGCCCTGTCACATTGCTGCGTCCACACGCCGCAAACCGGGCCGCCCGCTTTTTCGCAGACCGCTTTCCGGGAAAAACGCTATATGCGGTAAAGGCGAATCCTTCGCCTGATTTGCTGCGCGTCCTGTGGGACGCAGGTATTACCTATTATGACGTAGCGTCGATTGCCGAAGTGCGTCTTGTCGCGGAAACTCTGCCCGAAGCGACCTTATGCTTCATGCACCCAGTCAAGGCCGAAGAAACGATTGCGGAAAGCTATTGGCAGCACGGTGTGCGCACATTCTCGCTCGATACTCGGGAAGAGCTGGAAAAGATTGTCCGCGCGACCAAGGGCGCCGATGATCTGAACCTGCTGGTGCGCATTCGCGTATCGTCGGACCATAGTAAATTGAGCCTTGCCGCCAAATTTGGCGCGGAACCTGATGATATGGCCGAATTGCTCAGTGCGGCGCGTCAGGCTTCCGACGCGCTCGGCATCTGTTTCCATGTCGGCAGCCAGGCGATGACCCCGCATGCTTATGCTCTGGCGATGGAACGCGTTCGCGCGGCGATTGTCGCGGCGTCGGTAACGGTGGACATTATTGATGTTGGCGGCGGTTTCCCATCGACCTATCCCGGCATGGAGCCACCACCACTGGACGATTATTTCGACGTCATCCACCGCTGTTTCGAGAGCCTGCCGGTCAGCTACTCGTCCGAATTATGGTGCGAGCCGGGCCGCGCGCTGGCGGCGGAATATAGCTCGCTGATCGTGCGCGTCGAAAAACGGCGCGGCGACGAGCTTTATATCAACGATGGGGCCTATGGTGCGTTGTTTGATGCGGCGCATATCGGCTGGCGCTTTCCGGTCAAATTGCTGCGCGATGGGGCCATAGCTATGACGGCGTTCAGCTTTTACGGCCCGACCTGCGACGACATGGACCATATGGCGGGGCCGTTCCTGTTGCCCGATGACATCGGAGCGGGCGATTTCATCGAAATCGGTATGCTGGGTGCCTATGGTTGCGCGATGCGCACGCGCTTCAATGGCTTTGGCGCAGATGACACAGCCATCGTCTACGACGAACCGATGGACAGCCTCTACACCGGGCAGGTGGCGCCGGAACGCCGCAGCGCGAGCGTGACCAAGCTCTATTGAGCGAAGTCAGAAAGAACGCCAAGCTCTATAAGCGTTCGCTAAGCAAGGGTTGCAAATCAAAATCAATCCTTTAGCTTCCCCTCCCAGTCGGTCAGGTCAATACACCGACATAGGAGGGGAAGCATATCATGACTATGGACACGACAATATTGGCTCCAGCCGCCGTTCTGGCGCTGTGGTCGCTTATCATGCTGCTCTGGATGGCGATAACGCGCTTTTCGGGCATGGCTAAATCGGGCGTCGATTTGAAGGCAGCGCCTCCGGGTGGACGCGGGGTCAATCTCGAAGATGTGCTGCCTGCCAACACCAATTGGAAATCGCATAATTATACGCATTTGATGGAACAACCGACCTTATTCTATGCTGTGGTCGTCATTTTGACGCTGGTTGGCCAAAGCGGCGGGCTGCACACCCAACTCGCTTGGGGCTATGTCGGCATCCGCATCGTGCACAGCATATGGCAGGCGACCGTCAACACCATTCCTATCCGTTTCAGCCTGTTCATTCTGTCCACCTTGTGCCTGCTGGCGCTGTCTGTTCACGCGGTTGTCGCAACATGGGGGTTTTGAGATATGATTAGATCCGAAATTCTTCACCCTGTCGTCGCGCTCGCCGCGTGGACGATGATCATTTGGCTATGGATGTATGTCACACGTATCCCGGCGATGCGCAAAGTGCCCGGCCTAGACGTCAACAACATGGTGGGCGGCATTGGGGCCGACCTTGACAAGGTAATGCCGGGCAAAGTGCAATGGATTGCACATAATTATAACCATCTGCATGAAGCGCCGACGGTATTTTACGCTGCGGCGCTGGTATTGGCGATGGTCGGCGCTGGCGATGGCCTGAATGCCTGTATCGCTTGGACCTATGTTGGCTTGCGCGTAGCACACAGCCTTGTGCAAATATTGTGGAACAGGGTCATGGTGCGCTTTGCGATCTTCGCATTATCGAGCGTCGCGCTGATCATGCTGGTTGTTCACGCCTATATGGCGGTGATCCACCAACAGCCCTAACGCGAAAACCGTGCGGCCAGTTCCATATGGGTGGACCAGCGGAACTGGCCAACGGGCTTGACCCAGTCGAGCGTATATCCGCCCGCAACGAGTATGGCTGCATCGCGGGCAAAGCTTGCTGGATTACAACTGACATATGCGATGATTGGCACGATTGACGCCGCCAATTCACCTATCTGCGCCTCTGCCCCCGCGCGCGGTGGGTCGATAACAACTGCGTCAAACGCCAGCAACTCCTTGGCCACTAGCGGGCGGCGATACAGGTCGCGATGCTCGGCGATAATGAGCCGATGTGCGCGGTTTGCGGCCAATCGCAGCGTGCTTATGGCGTCGCGCGCCGCTTCGACCGCATGAACCTTGGCGGCCCCAGAAAGCGGAAAACTGAACGTCCCAATCCCGCTGAACAGATCGGCAATATGCGGTGCCCCGCCAACGGCCTCGCAAACCGCTGCGGTCAATTGGGCCTCACCATCCGCCGTCGCCTGCAAGAACCCGCCATAGGGAAAGCCGACCGGAACACTATCAAGCGTCACAGTCACGGGTTGCGGCACCCAACGATCTTCGGGGCCATCGCCACTGTTGATAGCAAGCCGCGCAATCCCGCGCCCCTGACAAAAGTCGGTGATGGCATCATGCGCCTCTAAACCGAGTGCTTCAACCCCGTCGAGCAGGACATCCACCCCCTGATCGACCAACGTCAATTGCACTGATCCGGCGCTACTGCGCGGTTTCATTAAACTGCGTAACAAACTTCGCAGCGGGGCGATCAACGCCGCCAATTCATTCCGCAATACAGGGCATTGTTTGAGGTCGATCAGCTTGTGGCTGCCCGCCTCATTAAACCCGAGCAGCAACGATCCGCCCAAACGCTGTGCTTTGAGCGTAGCCCTGCGCCGCGACCCGGGCGGCGACAAATGCGGGGAGCGTATTTCGGCCGCCTTCACCCCCTGCGCATCAAGCGCGGTCTCGACGCGCGACACCAGATAGTGCGCCAACGCCGCATCGTCGACATGTTGCAACTGGCACCCGCCGCAGCGACCATAATGGTGGCACGGCGGCACTTGCCGATGCGGCCCCGCATGAAGCACAGCGTCATCGTCAAGCCAATCCCCGGGTGCGCTGTGCGGCACATGTTTGCCCGATGCGGTCACGCCATCGCCGCGCGCCGCAATCCGCACCACTTCGTCATGCTCATGCTCGCTCATGGCCAAATTGCTCGTGACACGAAGTCATCGGCGATGAGCCCCGGCCCAGCGCACCGCGCCGCGCGTTGGTGGAGCAACACCGCCGACTGCGCCGCTTCAAAGGCATCGAGTCCGCGCGCAAGCATCGCTCCACATATTCCCGCCAACACATCGCCCGTCCCAGCGCTCGCCAACCAAGCGTAGCCCGGCGAATGGATAGCTACCCGGCCATCGGGCGCGGCAATGACGGTGTCGGCACCCTTGTGGATAACCACCGCGCCAGTGTGCGCCGCCAATGTCTGTGTGGCCGTAATCTTGCTTCCTTGGTGGTTACAGGTTTGCGCGAACTCGCCCGCGTGCGGCGTCAAAATAGTCGGAACAAGCATTGGCGTTTCAGGCAATAGCGCTAGCGCATCGGCATCAATCACCAATGGTTTGCCGTTAGCCAGCGCTGCTTCAAAACGCGCTTCAGCATCCTCACCCCGTCCCAGTCCAGGGCCAATGACGATGGCGTTGATACGCGGGTCGCTCAGGCTCTCTCCCGCCCGCCACGGCTTGCGGACAATGGCAAAGGGCGCGCTCGCAGGAACGCGGCCACCATATATCTGCACATAACCCGCACCGCTGCGCAGCGCCCCGCGCGCAGCCAGCTCCGCTGCGCCACTCATGGCCCCAGCGACCACGGCGACCAGCCCACGATTATATTTATGACTGTCATGGTCGGGGAATGCCAAGGCGGGCATCGCCGCAACGCGTACCTGCGAAACAGCCTCCATACCGATTGGTGCTAGCCGCACTTCGCCGCAATGCGCGGCGGCGGGGAACAGCATATGCGCGGGCTTATACGCACCGAACGCTAGCGTCAGATCGGCGTGATAAGGGCATCCCAACGTCGCGCCATCATCGCTGTTCACACCGCTGGGCAGGTCCGCAGCAAGGGTGCGGTGCGCAGATGATGCGTGCCGCGCGAGCGCATCAGCGTCCGCCTTTGAAAGCGCGCGGTCAAGCCCGGTCCCGAACAGGCAATCGACCAGCACCGCACCCGCGACGACCGCATCATCGAGCACAGCGACGGGGCCAGTCCATTGCTGACAAGCTCTCATAGCCAATATAGACTTTGGTGCACAAAGCGCGGATAGACGAACATCAGCGCTGCGCCCCAGCAATATCCGCGCAGCCACATAACCGTCGCCGCCATTATTGCCCGGCCCTACAAGGATATGAATGACACGGCCCGCCGCAATGCGCCACGCCATATCCGCAAGGGCGGTTCCTGCGCGCTCCATCAGTTCGGTCAATGTGACACCATCGACGCACGCCGCAGCTTCGGCTTCACGCATTTGTGCGGCGGTCAGTATGGGCGCTCCTTCAATCATGCGCGTCCTGCTAGAAGCCGCTAAGGCCAAGAGCAAGGCGCTTATTGACTGGTGCGTATCGTCGCTGGCAATCGGTAACGGTCCTGTGCCACCGCAACTTCGATCATCCCATTGTCGATTACCGTGACGCGCGCCTGTTCCGCGCCATCGGCGGCAACGACGCCGCGTCCATCATTGGTGATACGAAAACGCCGAAACCCGGCATCATCGCGGCCGAGCACGAGCACGGTGCCGTCGGTACTGGTCATCCGGTCCATCGTGCAATCAAGCCGAAAGCCGCTCGCGCCGCCCAGCGCGCAAAATATCCGCCCAGATGTAGCGGCATCGCGCACCTGCTGTGCCTCGGTAGCAGCGAGCGCCTGATTGTCGGCCTCGCGGTTACAGCCCGTTACCACTAGCACCACCAGTAATAGGCTAAATATCCGCATAAACATGTGTTTCCGCTTGTGCGCCGGGGTGCGTCAGCGCGCCCTGTGACGCTGGTCCGACATTTTGCGCATAGCGCCACAGCGCGCCCGACTGATAATCATTTTGACGTGGCCTCCACCGGGCGCGCCGCGCCGCCAACACCGCCTCATCTACAGCTAAGTCAATCGTGCCAGCTTCAGCGTCGATGCTGATAACGTCGCCATCTTCAATCAGCGCAATCGGCCCGCCCACGGCCGCTTCTGGCCCAACGTGACCGATGCAAAACCCGCGCGTCGCCCCCGAAAAACGCCCATCGGTAATCAGCGCGACCTTCTCGCCCATTCCCTGCCCATAAAGCGCGGCGGTGGTGGATAACATTTCGCGCATGCCGGGGCCGCCCTTTGGCCCTTCGTACCGGATGACAATTACCGATCCCTCGGCGATGTCGCGCGCTTCGACAGCTGCGAATGTATCTTCTTCGCAATCGAACACCCGCGCAGGGCCGCTGAATTGCAAATGGTGCAGCCCCGCCACTTTGACGATCGCCCCGTCGGGTGCCAATGTGCCGCGCAGCCCCACGACGCCGCCAGTAGGCGTTATCGGCGTTTTAACGTCATAAATGACCTTTTGATCTGGGTTCCACGTCACCTCGGCGATATTCTCGCCCAGTGTCTTACCCGTCACAGTCATGCAGTCACCATGAAGCAAGCCGTTGTCGAGCAGCGTCTTCATCAACATATAGACCCCGCCCGCTTCATACATGTCGCGCGCAACATAGCGTCCGCCGGGTTGCAAATCGGCGATATAGGGGGTTGTTTTGAAAATTTCGGCCACATCGAACAGGTCAAAGTGAATGCCTGCCTCGCTCGCCATCGCGGGCAGGTGCAGCCCAGCATTGGTAGATCCACCCGTCGCCGCGACCACGCGCGCTGCATTTTCAAAGGCTTGTCGCGTGCATATGTCGCGCGGCCTTAGCTTTCGGGCCAGCAATTCCATCACCTGTTTGCCCGCCGCAATCGCAATGTCGTCGCGGGTCTGGTACGGCGCCGGGACCATATTGCTGTTGGGCAGCGACAGGCCGATCGCCTCACCTACGCAGGCCATGGTGTTGGCGGTATATTGGCCGCCGCACGCGCCGTGGCCGGGGCAAGCGACCTTTTCGAGCGCGATGAGTTCGGCGAGCGGACAGGCACCAGCGGCATATTGCCCCACCGCCTCGAACACATCCTTGACGGTGACGTCTTTTCCATGAAACTGTCCGGGCAGGATTGACCCACCATAGACAAAGATTGACGGTATATTGAGCCGCAGCATCGCCATCATCATACCAGGCAGTGATTTGTCACACCCCGCAAAACCGACCAGCGCGTCATAACAATGGCCGCGCACGCTCAGTTCAACCGAGTCTGCTATTACCTCACGGCTCACCAGACTTGCCTTCATCCCTTGATGCCCCATGGCGATGCCATCGGTGACGGTGATGGTGTTGAAACGTCGCGGCAATCCGCCACCTTGCTCCACTCCTGTCCGGCAAATGTCGGCCTGCGCATCAAGCGTGGTATTACACGGCGCGCTGTCATTGCCCGCACTCGCCACCGCCACGAATGGCCGGGATATTTGTTCCTCGGTCAAACCCATTGCGTAATAATAGCTGCGGTGCGGTGCCCGTGCTGGCCCGACCGACACATGACGGCTAGGCAGGTTGTTCTTGTCAAAGCGATTGGTCATGACATAATCCAAAGCATGAGTTTGACGCGCTATTGCCCGTGCGTGCGCGTTTGCGCAAGATGAAGGCAGCGATGGGCGATTATTGGCCCGATCATATCTGCAAGTCGCACCGCGCCTCTTCGGGCGATATTGAGCTCAACGTAAATGCCCAGCCATCATCCACCAGTCGGGATGATCGTCCCAGATGCGGTTTGCCGCCGCTTCCATCGCCGCATCACCATCGAACAGCGCAAAGCATGTCGCGCCAGAGCCGGACATTCTGGCATGCATGGGAAGTTGCGCCCGCAATAGCGTCATGACATCATCAATTTCAGGGCATCGCGCGGTGGCAGGCGCTTCTAAATCATTATGCCCTACCCGCCACTGCGATGGATCCAACGCACCGCGATCCATGCCGTCCCATGCCTCGAATACGGGGCCTGTTGGGCAAGCAACCAGCGGGTTGACGAGCAATATAGTCTGCCCCGACAGTGTCACATCTACGGGCTGCATGTCGTCGCCAATTCCGCGCGCAAACACGGTCTGGGCGGCGACACAAGCAGGAACATCAGCCCCAAGTGCCGCTGAGGCCGCGATCAGTCCGCTCTCGCTCAACCCCGCGCCCCATTCCCCCATAATCAACCGCAACATCGCGCCCGCGTCCGCCGACCCGCCGCCCACACCCGCCGCGACGGGCAGGTTCTTTACCAAGCGGATAGAGAGCGGCGGCACCGCTGCGCCCAGTTCGCGCGCCAATGCCAGCGCACGCATCACCAGATTATCGGGGCCAGACGATAACCCGTCGGCAAACTCGCCTTCAAGTATCAGGCTATCCCTACCCGCTTCCTCGACCACCAAAACGTCACCATCATCTACAAAAGCGAACAGTGTCTCAATCTCATGATAGCCATCTGCCCGCCGCGCGCGAACGTGCAGCGCCAAATTGACCTTGGCATAGGCCGTTTCGGAAAATGTCATGAAGCCATCACATATTCGGATAATTGGGGCCACCACCACCCTGCGGCGCGACCCAGTTAATATTCTGCGTCATGTCCTTGATGTCGCAGGTTTTGCAATGGACGCAATTTTGCGCGTTGATCTGAAACCGAGGATTGCCCTCATCCTGTCCCACCACTTCATAGACTCCCGCTGGGCAATAACGCTGCGCCGGCTCGTCATACAACGGCAGGTTATAGCTGATTGGGATGTCGGGGTCGGCCAGATGCAGGTGGCACGGCTGATCTTCCTCATGGTTGGTGTTAGACAGGAACACCGACGACAATCGGTCGAAACTGATAACGCCGTCGGGTTTGGGATAGTCTATTTTAGCTGCTACATCAGCGCGATAGAGGCGTTCGCAATCTGGTTTATGGCCCAATGTGAACGGCATGCGGATGCCCAGATATTCAAGCCACAGCATTGCTCCAGCGATTATCGTGCCGATCATCCCGCCAAATTTGGAAATAATAGGCTCAAAATTGCGGACCATCCGCAATTCTTTATACACCCAGCTCGCTTCATAGGTCGCCGTGTAAGCGGTCAGTTCGTCGTGTGAGCGTCCCGCAGCGATGGCATCAGCAGCAGCGTCGGCGGCCATCATACCAGACTTCATCGCAGTGTGGCTGCCCTTGATACGCGGCACGTTGAGGAAGCCAGCAGTGCACCCGATCAGCGCGCCGCCGGGGAATGTCAGTTTAGGCAGCGACTGAAACCCGCCGTCACAAATGGCCCGCGCGCCATAGGATATACGCTTACCATCCTTGAGTATTTCAGCAATCGCAGGATGCGTCTTCCACTGCTGCATTTCCTGAAACGGCGACAGATGCGGGTTCGAATAGCCCAGCCAGGTGACATAACCGAGCGCGACTTGGCCACCCGCCTGATGATAAAGAAAGCCACCGCCAAAACCGTCGTCATCGCTGATCGGCCAGCCTTGGGTGTGGATGACGCGGCCTTGGTGATGCTGTCTAGCAGGAATATCCCATAACTCTTTGATACCAAGTCCATAAACCTGCGGATCGACATCTGCATCCAGTGCATATTTGGCTTTCAGCTCCTTAGTCAAATGTCCGCGTGCGCCCTCTGCAAACAGAGTATAGCGCGCATGCAACTCAAGCCCCTGCGCATAGTCTGGGCCATGCTCGCCCGTGCGCGTAACGCCCATGTCACCGGTCGCTACGCCCTTGACCGCGCCAGACTCATCATAGAGGATTTCCGCCGCCGCAAAGCCGGGGAAAATCTCTACGCCCATTGCTTCGGCTTGCTCACCAAGCCAACGACACAGGCTGCCAAGACTGGCGGTATATGTTCCCTTGTTATTGAGAAATGGCGGGGTCAGGAAATGGGGGACGTTAAACTTGCCCTTTTTGGTCAGCACCCAGTGCAGGTTATCCGTAACCGGCGTTTCGGCGAGCGAACAGCCCATGGCGCGCCAATCGGGGAGTAATTCGTCGAGCGCCTTGGGGTCGATGACCGCACCAGATAGGATATGTGCGCCAACCTCGCTGCCCTTTTCAAGCACGCAAACGCTTATCTCTGCGCCGGATTCGGCGGCGCGCTGCTTAAGGCGGATTGCTGCCGCAAGCCCTGCTGGTCCCGCACCGACGATCACCACGTCATAGGGCATGGATTCCCGTTCACTCATAACACCACCCCTTTACCCTCATTAGCCATAGCATTTTGGCCCGTCACTCCGTTTCGGAGCAGTTGGTAGGCATTCGTTAACCTGTCGCCGCATGCCACACTCCTCTGGTCGTTTAGGCGATGCCCTGCAATTGACCCTGCGGTCAACAGGCTGTTTGCACGTTACCGTGCTTCACAACAATAATCATATTATTTCCAGCTATCTAGGTTGGTGGCAAGAAGCCGGGGTGAATGAAGCGGTTAGCGATAATCCGTCTCCATGGTTGCAAGAGAGCGCCTCCCCATCGGCGCAAGATGAGCCGTCGATTGAAGCCATCTCCCCTGCCGCGTCTGCGCCACTTATAGTTACGCCAGTGCGCACAGCAAAGCCAATGCCCGACACGCTCGACGCTTTTGATATATGGCTAAAGAATCCCGAAAACCTGCCGTTTTTGCATTGGTCAATGCGCCCGGTTCTGCCGGCTGGTCCGGCAAATCCCGACCTTATGCTGCTCACCGCCTTCCCCGAAGAAGCGGATATTGAGGCTGGCGGACTCTTTGCTGGCGCGCAAGGCGCGCTGATCGACGGCATGTTAAAAGCTATTGGTCTGGAGCGGTCGCAGCAACGGATCGCGTCGCTCGCCTTTACCCGGCCGCCGACACAAAGGTTGAACGATGACGAAACGGCGACTCTGATGGACATAGCGCGGCATCATGTGGCGCTGGTTCAACCCAAAATACTCATTCTGCTCGGCCCACAGCTTTGCCAACTAGTTTGTGGGCGTAACATCGTCCCGGCAGCAGAGGATCAACCAATAATTAACCATATTGCCCCCAAAACGGATGCATTCGCCGTCCACCATCCGCGCATGCTGATCGAACGACCCCAGCTAAAGCGTCACGCGTGGGAGGTTTTGAAACGCGTTAGGGAGTTAATTTAACCCATGGCTGCTATGCATTCGCCCATGCACTTCCGTTCACTTCCCTTGGTTGCTTCGGCATGTTTGAGCATTTGCGCGATAGGCGCGAGTCAATCGGTATATGCACAAAACATCTCACCGCCATTGTCGTTGGCGCCCGTCGCCACTGCGCCCACTCAGCCAGCTTCAACTCCCGGCACATTTGCCGCTGCCATGGCAGCCATCCGTTCGGGGCGTTGGGACGCAGCGCGCGCTGAAATTGACGCGATGCGCGACAGCGAGCTTGCGGCCTTTGCACGGTCCGAACTGTATCTCGCCGCCAACAGTCCACGTGTCGAAGGGCCAGCGCTACTGTCATTACTTGGCAGCGGCACCGACCTACCGCAAGCCGCACAGCTGTCCCGCTTGGCCGAACGGCGCGGGATGAGCGCAATTCCCAGCTTACCGTACGAACAACGCCTGACTTGGGCCGGCTCCTCACCACGGCGCGGCAACCCGCGTTCGGTTGATGATGGCGCGGTCAGCGGCCTGTCGCTCACTATTCAGGGTCGTATCACTAGCGACGACCCCGCTGGCGCAGAAGTTTTACTGACCGCTGCGCAAAACCGCCTCTCCTCCGACGCCCTGACCGAATATCGCTACCGTGTCGCTTGGTCTTACTATATCGAAAATGACGATACCAATGCGCGCCGCGTTGCCGCTTTGGCACAAACGGGCACCGGCCCATGGTTGGCTCAGGCCGATTGGGCCTATGGCTTGGCGAGCTGGCGAGCGGGCGATTGCCGCGCCGCAATGGCGGGGTTTCGCAATGTCGCGGGGCGCGCGAATGAGCCAGAGCTAGAAGCGTCAGGCCATTTTTGGCTTGCCCGCGCCGCCACAGCCTGCGGCGAACCCCAGGAAGCCCAGCCTGCCTATCGCCGCGCGGCAGCCTTGACCGAGACTTTTTACGGACAGCTCGCCGCTGAAATGCTGGGCATGCGTCGTTCCGCTGAACGCGCGGCACCAAGCGACACCAGCCGAGTGGCCAATCTGCGCAATGTCCGCGCGGCCATAGCGCTCGTCGCTATCGGCGAAAACGCGCTGGCTGACGAAACGTTGCGCCACCAGGCGCGTATAGGCACGCCGAGCGACCATACCGCGTTACTTGGCATTGCTGCACAGCTCAACCTACCAGAAACGCAGCTTTTCCTAGCGCACAACGCGCCGGGCGGTGCAAGGCAGACAGTATCTGCTCGTTTCCCTGCACCGCAATGGACCCCCTCGACGGGCTGGCACATCAACCCCGCTTTGGTGTTCGCCCACACATTGCAGGAATCACAATTCCGCGCACGCGTAGTCAGCCCGGCTGGTGCCGTTGGACTGATGCAGGTCCGCCCCGGCACCGCTGGCGACATGGGGCTGGCGGGGGCTGGTGGCCGCCTGACCGACCCAGGGGTCAATCTGGCGATGGGCCAATCCTATATCGAATATCTGCGCGATGGTAGTGTAACGGGCGGGCTTTTACCCAAAGTCATTGCCGCCTATAATGCTGGCCCTACCCCGGTCGCACGCTGGAACAGCGAAATCCGCGATGGCGGCGACCCGCTGCTCTACATAGAATCGATCCCCTATTGGGAAACACGCGCCTATGTTGGCACGGTGCTGCGCAATTTGTGGATTTATGAGCAACAACTGGGTTCGATTAGCGATACCCGCGCGACACTGGCGGGGGGGCAATGGCCGCGTGTCCCTATTGCTCCGCCATCGGTTAATCGAATGGCATCCACACGCACACCATTTGGTGGAAATCGCTGATAGTTTGGGTTGCGCGCGCGGGCAATGTTCCCTACCCGTTCGCGGGTGAACCAGCCAGCATCCGCACCGCACACCGACGAACCGGCCTTTCTGAACGGCCTCAATGCACCGCAGCGTCAGGCTGTACTGACGACTGAGGGACCGGTGCTGATATTGGCGGGGGCTGGCACAGGTAAAACATCCGCCCTCACTGCGCGTCTGGCGCATATCGTCCACCAACGACTGGCCTATCCGTCGCAAATCCTCGCTGTTACCTTCACTAACAAGGCGGCACGCGAAATGCGCGAACGTGTGGAACGCCTGATCGGCCCTGCTAGCGAGGGCATGGCTTGGCTTGGCACTTTTCACGCGATTGCAGGCAAAATGCTGCGCCGCCACGCCGATCTGGTCGGATTGCACAGCAATTTCACCATCATTGATCCTGACGACCAACTCCGCCTCATCCGCCAGATTATAACGGCGGAGGGGATTGACGACAAACGTTGGCCGGCAAAGGCATTTGCCAGCTTGGTTGACCGTTGGAAAAATCGCGGCTTAACCCCCGCCGATGTCCAGCCGGGGGATGATGACGGCTTTGCGCATGGCAAGGGCGCGCATCTGTATCGGCTGTATCAAGATCGTTTACGCACCCTCAACGCCTGCGATTTTGGCGATCTGTTGCTCCACATGCTTGTCATTCTGCGCACCCACCGCGATGTGTTGCAGCTGTATCAGGAGCGCTTTCGCTATATCTTGGTTGATGAGTATCAGGACACTAACGCCGTTCAATATCTGTGGCTGCGCTTGCTAGCACAGGAACGACGCAACATCGCGGTGGTCGGTGATGACGATCAGTCGATCTACAGCTGGCGCGGAGCAGAGGTCGCCAATATCCTGCGGTTCGAGCGTGATTTTCCCGGTGCGACAATCATCAAACTCGAGCAAAATTACCGCTCTACCCCGCACATATTGGGCGCGGCATCGGGGTTGATTGCCCAAAACGGCGAACGGCTGGGCAAGACATTGTGGACCGAAGTAGAGGCGGGCGACAAGGTCCGCGTCATCGGTGTGTGGGATGG
>CXWL01109634.1_pt1 | contig 13404 bp, 10 predicted proteins | sample 590931 | NCBI WGS metagenome assembly CXWL01 (sample SAMEA3498368, study PRJEB10139) | groundwater metagenome | biome: water well; material: biofilm material | place: Germany | collected 2015-04-27 | reverse complement strand
GGCGCCATTGATCGAAGTGAATCCTGGTATGACGCCGATTCCAGATCTTGTGCCAGTGGGTGCGGAACAACCGCTATCACTGAGCGCAGTGCGGCATACGACCGTGCCCGATAGTACACCCTTCATTTCACTTGCCGCCGCCGCGAGGACGTCCGATTCTCGGCGAGAGCTCATCATTATTGCTGGCCGCTTGATGACAGAACGTACGAAGCTATTGCGGGGCTATCGCCAACAGATAATTTTGCTGGCTTCCGGCGCGGCCGTCCTGACTGCGCTTCTGGCGTTTACCTTGACTCGCCGTGGTCTTCGATCGCTGCAGAAACTGGCTCGGAAAACGGGCTCGATTGGCGTCCACAACCTCTCGGTGCGGATCGACAAGGCTGATGTGCCGGGCGAACTGCTCGCGCTGATCGACGGTTTCAATAGCATGCTGGATCGGGTGGAGACCGGCTTCACGCAGCTCACGCGCGTGTCTGCCGACATGGCGCATGACCTGCGCACACCAATCGGCAACATGCTCGGGGAGATCGAAGTGGCGCTTGGTCAGAAGCGGGACCAGCATTATTACGAGAGACTCCTGGGGTCCACATTTGAGGAGTTGCAGCGTCTTTCCAAGATGATCAACAACATGCTGTTCCTGGCGCGCGCCGAGCATGCAAGTCATGCAATTGAGCGCAAAATGGTCGATATCCACGACGAGTTTTTGCGCGTGACCGAGTATTTTGAGGGGCCGGCAGACGAACGCAAGATTCGATTCGACTTCCGCATTGCCGCTGGCGTGGTTTGGGCCGATCCGACTCTGTTGAGAAGAGCCCTGGCGAATTTGCTCGCTAACGCGGTGCGTTACGCCGACCCTGGCTCGCCAATCACTTTAGTTTCGGAGCAGGGCGGCGGTGGTATACGTTTGATCGTCGAAAACAATGGTCCGACAATCGATGCCCCGCACCTGGCGCGATTATTTGACCGCTTTTACCGCGTTGACGAATCACGAGCCGGATCGGTTGACGCAAGTGGCCTGGGTCTGTCCATCGTCCGCACCATCATGGCGTTGCACGAAGGGAGTTGGAAGGCAGAAAGCAGCAATGGGCTCACGCGATTTACGTTGACCTTCCCTCACCTGGAAAAATGACAGCGTCGTAATAACTTCGTCATTTTTCTGTCCTGGAGCGCTCTGTAAAGTAGTTGACACTGCAATGCCATACGTCGGCATCGCAAGCCAACCTACAAAACGGAGCATCTCGATGAATTTTTTTCTTCCCGGACTTCTCGCCGTCACACTTGCGTGCAGCCATCAGGCACACGCGCTCACTCCTTCGGATTATTTTGGAAACGCAGTCGCCAGTGCGGCTAACGGCAAGACGATTGTCATCGACAACACAACCCGCTTTGTGAATGTGAACTACCGGGACACCGTGACTTTCGTGTTACCTGGGAGAAAAGTCACGTGGCACTTCGACGGCATTTCGAGCAGCATTCCCCTTTCGAAAATCCTTGAGCTCGATCCGGCGCAACGCGACATCATCGTCTATGTCGCCTCCATCGGCGACCTCTGACGGTACTGATGATTCACTGACTAATTACCTGGGACTATGATGAATTCACAACGACGCGAAGTACTTCAATACGCAATCGGTGCCGCTGCGGGATCGCTACTGCCGATGGCCGCATTCGGTAACGGCCTGGAGCCTGCAGTCGATCCACGCGACCGCGTCTTCATTACCAATGAAGATTCGAATACGGTCGTAGTGATCAATCCGGCGACAAATTCCGTAGAGAGCACAATTAACCTCACCAGCTTCGACGAAGATCCCCGTCCGCCCTTCCGCTTCGTCACCAATGGCATAGCGCCGAGCCATGCCGCAATGATTCATAAGCCCTTGTACCACGGCTGTGTTGATGCACATGGCGCAGTTCCGTCGCCGGACGGGCGTCTCCTTGCGACGAGTGGGCGCGGCTCCAGCAATATCTACCTGATCGATGCCCATACCCGGCGCGTCATTGGCAATTCGCCGAACCCATTCGCCGGCCCATCCACCGTGACCGATCGCGTCAGTTCTGGCATCTTGCTTGGGCGTGAACCTCACGAGCCGACATTTACCCGCAATGGCAAGGAGCTGTGGGTGACTTTGCGCGGCGAGGGGCGGATCGCGATCCTGAATGTCGACCAGGCTGTGCGCCAGCTAAAGGGTGCCGATGCGTCGAGCGTCCGCCGGTTCCTGCCCACCCTCGAAGGTCCTTCGCAAGTCTGGTTTAGCCGCGACGGCGCGTTAGCGTTCGTGGCAAGCCAGAAAGTGTCCAAGCTCGACATCTTCCGCGTCAATACCGACCCCGACGGGTACTCGCGGCCCAAGCGTATCGCCACACTGGATATTGGAGGGCAAGATAAGCCGGGCTTCACGCCTTTCATGAAAACAGCGCCAGACGCCGATGAGATCTGGTTGTCGCATAAGCTGGCTGACACAATATCGTGCCGCTCGACGCGATCCGGGTTTGTCTTGCTTGACGAGGTTTCGTTAGGCGCTTTGGCGCGCCCGAACCACGTTGAGTTTGTCTCGAATGCCAGAGGCAAAGTTGTGTACGCCAGTCTTGCGCGCGTCGACGATAACGGCCCCGGCGGCGTAGCGTCGAGCCAGATCGCGATTATCGACAGGGGAGCGCCACAGGGAGCGCGCAGAATGGTCGGCAGCTTCTTCACCCTCGGGCGTGAAGCGCATGGTCTCTGGACCAATCCCGAAAATACTTTGCTCTATGTAGCGCATGAGCAAGATCAGCTACCCGGTACGCCACATGCCGGTCAGACAGTATGCAGTGCTTTTGATGTAAGCGATCCATTCAAACCGCGCATGCTGGCAACTATACCGTTAGGTAACTTGGAATTGCCGTCGGGTTCGCTGCGCAACAAGAAGAGCATCAACCTGGTTTATGTGCGCGTCGGCGCAAAGGGGCAGACCGCATGAGACGTTGGAATCTGGCTATCGTTGTGCTTCTAGCCTTCAACGTTTGCAGCGACGCCACCGCGCAAACAAAAGCCCACCATGAACCTGCTTCGATGAGCAGACCTGCTAGTTCGAGGTTTGAAACCGAAATGGACGATAGTATGGTGCGGATGATGGAAGATATGCACTCGCCAGGTTACAGCGGCGACGCAGACCGTGACTTTCTCGTCATGATGGTTCCGCATCATCAGGGCGCAGTGGATATGGCAAAGCTGGTGCTGATGTATGGACGGGATCCGGCTGTCCGCGTGCTTGCTGAAGAAATCATCGCCGGCCAGACCATCGAGATCGAAAGCATGCGGCGAAGACTTGCCGCGCTAAGAACCGGTATGCCACTCAGTGATTATCCGACCCTAGGTGGCGCGAGAGGCCCGTGATGAGATGCGATGCGCGCTAAGCAGGTCACGCCCGGTCAGGCCGACACCCCGTTTGTCGTATCGCAACACTGCAAAGCCCTGTCGGGCCAGATGATCGGCCAGGACCGCCAATGTCTTCTAGGCAGATCCTTTTCGATTCAGTGGGTATTAAGTGCGGTGGTTCCGCTCAGATTCGCGTTGGCCGGCGGGCTGATCTTGAACCAGATCGCATACATGGCTGGCAAGAACACCAGCGTGAGTACCGTACCTGCCAGCGTGCCACCGATCAGGGTGTACGCGAGCGTTCCCCAAAATACCGAGTGGGTCAGCGGTATAAATGCGAGAACAGCTGCCAGAGCAGTCAGGATGACAGGACGTGATCGCTGCACTGTGGCCTCGACAACTGCGCGGAAAGGATCCAGTCCGGCCTGCTCGTTGTGGTGGATCTGGCCAATCAGGATTAAGGTGTTCCGCATCAGGATGCCAGACAAGGCAATCAGTCCGACCAACGCATTGATGCCGAATGGCTGCTGGAACAAGATCAGCGTTGGCACCACACCGATCAACCCTAAGGGACTGGTCAGGAACACCATGACCATGGCGGAAATCGACCGCACCTGGAACATAATAATCAGCAGCGTTATCGCCAGCATGATCGGGAACAGCGGCAACATGGCCTTGCTTGCCTTGCCCGATTCCTCGATTGATCCGGCCTCATCGATACGGTAGCCGATTGGAAGCTTGTCCATGATCGGCTTTAGCTGTTTGCTGATGCTTGCGGAAACGTCTGGTGGCTGCAAGTCATCGGCAATATCGCCGCGCACGGTCATGGTGGGCATCCGATCGCGCCGGCGCATGATTGGCTCCTCGGTGCGAACCTCCACCGCGCCTATTTGTGATAGCGGAATACGCTGGCCGCCGCTGCCGGTCAGCGTGAAGTCAGCAATCTTGGCCGGGTCCAGGCGGTTGCTGCCTGCGGATCTGGCAACCACTTGCACCGTACGAATATCTTCCCGCACCGCAGTAAGCGGTACGCCACTCAATAGGAATTGCAGTTGTTGTGCGACCGAACTGGATGCCAGCCCAACCGCCTGCAGGCGATCCTGCTGCAAGGTGAAATGCAGTGAAGGCGTGCGGGTTCCCCAATCGTTATTTACGGTACGCATCATTGGACTCGCTTCCATGACCTGCTGTACCTCGGCCGCGATGCTGCGCAACTTGTCCTGCTCAGGTCCGGTCACGCGGTAAGCAACAGGATATGGTGAGTAAGGGCCGAACACCAGTTGGGTAACTCGTACGCGCGCTTCGGGTGCCAGACCGTCAGCAATCGCCGTGCGCAGTCGTTGCTTCAAAGCGTCGCGCTCATCCTGGCTGTCCGTGCGGACAACGATCTTGGCAAAGGACGGATCAGGCAATTCTGGTCCCATCGCTAAATAGAATCGCGGTGCACCTTGACCGATGTAGGCTGTAACGATCTTCGCTTCTCCCTGCTTGGACAGCCAGGTTTCGACTTTCGCTGCAGCGGCGCTGGTTTGCCCAATGGCGGTGCCATAGGGCATCTGAATCTCGACCAACACCTCGGGCCGATCCGAGATCGGAAAAAATTGTTTCTTGACCACGGCCATGCCTAGTATGGCCAGGATGAACAAGCCGACGACAGCGCTGGCAACGAGCCATTTGCGCTTGATAACGCGCTGCAGTGCCTGGCGAAAACGGTTGTAGCGTGGCGTGTCGTAGAGCGCGTCGTGGCCGCCTTCGATTTGCCTAAGTTCAGGAAGCAGCTTGACGCCGAGGTAGGGGGTGAAGACGACGGCTACGACCCACGAGGCAATGAGGGCAATACCAACGATCCAAAACATATTGCTGGTGTACTCGCCCGCTGTAGAGCGCGCAAAGCCATTTGGCATGAACCCTACAGCCGTGACCAGCGTGCCCGACAACATCGGCGCTGCGGTATGGCTCCAGGCGTATGCCGATGCGCCGAGGCGGCTATAGCCTTCTTCCATTTTCACCACCATCATTTCGATGGCGATGATGGCGTCATCGACCAGCAATCCCAGACCAAGAATCAAGGAACCAAGCGTGATGCGATCGAAGTTCTTGCCGGTTGCGGCCATCACGATAAACACGACTGCCAAGGTCAGCGGCACGGCGGCGGCCACCACGATGCCGACGCGCCAGCCCATGCTGACGAAACACACCACCATTACGACCAGCAATGCGACAAAGAATTTGACCATGAATTCGTCGACTGATGAACTGATATTGACGGCCTGATCGGTCACTTTGGTAAGGCCCATGCCCAACGGAAGTTCGGAATTGATCGCACCGACTTCCAGGTCGAGCGACTTACCGAGGTCCAGCCCATTCCACCCGTCGCGCATGACGATACCCAGCAGCAGTGCCGGCTCACCGCCATTGCGCAGCAGGAAGGTCGACGGGTCTTCATAGCCGCGCTTGATGGTGGCGATATCCGCCAGTTTCAACGTGCGGCCGTGCGCGACGATCGGCGTCTCACGGATCTTCTTCAACTCATCAAAGGCGCCGTCCAGGCGGATGAACACCTGCGGCCCCTTGGTTTCAACGGAACCCGCCGGTGTGAGGACATTCTGGTTATTCAGCGCGGCGAACACGTCCTGGGGACTCACTCCCAGCGTTGCCAGACGTTCATGCGAGAACTCAATGAAGATACGTTCGGACTGCTCTCCAACAATGTTGACCTTTTTTACGCCCGGAACGTGCAGCAGGCGTTGGCGCAGGGTTTCTGCATCACGTACTAGCAAACGCTGCGGCTCACCCTTTGCCTTCAGTGCGAATAGTGCAAAGGTGACATCCGCATATTCGTCATTGACCATTGGACCGATAACGCCCTGCGGCAGATTGCCTGCTTCATCTCCGACCTTCTTGCGGGCTTGGTAGAACTGGTCCTGCACTTCTGACGGAGGGGTGCTGTCGAGCAGCGTTAAGGTGGTGAAGGCCAAGCCTGGCCGGGTATAAGTTTCACTGCGGTCGTACCAACGCAATTCCTGCAGGCGTTTCTCGATCTTTTCGGCCACCTGGTCCTGCATCTCCTGCGCGCTGGCACCTGGCCATGCGGTGACAACGGTCATCACCTTGACCGTGAATGCAGGATCTTCTGCGCGCCCTAATTTGAAGAAGGAAACTATCCCTGCCACGGAGATGAGAAAAATCAGGAACAGCGTGACCGCGCGCTCACGGACAGCAAGCGCGGATAAATTGAAACGGCCTTCGCTCATGGGTTTGCTCCGGCCGTGGCGGTTGCCTGGTCGGCGATCCGAACTGACACTCCCTCGCGCAACAGATGCGCGCCCAGAGCGACGATACGGTCTCCTTGCTGGAACTGAGCGGCGACATGCGCGCTATCGTCACTAAGCCGCTGCACCGTGACAGGCCGCCAGCTTACTTTGGCCGGCTGCCCCCTAATTACCCAAACACCCGGACCTTTGCCCGCATCAAATAATGCGCCGATGGGCACCGACCAGCCGTTTGGTGCGCCAGTGTGCCGCTCCGGGATCTGAATGGTGACGGTTGCTCCAAGCGGTGAGTTGGCTAATTTTCCCTCCAAAACATAGCGCGCTTCGAACGTCCGTGTAAGTCTGTCTGCGGTATCTGAAAGTTGTCTGAGTTTCGTGGGGCTGCCGACACCGTCGTTGCCAAATAGCGTCGCCACCGCGCTTGAGCCGAGGGCTGGGCGCAAGGTCTCGGGAAGCTGGATAACAGCCTCGCGATCTCCCGCGCGTGCAAGACGTACTACCGGTTGGCCTGCGCTGACGACCTGGCCGGGTTCAGCCAACGTCTCCATGACGATACCATCGGCATCGGCTACCAGTTCGGTATAGCGGCTAGCGTTGCGCGCCACTTCGGCCTGGGCCTCGGCGGCCCTGAGTTGCGCTTTCGCAGCGTCGGCGGCGGCCGCGATCTGATCGTACGCGGAAGCTGAAATAGCGCCGGTGCCACGCAGATCGCGGTAGCGCGCCTCGTCTTGCGCTGTTTGCTGTGCGCGGGCTCGGGCAGCCGCGACTGTTTCCAGCTGGGCGCTCGCGGCGAGCTTCAGATCGATCGGATCGATGCGCATGAGCACCTGGCCGCGCTTGACTGTCTGCCCGGTATCCACCAGACGGTCCAGCACTTTTCCCTGTATCCGAAAACCCAGATCGCTTTGCACGCGTGCGGCAACCGTTCCAGTGAAGGAGCGTGCATCAAATGCTGCGTCTTGCACAATTGCGGCGCGCACCAGGGGAGCTTCAGTGCGCGGGTCGGATTGCTTTTTTTCGCCACAGCCGATCAACACCAAGGGCAATGCGGACACGACTGCTGATAGAACAAGGCGACGATGGAGCATAGAAATCCCGTAAAAAAATAAAACAGGATTTCATTTTGAGACTAGTGACCAATAAAGTCAACCGTCACAATCCACATCCGGTTGTCACCTTGATAAACTTCTGAGTATCAGGCTCGATAGCTGCGCGGGTGCGTCGTTAGTTGAATCCAGGCTGTGCTGCAGGAGCAGAGGATTGAGGTACGGACGCATGACGAGATAAATTGCATTTGCCGTTTCGTCGAGCGGCGTCTTACGCTCAAAGTCTTCTGCTTCGCGCCCCAGCAGCAGCACCTCCTGAAGTATCGTTTTGATGCGGGACTCATATGCTTTAACAGATTCCCACTGCTCGGTCGCAGCTGACGCCGCGATGTCGTACAGTCTGCGATCTTCAAAGAACAATCGCAGACTGGATTCGACGATCGCCTTGAACATACGGCGCAGCTTCTCCGGCGCCCGGTCGATGCTGTCCACGGCAGTACGGATGTCGGTCTCGATTTCACTGAGGCAGTTCGCGCAGATCTGTTCTCCAATGGCCTGTTTGGATTCGAAGAATTTATAGATGTATGCCTTGGAAAAACCGATGGCTTTAGCAAGGTCGGAGACGGTTGTCTTCTCGTAGCCATAAAGTCGGAAGTGTTCGGTGGCGGCTGTGACGATTTGATCACGTACTTGGTGATCGACGGGGCCTCTGGCGGCGCCAGGATTGGTGCTTGCTTTATTCATGAACGACAGCTTACTCGCAGTCGCCGAGTAACACAATAAGTGACCATATCGTGATATAGTCACTTCAATTTCCGTCCTCAACTCTGAGAAAATCATATGCTACGCTGCCGTTCACTCATTACATTCGCCGTCGCTGGCGCTATCAGCGGTTGCGCTGTCGGGCCTGACTACAGCCGCCCAGTCTTCCAATTTCCGGACCGTTATCTTGGCCAGCCCGCAAAATCGCGGCACGCGGCTGTTCAAACCGACCTCGTCACATGGTGGGCTGGGTTTGGCGACCCACAACTGACCCGCTACATCACGCTGGCCCTGGAGCGCAATCTTGACCTTGCGCAGGCATCTGCTCGCGTCACTCAGTCGCGCGCAGGCCTTGGGGCCGCAAGTGCCGCGTTGATGCCATCAGGCGCATTTAGCGCGCAGTCGGCTCGTGCCTATCAGTCCGTGGAAACACCATTGGGGCAGGTGCTGAGCGCTCAGCCTGGTTTTGACCGCTTCGGCAATGCCTATGAAGCCAACCTCGGCGTGGGCTGGGAGCTCGACCTGTTCGGGGGATTGCGTCGCGGACGCGAAGCGGCTATTGCGGAATATCAGGCTTCGGCGGCGGGTGAAGTGGCGACGCGATTGGCTGTCGCCGCACAGACTGCGGACATCTACATTAGCATTCGCGGTTTGCAGACACGCCTGGACATTGCGCGTAATCAGGCGAAGACACAACAAGAGTTGCTGGATATGCTCAACCTGCTGCATGGCAAAGGGTTGGTCGCCGAACTGCAGGTGCGACAGGCTGAGGGTGCGCTGGCACAGGTTCGAGCAGCGGTGCCAGTGCTCGAAGCAGCCCTGGAGGCGACCATGAATGCGCTTGACGTGATGTTGGGCGTTGCACCAGGAACATATCGACAAGAGCTGGCCGAGCCGGGTGCGGTCCCTTCTACGCCGCAGATTGCAGTCGTCGGCGCGCCAGCCGATTTGCTTCGCCGGCGACCAGATCTGATCGCCGCTGAACGTCGGCTCGCAGCCTCAAACGCACGTATCGGCATGGCTATCGCCGAGTATTATCCGAAGTTCTCTCTCAGTGGGATGATTGGCAGCGCGACGTCATTATCTGCCGGCAACCTGTTTTCCAGCGGCGCCAGTCAAGGCGCGGGGATCTTGGGCTTGCGCTGGAGATTGTTCGATTTTGGTCGTATCGATGCCCAAATTGATCTTGCCAAGGGGCAGGAAGCGGAATCGCTTGCCGCTTATCGGCTCACCGTGTTGCGTGCTACCGCAGACGTGGAAAACGCGTTATCCGATCTGGTCAAACGAGGAGAACAAGCCGGCGTGTTGGCGAGCGGCGTGGATTCACTAGCGCGCGCTAGAGGCGCATCGTTCGCTGCGTATCAGAAAGGCGTGGTAAGTCTGATCGAAGTCCTCCAGGCCGACGAAAACCTCCTTCGTGCATCCGATATGCGGGCCCAAGCGCAAACTGAATCGGCACGTGCGGCCGTCTCTGCTTTTAAAGCATTGGGCGGCGGCTGGCAAACCATGCAGACTGAAGTGGCAGCCTTACCTTAAAGCAAAAAGGGCTTGATCCGGATCCAGCCCTTTTTCCGACTCTTGCGTCTTTTAAAATAAGGGGCTTACTCAACCGTGACCGACTTGGCCAGGTTGCGTGGCTTGTCCACATCGGTGCCGCGCGCCAGCGCGGTGTGATACGCCAGCAATTGCAGCGCAGCTACGTGCAGGATCGGGGACAGCTGGCCATAGTGTTCGGGCAAGCGGATCACGTGGACACCGTCGCCCGAGTTGATGCGCGAGTCGACGTCGGCGAACACATACAGCTGGCCGCCGCGGGCACGCACTTCCTGCATGTTCGACTTCAGCTTTTCCAGCAGTGCATCGTTCGGGGCAATGGTGACGACTGGCATTTCATCGGTAACAAGCGCCAGTGGGCCGTGCTTCAGTTCGCCTGCTGGATAGGCCTCCGCGTGGATGTACGAGATTTCCTTCAGCTTCAGTGCGCCTTCGAGGGCGATCGGATAGTGCAGGCCGCGGCCGAGGAACAGGGCGTTTTCCTTGCGGGCAAACTCTTCTGCCCAGGCGATGATCTGTGGCTCCAGCGCCAGTACGGCGGCGATGGCGACCGGCAGGTGGCGCATCTGCTTCAGGTAGGCCGCTTCTTCTTCGTCGCTGAGGCGGCCATTGACTTGCGCCAGGGTCAGCGTCAGCAGGAACAGCGCGGCCAGCTGGGTAGTGAAGGCTTTGGTCGAGGCAACGCCGACTTCGACGCCGGCGCGCGTGATGTAGGACAGCGCGCACTCGCGCACCATGGCGCTGGTGGACACGTTGCAGATAGTCAGCGTGTGTTCCATGCCGAGGCTGCGCGCGTGCTTCAGCGCTGCCAGGGTGTCGGCGGTTTCGCCACTTTGCGAGATTGTCACGACCAGCGTGTTCGGGTGGGGCACGCTGTCGCGGTAGCGGTACTCGCTGGCGATTTCAACGTTGACCGGTACTTTGGCAATCGATTCGATCCAGTACTTGGCGGTCAGGCCGGCGTAGTAGCTGGTGCCGCAAGCGAGGATCAGCACGCGGTCGATCTGCTTGAACACTTTGTAGGCGTTGTCGCCAAACAGTTCCGGCATGATGCCGGTGATGCCTTCGAGCGTGTCGCCGACAACCCGCGGCTGCTCGAAAATTTCCTTCTGCATGTAGTGGCGGTACGGACCGAGCTCGGCCGCGCCGGTGTGCGCGTGCACGATCTTGACTTCGCGGTCCACTGCACGGCCTTCGCTGTCGACGATCCAGTACTTGCCGATCTGCAGGTCGACGACGTCGCCTTCTTCCAGGTAAATGATGCGGTTGGTCGTGCCGGCCAGGGCCATTGCGTCCGATGCGACGAAGTTTTCGCCATCGCCAACACCCAGGATCAGCGGCGAACCCTGGCGGGCGGCGACGACGCGGTGCGGCTCTTCGCGGCTGAACACGGCGATCGCGTAGGCGCCATGCAGGCGCTTGACGGCTTGCTGGACGGTCTCGAACAAGTCGCCGTCGTACATGTGATCGACTAAGTGAGCGATTACTTCGGTGTCGGTCTGGCTCTGGAACACGTAGCCCAGACCGGTCAGTTCGGCGCGCAGTTCGTCGTGGTTTTCGATGATGCCGTTGTGGACGAGGGCAATGCGGGCCGACTCTTCGGTTGGCGAAAAGTGTGGGTGGGCATTGTGGGACGCCGGCGCGCCGTGCGTGGCCCAGCGGGTATGGGCGATGCCGGTAAAGCCGCCCAGGTTGGCTTCCGCGACCTGGGTTTCCAGGTCGGCCACACGCGAGGTGCTGCGCGAACGCTTCAGGCGGCCATCGACATACAGCGCGACGCCGCAGGAATCATATCCGCGGTACTCAAGGCGCTTCAGTCCTTCGATCAGGATCGGGGTGATGTTACGCTGCGCTACTGCTCCGACGATGCCGCACATAAAGACCTCTTTTAACGGGAAATTAATAGTAGGGCAATACTAGGCCAGAGCTTGTGAAATATGCTTACTAATTCCGGCGATATTCGTTATATTATTTCACGCTATCAGCATCGCGAAATTTAATTCCACTATAGATCTATTTTTGATATTTTATTTCACAGCACATGCCAGACCAACATTACCAGATGGACGAGTTGGATCGTCGCATCTTAAATATGCTACAGCTTGACTCATCGCATACGAACGCCGAACTGGCCGAACTGGTGCATGTATCGCCCCCGACCTGCCTGCGCAGGGTCAAGCAAATGCATGAGGCCGGTATCATCGCGCGTCAGGTGACCCTTGTCGTGCCGGAAAAAGTCGGCGCGCGGCTGACCGCGATCGTCGAGATCACGCTGGATGTCCAGGCCGCAGAGCGAATGGATGAGTTCGAGCGCCATGTTGCCGGAGAAGCTGCGGTGATGCAATGCTACCGCGTGTCGCCCGGACCGGATTTTGTCCTCATCGTCCAGGTCGCGGACATGCCCGCCTACCACGCGTTGGCGCACCGCCTGTTCGCCACGCACGCCAACGTACGCAATGTGAAGACTTACTTCTCCACCTTCCGCAGTAAATTCGAAACCCGCATCGCCGTCTGATCGCACTTGAGCCGACGCACTTGTGCCATAAAGAAATAGTGTTTACTGGCGCGAAGTCGGAACATTGCGTGCGCTCGGCGTGCGCACCGTGTCGGTAGCCCTGTGGAGGGCGGCGAATGGCGTGGTGGTGAGCCTGGTCGCAAGCGGGCTGATCGCCTGCGTCGTCACCCGGGCGGCGCTTTCCTATTCCACGCACCACGCGCTGCGGCCGGCGCCGATGTTGGTCGAGCTCGATCTCAACCGGATGACGATGGCGGTGGTCACGTTGATGGCCGTCGCCCTGCTTGCGGCGCTGGTCCCCGCCTTCAAAGCTGCCCGCGGTGGCATCGCCGAGGCCCTGGCTTAACGAAAAGACAATTCGGGATCAACGTTCGGGGGGCAACGTTCGGGGTCCGTCCCCGGGGACGGACCCCGAACGTGACCTTGACGTTGTTTTTGCTGGAACGCTCGCCTGAATTACTGGAGACCCGGGCCTAACGCATAGCCTGGAATTTGTTTCAAATGGGGTTGGGGTCCGTCCCCGGGGTCTGTCCCCGGGGACGGACCCCGATTTTTGGGAGCGCTTCGGATTTACTTCTTGACCTTGACCGGGCGCTTCCAGCCTTCGATCGTCATCTGCTTGGCGCGCGAGATCGTCAGCTGGCCAGGTGGCGCGTCTTTCGTCAGCGTCGTGCCAGCACCTAAGGTAGCGCCAGCGCCTACCGTGACCGGCGCGACCAGCTGGCTGTCGCTGCCAATAAATGCGTCGTCGCCAATGATAGTGCGGAACTTGTTGGCGCCGTCGTAATTGCAGGTGATCGTGCCGGCGCCGATGTTGACGCGCGTCCCCACGGTGGCGTCGCCAACGTAGGCCAGATGATTGGCCTTGCTGTGCGCGGCAATCTGGCTGTTCTTGATTTC
>CXWL01014403.1_pt1 | contig 13404 bp, 15 predicted proteins | sample 590931 | NCBI WGS metagenome assembly CXWL01 (sample SAMEA3498368, study PRJEB10139) | groundwater metagenome | biome: water well; material: biofilm material | place: Germany | collected 2015-04-27 | reverse complement strand
GGGGGGTTGGGGTGGGGGTGAGGGGGGGTGCTTGACAGACAACCACGGTTTGAATCGGTGAGACTACCCCATCTTCACTCCTAATCCGCCAATAAAAAGTTTTTCCACAGACATACCACCCATTTGACTGTGGATTGGTAAGCACCAACGGATTGAAATTGCCCTGTGCGAAATTTCCCACTACTCCAGTTGACATATCTGGTGTTTCAGAAATTTCAACATGATGGTTATAAGAAGAACCAGAATAGTTGAAATAAAAAGTCGCCCTCGTTGCACTTAGGTCTGCCGACATGTTCGAGTAAGTCCCAAAAATATAGGCAGAGTCGTCGTAGTTGGCGTAATACTTCCACCAGTTGTTGTAAATACGCGCCGCCCCACCCCTGACTGCTGTCGTTCCCGAATTATGCGGGATCCGGGTAAACCACCAACGATTAAACCCATCATTATTACACCCCCAAGCGTTACAGTTGAAAGACTGAACCGGAAATGGCCCAGTAGGATAATTCAAGTAACCATTACAGTCAGAAGCAACATTTTCCGGTTTGTTGAAATAGTATTCGATTCCGTCACTTTGAGTTCCTGGCGGATAGTGCATATTGCCGCAGTGACCGGCGATCTTGCTCCATTTGTTAAATTCGTTCGCCTCATCCTGGGCCCAGCTCCCCGGCCCATCACCAATTCGGTCAATCAGGAGTGTCTCCATTCGGTGGCCGTAATTGTGCACCGCCTCGGCGACCGATCGTTCATAGTTCAATCCGTTCCAATAGATCCGCTTCGTCCCACACATTTTCGAGTCCCACTCACCATAACCCATACCGGCGCCCTGCAATATCCAAACCTCGTCAACATTTTTTGCACAGACACCATATGTGGTGAATAGCTCCTCCAAACCGGAGGCGTGGTTATAAGAGGGACAATTCGAAAAATTATTGCTATTCAGGCAAGTCCAATAGGAACTATCAGTATAGTGAACCCCATTTCCCCTAGGGGGATATCCGTCAATTTCAATTTTTTCTTGTACTACGTAAGATAAATAGTTATTACTCACCTGTGGCCACACCGGCGTAAACTGGTTAAGCAGCGTATTCGGATCCATCCAGCTCGAACTGCTCATTAGAACCGACAGTTTCGGATTGGGGTTGGCTCCCGTACCATAACCCTCCATGATCGGATCAAAAACTAATACCAGCACCTTCCTCGTTACCGGAGTATCGGGAATTAAGTTACCCGCCGCAGCCAAAGTCTTTTTTGCATCCTTTGGCTTCTGCACCAAAGAAACTGTCGCCACCACACCGGAAACCACCACCAACAACAATCCTGCAACTAAGGCCCACTTTTTAATCACACCTCAACCATAACATTCCTACTTTGTAAAACACAATACCCCAAAAAATCCCCCCCTACTTCATCAAGTCACTGAACCTTCTTTTCAGCCACCATAGAAGCAGCATCATTGGCAGCCAAACCGGGGCATATACCACTATCCAGATTACCGCCGTCCCCACCCCCCGTAGCGATCCGATCAGCGCTCGCACCGCTTCCTTAAATATCACCGACGGCCGCCACGATTGCGTCGGTGCATAGGGCAAAGCCAGTTCATCCGTCGCCAAATAGACCGTTACCAGCGAGAGTTTCGCCGTCTGTTCCAAATATTTCCGCTGACCCACCAATGAATCGATCTGGCTTTGCAGGTTGATCAGTTCTCGTTGGAGATTAAGCAGGTCAGGAACACTAGTCGCCCCCGCCATTATTTGGTCAAATTTAGCCTTCGTCTTGTTTAGTGTATCCAAACGCGCCTGAATATCCACAAACTCAGCCGTCACGTCCGTTCCCACCACATTTTCCGAAACCACCCTTTCGCCCAAAGCCCTAATCTCATTTAGTCCATCGACCAACTTATCACTTGGAATCCGAACGCTAATGTTTCCGCCTGCCCCCTCTTCCGGTTGACTTAAGCTTGAATCAACCATGAATCCTCCCAACCTACTTGCCACCATCGATATTTCATCAATCGCCCTTCTCACCTCACGGACTTTTAGCGACAGATTGGTATTAGTCACCACCAATCTATCCTGGCCGGTCACCGGCGCCGGTTCCTGAAAAACGGGTGGCATCATCCCGATCGAGCTGGTTTTAGCCATATCGACACCGCCAAATCCCCCTTCTTCAACAAATACTCCTCGTTGATTTCCCAATCCCGTAGGCAACCCGCGACCAAACAATACCGCAATCACGCCAACCAAGACTATCACCAACCAATTCTTCTTCAATAACGCAACTAGGTTTTTCATTGTAAGACAAAGGTAACTGTCACAGTCTTGCTCACCGTCGAACTGCCCGGTTCCACTTCCGCCGCCCCTCCACCGCCTCCACGACCTCCGAAGGCAAGAGGATAAATCGGCGCGCTATATCCCTCCACCATATTAACCACTTCTCCCAGTGTCGCACCCTCACTCGCCGCCATCGCCTCCGCCTTCGCCTTGGCATTGGCAATCGCCTCCGCCAACAATCCAGCTTCAAATGACGTGGTTTGATCCATCAAAAAGTTGGGACCGTAAACATTATTCGCTCCGCTCTTAGCTAGTAGGTCGGACAATGCCGCCGCCCGGTCTACCTCCCGCAAGACGATCTCAACGTTGTTATTCACCGACCACTGCCCGGGCCGGGTCTTCTGTACTCCGTTATCGTAATAAGACTCTTGCATCTGATAAATACTGTTATTTTGCGTCTTGATATCTTCTGCCTTAACCCCGAATGCCTTCAAGGCCCTTACCACTTCATCCATCTTCGAATTCACTTCATTCACCGCCTCCTCTTTTTTATCCTTAGTCGCCGAGACTCCGGCGGTAAAACTGGCAATCTGATTCTTGGCTTGAGTTTGAGCAGACCCCGTTACGGTAATCGTTCTTTCGTTGGCGAACTTCAATGTTCCCCAATTCATCGTTTTCCAAGGAAAAATAAACAACGCCAGAAAAAAAATTAGCGTTACCCAGACGCTTACCGCCAAACGGCCAAAAAAAGGGCTTCTTGCTTGCACAAGTTAAAACTACCATTTTTGAATCTTCCCTGTCAAACCGGGGTAAAATAATAGCGTGTTGAATATCAAAACTCTCACCGTCGGCGAAATGGAAACCAGCTGTTATCTGGTGAGTTCATCCTCGGATGGTGATACCGAAGGTGGCTCCTCCGAGGTTGAACGAAAATGCCTCATCATCGACCCCGGCGACGATGCCGACTTTATCACTCAGACGATCCTCGAAAACAAGCTCAGGCCCACCGCCATTGTCCTCACCCATGGTCACTTTGATCACGCCCTCGGCTGCCTCGAACTAAAACTTAATTATGATATCCCCATTTTGCTTCACAAAAATGACTTGAAATTATATTCTTCAGCCAATCAAAGCGCCCTCCACTGGCTAAAAAAGAAGACCTTAAAGGTCCCACCCATAGATCAATTTATTAAGGAAGGTGACGAAATTAAGATCGGGGACGAATTTCTCACTGTCCTCGAAACCCCCGGCCACACCCCCGGCTCCATCTGCCTCGTATATCATCCCAAAACAACAAATAACAGCAAAGCGAATTCCAGTCTCGCAATGCGAGACGATATTACTACCAGTAACGTTATTATTTTTTCCGGCGACACTCTCTTCAAAGACGGTGTCGGTCGCACCGACTTCTCCTACTCCTCCCCTTCAGATCTCCAATCTTCATTAAGAAAATTAAAATCTCTCATCCACCAGACTTTCCCCCTTTCGAAGGGGGAATCCAAAGGGGTAATTATCTACCCCGGCCACGGAGAAACTACTGTTCTATAAACACATTTTACCCAATAAAGGTCATTTCCTCTTACGATTTACCTTATTCTTCTCTTCCTCAGATAGACCTCTATCAATTATTAAGCCATTCATAATGTCCGATGCTTCGACAAAACTGGACGCCGGAATCACAAGTTTCCTTTCCGGAAAAAGAATTACCGCTTGTCCACCAGCAGCAACCATTTTGTCGTTACCTTTTCCACCAGCATCCCAGTTTGAAAAACCCCCGGTTGCCAAATAAACTCTATTTTTGGGAGGATAAACACTATAACCTGAATGGGACATATGACCTCCTGCAGTCACTTCCGCCGCAACGTGTTCTTTTTTCCTGGATTGAACTAGCCCCTGAACTAGGTTGAATTCAGAACCGGAACGACCCAAACGGTCCAAAAGAAAAAATGTGTACTCAATTTTGCCAAGAGCCAAACGCAGTAGCGATTCATTTACATAAAGCGGCACCCCCTTTACCGCACTCTCGTAATAGAGTTCGTCTCCCGGTCGAAAACCCTCATCGACTTCCTTGTCGGACACCCACTTCTGCTCTGAGCGATCATAATGGCGGTTAAATTCTACGACGTCTTTTTGCCAACCATCGTTTAGCAAAGTCGAGGACATCATTATCCCTAGGAGACGTTTTTGTTCATTTACCGGACCCAGGTCATTGGCCATTGCGTGAATGATATCTCTTCTATCAAATCTCCGGGCGACACCCTTGTCAATAAAGTCCCGCATCACCAGAACATGCTCGAACGGATTACTAGCCGCCCGGGCAAGAACATTCTCATAGACCTCTTTGTACGGGTGCCCCTCATGACTTGAGCTCCCATATCTTGAGTTTGCCAACATATATACCAATGCCGGGAAGTCTTTCAAATTATTTATTCTCCATCTAAGATCATCATACAAAGGCGCCCTCCCAGGCTTCTCCTTTGGAGAACGACCAGAATTTCTCGGATCAAATTCTGTCACAGGTTTCTTAACACGGTCAATTATTTTTTCAAGCAGTTCAGAGGTAAGGTTCTGCCTCTCAGCAATATTGAGTTGATCCCCAACTCTATGTAGGATGCTAGCAATATCGTATGTAACCCCCGCATTCTCAGATCCATATGTGATTAGCTCTTTTGTTACTCTAGCTGCCCCTCCTTTATCCCCACCTCTGATCTGATGCAAAACGATATTTGGTCCGGGACCTATCGACGGACCTTTTCCTTGAGCCACCAAATACGGATCCTGATTGTCTGTTGTTATTCCCTTTGCCGTTCCGATCTGAACAAGGGCCACACTTTCTTCCCTTCTGGTCAATCTATCGTAGCGAATCTCTTTTGATACAACGGCCCGATGATGTTGATGACCAGCGATATACATATCCGGATACTCCCCTTCAAGAAAAAGATCATCGTCTGCATTAAGAAACTGGGTTTTAAGCCCACCCTGTCGATTGACGGTATCGGAACCTCCACTGTTCGGATTATGGAAAATTTTGATCACATAAGGATGCCCATTATTCAGACGCAATTTCAAAAGCCCACCCTGCGTCAAAACAGGCAGATATCTCCACTTATCCGAGTTCGTTGGGTCTTTTAAATCAATCATAGGCATGAGGCGGGCCATTATTTCCACGGCGCTGATACCGGAGTTCTTTCTCCCCCATCCTTCATGTCCATCATAACCATCGACAATACAAAGAAGTTTCCCTGCATAATAATAGGGCCTTAATACCTCTGCGGCAGCAACGATTTGTTTTCCGAAATCGAGTTCAACCGACCCAGTATGATCGGAAATACCGGGATGTTGTCCTTCAATGAAATCTCCGGTGATAAATCCATAACTATTTGGTTCATCGAGCATTTGCAGGGTTCGTTTCACCGCCTCATTGTCTGTATATCTGGAATATAGGTGGGTGTCACCAATAGGTATCAACCTAATGGGCCCGGACACGTTTATTGCAATCTCAACCACGGGCTGCATTAAGGAAAGTTGTTCGTTAACAGAAACTATTTGCCGATGTTGCGCGTCAAGGCCCTCAAAAAGCTTTCGGGAAGAAAATATTCGTCCGTTTAAATAAGTAATTTCAAACTCCTGCTCCTTAGTTCCACGCATAAGGCATTTGTTTTAGTGTTAACTAAGCGTATCGTAAACAGTGGAGACACTGTTGACAATAGGCAATTTTGCGCCAATCATACATCTTTTTGTCAAGCTTAGCCACTAATGACACAAACTCCGTCGCCAGGACGGAGTGTTGTGCTTCAATTAAACCTGAATACCCAAAGCTATAGTGAGCCGCAGGCAGTATAGACGCTCGCTTCAGCCGCGCTTTTGTGGACATTGATCGCCAATGGTCCCGCAGCCGCCAGATCAGCCATGGATACCGTCAGAACCGTAGTCGATTTCCCAGCCACGACGTTGGTCAAAGGGTACTTGACCGCGCCCACCCCCGGACAAACCCCGATGTGAATATGTGCCGGCTGTGGATCCTTATACTTCGTCCCCGTCAGGTCGATCATCACCTTGACCTTGCCATCTATCTCCTCCAGCAACGCCGTTCCCGACTGGCCTGAGTTATTTTCCCCAGTCAAGGTCACCGTCTTCTTCGTCATTATTGCGGCCGGTGTTTCGCTTGACGTTGGCGACTGGGTCGGAGTGACAACGGTCGGAGTCTGGTAACTACACGCTCCCAAAAGGAGGGAGGTAATCCCGAGAAGAACAGCCTTTTTCATATTTGAAAAAATAATGCTAACTAAGACCATCTTAGTCTCGGTTATTTCCCCCTGTCAACAGGTGATTTACCTAGGATCGGGGCTTAATTTTTTGTCGATATGCCTCCAACCAAGGGTGTTCCCCTTCCCTCCACCAGTCTCTTAGTTTGCCTGCTGCTTTAGGACTCCGCGAACGAGACAATGTCTGTCTTTTAACACAATACGAGGCCAGAAATCCCAGATCTTCATCGGTGATGTTCTCAAAATCCTCGTCGGCAAACCTTCGGGCCCATCCATCCAACAAATTCTGTACTTCTTCCGGCGTCTTCTTTCCGAATCCAACCATATCCCGATCCCCAGCCATCGTGGCCAGAGCCTCGGCTGTCAATAGCGTACCCAACTTAGAATTAGTTACCCCACCGGCCAATTCATCGAAGGCGTCATCAACATCTCTGTAACTCACCCTAATTCGTTCCCCCCCAACCTTCTTTTGCTCCATAGTCAATATTATAGACCGCCAATAAACTCTAGCGAGACTTCCTCCACCTCGTCGGCGCTGTTGGTCAAAACCAACTTTTGCCTTAGCTCACTCGCCCCGTCAAATCCTCTCGCATACCAACTCAAGTGCTTGCGCATAATAAAAAATCTATCCTGCGGAAAAATCTACTCAAACTTCCGACAATGTTCGAGCATGACCTCAAACCTTAATTGTAATTTGTGATTTGTAATTTGAAATTTGGGGTCGAAGACCCACGGGTTTCCCCCCGCCGCCCGTCCAATCAGCACCCCATCGACTCCATAATTTTCAATTTTCAATTTTGCATTTTCCATTGAATCAACGTCTCCATTCCCCAAAAAAATTGTTTTATCAGATTTAATTATCTTTGCCGCTTCACCAATCGCTTCCCAGTCAGCCTTTCCCTGATATAGCGCTCTGAAGGTTCGGCCATGTATCGTCACCGCCGCCAGGTTCTGTCCAGCCAGAAACTCCCACCAAGACGGATCCGCCAGCTCATAACCGATCCGCGTCTTCACCGACACCGGAATCTTTCCCTCTACTCCTTTTTTGACCGCCGCAATAACCTCAGCCGCCAACTCCGGGTTCTTGATTAACCCCGCCCCCTCACCCCTGCCGGCCACTTTCTTGGATGGGCAGCCCATGTTTATATCCACTCCGTCAAAGCCCATTTCCACCACCAATTTAGCCACTTGTAAAAAAGCCTCCGGCTCACCCCCGAAAATCTGGGCCACTACCGGCCGCTCAATCTCACTAAAAATCAAATCTTTCTTCAACCTCTCAAATCCTTTTGATTTTATCTTTAACTTTTCACTGTCTTGAAGTTTCGAGTTCTCGAGTTCTTGAGTTCTTGAGGTATGCCATATTCCCTCTACGCTCACAAACTCGGTAAAAGTCACGTCCGGATGACCGTATTTGGCCGTGATGTAGCGCATCGGCGCGTCCGTCACCCCATCCATCGGCGCCAGCCCTACAATCGGTCGTTTTAGTTTTTGCCAAAAATTATTTTTCACTTGATACATCATCCTAATTTTACCATAATTTACGTCATCCCGACTTGTTTCGGGATCTCTTTCAGGGAAACCCCATTACTAATATTTCAAACCACGAAAAAGCCCCCCGTCACATAAATGTGAGGGGGGCTTTTAGCGCCGCGGCAGCGGATATTCAATTATGGCTGGGGCCAGGTGCCCCAGGGGATGATTTTGTGCACATCCTCCTGGGTATAAATTCCGTCAGGGAGATCGATCTCCCCCATCCGGACGAAACCCTTTTGACCGAGGTAGGTCACCCCGTACCAGCCGGGGTGGCCTTCAAGCTCAAACTCGAGCAAAAGCCACGTCCCCTGACTGACCTGGTAGGTTTGGGCCGTCTCCTCCGCTTCGTAGCGGAAAAGCGTGACCCGGGGTTGTCCAAGCTCATCGCGTCCCTCGAGAGACTTTGCTAGGACACCCTGGCCACTCGATGCGGCCGCGGGTGCGTACGCCGTCGGCGTCGCCGATGGCCCGAGGACGGGCTCCTGGGTGGCCGTGTTGGCCTCGATCCACCCCTTGGCAATTCCCGTGGCCACGATGTCGTTTTTTTCAGCCTCCGTCAGAGGCTGAAACAGCTCGTCTCCACCCCCCTTCCCGAGGAACAGTGCTCCCACGCAGAAAACTGCGGGAAGCACGGCAAACACCAAGAGAACCTTGAAAAACCCCGATACGTTACTCATTTCGATCTCCTCCGGGCCGCGGGGCCCTGAAAAAAAGTTTCCGATTGGATACAGCAAAATGCCCGGACTGCCCTTCCGGGCATACTGCCATACCCAACCGCTTGAATACCACTGCCTTATGAGAGGTTAAAACCTGCCAACCCTTACACCTAAAAAACAAAATTTATAGGGAAAAATCGGGCAGATCTTCTCTCTTCACAAGGCTATATTATTAGCCTTGTTAAGGTGCTGTATTTGAAGCTAATCCGCCAGCTGGCGGAAGCCTCATTTACAGCCCAAAATATACCACAAAACCACCCCAATGTCAAGTTATATAGGCCACCATCATGCCTTCTTCAAAACATTAAAAACCCGCCTGTTAGAGCGGGTTCTTGTCTTGGTGATTATCCCCTAAGGGGCAACCAGCAAAACGCCAATGCACGCGACCACGAGGGTCACGAGAAAAATCACCGCGATCCACCGATGAACCGCGGTCCTCGCCTTCCGAGCCGCCTTTTCGGCGGCACATCCGGGGCAAGAAAGCCCCTGGTATTGACCGTGCTTATCGCACGACCAAACTTTTAAAAAACTCATTTGTTGTTCCCCGATATTCCCGACTAGAGTCACATGACACTAGCCGAAGTTTTTTCGGGCCTCCTTACTAAAAGTGCAATACCTCAGCCAGGCGAGAGCCCGGCAATTACTCACTTTTTACCACAAAACCACCCCAATGTCAAGTATATAGGCCTAGTCGTGCTTGATCGCTTCTTCCGCGGAAAAGTATTCAAGGTCGAGGCTCTCAACAAATTCTAGCCATGCTTCAAGCTCCTTAAAATCCAAACCTTCAATAAATTCCACAAAAGCCGCGAATGACTCCCCCTTTTCCACCATCGCTTCCCCCAACTGTCTCTCGATTTCCTCTATCACTTCCAATCTCTCCACCTCCGACGCATCCATAATCGGCTGTTCCTCCCCGGATTCATCTTCACGCACAGCTGACAAATTGAACCAACGTTGCGGATTCTTGGCAATCGCCAGTTCATTAGCCAATCTAAACAGCTCCTCGAAATCCGGGTTAGGCTTACCATTCAGATCAGACTTATAAACTCTTCTCTCTCCCGATTGATTTTCCATATCCTATCCTATAATCTCTGATAGATTTTGTCAAGTTCCGTGTTCTGTAGCTATAAATCCCCATCCTGATCGTCTGGGAGACCCCTTCTTAACCTCAAGAACGACTCCGAAGAACCGATAATCGTTCCTCGGATCACCCGCCATGTTCCATCAATATGCAGAGTTCGTAAGTTTATTATTCTCCCCTTTTCTGCCATTTCCACAAAATCCCCTTCACCCATTACCTCAGACAGACGCAGCGCTCGCCTTCTTTCCTTAGCCAGCCCAATAAAAAACTCGCTTGCCTCCTCCTGACTCCCGAAGTCAGCCACCATTAGGTACCCGTTATCGTTCGCGTCACTCGGATTTGCCACCTCGAAACAACCTTTATCTTCCGCCATCTTGATAAATTCGTCTAAACTCAAGATCTCACCGGGGCGCAAAACCTCAAACCCCATCCGCCTTAATCTCCCATATTCCTCCGCGGCCTCTTCAGCCGCCCTAATGTAATGTGGATAGCGACCATCCATTGTTTGGAATCTGTCCTCCAAAGCGTACTGTTCACTCGACATGATCCGTATTGTAGCTCAATTCCATTACCTTCCTCCGACTTCCCGATCCCCCCATAAACAACACCATCACCTGCTCCCCAGTCAGGTCACTCCGGCTCCCCCAGTACCCCCCACCCAAATCAAAACAATAGTCCGCCCTAACCACATCGTATTTTTCAAAATGCAACACCGTGAAGGCACTCTTATCCCCAAACCAAAGCACCTGTTTCCAGGCGTCGTGCCCCAGCACCCCATATCTGCCCATAGCGTCCTGCAATAACGCCATTGGCGCCTCCGGCATACCAAAAAACCCCAGCAAGTTCTCGACCTTCTTCTCCCCCAAATTAAAAATCTGCTTGGTTCCCAAATAGGAGCTCTCCGGACCCCGGGGCAAAATTGTCCGGGCAATCTTTGCCATCCGTCCCACCCCCTGATCCAAAGCTATCGACTGGGAGTCACTTTTGGGCAAACCCACCACGGTGATCGGCTGGGGGAAGTAGAAGTTCAGGCTCCAACAACTCTCAGGCTCATCGTGTAAACGCCGCATGATTTCCCGGTAAACTTCCCTATCCGCCTCTGCCAACCCCAGATGATTGAACACCTTCTCTCTGGCCGGAATCCCTTCCGCACAAAGAAACTCATCCAAAGCCAGCAGACCCTCCATCAATTGTGCGTGACTTAATTCATTCCGTCTCAAGAGTTTCTCTACTAAAGTTTCCATCCTCCCATTATAACCAGCTTTCTGGCAACTAATCCCACCTCTTCGAATGGTTTCTCACCAGATCCACAACAACGTCTTTACAAAGAGCCGCCGATGCCGCCCTCTGCTCTTTTGTCACCAACTCGTTCTTCAAATCAAGAAGCTCCTTCTCACCATACCTTTTCCCATCCCAGACCTGGATGCGCTTTACCTCATGAACTCAGAAATACGGTCGGTTTTTCACTCTACCAAACGGCGCTTGATTCAACGGAATCGTACACAATCCGTCCCCCCAGGTTCCATAATCAGACTCCAAATACAACACTCCCCCAAGATTGTCCGGGTTCGCCGCATCAGCCACATAGACAAGATAGTCGGAGTAACTGCCCCAGATCTCTTTCACCGGCAAGATCGTCAGTGCCACCTCCGAGTCGCCAAATGGAAACTGATAGCAGCAGCCAATGCCCAATTGCCATTTAGCGCAAAAGTCCAAAAATCCCAGGACTACCGCCTCATCCTTCAGTGGCGAAAACTCCACCCCCAAATCAATCTTAAAATATGGTGACTCTCCCTCGATAGAAAGAATTTCAACCGAGCCATTCTTATCAGTATTCCATTCCTCACGGTTCGCCATCCGTGCCCCCACCTGTTCTTTTGGCATACTTAGCTCTCAAAACAAATAATTGTCCGCATTATATCTCCGTCTCCTCCAAAAACCAAATAAATCAAAAAACCCGTTGTAACTAAAAAGCTTAGTCCCCTCTCTGATTCAGTCGGGGGAGTAAGTCAATCAATCCAGTCAAAATTAGATAACTCGTGTCCTGATCACATTCCTCCCAGGTCTCCTCAAACCGCCTTTCACAAACAGCCACCCTCAGCCCTGCCGTCGTCTTCCGAAACAACAGACGGTATTTTTTTGGCTCACCGACGAAAAAAGTCCACATTAACTCATCATTCTCTATCCACAACTCTTCCCGTTCTAAGTTCAACCTGATTGTTGGTAAATATTCGTCTTCCGGCCTGCCCCAAGTCGGGTGGTCCGAATACGTCCGCTTCTCCACCCCCACCGACAAACTAGCAATCCTCATGCCTTTTTCTGTCCTGAATTCCTCTGAAACAACCACAAACCCTCCTGGCTCAAAATCCTCCACCCAAACACCGTTTTCTCCCATCAAATTCTCGGCGTAGGGCGCCAGATATTCCCGCAAGCGCTCGATCTCCACAAAACGCAAATGTTCCCTTCTAAGTTTTGTTTCCACACCCCACACTATCATCCTTACTCACTCACTTCCTCTCAAAAAAGTTTAAAGCCTTCTGCGCCATCGCCAATGCCGCCCCCTTGGTCGCGGCCGTGGCAAAATACCCACCTTTGTGACAAAAAAGAGCCCCTACAACACCCGATTCCTCTGCCAACTCCTCATCCATCAAACCCCGCCAACTGGCGGGAAAACTAATCCGGTCTTTTCCAAATTCCCCGGAGTCATCGCTGGCCGCCTGAACACACCACCTTGAGTCACCCTTATTAGGAAACACCACCCACATTATCTTTTTATACCGACCCACCGCCTTGCCCCAGGGATAATAGACGGGCAGCACCAATATCCGCGGTTCACCTTGAGCGACTATTTCCGCCCCGACAATCCTTTCCCCCTCAATCACCAACTCCGCCTTTTTTATTTCTCCGGCCAGAATCCGGCTGGCAAAATCCAAGGCGATCCAGAATGCTCGATCGTTCCCGCCATTTTCATCAAACTCTCCCAGGATCCAAATCGCGTTTACGATCGAATAATCAGAAATACCGGCGAATACCGAAGTGCTTAAGGACACTCCATTATCGATCGCGTCAATCGGCATCACCAGCTTCTTCTCCACTCTTTCCGCCGCCTCTTTCGAGGTGATTTTTTCACCGAAATGTCTCCAGACAAGGCCGACCGCGGCATAAGGGATGCCGTTCTCCCTCTTTCCCGCTCCTCCCGGCTGATGATGATCAAAGTGATTCGTCGCCGGATCGTTGACTCCACCGATATCGACCACCATCTGTGCCTTTTCGTAAATCGCCTTATCCCGGGACCTGATTATTTTTATCTCCTCCCCCATCTTTTTCGCCCACAGCGAAATTACCGCCAAAGCAAAGACTTCATCAGCATGGAAAAACCCATCATGGGTTGAAACTGTAATCACAATCCGTAAGTATAGCCTATTGTGGTAAAATTAGCCTCACGTAAGGGCGCTTAGCTCATCTGGTTAGAGCGTAGTCCTGATAAGACTAAGGTACATGGTTCGACTCCATGAGCGCCCACAGAAATGGATTTTTCG
>CXWL01129664.1_pt1 | contig 13405 bp, 10 predicted proteins | sample 590931 | NCBI WGS metagenome assembly CXWL01 (sample SAMEA3498368, study PRJEB10139) | groundwater metagenome | biome: water well; material: biofilm material | place: Germany | collected 2015-04-27 | reverse complement strand
GAAGTGGGTTCGCGCAGCTTCGATGATCGCGCGGCAATCCTCGACCTTTTCCAGGTCGGCCTCGACAAAAAACGCCGGGCAATCCAGCTGCGCCAGTTGCCTTACCTGTTCCTCGCCCTGGGCGCGCCGGCGCCCGCAGATGATCAGCCCGGCGGCGCCCCGTTGCGCCAGGGTGTGGGCCACGGCGGCGCCCAGGCCTTGGGTGCTGCCGGTGACGACAAAGTATTGGCCGCTGAACGAGGTGGCGAGGTCGGTGTGAGGCATGGGCTTCTCCAGTTTTTTGTTGTTGTTCATCGCCAGGCTCGACGCCGGGCGAAACTGAGACTAGCATTGCCAAACCTCAGTAACGCCCAAAAAAGACCTCAAAAACACCTCAGGCGAACGCCATGCTCGAACGCGCCAAACACTTCTCCATCAAACAGCTCGCCACCCAGGCGGGTGTGAGCAAAGCCACGGTCGACCGCGTGTTGCACCAGCGCGGCAGCGTGCACGCACAGACCCGGCGGCGTATCGAGCAGGCGTTGGAGGAGTTGGAGTCTCAGGAGAAAAACGGCCTGGCGGTGGGGCGCACATTTCATGTCGACGTGATCATGCACACGCCGCAACGCTTCAGTGCGGCGGTGCAGGCGGCAATCGTCGCGCAACTGGCCAGCCTGGCGCCGTTTCGGATTGCCCCGCGTTTTCACCTGTTCGAAGAGATCGAGCCCCAGGCCATGCACGACCAGTTGCTGCGCTGCCTGGACACCGGCAGCCAGGGCGTGGTGCTCAAGGCCGCCGATGAGCCGGCCGTAAACCAGGCGGTCAAGCAACTGATCGCGGCGGGGATTCCGGTGGTGACGTTGGTGACGGACCTGCCGCAAAGCGAGCGCATCGGTTATGTCGGCATGGACAACCGCACCGCCGGCCAGACCGCTGCTTACCTGATGTCGCGCTGGCTGCCGGCGCAGCCCCAGGACGTGGCCGTGGTGATCGGCAGCGAACTGTTCCGTGGCGAAGAAGAACGCGAGATGGGCTTTCGTGCCTGGCTGCGCGGGCGCGCGGCGCACTTGCGCGTGCTGGATATCAGCGGCGGTTACGGTGTGTATGACCGCACCTTCGAGCGTGTCACCCAGGCTTTGAAACACAACCCCGACCTCAAGGCGGTGTACAGCGTCGGCGGCGGCAACCGCGCGATTGTCGACGCCTTCGCCGCCCTTGATCGGCCTTTGGAGGTGTTTATCGGCCACGACCTCGACGAAGAAAACCGTCAGTTGCTGATCGACGAAAAAATCGCCGCGATCATCGATCACAACCTGCAGATCGATGCCCGCAATGTGTTCCTGCATATCCTGCAACACCACCGGTTGTGGAAGGCCGGGCCGATTGCGCCGTCACAGGTGCAGATCGTGACGCCGTTCAACCTGCCGGACTGAGTACTCCCTTCAAAAACAACATCAGGAGTTCACCCATGCTACGTATCGCCGTTCTAGGTGCCGGGCGCATCGCCAAGATCCACGCTGCCAACGTCGCCGCTCACCCCAATGCCACGCTGGTGCTGGTGGCCGACCCCTGGCGCGAGGGCGTCGATGCGCTGAGCACGCAACTGGGCTGCGAGGCGGCCTACGATTGTGCTGCGGTGCTGACCCGCAAAGACATCGACGCCGTGGTCATCGGCACGCCCACCGACACCCATATCGACTTGCTGCTGGCGGCGGTGGCCGAAGGCAAGGCGGTGCTCTGCGAAAAACCCATCGACCTCGATATCGCCAAGGCCCGCAGCGCCGCCCAGGCCGTGGAGCGCCAGGGCGGCAAGGTGATGCTCGGCTTCAACCGCCGTTTCGACCCCGACATGCTGCGCCTGCGCCAGGCCCTCGACGCTGGGCAAATCGGCGCCGTGCGCCAAGTGATCATCACCAGCCGCGACCCCGGCCTGGCGCCGCGCGATTACCTCGAACACTCCGGCGGCATCCTGCGCGACATGACCATCCACGACTTCGACACCGCCCGCCATCTGCTCGGCGAAGAACCGGTGGAAGTCAGCGCCATCGCCAGCCGCCTGGTGGACCCGAGCCTGGAGCAGATCGACGACTACGACAGCGTGATGGTGCTGCTGCGCACCGCCTCCGGCAAGCAATGCCATATCAACTGCTGCCGCCAGGCGGTGTATGGCTATGACCAGCGCGTCGAGGTGTCCGGCGCCCATGGCGTGCTGCTCACCGACAACCACCGCCCGAGCACCTTGCGCCACTGGAGCGCCGAGCACACCGAAGCGCTGGAACCGTTGCAGCACTTTTTCCTGGAGCGGTATGCCGATGCCTATCGCAATGAGCTGACCCAGTTCATCGATGCGCTGAACCACGGCCACGCCTTGCCCACCAGCGTGCGCGACGGGTTGTATGCCCTGCACCTGGCGGATTGTGCGTTGGAGTCGGTGAAGACCGGGCGCAGTGTGGCGGTCAATTACGACCTGTAGGCCCCGGTACGATCCACCAAGCGAATGCTGTCACGCCCGCCACGCTTGGTTTCATACAGTGTGGTGTCGCCCTGTTCGATCAACGCGGCCAGGCTGGCCGGTGGCTGGTCGAACAGGTTGGCGCCGATGCTCAGGGTCACCGGCTCAGGCGTGGCGCACTTCTGTGCGGCCAGTTGCTGGAACTGATCGCGCAGGCTGCTGCCCAGTTCGACGATCTGCGCGGTCGAGGCCGGGTGCAGCAGGATTACAAATTCATCCCCGCCCAGGCGTGCGGCCAGCGCGCCTTGGGGCACCACGCTGCGGATCATCTCGCTCAAGGCGATCAGCAGACGGTCGCCAGCGGTATGGCCGTAGAGGTCGTTGACGCCTTTGAAATTGTCGATATCGATCAGCAGCAGCGCACCCGGTTGCGCCGGGGAAACCTGGGCGAGCAGGCGCGGCGCGCGTAAGTCCAGGGCGCGGCGGTTGTAGAGGGCGGTGAGTGGGTCGCGGGCGGCGAGGCGGGCGATCTGCTGTTCGCGGCGGTAGCGTTCGGAGCCGGTCATGGACAGGGCAATCAGCATGATCGCCATCGCGCCTTCCACCAGGGAAATCTGGATGATCTCGCCCTTGAACGCGGCCAGGTCGATCAAGGTGCCGGGGATCAGCACCGACGCGGCCTTGATCACATAGAAAATCCCGTGGATCAGCAGCACATAGCGCAGTTGCACCGCGCCGATGCTCAGGGATTTGCCATGGGGCCGCAGCAGGAAACTCGCGCGCAGGGTCGGCAGCGCCACCAGCAGCGACTGCACCCCCAGCATGGCTTTGGACCAGGGCAGGTCGGCCGGCAGCATCAGCATGCCGAGCCAGACCACCAGCATCAGCAACCACAGCGGCGAGAGGCGCACTTGAGTAAACCGCGCCACACCGAGCAAAAACAGGCAATGCGCGCTCACCAGCAAGCCATTGGCGAACCAGATGCCAATCACCAGATAACCGTTGATGCGCAGCAGGGCGAGGGTGGAGCCAATGGTGATAGTGGCGAAACCGGCGCTCCAGAACAGCAGCGACGGCTCGCGCACGCTGCGCCATTCAACAGCCAGGTAGAGGGCCGCGGCGGCGGCCAAGGCAACAGTCAGTGCCAAAATCGTAGGAGGGTCGAGCGTCATGTCTTGCCGGGTCTGCCTGGTGTGCGTTGAAAACCGGGATTGTAAGCGCACACGCAGGTTTTTCGGAGCTTTCATCGTGCTGGCCTACGGCCAGCCGATGATCGGCAGTCTAGACGCCTTTGGTCGAGGGCAACAGTATTGTCAGGATGCCCACCAGCGGCAGGAACGAGCACAGCGTGTAGACATACGCGATGCCATGGCTGTCGGCGAGCAAACCCAGCAACGCCGCGCCGATGCCGCTGAAGCCGAACATCAGGCCGAAGAACACCCCGGCGATCATGCCCACATTGCCGGGCACCAGTTCCTGGGCAAACACCACGATGGCCGAGAAGGCCGAGGCCAGGATGAAGCCGATCACCACGCTGAGCACGGCGGTCCAGAACAGGTCGACGTAGGGCAGGGCGAGGGTGAAGGGCGCGGCGCCGAGGATCGAGAACCAGATGACCTTCTTGCGGCCGATCTTGTCGCCGATCGGCCCGCCCGCAAAGGTGCCCACGGCCACCGCGCCGAGGAACAGGAACAGGTACATCTGCGAACTTGCCACTGACAGCTGGAATTTCTCGATCAGGTAGAAGGTGAAGTAGCTGGTCAGGCTGGTCATGTAGAAGTATTTGGAAAACACCAGCAGCGCCAGAATCACCAAGGCAAACGTCACGCGGCCTTTGGACAAGCCATGGGTGGCTTTGCCGCCTTGCTTGAGCTTGAACAGGTTGAGGTGGTGGCGGTACCAGCGGCTCAGCCCGTACAGCACCAGAATCGCGAACACTGCAAACAGCCCGAACCAGGCGATATGGCCCTGGCCGTAAGGGATGATGATCGCCGCCGCGAGCAATGGGCCCAACGCGCTGCCGGTGTTGCCACCGACCTGGAAGGTCGATTGCGCCAGGCCATAACGCCCGCCGGAGGCCAGCCGCGCGACGCGCGAGGTTTCCGGGTGGAAGGTTGACGAACCCACGCCCACCAGGCCGGCCGCGAGCAAAATCATCGGGAAGCTGCCGACAAACGCCAGCATCAGGATGCCCACCAGGGTGCACACCATGCCCGCCGGCAGCAGCCACGGCTTGGGATGGCGGTCGGTGTGGTAGCCGATCCAGGGTTGCAGCAGCGAAGCAGTCAGCTGAAAGGTCAGGGTAATCAGGCCGACCTGGGTGAAGCTCAGCCCGTAGTTGGCCTTGAGCATCGGGTAGATCGACGGCAGCACGGCCTGGATCAAGTCGTTGATCAGGTGCGCCAGGGCACAGGCGCCGAGGATGCGCATGACCAGCGGGCTTGCTTGGGGCGGGCTTGACGTTGCGGTGGGTGAGGCGGTGAGGGTCGTCATGCAGGCATTCCATATCAAGGCAGCGAACAGGGTAGCCAGTGCTTGGCCGGCTGACCATTTCAAATTGTTGCGACGGTTATGCTAGATTCGCCACCCATGCCTGTCTCGCGAAATTCGGGAGGCAACCGTCGCAAAAAGGGCGAAATGATCAAATCACTGGATAAATTTCTGCAGGAGATCGATGAGGGCGACTGGGCCGTCATCAGTTCGGCCACCGACTACCCGGAAAACTGGGTGATCCCTGACCACAGCCATGAAAAACACCAGTTGCTCTACGCCACCGAAGGCGTGATGGTGGTGCACTCGGCGCAGAACCAGTGGACGGTGCCGCCCAATCGCGGCTTCTGGATGCCGTGCGGGCACGTGCATTCCCTGCGCTGTGTGGGCGCGCTGAAAATGCGCAGCGTGTTCGTGCGCCCGGACAGCTTCCCCAACCTGCCCAGCGAGACCAAGGCGGTGAGTATTTCGCCGCTGCTGAGCGAGCTGATCAAGGCTTCGGTGAGTTTGAAGCCGCCGTATGCCGAAGACTCTCGGGATGCGCGGATCATGCACCTGATCCTCGACGAACTCGCGCTGTTGCCGGCCTTGCCGCTGTCGCTGCCACAGCCCGCCGACCCGCGCATCCAGCAGATCTGCGCGGCCTGGCAGGACGACCCGGGCGATGCCTCCACCGTGGCCGACTGGAGCGAACGCCTGGCCCTGGACCAGAAAACCATCCAGCGCGTGTTCCGCAAGGACACCGGCATGACCTTCGGCCAATGGCGCCAGCAGGCGCGGTTGCTGCTGGCGCTTGAGCGCATTGCGGTGGGGGAGAAGATTATCGACGTGGCCCTGGAGCTGGGCTACGACAGCCCCAGCGCCTTTACCAGCATGTTCAAGAAACAGTTTGGCAAGACGCCGAGTCATTTTTTCCGTTGATGCCGCCTGCGTGCAGCTCCAGCAGGCCGGTGAACGTGTTGAGGTCCAGTGGCCGGCTGAGGTAGTAGCCTTGGCCCTCGTCACAGTCCACCGCCTTGAGCATGGCCAGGTGTTCGGCAGTTTCAATCCCTTCTGCAGTCACCGTGAGCGCCAGGGCATGGCCCAGCCCGACAATGGCCTGGATGATCGCTTGGTCGTCGGCGCTTTCCTCCAGCCGGGTCAAAAAACTGCGGTCAATCTTCAAACCGTCGAACGGAAAGCTGCGCAGGTAGCTCAGGGACGAATAACCGGTGCCGAAGTCGTCCATGGCGATGCGGATGCCCAATTGCTTGAGCGTGCGCATCACCTCAAGGGCTCCGGCGGCGTCGTCGAGCATGACGCTTTCGGTGATTTCCAGCTCCAGGCGCGCCGGATCGATGCCCGATGTCTGCAGCGCGTCGCGCACCCGCTCCACAAGGTTGCCGCGTTTGAACTCGGTGGGCGACAGATTGACCGACACAAACAGTGCGTGCGGCCATTGCGCCGCGCACGCGCAGGCGGTTTCCAGGACCCAGTCACTGAGCGCCAGAATCAACCCGGATTCTTCGGCAATCGGAATAAACGTGTCTGGCGCGATCAACCCGCGCGTCGGATGCTGCCAGCGCACCAGGGCTTCGGCGCCGACCATTTGCCCGTCGCCGATGCGGTAGCGGGGCTGGAAGTGCAGGCGTAACTCGGCGTGTTTGATCGCAAACCGCAAGTCGCTTTCCAGGCGCCGGCGTTCGATGATCCGTGCGTTCATTTCACCGGAGTAGAACCGCCAGGTGTTACGCCCGGCGGACTTCGCCTCGTACAGCGCGATATCGGCGTAACGCAGCAATTCGCTGGCTTCACGCGCGTCGTCGGGGGCGATGGCAATGCCGATGCTGGCGCTGATAAAGACGTCCTGTTCGTCGATGCGGATGCGCTGCTCAATCGACTCGATCAGGCGTTTACACAGGCTTTCGACTTCCTCCTGGGTCCCGGCCTCGCTGAGGATCAGCACAAATTCATCACCACCGACGCGTGCCACCAGGTCGCCATGGCGCACGCAGTCGGCGAGGCGCGCGGACACTTCGTTGAGTACCCGGTCGCCGGCCGCGTGCCCGAGCAAGTCGTTGACCGGTTTGAACCGATCAAGGTCGAGGCTGAGCATCACCAAAGAATGCTCCGAAGAGGGCAGTGCCTTGAGCTTGCCCTCCAGGAACGCTTGCAGGCGCGTGCGGTTGGGCAGCCCGGTCAGGGCGTCATGCTGGGACAAAAACTCGATGCGCCGGCGCGACTCGACTTCTTCGGTGACGTCGGTGGCGGTACCGCGAAAACCGCCGCAGGGCATTTCCCGCGCCGACAGCCGGGTGCTGCGTTCCTGGCCTTGGGCATCGATATAGCGGCACTGCACACTGATCGCCGTATGCCGCTCACGGGCGCCCAGCCACTGCGATAGATGGGCGCCTTCGGTGTCGAGCAAGTCGCTCATGGCGACACCGATCCAGGCGTGCCGCGCCAGGCCGGTGACGCTCTCGAAACGCTCCGACAGGTAGGTAAAGCGCCAACGCGCATCGATTTCCCACACCCAGTCGGAACTGGCTTCCACCACATCGCGAAAACGCGCCTCGCTGGTGGCCAGCGCATTCTGGCTATTGAGCAGCGAGGCGTGGCTGGCATCCAGGTCGAGGGCTGCGGCAGTGGCGCGGCGCAAAATCACCCANNGTCATCAGGCACACCAGCAGGGCAGCGAGCCCCAACAGCGGCAGGCCTACCGCCATCAGCCGCACGCCTGGCCGCGCAGGGTCCCAGTGCAGGCTGCCGGCGGAACCGTCGAGGCCAAGGGGGAAAACCAGGGTCTTGCCAATGTCATCGGGGGTGGCGACGTGCAGGTTGCCCACGCCGAAGTCCTGGCCGATCGCGGTCAGTTTGGCGCTGTTGAACAGGTCGACGAAGATCAGCACCGACGCTGGCCGGTCGTCGGCCTGCACCGTCGGATCGGTGCCGGGGGTGATCGCGGCGGCGGCCACCAGCGCGGGGCTGCCGTGCACGTTGACGAAGGCCGTGACCGGGGTTTCATTGTCCGCGTCGGCGCGCGCCTGCTCGATAATTTCGGTCAGGGGGTGGCCGAGCCATTGCGTGAGTTCGACGGGCGCAAGCTTGCCCTCGATCACGGCGTATACGGTGTGGTTGACGCCGTTGACCACAAACAGGCCCTGAAAGCCGAAATCCTCATACAGTGTCGCCCCGAGATTACCGCGGGTGTAGGCCCAGTCCGTGTCCACCTGCTGGTGCATGTGCTTGTAGGTGTCGCTCCAGAACGCATAGTCCTTGACGGTGACGCGCAGCGACTTCTCCAGGGATTGCATGGCTTTACGGGTGTAAAACGCACTTTCCTCCTGCTCTGAGTGGTCCAGCTCCTGGGCGAGGAACACCAACGAATAAGCGGCGGCTGCAAATACCAGGGTCAGTAGCGCAATGAAATTGAACAGCGAGGTACGGGTCAGGGACAGGCTGGTGCGAATGGAGAGCTGGCGCACAAGGGGCGTAAGAGTGTTCGGCATTATTTCCCGCAGCTTGCGGCTGCACGTCAGGGGTATCCTATGGCATCGGCTGGCGGCGCAAAATAATGAAGGTTTCGGACGGATGGGCGCGCGCGCAACATCCGTCCATCACGAGCCTAGGCATCGGCGGTTGCCGTTCGCGCGGGGGTGCAGGATGNNAGGGGGCAGGATGCGGCCCACGCCAGTATCGCCGCCACGCAAAGCAACCCCGCGCTCAGTTCGAAGGTGGCCTGGTAACCACTGAGGTCGAACGCCACGCCACCGACCGTGGCGCCGGCGGCAATCGCCAGTTGAATGATCGCGACCATCAACCCCCCGCCGGCCTCGGCGTCCTTGGGCAGCGTGCGTGCCAGCCAGGTCCACCAACCCACGGGTGCAGCGGTGGCCACCATGCCCCAGCCTCCCAGCAGGCAGGCGGTGACGAGTGCTGAACTGCCGAATGCAATCAGCGCCGATGCGATCACCGCCATCAGCAGCGGAATGGCGATCAACGTGGGGTACAGGCCGTTCTTGAGGAAGCGTTCGATCAGCAACGTCCCCGCCAGCCCGGCCAGACCCAGCACCAATAGCATCCCTGACAGCAGGGGCACACTGACCTGAGTGACGCTCTCCAGAAACGGCCGCAGGTAGGTGAGCAGCATGAACTGGCCCATGAAAAATACGCTGACGGCGAGCATGCCCAAGGCCACCGGAGGGTTTTTCAGCAGCAGGAACACATTGCCGGTTTTCGCGCTGCCATCCGCCTTGATCGACGGCAGGCTCACCAGCAGCCACACCACCGCGATGACGGCCACGGGGACGACGCAGAAAAACGCACCCCGCCAGCCGATGATCCCACCGAGAAAACTGCCCAGCGGCGCCGCAATCACCATCGCCAGTGCATTCCCACCGTTGACCAACGCCAACGCCCGTGGCACCTGCGAATCGGGTACCAGGCGCATGGCCGTGGCCGCCGACAGCGACCAGAAGCCGCCGATGGCCACGCCGATCAGCGCGCGGCCAAGCATGAAGATCAGGTAGTTCGACGCGAACGCCACCACGCTGCCGGAAACGATCATCAGCAGGGTCAAGGCGAGCAGCAGGCGCTTGCGGTCCACCCGTGCGGCCACGGCCGCGATAACCAGGCTGGTGAGCAGGGCAAACAGCCCGGACACCGAAATGCCCTGGCCGGCCTGGCCTTGGGTGATACCGAGGTCGGCAGCCAGTGGCGTCAGCAGGCTCACGGGCATGAACTCCGACGCAACCAGCGTGAATGCCGCCAGCGACATGGCGAACACCGCGCCCCAGCGGGCCGTGTGAGGGGTATTGGACATTACTTGAGGTTGCCTTTGAAGAAGGTGGTGAGTCGGTCAAACGGAATCAGGTTGACCCGGTCGTACAGGTCGACATGGCCCGCGTCGGGGATGACCAGCAGCTCCTTGGGCTCGGCGGCACGCTGGTAGGCGTCCTCACTGAACTCGCGGGAGTGGGCGTTGGCGCCGGTGATCAACAGCAACGGGCGCGGCGAGATCGTCTCGATGTCGTTGAACGGGTAGAAGTTCATGAACTTCACATTGCTGGTCAGCGTCGGCATGGTGGTGGTTTGCGCCGACGCATCGGCCGGCGTGACCTGGCCGCGTGGCGTGCGGTAGAAGTCAAAGAACTCATCGCCAATCGGGTTGCCCGTCAGCTTGAGCGGCGAGCCGCTGGTGTAGAGGGTTTCGCCACCCTGGAATTCCACATAGCGCTGGTTCGCCGCCTGCAACAGCACCTGGCGCCGCTGCTCCAGCGTCACGCCCTGCTTGAGGCCGTTGCGGTTGGCGGCGCCCATGTCGTACATGCTGACCGTGGCGATGGCCTTGAGGCGTGGGTCGATCTTCGCCGCCGCGATGGCGAAGCTGCCGCTGCCGCAGATGCCGATGACGCCGATGCGTTCACGGTCGACGTTGGGGCGAGTGCCGAGATAGTCCACGGCGGCGCTGAAGTCTTCGACGTAAAGATCGGGCAACACCGCNNAAGCCTTGCTCGGCCATTTTGGTGGCGTACAGGTTGGCGCTTTGCTCTTTGACGGCGCCCATGGGGTGGCCGACGATAATCGCCGGGCTTTTTGCGCCCGAGGCAAGGTTTTTGGGCACGAACAGGTTGCCGGCCACCTTCAGGCCGTATTGGTTGTTGAAGGTGATTTTTTCGACGCTCACCGTGTCGCTTGTGTAGAAGTTGTCAGCACCGTTGGACATATCGGCTCCCAATGAGGAAAGAGAAGTCACCAGCAAACCCAGGGCAAGTAAAAGGCGTTTCATGGGGGAATCCTTGAGGCGGTTGGTCCGCACATTTTCCCGGCCTGTACCTGCGATCTGTAGTGCGTTCCACTGGATTACTTGCCTGATCCTCTGAGTCTCGCCGGTGAACGGGGACGTCAAGGGCGGTGCGCGGTAAAGTGCGCTGACGAACAAAAAGGGCGGGTTATGAACAACACTCTGGACGCGCTGGTGCACGCCATCGGTTCGCGGATCTTTACCCCCGGCGACGAACCCACGGGCGTCCCGGGCCTGAGTTTTTACCGGCGCGAGCAACCCTGCCGGCCGGTGGTGTGCATGGTGCCGCCAAGCATCGTGCTCGTCGCCCAAGGTGAAAAGCAGCTGTGGGTCGGTGGTGAAGGCTACCCGTATGACACGGCGCGATTCCTGGTGACCTCGCTGGACATTCCGGCCAATTCCGAAGTGCTCGCGGCCAGCCCACAGCAGCCGTGCCTGGGGCTGACCTTCAAGCTGGACCTGCGCATCCTCGCCGAGCTGATCGCCCAGAGTGAGCTGCCGCCCAAGCGCGAGCGGGCGGTGCTGAAGGGCGTGGGGATTGGCGTGGTGACCGAGGGCATGCTGGCGTCGTTCGCGCGTTTGGTGGCATTGCTGGATGAGCCCGAAGCCATACCGGTGCTCGCGCCGTTGATCCAGCGCGAGATTCATTACCGGTTATTACAAAGCGATCAGGCCGGCCGCTTACGCCAGATTTGCGCGGTAGACGGGCAGGGCTATCGGATTGCGCGGGCGGTCGACTGGCTGAAGCTCAACTACGACGCGCCGCTGCGCGTGGATGAGTTGGCCGCACGCGTGCAAATGAGCGCGGCGACTTTTCACCATCACTTTCGCCAGCTGACGGCGATGAGCCCCTTGCAGTATCAGAAGTGGCTGCGCCTCAACGAGGCGCGGCGCTTGATGTTGAACGAGCAGCAGGACGTGTCCAGCGCTGCCTTCAAGGTGGGTTATGAAAGCCCGTCGCAGTTCAGCCGTGAGTACAGCCGCTTGTTTGGCGTGCCGCCCAAGCGCGATATGGCGGCGCTACGCGGCAAGCCGACCATCACTGCTCAGTCGCGGTCAAGTTAGCGTAGAAAATGCAGCCGATCAGCCGCGCAAACAGGCTGAGGGTTTCCGGCAGGTTGGGGTCGTCGAACAGCATCCCCCGTGAGTCCAGCGCACACAGCGCGCCGAACAGGCGGCCGTCGGGAAGGAAAATCGGCGCACCGGCGTAGCTCTCGATCGAGAACTGCTTGACCACCGGGCGTGTGGCGAAACGGCCGTTGTCACTGATTTGCGGGATGAACAAAGTTTGCGGGTTGATGCAAAACTCGCTGCACAGGGTGGTTTCCAGGTCGAGCACGTCATCGACGTGGATGCCCATGTCGGCGGTGTCGTGCACCGAGCAGACAATCCACTCCAGGTCGGTGAACTTGGCGATCCCGGCAAAGCGCATGCCGGTCAGGCGGGTGACCAGTTGCAGGATGCTGGTGGTGGCTTCGATTTCGGCGATGGCAGCGCGTTCGTCGGCGCTGAGCAAAGACTGTGGGGCGGTGACGCTTGGAAGCATGCTGAACACTCCAAAGGCATGGCGGCAAGGGCCGCCATGCCGGGTAGGGGCTTAATTGATACGCGGATGCTGCTGCACCAGATTCTGGCGCTTGGCTTCCAGTTCGGCAATTTCGGCGTCGATATCTTCGATTTTCTGCTCGATATTGTCGTGGTGTTCCTGCAGCAGTTCCTTGGCTTCTTCCATGTCGGAGGCGGCCGGGGCCGCGCCGCGCAGGGGCTTGTTGGCGGTTTCCTTCATGGTCAGGCCGGTGATCAGGCCGACCACCGCAAATACCATCAGGTAGTAGGCGGGCATGAACAGGTCGTTGGTGCTTTCCACCAGCCAGGCCACGGCGGTCGGGGTCACGCCGGCAATCAGCACCGAAACGTTGAACGCACTGGCCAATGCACTGTAGCGCAGGTGAGTGGGGAACATCGCGGGCAGCGTCGAGGCCATCACGCCGATGAAGAAGTTCAGGATCACCGCAAGAATCAGCAGGCCGGCGAAGATCAAGCCGGTCTTGCCGCTGGTGATCAGCATGAACGCCGGAATCGCCAGGAACAGCAGGCCGATGCTGCCGGCGATGATGAAGGGTTTGCGGCCGATCTTGTCGCTGACAAAACCGATGAACGGCTGCACGAACAGCATGCCGACCATGATCGCGATGATGATCAGTACGCCGCTGTTTTCCGAGTAGTGCAGGTTATGCGAGAGGTAGCTCGGCATGTACGTGAGCAGCATGTAGTAGGTCACGTTGGTGGCCGCGACGATACCGATGCAGGTCAGCAGGCTGCGCCAGTGCTTGGTGGCGATTTCCTTGAACGAAACTTTGGGGCCGTGGGTCAGGCCTTCGCGGTCGCCTTGCTCAAGCTTGTCGACATGCTGTTGGAAGGCTGGGGTTTCTTCCAGTGCGTGGCGCAGGTACAGGCCGATCAGGCCCAGAGGCAGCGCAAGGAAGAACGGCAGGCGCCAGCCCCAGGACTCGAATTCGGCTTCGCCAAGCACGCTGGAAATCAGCACCACCACGCCAGCACCAAGCACGAAACCGGCGATGGAGCCGAAGTCCAGCCAGCTGCCGAGGAAGCCGCGCTTGCGGTCGGGGGCGTATTCGGCGACGAAAATCGATGCGCCGGTGTACTCGCCGCCCACGGAGAAGCCTTGGGCCATCTTGCAC
>CXWL01024491.1_pt1 | contig 13405 bp, 12 predicted proteins | sample 590931 | NCBI WGS metagenome assembly CXWL01 (sample SAMEA3498368, study PRJEB10139) | groundwater metagenome | biome: water well; material: biofilm material | place: Germany | collected 2015-04-27 | reverse complement strand
AGTAGCGCCGCTGGGTCAACAGGATCGGCGTACAGAGGTTGATTTGCTGCGGCATGGTGACGACTCAGCGCGGTGTCACAGCTTGCGGATGTCGGTACGCAACGCCAGGCCCAACAAGGGCCAGCACAGGTCCAAGTCGGCATTGCCCTGTAGTTCCGCCAAGCCGGGGAACAAGGCGTTTACATCCATGGGCACCACGGGTTGCCCAAGCTCGCGTGTCAGCCACTGGGCGAGCTCGTCGCTGCGCGCGCCGGCATACACCCGCACGCGCCCCAAGGGCATGCTCGACCAAGTACGGTCCCACAGATCCAACGAACGCTGAACTTCCACCAGGAAACGCTGCGCCCGGTCGTGGTCGGCACCCTGGTCGGTCGCCGCCGCGCGACTCGGCCCCTTGGGATCAGAGTAGTCGCTGCCATACGCGACGCCGCCCACGCTGTAGTCGGGCACATACTCGGCTACGGGCACATAGGCGCTGACGGCACTGCCCTCAACCTCATCCGCCATGGACCCCAAGGGCCCTTGCAGGAACCCTTCGGGCACCTCCAGGCGGCGCGTGTAGAACAGTTCATCGTTGGCACTGATGGTGAGCAATGCCTGGCGTGGCTCAACCAGCACCAGAGCGGCGTCGGCCCGCGCCAGCAGACCCTCCTGCCGCGCCAGCGCGCTTTGCAGATTGCGCTGCGCCGTCTCCTGAATGTCGATCACCGGCATCTGCCACTGCATCTTGTCGCCTAAATCGATCAGGCCACGCATCACCGAGTTGGTGGCCGCCACCACGAATAGATGCTGTGTGCCCTTTTGATTGCCGTCACCCACGCGCATCACATCCAGGGTGATGTCGTCCACGTGGACATCGAGCATATCGCGAATCTGATAGCGGGCGGCAGAGCGCAGTTCTTCGGGGGCCACGGCGGGAGCATCGATCTGCAAAAACTGGTACTGCGGGGGCCGCAACATGGCGCGAACATCCAGCCCCTTGAGACCCAGATCGTGCAAGCGCGAAACCAGCGCCTCGGCCCCTGCGTCGCCAAGCGGCTGCACACCTATTTGCCGAATCTCGTACAAGCCATCCGAGCGCAGCCCGGCACGCACAAATGCGAATGCGTTGTCAGCCATCGACACCAGCAGCCATTCATCGCTGCGTCGGCGCGACCAGGGCCAGCGCATGGGTCAGCGCCCCCCCATGCCAAATACCGCATCGGCCAGGTCGATACGCGCCACTTCGCGACAAGCCGCCAGGTTCACGCACGGCGTGGTTTGACCAGGCAAGGACGGTTGAAACATGTCTGAAAGTCCACAAAAAGTAGCAGTTCGGATCATTTTGCTCTTATTTTAGTAGCTTAAGCGTCAATGTTGACATCAGAAACCCAGGCAATTGGCAGGGTGTCGTGAATCGGTTCACAGCCCGCCCCATCAGTAATTCTCACGACGGTAAATCAATGGGGACTTATGGATCCCAAAGGTGGCCTTGGCGCCCGGGTTGAGGCCAAACCAGGGCATGTTGGCGGCGGTGGCCGCTGTGGATGCCGGTGAAATACAGGTGTTTCCGAAAGCGGCAGCGCCAACGTTGATCGTCAGGTTGACGTTGCCGGAATTTCCGGCGCCGGGGCGGGTGAGCGTCAGCCCAGGCCCGAACGGTGCCACCAAGCTAAGGAACTTGCCATTGGCCAAGGCCAGGTTTCCGGCGGGTGCAAGTTGCGTCTCGCAGGCGTTGAGTGCCGAAGTCCAACCGTTCATGACGATGCTGGATGCCGGAACCACGGTGCAGTTGTCCAGCGTGTTGGTGGCGTAGAAACCGCCGGGCGCCCAAAACTGCGCCTCCAGCGGTATCGGCAGCGCCAACAACTCAGAGCCGTAGGCGTTTTGCAGGCGCAGGCGGCCACTGCGCATTGCCATGACGCCCTCGGCGCCAGTTGCCGACGAGGCGCCATCCGTGTCTGCGGCGCGCACCCGGATGCTGGCCGGTGGCGTCTGCGGTACGGTAAAGGTGAACGTTGGCGACGTAGTGGCCACGCCGGCGGCAAAGAGATTGGCCGCCACCGCCGTCGGAGCCAGATTGCCGGCCACTGCGTTGACCTCGGACAGTGTCACCGCTTTGGAAAAATTGGGCGTGGTGTTAACCGAGCCGTCGTAGTTCTGCGTCACCCCGCCAGCGAGATTGCGCGCCGTGGTGGTCACGGTGAACGGTTGCGCGGAATAGCTGAAATTGTCCACGCAGCCAATTTCGGTCAACACCGTGTCGAAATGGTGAGGAATGAAACGCCCGACCACCGCCCCGGTGATGCCGGTGCTCCCCACCGCAGACAAGCCCGACCCAAGGTAGTTGAGGCTGCTCAGGGTACCGGTCAGATCGATGGTACCCACCTCGCTCCAGTTCAAGTTGGCACTGGTCGCGGCACCGCCCGAAAATGCGGGCAAGCTACCTGCGAACGCACCGTTAACGGCTCCGACGCCGCTCGGCTGGTACTTGACGGAGGCCAGCGTCACCGCCTCTGGAACGGTCTCCTTGCCAAAATTCGGAGTCGCCGCGAGCGCGCTGTTGCGCGCCGTGACGGTCGCACTGAAATTCACACCAGCCTGAATCAAACCACCGGTGACGCCGCTGAAGGCAAACGACGCCGGCGCCGCCACAAAACCATCGGTCCCGGTCATGGTCACGCCACCCGCGCTGTACTGCGCGGTCAAGGTCATGTTGCCAACATCGGCGTACTGAACGCTGGTAGCCGCCACCCCGCTGGCGTTGAAGGCGAGGGTCACCGCCTGCCCGGTCGCGTCGCAAGCGGCCGAGACATTGTTGGCGGCATTCAGTGCCGCGCCAGCGACCCGCACCGGCAGGGTCCCGGTCACCGGGTTGGTGTAGCTGCACTTGAAAGTGATGGGTCTGCTCACACTGGCAAACCCGGGCGTGCAAACCAGGCTGTTGTCGGATTTCTTGACCGCGCTCACATTCACCGACTGGCTGACCTCGGCCACATGGTGCGGCACGTCAAACAGGAAGCCCGAGTCAGCAAAATTCAGGTTGGCGTCGCACACACCACCAAAGGTGAAGTCCTGCCACACGCAGGTCGCACCGGCGCCGGTGCCCTCGGTGATGCCACCCGAGTTGATGTTGATGTTGAGTGTCTCCACCACCGGATTGCTCAAGCCCAGCACCACGCTGGCCTCATTGGCAAAGGTGTAGTTGCCGGTGCCGCCACCGGTGTTGTTGACCGGGTTGATCGTCGCGACACTGGACCAACTGCCGTTGCCGGTACTGGTGGCCATCTGCATGATGGTGCCCGACAGGGAAAACAAGGCGTGGTTGACGTCGTGGGCCTCCACCGTCACATTGGCCAACACGCCATTGCAGGTCACCACCTCGCCAGCGTGAACAATGTGAAAGTGGTCCAGGCTGGTGCAAACCGGTCGCGTCAGAGCCATGTCTGCCGCCGCCTGGGTCGCGTTGATATCAATGCCGTAAAAGTAGACCTCATCAATGGTGCCATTCGCGCCATTGGGCGAGCCGTTGGTCGGCGTGACGCCGGAGGTTCGGTTGTCGCCAATGTAGAAAGTACTGAGCGCGGCGATGGAACCACTGGTGGTGGAACGATACGGCGGCGCGGCGCCATTGACGTTGACCGACGCGCCGTTGAGCATGATCTGCATCACGGTCTGATTGGTGCCCGACGTCACACTCCAGCTCACCGCGATGTGTTGCCAGGTTCCAGCCGCAAAGGTGTAGGCCGTGGAAGTCTCCGCCGTGCGTGTCGTGCCCGCACTGTCGGTGAGCGCGAAACGCAAGGCACCATTGGCGCGCTTCAACAAGAAGAAGGGGCGTGCCGCCACTGTCGTGGCATCCAACAGCATGCGATCCGAGCCGCCAGCGTTCCAAGCCGTGGTGGACTTGTACCAAAGGCTCACCGACCCCTTGCTGGCGGGCGCCAGTGGCGTGGCCACCGCATCCACAACGGCATTGGACGTATTGGCCGTGAAAGTGCCACCTCGACATAACTTGCCCAATGCAACATTGACGACCGACGCCGTGCTGCGTGACGCGTGCTGGGTATTGCCCGAGGTGTCCCTGATCTCGCCAGCCGTGCCATTCCAGAGGCCTTCGTCAAAGCGGTACTCCGCAATCTTGCCGGCCAACTGATTGGCTGGGTACCACAATATGGTGGTGCCCAGCGTGGTGTCGATGAAGTTTTGGTTGTAGGCGTATTGGGTGTAGTCGGTGGTGCTGAGTTGCACGCCCACCGTCGCACCCGTGCCGGTTGACGACCCCGTGGTGTATTGGTACTTGAAGTTGCCGTTGACCCCGGCCGCGCTCTCCTGGAGCACTACCTGGAAGTTATAGCGCGTCGTGTTGTTGTAGAGCTTGACGTTGACCCACGAAATGACAAAACGCCGATTCGGCGCCGTACCCAGCAATTCATACCGCACCGAGGCGCCGGTGGTGGCGTCAGCGGTGCCGGCGACAATGTCCAGCCAATAGACCAGCATGATGCGCGTCGGCACCGCGCTCAAGGTGCAGCCACCGGGTGGGCCGGGTGTGCCCGCCGCCGTGATAGGCAAGGCCTGCGAGGTGTAGTCGCGGTGAAAGCCTGAGTTGTCGGTGGGGAAGGCCAGAATGCCGTTCGAGTACACCCGCACGCTGGTGTACGCGGCACCACCGAATGTGAAGCTGAAGCCGCCCGGAAACACCACGTCAGCCCAATCGTCATCCCCGTTCGGGTAGCCGGTGCAGGCGGGTGACGCTCCGCTGGCGTGCCAAGTCACGCTGGTGGCGCTGCCCGAGGGCGTGTCATAGGCGAACACATCGCTGCGGTAGGCGTAGGTTTGGGCGTTGGCGGTAGCACTGGCGAAGAGCAACCCCACCAAAACCGAGACCAGGAAACACATGGCAATGCGCGCCCCACTCCATTCGCAAGAAGAAGGTGATCGCACATGTTCATTCATGAAACACCTCTAATACTCCACCGACGCCGACACGCTGCGCTCAATATAGCCGACGCTGCCCACTGCGCCTGTGCTATTGACCGTGGCGGTAAGCCGAAACACCACGCGTGGGACGGCGCCCCCACCCTCGTCATACAGTCGGCGCTCGCAGGCGATGGGTTGCAAGGTGAAACCGTCAATGGTGGCGGGCTGCGCCACTGCCGGGCAGGTGGCCAAAGGCGCCACCGCAGGCGCTACCGGCGCGGTGACATCAACTGCCGCCAAAGCCCACTCCAACCCTGCGCGCGCCGCCCAGTAGGCGCGCGAGCCCTGCACGTCTCGCGCCGAGCTGAGTTGCTGCGTGTTGGAAAAGCTCAACATGAACGCGCCGAGGGCCGCCAATACCACCAGCAGGAACAGCGCCACGATGGCCGCAACGCCTTTAAGACGATGGAAACGGCTCTTCACGGGGTGTTGTCCACATGGACTTCCTGGTACAGGCTGACGGTTTCATTGCCTTTGGTCAGTTCCAGGCGCACCTGCAACAGACCATTGCGCCGCAGATCGGCATTCGCATTGGCCACATTGGTGTAGACAAAGCTGCACGCGCTGAGGTTTTGCGCCAGCATGGGCGTGCCCGCCGGGATGGCGGGGCAGCTAACGGGCAACAAGTAGGGTGGCACGAGCGCTCGGGCATAGCGATAGAGCTTTCCATCGCCATCCCCCCCTGCCCCCATGCCGACTGTGGAGCACACATAGCTCACCACTTGTTCCGCTGCCGGAATAACGTGAAAGCGGTTATTGGGAGAAGCCAAGGGGTAGGGCGTGACACGCCCAGCAGTGGTGATCTGGGTCTCGACCGCGTAGGTCGTAGTGCCCACCACACGGCTGGCAACGGGCACGGGCGCGGGCGCGGCGCTGACCGTATCCGTGTTGTCCCCGTTGTAGGCATCCGCTCCAGTGATGCCCAAGTTGTAGACCGCAACCAGGTCACCCGGCCCAATCTGCTGATCAGCAAGCAGACTCCAGTTGTCGCCCAACATGTTAAAGCGGTTGTCCGCGACGGTGAAATCCAGCACATCGGACCCAACAGCGCCCGGCGCCAGGTCTGGCTGCGCACGGTAACGCGCACCTACCTTGGTGGGCATGAACTCGATACACTGGTCGCTCCCGCTTGGCAGGCGCGCACTATTGGGCAGCGCGCGCGCCAGGTCGCGCGACAAACGCCGCACGGCAGTGTCGGCCAGGTCGGTCAGCGCGGCACGCCGGCCGCTGTCGAAATAAGCGTCCACTGGCTTCTTCATGAAGACCGCCAGCATGGCACCAATCACCCCCAGAATGATGATCACCATCACCATCTCAATCAGGGTGAAACCTCGGGCGCGAGGCATAGGACAGCGTTTGGGTTTCATGGCGGGCACGACCGGTCATCACCGTAGCGCGTGCGGTAGCCTCCCAGGCTGATCGACTCTGCATTGATACTGACCGTCACGGTCACGTGTCGGGCTGGAATGGTATTCAGCGGAACATCGACGTCAGGTACCTCCACCTTGATGGTGTAGCCATTGAGGGAGGCTGGCATACCCGTGAACACCGGCCCCGCCGGAATCGTCTCTGGCAGTAGGTTGAAATCAAGCACATCATCTTTTGTATCACGCGTGGATTCACCGCTAACACCATCGGGATCACAACGAGCCTTCTGCAGCACTTCCTCCAAAATCGACTCCGCCAAAGCCAATGCCTGTTTGCGCAGCATCGGGTCGGAACTCGACTTGACCGACACATCCATTACTTTAAGGATGCCCACGATCCCGACCGACACCACCACGATGAAAATAATCAGTTCAACCAGCGAGAAGCCGAGCTGGGTTCGACGCACCCTACTCATGCACATAGCCGGTCTCCGACTCTATGGTGATGGACCCGCTCGCACCCGCGACCTGGACGGTCTGCGTGCCAACAGGCGCCCCGGTTCCGCTATCAATGGGCTGCCCCAATCCGTTGAAATGGAAGATCCCTGGCGGGGTGCTGTAATCCACGCCACCTTTGGCCGTGATGGCCGCCGGGCTCTCGCCCTTGGGGCCGACCAGATTGACTGAGCAAGTCGAGGTGGCCGCCGCTGCCGCGACGGTAAGCACCAGGCTATTCGCGGAGCGCGTCACACAAACCGTGCGCCGCTGCGCTATCGCCGTCTTGTGGGCGTAGCGCAGATAAGCCAGCGTTTCATCATGAAAGCCTCTTGCGTTGAGATCGTTGATCGCCAAAAAGCGCGGCGCCGCGAACACCGCCAGCACCCCCACCAACACCAGCACCATGACCAGCTCAATCAAGGTGAAGCCCCCTTGCACGCGCGCTTGACCACNNTCTGACCTCGCCCAACAACTCGAACCCCACCGCCCCCAGCCCCGCAGCGTTCACCAAAGCATTGTAGGGGCCGTCACGGCGCGGCAAGCCACAACCTTGTCACGCGTCACCCGATCCCGTAGACTGTGACGGCAGTTTCCCTCCACTCATGTTGCGGAAGATTTGACAATGTCTGACAACTTGGTCTTTTGCGACGAGCCGGGTGATGCCCCTGTCGACACCACGCTAGAACCCTGGTTGGTCCTCATCGTTGACGACGAACCCGGCGTGCACGATGTCACCAAGCTGGTTATGGCGGACTTTCGCATGGATGGCCGAGCGTTGCAGTTCCTGGACTGCTACAGCGCCGCCGAGGCCAGGACCGTATTGGCGCAACGCTCCGACATCGCCCTGATTCTGCTCGACGTGGTCATGGAGAATGACCGCGCCGGCCTTGAGTTGGCACGCTACATCCGGGAAGACCTGCGCAACCTCATGGTGCGCATCGTGCTGCGAACCGGTCAGGCCGGACAAGCCCCCGAAGAGCAAGTGATCAGAGACTACGACATCAATGACTACAAGGAAAAGACCGAGTTAACGCGTCGCAAGCTGATCACGGCCTTCTACGCCGGGCTGCGTGCCTACCGCGATCTGATGCGCATCGAACACGCTCGCCTGGGTTTGCGCCGCTCGGTCGAGGCGATTACCCGGGTGGGCGACTCTCGCAGCCTGCGCAGTTTTGCGTCCGCGGTGCTGGAGCAGCTCAACTACCTGCTGGGGCTTGACGGTGAAGGCGTGTGCGCGGGTCGCACCGCTGCCTACAGCGCGGCGAGCGCTTACGGGCACATCACCGTCCTGGCCGCAACCAATGGCTATTCGAGCCTGCTGGTTGACCAGGAGATCGACCATCTGCCTGACGAGGTACGCAAGGCGATTCTGCGCTCCATGGAAACCCGTCAGGGCCACCATGGGGCACGCTATTTCTGCGGCTACTACAAGACCGCGGGTGGCAGCGAAAGCGTGATCTACATGCAATTTGCCAACGAGATCACCGATGATGCGCGTGAACTGCTGGGACTGTTTTCGTCCAACGTCGCCATCACGTATGAAGGTCTACTGATTCGCGAGGAAGTCGAAAAGTCCCAGCGGCAGACCATTTCGATATTGGCGCAGGCGATAGAACGACGCACGAAAGACGCCAGTGGACATGTCCAACGCGTGGGCGACATCGCTGCCCTGTTGGCCTCTCGGCTGGGCTTGTCAGAGCGAGATATCGAGATGATCCGCAGCGCCGCGACCCTGCACGACGTCGGCAAAGTGGCCGTGGCAGATGACATTCTGCAGAAACCCGGGGCACTGGACTCACGAGAATGGGCTGAAATCATGACCCACTGCGACATTGGTCGCAACCTGTTGGCCCAGTCGACTTGCCAGGTGCATCAAGTTGGCGCCACCATCGCCCACCAGCACCATGAACACTGGGACGGCACGGGTTATCCCGTGGGCCTGGCCGGAGATCGTATCGAACAAGCGGCCCGCATCGCAGCCTTGGCGGACGTGCTTGACTCGCTGCTTTGCCCGTCCTGGCACAAACCCGCCTGGACCCTGGACGCGGCGCTGAACCATGTCCAATCACAAAGCGGTCTACATTTCGAGCCGGCCCTGGTCGATATCCTGATTAGGGAAGGCGCGGCGATTGACGCGATCTACCGCAAGACGCCCGTCGGCCCACAGACCGCCACTTGAGTTGGCCGCGCCGCGCGCCCTCGCGGCTACCCGAAGCAGCGCAACATGGGGCGCGCCGGTTACATATTTTTGTGAGATAGTGCGCACTATGACCGGTAGACCTAGCAGTAGCTTCGACTTGATCCGACAATGCTGGTTACACTTTTTCCTAAGAACTAAGGCACCGGCAATTTGATGGACAAATACTCAGTCTGGTTGGGAAGCGCATCGGCCTTGGTGATTGGCATGGTAATGGGGGCCATGCTCTACGCATGGCGACAACGCACCATCAATGTCGCCAGGCGCCGCATCCCCAAGCAATGGCCACTGGCCTACCGCAGCATCGTCAATTCCCGCGAACGCAAGGTATGGCGCTGGCTGGTCCGGTCCTTTCTTGATCACCATGTCATGGTGAAGATGCCTATTACGCGTTTCACCGTACCGGCAAGCAAGGAAGGCGTCCACCAGTGGTTCGAGGTTCTCCGGGGGGTCTACTGCTCTTTTACCGTCTGCACCGCCGAGGGCAAGGTGATTGGCTGTGTCGATGTGCCAGGCCCGGTCGGCTTGTCACTGAGCAACCAGACCCTCAAACACACCCTGCTGTCGCAATGCAATATCCGCTACTGGGTGATCGATGCGGAGCAACTGCCAGGGGTCGGCGACATACGGGTAGCTTTCCTGGGCGAGCACGCCCACATGAACCATGGCAAAGAGGGACTCGACAGCGAGTTCAATCAAACCCGCGCCAACCTGCAGGCGGCAGTGATGCGCCAACGGCACGGACAAACCCGCAACAGCGAAGCCGACCGACTGGAAGCCAAGATCAGCGATGTGCAGGACTCCTTTGACAGCCAGTTGTCTTCGGGCTGGCAACCCAACTCATTTGTCGTTCCGCTGGACAGCCGAGTCGCCGAATTACGCTGAATCGCCCGCAGCCGCCAGACTGGCCGTCGCCGCCCATCACCAAACCCATCACCAGATACAAAAAAGCCCCGCAGCACATGGGCTAGCGGGGCTTTCTTGAGGCCGACTCCACGCGACGCAAACCGCGTGAACTCAGCACAATTTGGCGGAAACGGAGGGATTCGAACCCTCGATGAGGCTCTACACCCCATACTCCCTTAGCAGGGGAGCACCTTCGGCCACTCGGTCACGTTTCCTGATTCTCAGAAACAGCCCGCATTATGTCACGACTCCGGGTCGATCTGCCCGTGATCGAGACATCGATCAGTGCGCAGGTAGGATCAGGTTCGCAGTTCGTCACGCGGGTTGTTGGTCCAGGTCAAAGGCGCGGTGCAGCGCGCGAACCGCCAGTTCCATGTACTTCTCGTCGATCACCACCGAGGTCTTGATCTCGCTGGTCGAAATCATCTGGATGTTGATCCCTTCTTCCGACAAAACACGGAACATCTTGGCGGCGACGCCAACGTGGCTGCGCATGCCGATACCAACGATTGACACCTTGCAGATCTTGGTGTCGCCAACCACTTCTTGCGCGCCCAAACTCGGCAACACCTTGTGCTTCAACAGATCAATCGCCTTGGCGTACTCGTTACGGTTGACAGTAAAGCTGAAATCGGTCTTGCCGTCCTTGCTGATGTTCTGAATGATCACGTCAACTTCGATGTTGGCGTCGGCCACGGCGCCCAGGATTTGGTAGGCAATGCCGGGCTTGTCGGGCACGCCCAGCACCGAAATCTTGGCTTCATCGCGATTGAATGCAATGCCGGAAACAATAGCTTGTTCCATGTGTTCGTCTTCCTCAAAAGTGATCAAGGTGCCCGATGCGGCTTCCTCATTGATATCGATGTCCCAGGGCGTGAAACTGCTCAAGACACGCAGTGGCACCTTGTACTTGCCGGCAAACTCGACTGATCGAATTTGCAGCACCTTGGAGCCCATGGATGCCATTTCCAGCATCTCTTCAAAACTGACCGTGTGCAGGCGGCGCGCCTCCGGGACCACGCGCGGATCGGTGGTGTAGACGCCATCGACGTCGGTGTAAATCAGGCATTCGCTCGCCTTCATGGCGGCGGCCACGGCGACGGCGGACGTATCCGACCCACCGCGACCCAGCGTGGTGATGTTACCCAGATCATCCATGCCCTGGAAACCGGTCACGATCACGACCTTGCCACTGGCCAAATTCGCGCGCACCTTTTTGTCGTCAATCGACTCGATCCGAGCCTTGGTATAGGCCGAATTGGTGCGAATCGGCACCTGCCAGCCCGCATAACTGACCGACTCGATGCCTTCGGCCTGCAACGCAATGGCAAGCAAGGCGGATGAAGCCTGTTCGCCAGTGGCCGCCAGCATGTCGAGTTCGCGGCTGTAAGCCTCTTCAGGTTTGCTGGGCGCGAGCTCCTTGGCCAGCCCCAATAACCGGTTGGTCTCGCCACTCATCGCCGAGGGCACAACGACCATTTGGTGACCCGCGCGCGCCCATTTGGCCACGCGTTTGGCGACGTTGCGGATGCGCTCCGTGGAGCCCATCGAGGTGCCACCGTACTTATGAACTATCAATGCCATGGGGGATTTTTTCTTCGAGCAAAACCTAGGGATTGTACCAATGCAACTCCGACCCCCGCCGCTGAACATAGCCCCGGCCCAGCTTGATGTGGATCTGATGGCCGCGGGTGATGCAAGCCGCCAGTTGGTCCAGCAACTCGTTGAGTTGCGCCGCGCTGGGAGTTGTCTGGCAGGCCAGTCGGAACCAGTAGCGCAAGGCATTGGCCTGACGCTCCCGCGTCAATTGCCGCAGTTTTCCAATCACCAGCGGCTGCCCGACACTGGCCAAGTCTTCAACTGCAAGCTGATTCAGAATCTGCTGCGCCTGCGCCGCATGGGCGGCGCTGCGGGCAAAGGTGGTTCGAAATTGTGGAAACACCAGCGCCAGGGCCGGCAGCAGGTGTGCACGAATCCGATTGCGGGTGTAGCGCTGATCGGTATTACTGGGATCCTCAACGTAAGCGATGCCTCGCCGCTCCAACCAGGCCCGGCCTTCAGACCCCGCCACCGCGAGCAATGGCCGATGGTAGTCAACGCCATCGCGCCGCCATTGCTGCGGCATGGCACTGAGCCCCGGCAGCCCCGCGCCGCGACTGAGCGCCAGCAACAGGGTTTCCACTTGGTCATCGGCATGATGCGCCAGCGCTATGCTTCTTATAGCGTGAGCGTGTTTCCCGTCGGACGCAACCGCCTGAAATGTTTGGTAACGGGCGCGCCGTGCCGCGTCTTCGGGACTCTGCCCAAGGGCATGCGCCGCGTCAACCCGGCACACTGTCAAAGGCACGTCCAATCGCCCACAGAAACTGCGGCAATGCTGCTCAAACCCGTCCGCCGCGGCTTGTAAACCATGGTGAACATGGATTGCCGACACGCTGCCGGGCCACTTCTCGGCACACGCTTGTAGCAAAGCGGTGGAGTCCGCCCCGCCGCTGTAGGCAACGGCAAGCGGAAGTTCCGGCGAGAACAAGGCAATTGCCTCGTCAAGAGTTTCAGCCATTGGACCCGTGAGACGCGTTTCCGGCGGTTAGATCAAGGGCCGGCGGGCTCGAACGACGCAGCGCCCGTTACTTCTTCGAGTCGGGGGCGAAAAACAGGCCTACGCCGAGTGCGATCAGAATCGCTGGCCACCAGACTCGAAGCAGTTCCGCGATGCTGATGTTGAGTAAACCCAAATTCGACAGGAGCAAAAACGCGCCCACCGCCACCAGAACAATGGCACCAAAATGACCTTTCATAAGCGCAAAGCTCCAAGTTAGTTGTCAAGCTGCAACCCATACACCTCCTTACACGCGTCCTATTTTGCACTAGTCAGGCAACTCCCCTGATCAGTTGAGGACAGAGCTTGCCCGCTTCGCAGGCTGCGGTCTGTCCCGCAAGGTCTCAGGCCTAGCAATCATTGACATAGGTTGAGTTACAGCGAGTTACGTCCCCTAAATTACAAATTGCTACAGGTTAACCCCAATGAGCAGGGAGCATGGCATGGCATAGACTGCGGCAGCTTGGAGTTCCGGTGATTGCTCGTCCCATGACGGCGAACGATGCCGGTTGTTGATGCTGCCAAACCATAGAGCAGCGTGGAGTTCACTGAAATGGCCACCTCGATAATGGACCGCGTTGGACGGGTCTCCCTCTTGCAACACACGTTGCCAATCCTGGCCGCGATCATAGGATCGAATGTTTTGGCCCAATCCGCCGGGCCAGCGCCCAGCGCCTCGGGTCCGGCTACACCCGCCACGGCTGTCGGGGCCGCACCCAGTGAAGCCCTGCAACGTCAGGCACTGGGACCGTATCGCATGATCCTGCGCAATGCCGCGGCGCCAAGCAAGCCCAGAACCGCTGTCGCGCACCCGGTGTCAACATCCCCCGCTGCCGCCGCTACTGCGTCTCGATCAAACCCGCCCAAACCGGCCAC
>CXWL01001982.1_pt1 | contig 13406 bp, 11 predicted proteins | sample 590931 | NCBI WGS metagenome assembly CXWL01 (sample SAMEA3498368, study PRJEB10139) | groundwater metagenome | biome: water well; material: biofilm material | place: Germany | collected 2015-04-27 | reverse complement strand
ACCGAACCGCCAGCAGACGACAACCAATTGATTTTGTTCAACCCTTAACCGGACACCAATGAGGTCACATAGAAGTCGTTCAAGGCAGTTTGTAGGACGAAGGGTTCCGGATCCGCCAGAATGTTCCGCGTGCTCGCGGCGGCTTTCTTGAGCAGCTCATGCACCGTGCGCCACGGTGCGTCGTACCCGATGGTGACCGCCGTATTGAGAATCAACGGCGGTGAGCTCAGCGAGGTGGAGCTATAGTTGACGATGTGGGCAGCTAAGATCAATGAATTGGGAATCGTGATGTCGACGTTCTTGATTGTGCGGATGCGTGTAACCAAGAGGGTTTTCTCCGCCACGTCCCCCACGGTGTCCGCGATCTTGACGCGATCGCCGAGTTGGAACGGCCGCATATAGGTCAACACTACTCCGGCGATCATGTTCCCGATTGCGGCGGCCGACCCGAGAGAAATCAGCAGTCCCAGGAAAACGGAAATGCCTCGAAAGCCTTCCGATTGGGAGCCTGGGATATAGGGAAAGCACGCGATCGCCGCGAACACGATCACCAGAAATCGCACAATGCCGTATGTCGGTCTGGCCCAATCCCGATGAAAGCCGGTAAAGCTGATGGCACCTCGCTCCAACCCGCGGAAAAAGATCGCGAATAGCTTGAGAATATAGCGAGTGACCAACACGATCACCCCGATGCCGATGAGATCTGGAAGCGCAGCTGCGAAGGTGCCGGCGATTCTGGTGATCGGAGTCGCCACATAGCCCAATAACTCGACGGAGAAGTCTCTGGTCCAAGGAAACAACCCAAGAACGGATGTGGCATAGAAATACACCAGAATGGCCATCGCCAGGATTCGTATGACGCGGATGATGGAGAGCAACCCCTCCGTGATTTGTGCGGCCGAGAGGAGCTCGACCCGCTGAACCTTGAAGGAAGGGAGCTTCGTATTTCCCCAGGATTCCACAGTATCGAGGAGCTTTAGCCCCAGTTGTTGGACCAACTTGTACAAAGCGAGGAACACACCGGTGGCGAGTACGGTCAAAACCAGGCCGATAAAGAAGGCAGCGAGATTCGCCCGCAAGACCTCGCTCTGTTCCAGCGGCGTGGCGAGCGCCGTCCAGAGCGTACGCTCAAGATGTCGTGTCCAGGGAAACATTCCCAGTATGAAATGGATGTACAGGTAGAGTGCGAGCACGCCAATCACGAGACGAAGTGTTCGGCTGAGGACTAGCAGCCCATTGGTCAGTTGGTCGGCGGAGATCAGTTCGAGCCCGCCGAGCGACACGGCGCGCAGACGTGTTCCTCGCCACGCTTCGAACAGCTCGTAGAGACGAGGAAAGAGGACACGCAATGCTACGGCGATGAAAATCAACAACGCGCTGGCAACGCCGGCCCATAGCAGCTCTCGCAAGATTGTCGGAGCGGCTGGTTCAGGCACAGATTGTACCGGAGACAAGGTACGGAGCGCGTCTCTTATTTTGTGAGCTTGTTCCTCAGCCAACAACTGTCGAGGTTTCTCGGCTGCCTTGGCTTCATTCTCGGTCACCACGAACAGGACTTCTTCCGACGTCACGACGTAGGAAGTCTGTTCATGATCTTCGACTCTCAGGCTTTCGATGACATCCGGCGAAGCTTGGGCCAGACGAGCAAGGCGCTTCTCGATGGCCGCCGCCCGAGAAGCTGTATCAACGTTGGCCAGTCCGGTCTGGAGAGTGAACAAGGTCTCGCCATGGAGACGAACCGGAACAGCCGAACCGGATCCCGATGGTTCGGCAAAGACGGGAACAGCGGTCAGCCAAGCCATGACGATGCCGCAGATTGCGAGCGGCATCCTGAGAGATACGGCGGTGTGGGGTGTGCGCGTGCTCATCTTGCCAAGATTCCTTCCTAGTTCGTGTTCCTGACTTCTTGATAAATACGTAATTTATCATTATGTCATGCTGCCACTTTTTACGCTAGAGACAAACCCGTATATGGTAGCGTCGGTCTCATCGGCGGTGATTGGTTGCCAAAGAGAAAAGGCAAATGCATAATGCCGGTGGGAATACGATCGTAGCGTGCTAAAGAGGATCTGTACGTGGAGCCTTTGAGCGTTGATCTTGTGTTGGGCCTCACAGGCTTGATCATCCTGGTCAGCTTGGCGGGCGAGTTGGTCTTCAGACGGACCGGCATTCCCAGTGTGCTGTTTCTGATGGGATTTGGGGTTCTGCTAGGTCCCGTTTTTCATGTGGCCGAACCTACCGCCGTCATGAATCTGGCTCCCTACTTTGGTACCCTCGCGCTGCTGATCATTCTCTTTGAAGGCGGGATCAATCTCCATATCATGAAAGTTATCAGCGAGACCCCGATGGCTCTGCTGTATTCCGTGATGGTCTTCGGCTTGACCGTTCTCACGATCATGGGGTTTTATGTGTGGGTCACCCATGCGTCATGGTTGCATGGGCTGCTCCTGGGTACCATCTTGGGGGGGACTGCGGCCGCCATCATTATTCCTGTGACATCGCATATGTCTTCGCTCCGGGATTCGACCAAGGTGTTGTTGAGCCTCGATTCGGCCATCTCGGAAGTCTTTGTCGTGGTCATTGCGTTGGCCTTGATGGGCACGATGAAGGATTCGAATGGAGGGGGACATTTTATTCGTGAGGTCTTTCATGCATTTTGGGATGCGATTATGCTGGCGCTCTTGGCGGGCGCTCTGTGGGCACGGTTGTTGGCCTGGCTTGGAGGACAGGCGTTGTCCTACATGCTCACGATGGCGGCCATTTTGGTGCTCTATTATGTGGCGGAGTTGATCGGGGCCAACGGTGCCATCACGATTCTCTTGTTCGGCCTGGTCCTCAGCAACATGGAGTTTCTCGTTGGGCGGATGGCAAAACCGATTCGCGCTCTGATCGGGTATGAGCTGGATCAAGCGAAATTCGTCTTGAGCGAATTCATGAAGCGGATGCACGAAGAGTTGTCGTTTTTGGTTCGGACATTCTTTTATGTGTTGTTGGGGTTGATCCTGGATTTCTCCTCCTTGACCATCGAGATTGCATTGATGAGCTTGGGGTTATTCTGTATTGTCGTGCTTGTTCGGGGCGCTGTTACCGAAGGGCTGGCTCGAGCGAACAACTCATGGACGGCGGGCGAGCGGTTGGTGATCGCCGCGATGTTCCCGCGTGGCGTTGCGACCGCAGTCATGGCCTTTCTTCCGATCTCTGCCGGGATCCCCGGCACGGAATTGTTCCCAATTTATGCGCTCACCGTGATTGTCTTTTGTGTGCTCGGCATGACGCTGGTGTTGACTCTATATCAACGCTCGCATCCATCAAGTCGTGTTGAGTCGATCCAAGAAGTGTCAACCTCGTGATAACGTCCCTACCGGCAATCCCCCTTTGTAACGTTTCCTGAAATGGCCTCAATTGAACGGAGTACTGTTTCGGTGTAGGCGTTTGTCGTCATCTACTATCCGGGCCTGCCTACGTCAATTACTGCTGCTGCGTGTGATGATTGGTTCTGCGCTTGGTTTAGCAGGTTGCGGAAAAACTCTTGTGTCTGTCTGTTTCCTGGGGTAGGTAGGTGGAACTATTTTCCCCTCACGCCGGCGACCGGCACGGCGGAACGGGAGGCGGCCGTCGCCTTGCTGGAGGCTCGGCCCGCGCCACGCTGGGGTTTACGCTGGGTGGCGATAAGAACTATGACACCCACCAGTTCGTCCAGGAGCTACGGGCATTGCAGATCACGCCCCATGTCGCCCAACACACGACGAACCGTGCCAGTGCGATTGATGGCCGGACCACGCGGCATCCTGGTTACGCGATCAGTCACCGGACGCGCAAACGGGTCGAAGAGATCTTCGGCTGGTTGAAGACGGTCGGGATGTTGCGCAAAGTAAAACTCCGTGGCGTGCAGCGGGTGGGCTGGCGGTTCACCTTCGCGGCGGCCGTCTACAACCTGGTGCGGATGCGCAATCTCGTGGAGGCCGCGACATGAGCCGGCGGGGTCGCTCCCTACCGCGTTGCCCACAGCGGGCGGTTGTGGTGGGAAGTTACCAGGCCTGGATGGGTTTCGAAGCGACTCCTGACCGAATAGGGGAGGCTTCTGTCTCCTTCACGTCGCGTTTTTCCGCAGCCTACTAGGCCCACTTGATCGGCCGCAGAGCTGGCGGCATTGACAAGAAGATCTCAGCAAGCTACACAATTGCATGCGTTCCTCACACAGCAAGCGACTTATCGACCAGACATGACACGACATCCCGCATAATCAACCTCATGCCCCTCTCGACACTCCCGATCATACGGATACCCCTCTCACAGCCTGCGAAGGGGACAGTGATTGTAGACGTGTGCCACGCCGTGATGCTCTAAGACCTTGCGATAGTCAGGACCCAGCAAGCCGGCGTTGCGGATTTCGACCGCGTACCGAAAGTCCTTGGGGAGTTGATCAAAGAAAGTGTCTAGTCGCGAGCAGAGTTCTTCACTGGACATCCCGTGCCGTTGGAACTCGAACAGAAAGGGACCGGTGTGGGGTTCAAACTTCGCCTCGCGGTAAGGCACCAGCACCAGATCATTGAAGAGTTTGGCATCGAGAAAGCGAGGATTCGGTTGTCCAGCTTTCACGCCGTACCGCGATTGTCTTGCCCACTGGGGAACCGTGATCTCCTCCCAGACCTTAAAACACATCTCGAAATCTTCAGGGATGTGATTCAGATAGTGCCGATGCTGATTCGCGGTTGGTGGACGATAGAAGGTGGAGCACTGCTGACCATGCGAAACAGCGGTTCGCTGTTGTAGAGGCATTGGCAATACACCCTTCCCCGAGTGCTCCCTCAGGACTTCGGCCTACCCGATCCCACACGGTCTTTTCTATTCTGCGGCCCCCTACCTTTTCGGTATGGTCAAAAATTCTGAACCCTCTCATAAGTGCCACGCGAGAGGTGTGCGGAGGTCGGTCAATGCACTCGACTTCATTGGTAGAACATGAAGGGAAGGCCGGTCTGAAACGCCATGAATAATCTTTTGACAATGGATGAGGCCGCGAAGTATTTAGGCATATCCAAATTGACCTTGTACGGATGGGTCTCCGCAAGGAAACTGGGGTACGTCAAAATCGGGCGGCTGGTGAAATTCAAGCAGACTCAGCTGGACGCCTGGATCGATCAGCACACGATCACACCACGGAGAGACAGCCATGGGACTCACTAAGCGGCGTGATAGTTACTATGTGGAATTTCCGGTGATCGAAAGTGCGGACGGAAAATCGTTGGTCCTCGCGAGTGGTGTGAACGGTGCCCGTTGGAAACGCTGGAAGGTGGGGTGTCTCAATAAGACTGTTGCCAAGGAGATGGAAGCCACCATCAGGACACGACTCCTCCTAGGCCACGAGAAGACCGAACAAGCCAAGCCGATCCTCTTCAAAGAATGGGCGGAGGCTTACCTGGAGCTGGAAACCGTCCGAGGACTTCGTTCCTTCGTGGGACGAGCCTACAGTATCAACACTCACCTCATCCCGTTCTTCGGTCAGAAGATCCTGTCAGAGATCAAGCCTCAGGATGTGGAAGCCTTCCGCAATCAACGCACGAAACCCAACGGAATCAAGGCGAGTACACAGACAATCAACCATGACCACATTGCGTTGAAACACTGCCTGAACATGGCGATCAAGCGGGGACTGCTCCAGGCCAACCCCGCGTCCAGAGTCGAGATACCCAACCCCCAGAACGAACGGGATCGGGTGCTCACAGAAGAAGAATGGGGCCGGTTACATCAGGCCGCGAAGCCACACCTCCGCCCGGTGCTCCTGACGGCCTATCAACTCGGCCAACGGTTCGGGGAGATTGTGTCTCTGACGTGGGACCGTGTTGACCTCCGTCGGGGATTCATCACCCTTCGAAGTCAAGACACCAAGACCAAAACCGGGAGGCGTATTCCCATGACCGCAGACGTTCGATCAACTCTCCAAAGCTTGGCCAAAATTCGCAGTCTGACCAACAACCACGTGTTCACCTACAAGGGCCGACCGCTTCAACGTATCAGCCGATCCTTCAGGACCGCGTTGAGCGATGCCGGAATAACTGACTTTAGATTCCATGATCTCCGTCATTGTGCATCGACAAACCTACGACGGGCCGGTGTGGATACAGCAACCGCGATGAAGATTGTTGGTCACAAGTCAGAGAAGATGTGGAAGCGGTACAACTCAATAGAGGAGAGAGACTTGACTGAAGCCGCCTTGAAGGTGCAAAAGTACCTTGACGTTAACACCCTAATAACACCAAGTGACATGGCCGTGGAGGGTCACTCGTCCAAGTAGTTGAAATATTTGAACGCGCCCGTAGCTCAGTCGGATAGAGCATCAGCCTTCTAAGCTGAGGGTCGTTGGTTCGATTCCAACCGGGCGCACCACTCCAAGCTCGCTCGTGGCAGTGCTGTTTCTATTGAGGCGACGGCATACACACCGCAAGGATCTTTTTCCTTCCCTCGGTAGACTCGCTCGATGTCAGCCACCGCGCGTTGCATTCCCTAATAGTTTCCCTGGCCAGGTAGGCATCTCCCGGTAGACATTCCACGGTCGCGTCCCCTATAGTTTGCTCTTCGGATTCATCCTCCAAGGGGCTGGATTGCATGCGTCGCTTGCTTCGTCCACGGGTTCTGATCGGTACGCTGGTAGGTCTCATTGCTGTCTATTCGCTCATCGGCTTTGTGCTCGTTCCCTATCTGATTACATCGTACGTCGTTCCCACCGCCTCGGAACAAATCAAGCATCCTATCCTGTTGCGGGATGCCGCCTTCAATCCGTTCGCGCTCTCACTCCGTCTCAATGGGTTAGAGGTACGAGCGCAAGACCAGACTGCCATGCTGGGGTTTGAGGAGCTGTTCGTGAATCTGCGAGCAACGACCCTGTTCTTGCAAAAAATCTCGTTCGACGAGATCCGTCTCGTGATGCCGTTCGTGGTGGCCAAGGTGAATCGTGAAGCTAAGTTGAATCTGATGTCGTTGGCTCCTCCTTCGGATGAGGCACCCCAGCCTCCTGCTCAACCAACCGGCGAGCCGAAGAAGATGATGCCGGTGCAGATCGATCTCTTGGAGATCGGACAAGGCATCATTGAATATCGAGATGATTCAAAGGCGCGGCCGGTGGTGATCGACGTGGTGCCGTTTGAGATCGTGTTACGCAACTTCAGTACGGTTCAGGCTGAGGGAGGCGAGAGCGCCCATGCGTTCACGGCGGAGGTCGGAAAGGGTGAAAAGATCTCGTGGGAGGGGACCATCTTTCTGGAACCGGTAGAATCTGATGGTCGGGTGAAATTATCCGGAATCAAACTCAAGACGTTGTATCAAGCCGTGCACGATTTGTTTCAGTTTGACATTCCACAGGGCACCCTTGGCCTCTCTGCGTCGTACCATTTTGATCTGCGCGGTCAGGCTCCTCAGGCAACGGTCAAGAATGGAAACGTATCGATTCAGAATCTCGCGATCGTGGAACGAGGCGAGCTTGAGCCAGTCGTGAGTATTCCGGCCTTTACTGTGGAAGGGATTCAGCTGGATCTGCAAAAGCAGACCATCGATGTCGCGAAGGTGCATTCAGCCAATGCGCGATTCGAGGCCTGGATGGACCCAGGCGGGGCGATAAATTACCAAACGCTCTTTACGCCCGTCGGCGGGAATGAGGCGCCCCCAACACCCACGACGGCAAAGGCCAAGCCCGAGAAAACACCAAAGCCTTGGACCATTGCTGTCGACGAAATTGCCCTACGGAACTATCGGGCTGCGTTCGAGGATCGGACGCTCTCGAGACCTGGTCATGTCGATGTGTCGGTGATGAACTTCACGGTGAAAGATGTGCAGATTCCCTTCAAAAAGCCATTGCCGGTGGATCTGTCGTTGAAACTGAATGAGACAGGAACGATTGGTGTTCAGGGAAAAGTCACGGTCGAGCCATTGATCGTTGATGCCGCTCTCAAGTTAGAGCACATTGATATCCACCCATTTCAGCCCTATCTCGATCGGTTTCTCAATGCCGACGTGCAGGATGGAGCCATCGATCTCAAGGGGGCACTGCACTTTGCCAAAGAACACCCGAATGAGCCGCTGCTTCGGTTCCAGGGTGATCTCGCGGTCAATCAGTTGGTCGTTGTCGATCGCAAAGAGTTTGACAATGTCGTGACCTGGAAGGGGTTGGCGGTGAACCGCGTAGCGTTGGATGTGCAGCCGACCGCTGTGAAAATCGCCGAAGTGGTCTGGCAAGAACCGTCTATGCAGATGGTGGTGGAAGCCGACGGCCAACTCAATGTGTCTCAACTGGCAGCCTCGCCTCCACCCGAAGATCAGGCGGCTGCTAAAGAACCTGAAGGTGAGAAGTCGCCGACTAAAGCGGCGGAGCCCGTGCCTGTGACGATCGACCAGGTCAAGTTGGTCAAGCTGGCAGCAAGATTTGAAGACCGGTCCATCGAGCCGAACGTCAAGATCAACCTCACCAAGTTCGGTGGGACCATCAAAGGACTATCATCGAAACAGTTGAAGAAAGCCGATGTCAACTTGTCGGGAAAAGTCGGCAGAGCGGCGTCACTCAAAATCGTCGGGAAGATCAACCCGCTGAGCGAGGATGCCTTTACCGACTTGGTCATTACGCTGGGAGGAATGGATCTGACGCCGGCTGGTCCATACAGCGGAAAATATGCCGGCTACGGATTGTCCAAGGGCAAGCTCTCGCTTGATTTGAAGTATAAGGTCTCACAAAAAGTGCTGGAAGCGGAGAATCTCGTGCAAGTCGATCAGCTGACATTCGGTGAAAAGACCAACAGTCCTGATGCGACGTCATTACCGGTGCCGCTGATTGTGGGACTGCTGAAGGATCGTAAGGGCTTGATTGAAGTCGATATGCCGATTCGTGGAGACCTCAACGACCCGGATTTCAAGTACGGCAAGGTCGTGCTTTCGACGTTGCTCAACCTACTGACAAAAGTCGTGGCCTCGCCATTTTCGCTGATGGGGAAGCTCATTCCGGGCGGGGGGAATGAGGAGGAGCTACAGTTCATCGAGTTCGAGCCGGGCAGCGCGGCATTGCTTGAGAGCGAAGTGCACAAGCTGGAGGCGTTGGAGAAAGCATTGGATGAGCGGGCCGGGCTAAGGCTCGATATTAAGGGCACGTCCGATTCGACCCTTGACCGAGCAGCACTTCAGAGGATGAAGCTCCAAGCCCACCTGTTTGAGATGAAGGGTATCCCACGTGGCGGGGCACATACCGATCAGGTGCAGCTCTCACCAGGAGACGAGCAACGGTTGATTGAAAAGCTGTATGCAAAGTTACCGGCACCTGATCCAGCGGCCACGCCGGCTGAGTCCACCCAGCCGACCGTGGAGCACATGAAGCAAAAACTGGAAGCGGCTATCCAAATTTCAGGCGCGGAGTTAGACGCATTAGCCCACCAACGTGCGGAGGCGGTTCAGCAACGTCTTTTAGAAAACGGGAAGCTCACCGAAGAACGAATGTCCCTCTTGGATTCAGGGGCTGCCGAACCTGACCATGAAAAGGTGCGAACGCAATTGGGTCTGTCTGCTGGATCCTGACACTGTTATCGCGCATGCCTCCCATGGAATAGGAAGGGGGTAGGTCAGGTAAGATCTCGTCTTGTTGAGATGACGATGAGCCAGTGGCGGAGTCGCAGGTATTGAGCCGGCACGAGCAAACGAAGCCAAAAGCTGCCCCGCTATTTGTCTCGATATCGCATTCTTGTCCCATGTAGAAGTGAGAGCTCGATTTCAGAGGCGCTCAGCTCTGAAGGGAATAAGACACCGGAAATCTGGCAGGCGTTGATGCTGGCGCCNNTGTCGCCGGAGGCCTTTTTAACATTAAACTCCTTGATGCAGCCTTCGCGGAGCAACAGATACATAGGGTCTTTTGACATGTGCAGTTTGATTCGTGTTGGGTCGGGTTTGTCCATGGCAAGCCTCCGTGCGAAAAGGTTCTCGAGCCTCTATCGGCAAGCCAGCGTCAAAGCTTAAGCGCCTCTTGCACTCATCCTTTGCGAAACAGTATTGTAGAAAATTCGTTGAGTGATAGCTGATCAATTGTTGATGGCTGAATATTTTCTGAGGTTAAGGAGGGATACCATGGCTGTACGATTGGGAGACGATGCACCGAACTTTACGGCGGAGACCACAGAGGGCACGATCAATTTTCACGAATGGCTGGGTAATGGGTGGGGGATTCTGTTTTCCCACCCCAAAGATTACACCCCTGTGTGTACGACGGAGCTGGGAACCGTGGCCAAAATCGCGCCGGAGTTTAAAAAGCGGGGCGTAAAAGTGATTGCGGTCAGTGTAGATCCGATGGATTCTCATAAAGGCTGGATCACTGATATCAACGAAACGCAAAAGACGACGATGAACTATCCCATCATCGCCGATCCGGATAAGAAGGTTGCAACGTTGTATGACATGATCCATCCCAATGCCCTTGACAATATGACGGTGCGATCGGTCTTTATCATCGGCCCGGACAAGAAGGTCAAGCTTACCTTAACGTATCCCGCTTCCTGCGGCCGGAACTTCGATGAGTTGTTGAGAGTGATCGACTCGCTTCAGCTGACCTCAAAGTACAAGGTCGCCACTCCGGCGAACTGGAAAGATGGTGAAGATTGCATCATTACGCCCGCAGTGGGTGATGCGGAAGCACAACAACTGTTTCCTAAAGGCTTCACGACTGTGAAGCCGTATCTCCGCTATACTCCTCAGCCGAACCGATAGGCTCTTACCGGTGTGCTGAAGAAAGCCAGGCAGAGGATGACGAACTTCTTCTGCCTGGCTCTTATTTATCTAGCAGTTACCTCCTCAAACACTTCTCAGTGCGGACATCAATCTCACAGTTGTCCATCTCCTAATTCTGTCGGACGGTAGAAGCGTCGCGTACCTAACGTGTGCGGTACAAGGATTGCTTCACACCTGTCGAGCCTATGCCTTTACGGCGGTGGTTCATTTGGTTCCTAATGTTTTGGCACGCCGCCAAATGGACCTGGCCGACTAGGCAGAGGATACTCGGCGCGCTTCTTCCACCGCGTCACAGCGGGGCATCCTACGTAGGCGAGTGAAGGCACGTATGGTGGCAAATGAAAAACAAGTCAGTGACGATGCGGTTTGCACGCNNTGTGGAAGCAACTAGAGAAAAGTTTCTTGCTATCTTTCGAGCACTTAGGCATACTCGCCACCAACTTCCTGGTTGTATACGTTTTGGGATATCAGTGCAGGTGGGCAGTGGTTTCTTAATACTCACATGGGAGGGCATCAGTATGAAGGAACATCTTACGAGGCGGTGGAAAAAGGTTTTAGTTGCTGGAGCCATGGCGGCACTGGTGGCTGGAATGGGATCCACGCTGCCGAGTGCTTATGCTGGTGGCACAATCAAGGCCGACGATGATAAGTGGATTTCCGTCGGGATGGGCATCCGTTCAAGCTTCAACAGCCAAGAAGGGGCAGCCGGGGGCCATTACAGCAACGACTTCAACATCAACAATGCGCGTATCTACATCAACGGACAGATCCACAAGTATGTGAAGTTCACCTTCAACACCGAATGTTTTAACTGCGGGGTTGGTGGGACTGGAACGGGAGGCCAGTTTGGCGGGAACTCCAACATCGGTCTACTCGACGCGATTGGAAAATTCGAGATCAGCGAGACGGTCAACCTCTGGGTGGGCCGCACCTTGGTCCCGAGTGAGCGGGGTGAGTTGAACGGGCCGTTTTACCATGCGACCTTCGATGGATTCCGGACGCCCTTCAACTCGGCTGATTTCAGCGGCAACTTCCCCAGCGGTCCCAATGGCGCGGCTGGCGGGCAGGCCGGGCTCTATGGTCGTGACAACGGCGCGGTCTTCTTTGGCAAGGTCCATCCTTTCGGGACCCACTTGATGTACGTCGCCTCAGTATTCACAGGGGCGCGCGGGGGACCGAGCAACACCGGTAGCCTCTTGTACGCTGGTCGTCTGCAATGGAATCTATTGAACGATGAAGACAACCCCGGCTACTACACCTCCGGGACCTATTATGGGACGGCGGGCGATATTGTGGCGATTTCGGGAAATGTGATCCATCAAAAAGATGGTGCGGGGTCCCCCACGTTGGGACGCAGTGATTTCACCGGGGCGACCGTTGACCTCTTGGTGGAAAAGCTGATGCCGAACAACATGGGCGTGTTTACGTTCAACGCGGAATTCAAGCGGTACTGGGCCAACTATGGGGCAGGCGCCTTTGCCGGCGGCGGCGGCGATTGTTTCTGTATCTTCAATGGCGATTCCTGGACCGTGTACGGGTTGTATCTCATTCCCCATGAGGTCGGCATCGGACGGTTCCAACCCTATGTCCGGTTCGTCAGTATCGATCCCAGGTATAGCGCTCTGCGGCAGGAGTTTGAATATGGTCTGAACTACATCATCTCCGGCCACAATGCGCGGATTTCGGTGTATGGGCGGTACGGCGATTTGGAAACCAAGGGCTTCTTCAACAACTTTGGGCCGAATGCGACCGGCAACAAGGTCGATTCGTTCCATGTCGCGTTGCAGCTGCAGTACTAAGCAGCTCGTGTGACGTAGAAAAATGTCCGTGCTCAAGAAAGAGCCGGAATCCACGCTGTGGGTTCCGGCTCTTTCTTTGTGTCCTTCTTAGTGAGCAGTTTCCTGGTGGCACAGTGGAATCAGTCTGTGGCTGTTGGTGGGCGAGTATAAAAGTTGGAGAGTTACACGAGCACGAGGCCTGCGTCTCGAATCTTTTTCCACGAAGGGGTGGCCAGGAAGGCGTTGAACGTTGATTCCGCGCCAGGAAACTGTTGGCAAGCTTCCCGCATATGTGGATAGGTCCGGCATGCTTGCTGGGGGGTAGCCTCTCGAATCAATTGCTCCAACCATTGAGCCTCTGGTTCCGGCAGGATGATGACGTGATCATTTTGTCTACCGGTCAGAGTGAGCCTTGATCGCTTTCCGATCGGTTCACAAGTCACGGCTCCACCCAGCCAGACCACACGTCGTTCTAAGTCTGAATGGTCATCACTCGTCCGTTTCTTGAGCAAGTGGCTGAGCCATGAGGAAGATACCTGAGGGCGAGGTGCCTCATACTCGAACCACTGAGGGACATCGAGATCGAGTCCACGTCGTTCAAGATAGTTCAAGAGTGATCGTCTGAGCCCTTCACCAAGCCAGGTCGGCGTTTCTGCGCGGTCGTCGTGATGCAGAAGGTCATTCTCCGCGAAGCCTCGAAATTCAGGCCCGAGAATGCGCAACTCATGGGCAGAGGGATCCAGCCCCACTGGGCTGTGGGCCGTGACCGTGAAGCGGTGCCAAAAGGCTGATTGAAGGAGATCTGCTGCAATAAGTTGGCGGACACGTTCGAGTGAATCGACAGTTTCCTGAATCGTCTCCGATGGACACCCATACATG
>CXWL01003741.1_pt3 | contig 13410 bp, 12 predicted proteins | sample 590931 | NCBI WGS metagenome assembly CXWL01 (sample SAMEA3498368, study PRJEB10139) | groundwater metagenome | biome: water well; material: biofilm material | place: Germany | collected 2015-04-27 | reverse complement strand
CGAGGTTGAGGTCAAGGCTCAGCCTTACCTGATTTTTCCCGCTCAACCTTAATCTCAGCCTCGACCTGCCTTCATCCGGTCCCCGCTCAAGACTTTCTCCGTTCCTGCCGATAGGCATAAGACACGAGTACATCTATGAGCCTTGAAGTCATCCAAATCATCGAAGCCGATCAAGACCAGGCCCGGGCTGTCGACCAGGTCCTCCGCAAGGCCTCGTTTCGCACCAATATCGCCTTTGACGGACCGACCGGTATTCAGGATATCTGGAAAAACAGGCCCGCCTTAGTCGTGCTGGATCTTATGGTGCCGGGTATCGGCGGCAAAGATGTGTGCCGGAGGCTGCGGGAGGATCCGCAAACCAAGTCCATGGGGATCATTCTGGTAACGGCGCTGACCTCGGAAGACTCTCGCGTGGCAGGGCTGGAAAGCGGAGCCGATGATATTCTGGCGAAGCCCTATAGCCCTCGCGAACTGGTTGCTCGGATTCATGCCGTGCTGCGGCGCCTCGCTGCCAGCATGCCGGAAAACCTGGACGATCTCGACGATGATCTCGCGCTGGACGCCACCCAGTACGTCGCCACGTTCCGGGGACGCCAGCTGGTCCTGACTAAGCCGGAATGGCAAACGCTCCTCCGTTTGGCCAAGACAACGGGAAAGGTCGTGCCGCGAGAAGAACTCCGCAGCCTGTTATGGGGCAACGATACCCTCACCCACGATCGAGAGCTTGATCAACTCGTCACCGTGCTCAATCAGAAACTTGCGGACCGAGACGGTACCGCGCCCCTCATTGTCAAGGTTGCCGAAACCGGCTACCGGCTACTCCGAAAAGAACAGCCCCTTCCTCTCAGCGCCTAATCTGCCACACAACACCCGCGCTTCTTCGTTCACCCGCCTACGCAGGAGGCCACAGCTGCCCCTCTTCCGCAGTAGACTGCTACGGAGGGTGAATGAAGCCGTGGGGCTCCACACCACTCCACAAATATGCTAGCGTACCTCCGCGCCAAGGAGGTTCGTCCTATGGATTGCCTGTTGATGCGTCACGGTATCGCAATCGACATGGAGGAGTGGTCCGACCTTGACGACACCCGGCCCTTGACCGATCAAGGCAGAAAGAAGGTACGCCACGTGGCGAAGGGCCTCGCCGCGATAGGTCTCGCGCCCACGCATCTCATCACCAGTCCCCTCACCAGAGCCAGGGAAACCGCCGCGATCGTCAACGCCATTCTCTGTCCATCCGTCACGATGTCCTTGTGCAATGCCTTGGAACCGGGATCCACGCCTCAATTACTAACGACCTTCCTTCGGACCCTCCCGGACCGCTCCGTCGTCCTCTGCGTCGGACACGAACCGTTGCTGGGCGCAACGGGCGGCTATCTGCTCAGCGGGCAGGCGTCACGGAATTACCCGATGAAGAAGGCCGGGGTCGGAATGATTCATCTGCCCGGGCCGGCACGAGCAGGGGAGGGACGGCTCCATTGGTGGTGCACCCCCACACAACTCCGCGCGCTGGGACAGGCTCGGAAGGATAATGATAATGATTGATGCGGACAGGCGAGGTCAGACCGGCTGCGTTCTCGAAGACCATTGGCGAGAGGAAAAGAATCCCGTCATGATTTCTCTGCTTCCTGCGGCACTTCACTAAACTGCACGCGCCGGCGAAAGACCTGTTCCAGCAGGTCCGTCCGCTGTGAGGCCGACCAGATCTCCATGGCCGCATCGCCGCTGACTGTGGCCATGATCGTCAAGATCTGACCGATCTTCACCTCGACCGTCTGCACCGCAGAAAAATGCGTCCGGTCCAACGCATCGGCCACCCGCAGGAGGGCCGACAGGATCCGCACCGTCCGTTTGAGCTTTACGGACAGATCCGCATAGCCCTCATGTTTGGCTGCCGGCATGGACCGACGGTGATAGCGGGCAATGTTCGCCACCACCTCGATTTCTTCCGCGGTCAATCCGCCGATGTCGCTGTTCTTGATCAGATAATAGGCATGTTTATGATGCTGCCGGGGATTGATCAGATAACCGATATCGTGCAGCACCGCGGCAAACTCCAGCCAGCTGCGCTCCGGCTCGCCGAGATGATGCAAGCGTTTGGTTTGATCGAACAACTTCAGAGCCAGACCGGCCACATGTAGGGAGTGCACTTCGGGGACTTGGCAGCGTCGCGCCAGTCCAATCACATTGCGCCGCCGGACATCCGGAATCTCGCGCTCCGCCTTCAGCCCATCGCGATGCCGATCGATGAAATCGTAGATCACCCCTTCACGGATGGCCTTATCGCACACCGTCATCTCGTCGGCGCCCGAGAGTTCCAACAAACGACGCAGGACCACCACCGATGGAAACAACGTATCGACCCGTTTCGGATCGAGCCCGGGAATACCCAATCGCGCTTTCACGGACGACTTGCGGAGTTCGGCCTCGAGCAGGCGCAGGTCTTTCAGCCGCACCTTCGCTAAGTTAAGCTGCGGCAACGGCCGGCCCGTCTGCCGCATATGAACAATCTCCGCCACATTGCCGGCCATTCCGGACGTGGCGACCACGGCATCGAACGGTTTCACCTTGAACGTATCGAGAGCCCCCTTCAAGGCCAGCGAGACGGCCTCGTTCAACTGCTTGACCATGGCTTCGGTGGGCGGGGTTTTCGTCACATATTGATCGGACAAGCGAATCGCGCCAAGCCTCAGGCTCTTGGCATGTTGTAACCCCTCGCGCGTCCCGACGATGAGCTCGACCGATCCGCCACCCACATCCACCACCAGCGTCGGCTTTTGAGATAACGCCATGCTGTGACGGACGCCGAGAAAAATCAGCCGGGCTTCTTCAATCCCGCTGATCACGCGGATCTTGATGCCGGTCTGTTCCTCGACCAGATCGACGAAATCGCCTCCGTTCTTCACCTCACGCACGGCGCTGGTGGCGACGGCGGTAATGCGCTCAAACCCCTTGTTCCTCGCCAATGTCACCAGTGTCTTCAACACACCGACTCCGCGGCCGATGGCTTCGTCGGATAATCGCTTCGCGGCGAAGGCCCCGTTGCCGAGCCGGGTCATGTCTTTGAATCGGTCCAGAATCTTGTAACTGGCGTCGGGCAGTATTTCGGCCAGCACCATATGGATGGAGTTGGTTCCGATATCGATGACGGCGAGTTTGGCCATGAAGAAGCCCCTTAGAACACAGAAGAAAGTGGCAGGTTAGACGACAGGATTCCCTGCGCCCTCACATGGCATGAGGGATTGCAGATAGAACAGACGGGATGGCCGAGCAACGCGCCTGTGCGAAATTACTCTTTCACCACAAAGTGGACACTGCGGTTTTTCTGCCAGCATTCCTGCTGATGTTCAAAACAGAGGGGACGATCTTTGCCGTAACTGGTCGTGCGCAAGTCCATGTCGAGCCCCAGCTGCTTGAGATAGGAGCGAACCGCCTTCGCCCGACGCTCGCCCAAGACCAAGTTATACGCGGAAGTCCCCATTTCATCACCGCGCCCTTCGAGGAGAATCCGCTTGGTCCCCTCGTCCGTCAGTTTTTTCGCGTTGGCATCTAAAATCGGCAAGGCATCGAGCCGGAGCGTGGCGCGATCAAAGTCAAACAGCACATCCGGGAGGATGCTTCGTTCCGCGCCGGTCGCATTTCTGGCGGACAGCTCTGCGCGCATGCCGGGACTCGTGCGTGTGACCGGAGTGCCCATCTCGCGTGGAGGGCGCTCGCGAATGGCCTGGTCGGGAATCCGTTCTTCAGCGGCAATCCATTCGTCGCCTGTCCCGTATCCGGACTTGGTCGCGCACCCCAATGCGCCAATTGTCAGCAACACCGCAAGAAATCCAGGGATGAGTCGATGTAATGGTAGGTGCATAATATCGCCTCCTTCCGTTCTACAGGGAGATTACCCCAAGTCTTTGGGAAAGGCGATAGTCTTGGCGATCTCATAGGCCGCCCGCGCCGACTCCAGCGCGGGCCAGTGGAGGACCCCTACTGAGTCTTCGACATAGGCCGGCGTCCGCATGCCGTTCAGCACGCACGTAACACCCGGCGTGCTGGTCAACACCCAGAGCGCTTTTCGCGAGAGGGATTCCGATCGTCGCCCCTGCGGGAGCGCCGCATCAAGCGCCGTCGCTACCGCTGTAGTCCTTCGACGACTTCGTTCCGTGGCTTCGCGCCGCAATCCCCGCAGCAGCGTCAGCAATTCAGGCACATACCGGTCACGCCAGGCTTCCCATTGTTCGGCTGCCGTGCCGGACAACGTCCGCGACAAGGCTTGCAACACCTGATTCACGTGAGGCGCAATCATCTGATGCTCGATCTGCTCCCAATGTTCCAACCCTTGCAACTGAGGCCTGACGCGGTCCAACTCGTGAGCCCAGTTGAAAAAGTCAGCCGGGGCGGTGCCCTGGCCGCTCTGCGGAACCGACGGCGCGATCGTGCGGCGATACTCATCCTCCAGTGCGGCCACGCGCTCCTGTTGCCGGACAAAATCCACCGGCTGATCCTCCAAGGGAAAATCTGCCAGACGAAGGATCCCACCGCCTTGGCCGGGCATGGCATTGAGCGGACGATTCACCAGAACGGCAACGCCTTCCTTCCGGGCCAGATCGAGCACCGTCTCTGCGCCGGCGGCTCCGGTATTCGCCGTCAGCAACGCGCCGGACTCAAACACATTCATCGGACACTGCAACCAGCGGAAATGATGCGTCGCCTGGTTCGCCTCACGCGCCGCGGCCCGCGCCGCATCGAGCATCCGACTGAGTGAGGTAGCTTCGGGATGATCGGCAGGCGAGGTGACGGTGTTCGACGAGACCCCGTAGTATTGCAGCCGTCCGCCCGCCACTTGCGCTTCGAAATACACAAACGCGCGTCGCAGCCGGTCATAGAACGCCTCGCGCAAGGCAACCGGATCGCGTTCCTTCCGATGCGCGGCTTCCGACAAAAAATATTCCGGATTGTGCAGCAAACACACATCGAGCGTCGCAAGCCCCAATCGATCGAGGGACAACGCAAGTTGATCGGCGAGAAAATCCGGGTGGAGGCAGTGCCAAATCCCGTCTCCATACTTGACCATGTCAGGGTAGGGTCGGCCGGATTTCTCCCGGGCCTCGGCAAGCTTCAGATTCTGGCTCTGCACGTAGCCGATCTTGGAGACGACCACAACCTGTTCTCGCGCCAGCTGCCCCGCTTTCACGAGCTCCGACAGCACGGCACCCACGAGACGTTCGCTATCCCCATCCATATAGTTGGTCGACGTGTCGATGAGATTGCAGCCAGCCGCCAAGGCCTGCTTGAAGGCCTGCCGATGCTCCGGATCTTTTGTGTCGACCCGGTATGTGCCGAACCCCAGCCGGGANNTGCCGGCGTCCGACCGATGGACGCGGAGCGCCTCGGCTACGGCGTTCGAATCAGTGACGGGACGCTGACAGCTGAAATTCCGACAGATGTACAGAGCAGGCAACCCGGCAACGACCGATTTCCCCTGCAATAAAGGAAGGGTTGACCCGGTGTTTGATCCGGTCGCCGCGATGATCCGATTGGGAAGATATTCTTCCGCCACCGCTCGATGGAGCGCTTGCGAAGCCGCTTGCTGACCGTCTCCGACAAAGGCTAATTCCACCGGACCTTCCGTCAGGAAGTCGACCACTGCCAGACTCTTGGCAAAGGCGCGAGGATAGCGCGTGATCTGTCTCCCGTAGGCCCGGATCGCGCCGACTGCCGCATCCCGCCAATCCTGCCGATCGAAATGGCAGGCCAACCGTGCCAGCGCCGATGCCGCCACGGCATTGCCGCTGGGTGTCGCCCCGTCGGCTCCTTCACGGCCGCGAAGAATGAGCGCCTCGTGATGCGTGGCCGTGGTGAAAAATCCGCCCTGCTCTCCATCCATGAAATCGGACAGAATCCGGTCAGCCAATCCTACAGCCGCCTGGAGATACTGCTCAGGAGCCCCCGCCTCATAGAGGTCGATGAGTCCTTCGGCCAGATAGGCGTAATCTTCTAAATAGGCCTCGAGATGGGCCCGGCCTGCGCGCGAGGTGCGCAGAAGCCGTCCATCGGATTGCACGTGCGTCTTCAAGAGGAAGTCAGCCGTGTGCATCGCCGCGTCGCGATAACGCGTCGCGCCGAACACCCGGGCCGCTTCAGCCATCGCGGACAACATCATGCCGTTCCACGCCGTAAGAATTTTATCGTCGAGGCCGGGAGGCACACGCTGCTGCCGCGCGCGATAGAGTAGGGGCTTTACGCGGGCAGCGGTCCCCAATAACTCGTCGCCGGTCAGATTGAGTTCCTTGGCGACGTCGGACAATGGCCGCAGACGATTCGGAATACTGGCGTGCTCCCAATTGCCTTTCTCCGTAATGTCGTAGAGCGCGCAATACCGCCGGGCATCTTCTGCATTCCCCGTCGCAGCTTGCACCTCAGCCGGTTGCCACACGAAGAATTTTCCTTCGACGCCTTCGGAGTCCGCATCGGTGGCAGAATAGAACCCGCCGGTCGGCCCGGTCATTTCTCTCAGCACATAGTCCAACACCTCGCAGGCCACGCGGCGATAGTCCGGGTTCTTGGTGACCTGATAGGCCTCGACATAGACCCGGGCCAGCAGCGCATTGTCGTAGAGCATTTTCTCGAAATGCGGCACGAGCCAGCGGGCATCGGTGGAATAGCGGGCGAACCCGCCGCCGATATGGTCGTAGATCCCTCCGGCCGCCATCATATCGAGTGTCTTGGTCGCCATCGCCAGCGTGTGCGCATCCCCGGATCGCCGATAGCACCGCAACAACAACGAGAGTCCGGCCGCAGGAGGAAATTTTGGCGCTCCGCCGAACCCGCCATAGGTCTTGTCGAAATCTTCTTTGAATTGAGTGACGGCGTCATCCAACACCGACTCACTGACCGATATCGGGGAGGGGATCCGGCCTTCGCCTTTTAACCGCTCGGTCATTTCTTTTGCTTGAGTCCGAACGCCCGCCGCATCTTTCACCCAATAGTCGGCAATCTTCTTCAGCAACGTGCCGAAACCGGGCCGGCCCCAGCGGTCCTCCGGAGGGAAATAGGTGCCGGCAAAGAACGGCTCCTGATCCGGCGTGAGAAACACCGTCATCGGCCAGCCACCCTGGCCGTTGTTCATCGCCACCGTCGCCGCCATGTAGATCTCGTCGAGGTCCGGCCGTTCCTCCCGATCCACCTTGATGCAGATGAAATGGCGATTCATGATGGCGGCAATCGCCTCGTTCTCGAACGACTCCCGCTCCATCACATGGCACCAATGACAGGCCGAGTAGCCGATCGACAAGAGGATCGGTTTGTTCGATGACCTGGCGGCGGTCAGCGCCGCAGGACCCCAGGGATACCAATCCACCGGGTTGTAGGCATGCTGGAGAAGATAGGGACTCGTCTCGGTATGCAGGCGATTCGGCTTGCGATCAGATGTCGATGACATGATCGCACCGTAGCATCGCCGCTTGAGGAGGGTCAACGCCGCAGAAAAGAAAAAAGGCCTACGATCATGAGGATCGTAGGCCTTTTGACAGATTCAGTCAGAGGCACGGATGGCCGACACCTCAGCGGTGCCTGTCGATCAGTGACCCTTCTTCTCATCCTTCGGCTTCTTGGTGCCTTCCTCGCCGTACACGACCACGTGGCCGCCCTTCTTCTCNNACTGCCATGACTGCCATCAACATGCTCTTCATAACTGTTCTCCCCCTGAAAGGTTTTGAAAGTTTGGAATGAGTGCCTGTCACGATCAGGCAAATTTCCATGCACGGTATGCCAAAGATATATATAAAGTCAACTCCTTTAGTCGTAAAAGTGAGATGTTCATCCCCCTTCCACTACCGGCTACCGGCCATATCAGCCTTTGGCTCAGGGTTATCATCATTATGTGATAGGCTTATCGATGAGATTTCAATGGAGTCTCCATAATGGTTGATCTCGGCCCCTATTCCAACTATCGCCTCACCGTCAGACTGGAACTGGCCAACACGCCCGGCATCTTCGCCCGCGTGGCAGCCTTGCTGGCCGATGAGGGAGCCAATCTCGGCGCGGTGGATATTGTCTCAGCGACCAAGACCCAAATGGTTCGGGACGTCACCTTCGATGTGCACAATGAAGCCCATGGCGAGAAGGTGTTGGCCCGGCTGAGCGCCCTTCCTGATGTGACCGTGCTGTCGGCCTCCGACCGGATATTTCTCTTGCATCTCGGCGGCAAGATTCGCGTCGAAGGGAAGATCCCGATCAATACCAGAAACGTCCTCTCGATGGTCTATACCCCGGGGGTCGGGCGAGTCTCCCAGGCCATCGCACGAGATACATCCAAGGTCTATGCGTTCACGAGCAAGAGCAATAGCGTTGCGGTGGTGACGGATGGATCTGCCGTGTTGGGACTCGGCAACCTCGGCCCTGAAGCGGCCCTGCCGGTGATGGAAGGCAAGGTGATGCTCTTCAAAGAGCTGGCCGGGATCGACGCTTGGCCGTTGTGCCTGAACACACAGGACCCGGACGAGATCGTCCGCATTGTCCAAGGCATTGCGCCGGGATTCGGCGCGATCAATCTGGAAGACATCAGTGCGCCCCGCTGTTTTGACATCGAGCGCCGGCTGAAGACGTCGCTCGATATCCCGGTGATGCACGACGATCAGCACGGCACCGCTGTGGTGATTCTCGCCGCCCTGACCAACGCGCTGCTCGTCACAGGAAAACGGATCGAGGACATTCGCGTGGTCGTCAACGGCCTTGGCGCGGCCGGCACGGCCTGTTGCCGAATGTTGCTGGCAGCCGGCGTCGCGCATCTGCTGGGATGCGACAAAGAAGGCATCATCCTCTCCGGCAACCCGGAGCAACTTCGCNNTCGCCGGAACTCGCCGCCTCGCACTGTCGCATCTTTGCCACCGGGCGATCCGATTTCCCCAATCAGATCAATAACGCACTTGCATTCCCCGGCATCTTCCGTGGCGCACTCGACGTACAAGCCAGAGAGATCAATGAAGTCATGAAACTGGCTGCCGCCAAGGCCATTGCCGACGTCATTCCCAAAAGCGCGCTCAGCGAGGACTACATCATTCCGAGCCTCTTCGACAAAACCGTCGTTCCACAAGTCGCCCGGGCGGTGGCAGCCGCCGCGCGCGACAGTGGCGTGGCGCGCAGACGGACCTCAGCGAACACCTCAGCAACCTCCGAGTGATTCGCCCACGTTCCAGCCATTCTTTGAACACAGTCAGCAGCCCCTACCGAGACAATGACCCTCTACTGGCGGAGATTCACACTGTGCTACAATGCCGCGGCCGGTGGACCGGCCGACCATGCCTTTTACACAAAGCAAATTTATCAAGTTTCAGAGGGGGATGCGCCAGCGGATCGATTCGTTGCGCCTCAAAACCGAGACCAGTCTCGAACTCGCCGTCGATACGATGATGGAATCGCGCGTCGATAGCTTCTTCCGGGTCGAACAAGGATTGGAAGAAGTCATTCGGTCGCTGATTGAGATCGACGACGAGCTGGGGGTCGTCCGCGACCTCTCCGGCGCCATGCGCCTGGAATCGCGCCTGGAGTTTGTCGAAGACCGCTGGGACGAGTTCGACAGTGAGATTCGAGAACGGCCGCGGCGGCGGCGCAAAAAGGTCAGCCTTGCCGACATGCTGAAAGCCGCCAGCGGGNNGTCGAGTTCGGCAGTTCGCTCGCGGATGTGACCGCTGCGTTCAGACAGAAAGCGAAGCAACTCCATCCCGATTCGAACCATGGCGATCGGAGTTCCGAGCCGGCGTTACGGCGGATGCTGGAGGCCTATCAGTTTTTGAAGGAATATTTGAGCTTGAGCAACGTCGAACCGATGCCCCAAGCCGACCACCCCTATCGTCCAACCGAGTAGGAGACTGAATCTTCGTGGACTCTACACAATACATCACGACTACAGACGGCCTTGAACGCTTGTGCGATCACCTGGCCACCGCGTCACGCCTGGCCCTCGACACCGAGTTTGTCGGAGAAGAGAGTTTTGTCCCACGCCTTGAACTGATTCAGGTGGCCACCGAAAGTCAGTCCGCCGTCATCGATTTCCCGGCGGTTCAGCAGTCATCCGCCCTGCAGCCGTTCTGGGACATTGTCCGCAATCCGGACGTGGAAAAGATTGTGCATGCCGGCCGGCAAGACCTCGATCTCTTTGCCACCCACGCGGGAACGATTCCCAAGCCGTTTTTCGACACTCAAATAGCCGCCGCGATGGTGGGATATGGCGCGCAAGTCGCCTATGCCAATTTGGTTTTGCGCGTCCATGGGAGAAAGCTCGCGAAGGCCCACACCTTTACCAATTGGAGCGCGCGGCCTCTGTCACCCGATCAGCTGGCCTATGCTCTGGAGGATGTCGAGTTCCTTCTGGCCATTCACGACCACCTGCGCGGGAGGCTTAGCAAACTGGGACGGAGCGAGTGGGCACACGAAGAATTCTCCAGACTGGAAACGATCGTCGGCGATACACGCCGCGAACCGCAAGAACGCTACCAACGCATTCGCGGTTGGGACAGCTTGAAACCGAAGTCTGCCGCCGTCCTGCGAGAGCTGGCAGCCTGGCGCGAAAGCGAAGCCAAGCGCCGCAATGTGCCCCGCGGCCGTGTGATGCGCGACGAAGTCCTCCTGCAGCTCGCCCGCCATCCGCCACGATCGGTCGATGAATTACGCGCCGTGCGCGGGCTCCATGGATCGGAAGCAGACCGGCACGGCGAGACGATCCTCAAAACGATTCACGCCGCCAACGCGCTTCCCGCTTCCGCCTGGCCGGAGGTCCCCAAGGACCGTAAGCCTGAACCGGAATCGACCGGATTGGTGGAACTTCTGCAAGCCGTGATGAAGGCCCAATCCGCCGATCAGGAAATCGCCCCCACCTTGCTCGCGACGACTGCCGATATCCAGGCGCTGGTCGATGCGCGGGCTCAGGGCACCACGCCCGATCTTCCTCTGTTGCGAGGCTGGCGGAGAACCCTGCTCGGGAATCTGCTGCTTCAAGTGTTGAACGGGGAGGTCGCCGTGAAAATCGATGCGACCTCGGGAAGGCTCACCTGGTCTTAGACTAAACTATTCACGAATATCCGTTGCGTCATCCAATTCTCTCGCCCTGCACGCGCCGGCTCGAACGCCGCGCAACGGCACCGCTGAGGCCTGCGTCCTTCTCACTTAGGAACCTGCCAAGGCGTCCAATTCAGAACAGCCTGACGGCTCTCCCCAGCTGAGAAAGAGGATGACGGCGTCCAGCCAATCTTCGCGCTTGTAAAACCTCAGAAGTACACATATTTTTCAGAGTACCTCCACCATATATCGGCCTCCGCTGGTACGATTCTCGCTCACTCCTGTTCGGGTTCATGCTGTGAGGACACCCGAATGGCCGCCTCTGCAATCAAACGTACCTGCAAACGCGCCTGGGAATTGCTCGCTCCGGGAGGACTCGTTTTGCTCTTGGCGATCGGCTTCCTTCGGCCGCATGGCCTCCCGGCATGGGCCCAGGGACCGGTCTCTGCGCTTCCCGTCATCGTCCTGGGATTCGGCATCGTCTTCGGCTGGTATCTCTCCAGCAGCCGCCTGATTCTTTCACTCTTGGCCCTCGTCTGTCTCGACCGTGGAATCTTCTGGTTTCCTCCAACCGATTCAAGCCCGGGAGCGCCAGGCCCGGTCCTATTTGCCATCGCCACATTCCTGGCCCCGGTGAATCTGCTCGCGCTCTCGCTGGTCAAAGAAGGCGGTGTCTCGAGCTGGAGAGGACTCGTGAGCCTGCTCCTCATCTTGTGTCAGCCCCTGCTTGTCTTGTGGCTCTGTCTGTCCGGGGAGACGAATCTGACCAGCCTGCTGACCACTCCGTTCCAACTTCCGCTCATACCTCTCTCGACATCCGAATGGACACCGCTGTCACAACCGGCCGTACTGGCATTCGGCAGTGCCCTGTTGTTATTGACTGCCAAGTTCCTGCTCTATCACGACCCGCTCGACGGCGGAGCGGGCTGGGCGATCCTGACGACCTTCCTCGCCGTTCACGGCATCCAGTATGGGTGGAACCCCACAAATTTCCTGTCTGCCGCAGGCCTCACGCTCTTCCTCTCCCTCGTGCATGCGTCGCACCAACGCACCTATCGCGATGAACTCACCGGCGCNNAACAAGTGCTGCGCCTCGTGGCGCCGAAGATCATGGCGACGGCAGGGAGCGGAAAAGTCTTCCGGCTTACCGGCGACGAGTTTACCCTGGTGTTTTACTCCAGAACGGCGATAGACACCCTCGCCACGCTCGAACAGATTCGCAAGGCCGTTGGACAGACCACGCTGCGACTGCGCAAACAGACTCGTGTCTGGGAAGGGAGCCGCTCGTCTACACCCGGATCGACAGACATCGACCTTCCCATCACCCTCAGTATTGGAGTCGCAGAACCGACCGCGCCACACCTCTCACTCACCCTCGTGACAAAAGCCGCCTATCGCGCGCTCTACGAAGCGAAAGGGGAAGGGGGCAACATGGTCAAACGCGGGACCATTCAAATTCCTTCGGCTCACACAGCTCCAAGCCACACCGGCCGTATCGTCGCCTACAGTGAGTTCGAGACCTAACCTTCACAGGAGCGTTTTCACCGTCTCCGCCGGTCTGGCCAACAGCGCCTTGTCATCCTTGACTACAAGCGGACGCTGAATCAGATCCGGATGCTTCACCATCAAATCCAGTAACGTGTCATCCGACAACTCCTTCTTAGCCAGGCCCAGTTCCTTGTAGATATCCTCTTTAGTTCTGAGCACGTCCTTCGGAGAAAGCCCGGCCTTTTTCAAAATCTTCTTCAACTGATCTTTCGTAAACGTCTGCTCGTAGTAATTCACCGCCGTAAACGGCGTCCCACTGTCCTTCAGCATCTGCACCGCTTGTCGGCACGTGGTACATGTCGGCTTATGATAAATCGTGATGTCGGCCATTTTGACTCCTTATGAAGAAACCTGCCTTGACGCCATTTTTTCTGCTATGGTAGACCATTCCAGATTGTTACACGTTCACCGCACCGTACGATACTATGCCACTCGTCGGAACAAGTTCTTCTGGTCAGTTTTCCTGCACCGCGACCAACCAGCACACGCTCCGTGAGCTCCGCACCAAACGCAAGGGCCAGCCGGTCTTCGTCTTAGGCCACCTGCTGGATCGAAAAGGCCAGGAAGCCACCTTCGAAGTCTTCAATGACCGGATCGCCCTGGTCAAATTCCCGGATGGCGCCGTCATCGGCTACGATCCGCTGGAACTTCTCCTGCCGACGGAAATCGACGACAAGGGTGTGGCCTACTTTGAAATTCGTCCCTGTGCCCAATGCGGCATTCTCTTCCCGCTGACCGTCGCCGAGCGGGATGCTGACACCGAACCCACCGAGTGCCTGGGCTGTCGCACCTAAGTCAGACTAACAGTTGCCCCCGCAG
>CXWL01025772.1_pt1 | contig 13411 bp, 9 predicted proteins | sample 590931 | NCBI WGS metagenome assembly CXWL01 (sample SAMEA3498368, study PRJEB10139) | groundwater metagenome | biome: water well; material: biofilm material | place: Germany | collected 2015-04-27 | reverse complement strand
CAAGGTCAGCGGCGGCGTCAGCAACGTGAGCTTCAGCTTCCGCGGCAACGACCCGGTGCGCGAAGCCATCCACACCGTCTTTCTGTACCACGCGATCCAGGCGGGCATGGACATGGGCATCGTCAACGCCGGCATGATGGGCGTCTATGACGACCTGGAACCCGTGCTGCGCGAGCGCGTGGAAGACGTCGTCCTCAACCGCCGCGCCGACGCCGGCGACCGCCTGCTGGAGATCGCCGAAACCGCCAAGGGCGCGGCGCGCGACGACAGCGCCCGGCTCGCCTGGCGCACGGCCAGCGTGGAGGACCGCCTGAGCCACGCCCTCGTGCACGGCATCACCGAATTCATCACCGTCGATACCGAACAAGCCTGGCAGGCCATCCGGGCCCGCGGCGGCCGCCCGCTGCATGTCATCGAAGGCCCGCTGATGGCCGGCATGAATATCGTGGGCGACCGCTTCGGCCAGGGCAAGATGTTCCTGCCCCAGGTGGTGAAGAGCGCGCGCGTCATGAAGCAGGCGGTGGCCCACCTGCTGCCCTATATCGAGGCCGAAAAAAAGGCGACGCAGGACGCCGGCGGCGATGTCAAGGCCAAGGGCAAGATCGTGATCGCCACCGTCAAGGGCGACGTGCACGATATCGGCAAGAACATCGTCACGGTGGTCTTGCAGTGCAACAACTTCGAGGTCGTGAATATGGGCGTGATGGTGCCGTGCCAGGATATCCTGGCACGCGCCAAGGCCGAGGCTGCGGACATCATCGGCCTGAGTGGCCTGATCACGCCGAGCCTCGAAGAAATGCAGCACGTCGCCGGCGAGATGCAGCGCGATGACTATTTCCGCCTGCGCAAGACGCCGCTGCTGATCGGCGGCGCGACGTGCAGCCGCGTGCACACCGCCGTCAAGATCGCGCCGCACTACGAAGGGCCGGTGGTGTACGTGCCCGATGCGTCGCGCAGCGTGGGCGTCTGCTCGGACCTGATCTCCGATGAGCGTGCGGCGCGCTTCATCACCGAACTGAATGCCGACTACGACCGCGTGCGCACCCTGCACGCCAACAAGCAGGCCACGCCGCTGGTCCCGCTGGCGGCCGCGCGCGCCAACAAGACCGCCATCACGTGGGCCGACTACACGCCGCCGGTGCCGCGCTTCATCGGCCGGCGCGTCTTCAGGAATTACGACCTCGCCGAGCTCGCCGCCTGCATCGACTGGGCGCCGTTCTTCCAGACCTGGGACCTGGCGGGCAAGTACCCCGACATCCTGCGCGATGAAGTCGTGGGCAGCGAAGCGCAGCGCGTCTTCGACGACGGTCGGCGCCTGCTGCAGCGCCTGATCGAAGGCCGCTGGTTGCAGGCCAGCGGCGTCATCGCGCTGCTGCCGGCGGCGACGGTGGATGACGACACCGTCGAGATCTACAGCGACGAGTCGCGCGCCCAGGTGGCGCTGCGCTGGTCACCGCTGCGCCTGCAAAGCGAGCGCCCGGTGGTCGCGGGCGTGCGGCGCGCGAACCGCTGCCTGGCCGACTTCATCGCGCCCAGGGGCAGTGGCAAGGCCGACTACATCGGGCTCTTTTCGGTGACCGCCGGCCTCGGTGTCGAGAAGAAGGAGCGGCAGTTCACCGAGGCCCATGACGACTATTCGGCGATCATGCTCAAGGCCCTGGCCGACCGCCTGGCCGAGGCCCTGGCCGAGCGCCTGCACCAGCGCGTGCGCACCGAGCTGTGGGGCTACGCGCCCGACGAGGCCTTGAGCACGGAGGCCCTCATCAAGGAAGCCTACCGCGGCATCCGCCCGGCCCCTGGCTACCCGGCCTGCCCCGACCACAGCGTCAAGCGCGAGCTGTTCCGCGTGCTGGCGGCACACGAGATCGGCATGGGCCTGACCGAGAGCCTGGCCATGACGCCGGCGGCCAGCGTCAGCGGCTTCTACATGGCGCACCCGCAGGCCAGCTATTTCAACGTCGGGCGCATCGGCGACGACCAGTTGGCCGACTGGGCCGCGCGCCAGGGGCTGGCCGAGGCCGAGGCAAGGCGGCTGCTGGCCCCGGTGTTGGCGATGTAGGGGCCGGCGGCCAGGCGAGAGTCGTGCGTATCATCCGCCCCCCGCATGAACGCATCGCCGCCCAAGCCCCCGACCAGCCTGAATGCCGCCCAGATGGCGGCCGTGCACCACCTCGGCGGGCCCTGCCTGGTGCTGGCGGGTGCGGGCTCGGGCAAGACCCGGGTCATCGTGCACAAGATCGCGCGGCTGCTGCAGGCGGGCCTGGCGCCCCGGCAGATCGCCGCCATCACCTTCACCAACAAGGCGGCGGCCGAGATGCGCGAGCGCACGCGTGATCTGGTCGGCCCGCGCGCCGCCAAGGAGCTGGCGGTGAGCACGTTTCATGCGCTCGGCGTGCGCATGCTGCGCGCCGACGGCCCGTGCATCGGCCTGAAGCAGAATTTCTCCATCCTCGACAGCGACGATGTGCTCGGCCTGCTGCGCGATGCCGGTGGCAGCACCGACAACGTGCTGGCGCGGCGCTGGCAGTGGGCCATCAGCCTGTGGAAGAACCAGGGCCTCGACGCCGACGCCGCCGAGCGCGCGGCGGCCAACGACGACGAGCGCGTGGCAGCGCGCGTGATGCGCCGTTTCGAGGAGCGGCTGGCCGCCTACCAGGCGGTGGATTTCGACGACCTGATCGGCCTGCCGCTGAGGCTGCTGCAGCGCGACGAGGCGGCCCGCGCGCGCTGGCAGGAGCAGTTTCACCATATCCTGGTGGACGAGTACCAGGATACCAACGCCGTCCAGTACGAGTTGCTGAAGGCGCTGGTGGGGCCGCGTGCGCTTTTCACCGCGGTGGGCGACGACGACCAGAGCATCTACGGCTGGCGCGGCGCCACCATCGACAACCTGAAGCGCCTGCCGCAGGAGTACCCGCAGTTGAAGGTCATCGCGCTGGAGCAGAACTACCGCTCCACCGGCCAGATCCTGCGCGCGGCCAACCTGGTGATTGCCGGCAACCCGAAGGTCTTCGAGAAAAAGCTGTGGAGTGAACTGGGCGAAGGCGAACCCGTGCGCCTGCTCGAATGCGACAGCGAAGAGCACGAGGCCGAGCGTGCGGTGGCGCGCATCCAGGCGCTGCGCGGTGGTGCGTCCACGTCGGGGGCGGGCCTGAAGTTCTCAGACTTTGCGGTGCTCTACCGCGCCAACCACCAGGCCCGCGTGCTGGAGCAGAAGCTGCGCGCGGCGCAGATCCCGTACAAGGTCTCGGGCGGGCAGAGCTATTTCGACCGTGCCGAAATCAAGGACCTGTGCGCCTGGCTGCGGCTGCTCGTCAATGCCGACGACGACCCGGCTTTCCTGCGCGCCGTGAGCACGCCCAAACGCGGCATCGGGCACCAGACGCTGGCGGCCCTGGGCGAGTTTGCCGGCCGCTGGAAGGTCAGCCTGTTCGAGGCCCTGTCTTCGCCCAGCCTGGCCGGCGCGCTCAAGGGCAAGGCCATCGATGCCCTGCACGAGTTCGGTCGCCAGGTCAGCGAGCTGGAATACCGTGCGCGCCGCACCACCGGGGGCGAGGACGCCACCGTGCTGCTGCTGGGCTGGCTCAAGGACATCGGCTACGAGCAACATCTGCACGACGGCGAAGACAGCGCCAAGCTCGCCGCCGCGCGCTGGAGCAACGTGCTGGACTTCGTGGCCTGGATCGGCAAGCGCTGCGGCGGCGAGATCACCCACGACGGCGGCACCTTTGAAGCCGAGAAGCACAGCCTGCTCAAGGTGGCGCAGACCATCAGCGTCATCATCAGCCTGGCCGACCGCGCCGACGAGCAGGACGTGGTGACCTTGTCCACCCTGCATGCCGCCAAGGGCCTGGAGTGGCCGCATGTGATGCTGGCCGGCGTCAACGAAGGGCTGCTGCCCTTCAAGAGCGGCGACGACGACATGACGCCCGAACGGCTGCAAGAAGAGCGCCGCCTCATGTACGTCGGCATCACGCGGGCGCGCAGCACGCTGGCGGTGAGCACGCTGCGCCGGCGCAAGAAGGGGCGTGCCACCGTGGTCGGCGTGCCCAGCCGTTTTATCGCCGAGATGAAACTCGACGAGGTGCAGGCCAAGGAAGACCCGCGCGAGCGGCTGAAGAAGCTGCGCGCCGAGCTGGCCGCCCGCGTGACACCGGCCGTGATTTCCTGAAGATGGCGCGCCCGCTACCCACCCTCGGGCTGGCCGCCGCGCTGCTGGCCTGCGCCACGCTGGCGATCCTCTCGGCGCCCTGGGCGCTGGCGCTGCCGGGCTTGAATTTCATCTTCAAGCCACTGGCCACGCTGTGCGTGACGGCCTACGCCTGGCCGCGCGGTCGCGCGACGCCAGACGTGCGGCGCTGGGTGCGGGTGGGCCTGTGCTGCTCGCTCGCCGGCGACGTGGCGCTGCTGTGGCCGCAGCAGGGCTTCCTGCCCGGGCTGGTGAGTTTCTTGCTCGCCCACCTGGCCTATCTGGTGGCCTTCACCCGGGTGCAGCGGCTGGCCGCCTGGCCGCTGGCCTTTGGGGTCTATGCGGCGGTCGCCGGCACCATCCTGTGGCGCCTGTGGCCGGGTATCCCGGCGGCCCTGCAACTGCCGGTGGTGGCCTACGTCGTGTGCCTGGCGTCGATGGCGGCGCAGGCCGCCGTGCTGTGGCGCCGGGGGGCCGCGCGCGGCGCCGTGCTGGCGCTCGGCGGTGCGCTGTTCGTGGCCTCGGATGCGCTGCTGGCGAGCAACAAGTTCGCGGCGCCGCTGCCGCTGGCCAGCCTGTGGATCCTGGGCACCTACTGGGCGGCGCAGTGGTGCATCGCGGCGTGGCTGCAGCCGGCGGGCGCGCTCACGAAGGCAGGAAATCCAGCGGCCAGGTGACGACCATCGCTTCGACATCCCTGGCGCCAAAATCGAATTGGCGGATGCGCGCCAGCAGCTTGCGCTCCAGCTCGTCGGCCTTGAGTTCGCTGGAGACGATGCGCAGGCCGCTGAGTTGACCCGAGGGCGCGATCGAGAGCTCCAGCACGACCTTGCCCTGCAGCGCCGGGTCGTCGCGCAGGGCGCGGTTGTAGAGCGCGTAGATGGCGCCCTTGTTGCGCTCGAAGACGATCTTGATCTCTTCGATGGAGCGCGAGGCCTTCCCGCTGCCGCCCTTTTGCAGCGTGCCGCCGCTGCCCGCGCCGCTGCCATCGCGGCCTCCGGCGCGTGATCCGCCGCCCCCCGGGCCGCCACCACCACCGCCCCCGGCCCGGCCTTCGACCAGCGTGGTGGCACGCCCCGCCAGGCCACCGCCGCCGGTATCGCGGCTGTAGGCCGCCGTATTGATGCCGCCACTGCCGCGCGTCGCGCTGGAGGTGATCAGGGCGCGCACCGGCACCCCTGGTTCGGCGCCGGCGCCGACGCCAGCGCCGCTGCCGCTGCCGACGCCGGGGCCGGGCTGGATATCTTGTTTGAGCTGCACCGCCAGCGGCGCACCCGTCATCGCGGCGAGCTGGTCCTTCATCGCCAGCAGGCCGACGCCCATGGCCTTGCGGCGCGCGTTGTCGATCGCCACTTCACCCGGCGGCTTGCCCGCGATGGGCTGGCGCGCCTCGGGCACCGGCACGGCCTTGGACGGCACCGGCGTCGCGGGCTTGTCGGCCGCGGGCTGGGCCTGGGCCAGATCTGCCGGCGGCTCGGGTCTGGGCGGCGGCAAGGCCGGCCGCTCCAGCAGCAACCGGGCCATCGGCGCCGGCAGCGGCTGCACCTCGAGCCGCTCCACCTTTGGCAGCGGCACGAAGGGCAGCGCCACCGCGAGCAGCAGGCCGACCGTCATGACACGCCGCGCGATGCGCTGAAAGCGGCGCTCGTCGTCCGCCGTATTCGCCCACGGCAGCGTGGCCACGCGGAACGAGGCCATCGGCGACAGGGCCAAAGCGCTCATCAAACCTCGACCTTCCTGCGCACGGCAAACGAGACATCGCTGAAATTGGCGCGCGCGCAGGTGGCCATCACCTTGCGCAGCAGGCTGTAGGGGATCTGCTTGTCGGCCAGGATGGTCACCGCCTGGGTCTCCTTGCGGTTCTCGGCGCGCACGGCCTGGCGCGTGCCGAGCACGTCGAGTTCGGCCTTCAGCGCGGGGATCAGGTCATCCGCGCTGGCCATCACTTCGGGCACCGTGGCGACGCGGCGGCCCTCGACCAGGATCTCGTCGCCGCTGAGCACCAGCACCACCGTTTCCTTGGGCGACTTGTCGGCATTGGCGCGCGGCAGGTTTACCGCCTTCGGGCTGACCAGCGCCTCCACGCCACTGGCGCTGGAGAGCAGGAAAAAGATCAGGATCGTGAATACATCGATCAGCGAGACGAGGTTCATATCGACCATATTGCCGCCACGCTGGCGGTGCTCGGCGCGGCGCTGGCGCGCGGTCAGGGTGGCCATCAGCGCGCTCCCTGGGCGCTGGCCCGGGCCGGTTCGGTGGCGTGGCCGGCGCCACGCCGCAGCGGGGCGTCGCCGATCGAGATATTCGGAAAAAGCTCGGCACGCACGAGCGCGGCGCCATCGGCGCTGACGCTCGAGCGCACCGCGTCCATCGCCTGCACGAGCTGGTCGTATGGGGTGTCGGGCTCGGCCAGCAGGGTGGCCTCGGTCTTGTCGGGGAAGCGGGTCTTGACCTGCACCATCAGCGCCGCCAGGGCCCGCATGTCGTGATCGGCGCCGCTGCGCTCGATGCGCTGGATGAGGCCGCCGATGCGGTCGCCAACCTCCAGCGCATCACGTCGGATGACCACTTCCAGTTGCAGGTCGTTGCCCTTGATCTGCTCCAGCGCCGCCTGCTGCGCCGGCAGGTTGAGCTCCATCACCGCGAGCCGCGAGAACACCGCCGTCGAGAGCAGGAAAGGTATCAGCACCACGATCAGGTTGATGAACGCGGTGATCTCCAGATGCGCATGTTCCTTGCGCAGGCGGCGCCTTCTCATGACGTGCGCGGGTCGCGCCCCGGGTGCTCGCCGATGAGGCGCTGCACGAGGTTGAGGAAGGTGATCTTGGCGGCCTCCAGGCTGTCCACGATTTCCGACGCGCGCGCCTGCAGGAACGAGTGGATGAGCAGGAACGGGATCGCCACCATCAGCGCGAACGCAGTGTTGTTCATCGCGATCGAGATGCTGGCGCTCAGCATCTCGGCCTTCTCGGCCGGGTTCACCGCGGCCACCGCCGTGAAGCCCTTGATCAGCCCGATGATGGTGCCCAGCAGGCCGACCAGCGTGATGACATTGGCGAAGGTGGCGATGTAGTGCGTGCGCTTCTCCAGCCGCGGCACGATTTCCATCATGCCTTCTTCCATCGCGTTGTCGATGTCCTCGCGGTGGCGCGCGCTGGGCATGCGCAGGAGGCCGTTGTTGACGATCTTGCCGATGGCGGCATCAGAGCTGGCGGTGACGCTGGCCACCTCCTTGAAGCGGCCGGCCTGCAGCATCGGCAGCACCTGGTCCCAGAGCTTGCGGTTTTCGCTGCGCGCGCGGTTGAGGAACAGGAAGCGCTCTATCGCGATCGCCAGGCCGAGCGACATCAGCAGCAGGCTGGGGTACAGGAAGGGGCCGCAATCCAGGAAGAATTTGACCACGGTGTTGTAGGTATTCATCGGCTGTCTCGGTTGGAGCAAGGGGCGGGTTCAGCGGCGTTCGGGGGTTGCAGGTGCGGTGGCCGGCGTGGCGGGGGGTGCGGCGCGCGCCTGGGCTGGCGTCTGGAGCTGCCAGCCGTAGGCGACCTGGCGGCGGAAGACTTCACGGTCCAGCGGGGCCAGCACTTCGTCCAGCACGCTGTGCACCGGCCGGCCCGAGAGCTCGCCCGGCAGCGGCTTTTTCCACGGCACGATGATCAGCACCTTGGGCAGCTCGCGGTTGCCGATGATCTGGGTGCGGTCGATCTCGGCGCGGTCTTGCGCCTGCGCCGCGGCAGCGGCGCAAAGCGCGAGGGTCAAGAGACGCTTCATTCCTTCTCCTTGCGGCTGGCCACGTGCGCCGCGCCAGGCACCGGCTTGCGCGTCTTGAGCTCGGCCAGCCAGCGGTTGAGCGTGGCGGCGTCCGCCGGCGCCAGCTCCAGGCAGCGCTGGTACAGCGTTTGCGCGCGCACGGGGTCGCCCAGGTACAGGTCGAGCAGGATCGCCAGATTCATGTGCGGCGCGGCGGCCGCGGGGTCGAGTGCGATGGCGGCTTCATACGACTGGCGCGCCTGCGCAAACTGGCCTTGCTGGCGCTGCGCGATGCCCAACTGGTTGAGCAGCGCTGGCTGGCGCGGGTTCTGCGCCAGCGCTGCGCCGAGGGTCGCGCTGAGGACGGCGCTGTCGGTGCCCGGCGCGGCCGCGCCGCGCTCGGCCTTGCCCCAGCGCACCGGCTTCATCCGGGCCAGCTCGACAAAGCTGCGCTGGACCCAGGTGTCGTACAAGCCGCCAGCGCTGCGGCTGGCATTGGCTTCGTGCAGCTCGATCGCCTTCTCTTCAAACGGGAAGGCCTGCTCTTCGAGCATCACGCTGTATTGCTCGAGCTCGGCCTTGTTCAGCTTCTTCGGCCGCTGCGAGGCGATGAGCGCACGGCCGAAGTCCTGGTACAGCGCTGCGGTGTGGAAGGTGGCGGCGGTGGTGACCTCGGCCACGCCCACCTCGGCAGCGGCGGTATAGGCCTGCAGTGCCTCCTCCATGCGCGCCTTCTTCAGCTTGAGCTGCTTTTGCAGCGGCTCGATCAGCGGCACCCTTTTGTAGGCCTCGAGCCGGGGCTCGGCGAGCACCAGCGTGGCCAGCCCGCCCAGCGTGCGGGTGCGGGCGCTGCGCTCGGCACCGGCCTCCAGGTCGGCCTGCTGCACGGCGCGCGTCCAGGCCTCGGCGCGTGCGGCCTGGCCGTCCTGGCGCGCCAGTGCGGCCAGCCGCCAGCGCGCGTCCAGCGCCGCTTCCAGCGGCTGTGGATGGCTTTGCACGTAGCGCTCCCAGGCCTTGATCGCGGTGGCCAGCGCGGGCGAACGCGGCAGCGCCTTGTCAGCCACCTGCTGGTGCAGCAGCGCCGCCTGCCACAGCGCGCCGCGCGCCAGCGCCGGCTCGGTGGCGCTGGCCGCCACCTTCTCGAACTCGGCCGCGGCCAGGCTCGCGCGGCCCAGCTCCAGGTAGGCCAGCGCCAGCTTGGGTGCCACCTCGGCTTGCAGCGCATGGCCGGCGTGCTGGCGCCTGAAGGTCTCCAGCGTGCGCGCCGCGGCGTCCCAATCGCGCAGGCCCATCAGCACGGCAGCGGTATCGACCAGCGCACTGGCGCGGATGGCCGAAGCCCCCGGCAGCGCGGCCAGCGCAGCGATGCGCTCGAAGTGGCGCGCAGCGTCACGCGGCTGGCCTGCCGCACGCGCCATCTCGCCCTGCCTGTAGATCGCCGCCGCCACGCGCTCCACCAGCGCAGGCCTGCCCGGGGTGCCCTCGGCGGTGAGGGCCAGCACTTCACCGTAGGCGAGTTCGGCGTCGGCGTACGCGGCGCGCTCGAAGGCGTGGTGCGCGATCACCGTCCAGGCCACGCGCCGCTCGGCGGCGGTGGGCTCGGGGCGCAGGGCGAGCGCCTGGCGCGCCACCGCCGCGGCGCCCTCGCCGTCGCCCAGCGCATGGCGCTTTTCGGCGGCCGTGCTCAGCACCGCGCCGGCTCGCGTGTCGGTGGGATAGGTCTTGGCAAAGCGCAGCGAGCTGTCCACGGCCTGGCGCTGCAGCGGCGCGCGATCGACCGCCGCCTTCTCGAGTGCGGCATAGGACAGCAGCGCGGCATAGCCCGCATCGGCGCCGCGCCGCGCCTGCGGGCTGCGGTAGGCCACCGTCTCGTACTCCAGCGCGGCCTCGGCGAACCGGTGGTCCTCGAACAGCAACTCGGCGAGCAGGAAGCGGCTCTGCGGCGCCTCGCCATCGGCCGGGTAGGCGCCGAGCAGCTCGCGGTACCAGCGCACCGCTTCCTGCACGTCGGCGCCGGCACTGCCGGTGGCTCTGCCCTGCTGCGCCCGCGCATGGTGGTGGCGGGCCAGGTCGGTGAGGTGGGCCTTGACCAGCGGCTGCGCCCCGGCCCAGCCGCTGGGGTTGGCGCGCCGAAACTCACTGGCCGCGCCGTAGCGCACGACATGGTCCTTCTTGGCCTGCAACGCCAGCGTCTCGAAACCGCTGTTCTGATAGATCTCGATGACGCGCGCCTGCAGCCGTGGCGCCTGGGCGTGCAGCGGCTGGCGGCGCACGAAGGTGGCCCAGGCGTCGGCGGCGTCCTTGATGCGGTCTTGGCGGAGATACAGCTCACCGAGCTGCTGATAGACGCGGAACTCGTAGCCCAGCCGCACATCGCTGGTCATATACCGCGCCACCGACTCGGCGCCTTGCAAGTGGCTCAGGGCGATGCTGACGACGCGAAAGGTATCTTCCACCAGCTCGCGGTCGGCGCGCGTGTAGCCGGGCCGCGCCGGGATCGTGGCCAACTCGGCTTCCTCGCGCGCCAGGTAAGGCAGGCCGCCGAGCTTGAGGTCGAGGACACTGAAGAAGGGCGGCAAGGACGCCTCCAGCCGGCCCTGCTTGAAGAGCGACCAGCCCTGCATGAAGAGCGCGCGTTCGGAAAAGAGCGTGCGCCTGGGCCCGGCCAGCAGCGTGGCGTAGGCGGCCTCGGCCTGCCGGTAGTCGCGCATCGCAAACAGCAGCTCGCCGCGCCGGAAGCTGGCCTCCTCGGCGTGCAGCGTGCCCGGGTGGTGCTGAACCAGCAGCGTCAGTGTCGCCAGCGCGGCTTCGAGCTGGCCGCCCTGCTCTTGCGCGCGCGCCAGTTGGTAGAGCACGCGGTCGGTGCGCGGGTCGCGCGGGTAGGCCTTCAGAAACTCCTCGTAGCGCGCGATGGCGGCACGGTAGTCGGGGGTCTCGCCGCCACCTTCGGCGGAGCGGCGGTCGGCGCTGTCCATCTCCAGGTCGCCCAGGCGGCGCATGGCCTCGGCGCGCTGCGGCGCCTGCGGCGCCACCTGCAGGAATTTGCGGTAGGCGGCGATGGTCTGTTCCTGCGTCTCGCGCGCCGCGCTGGCGGTGGGCGGGTCGGGCTCGACCTTGACGCTGCGGGTGGCCAGCGTGGCCAGCGTCGGCGCGTCGTCACCGGGCAAGGTGCGCGGCCCCGAGCAGGCCGCCAGCAAACCAGCCACCGCCAGCGCAGCCAGCCACTTGACGAGGGGCCTGCGGGTCATCGCGGGGCCTCGGGCTCGATGCGCCGCGCGAGCTGGGCGCGATCATGGATCTGCGCCATCGCCAGCCGGGCCTGCGCCGTATAGACATCGAGCCGCTCCTGCTGGCGTTCGAGCTCGGCCACCGCAATCTCTTGCAATTGATTCCGGGTTTCGCCGTCCAGCGCCGCCACGCGCGGGGCCAGCGCCTGCAGGCGTCCTGCGAGCCCGGTGATGCGCGCCGAGAACTGCTCATGCCGGGCGGGCTCGGCCTGCTGCGCGGCGAGCAGTGCCGCGTCGCGCGCACGCGCATCGGCCAGCGCCCGCTCGGTGTCACGCAAGCCCTTCGTGGCCTCCCAGGCGCGCGCGCTGGCCTGTTGCGCAAGCTGCCAGGTCAGCGCGCCGGCAGCACGGCGCAGGCGCTCGGCGGCATCGGCCATGCCGGGCTCGGTGCCCGCGGCCACGGTGGCTCGTGCGCTGTGGATGCGGCCCAGCAGCGAGCGCTCGCGCGGGTTGGCAAACGCCGCCGCGTCAGCCGCTTCTTGCGCGCGCGCCAATTCCACGACCAGCGCATCGCGGCGTTGTTGCAGTGCCGGCAGGTGGATGGCGCCGGCGCGCGCGCGCACCTGCGGCAGGCGCTCGGCGAAGGCACGGCGGCGGTTGTCCAGCATGTCGACAAACGTGCCCAGGTTGGCCTGCCATTGCTGCAGGTTGCTGGCGAGAAACTGCAGATCGCGCAGGTTCTTGAAGGCTTCCTGGAACTCGTGGCCGGCCAGCAGCGGCACCAGGTGGGCGGTGTGCGGCATCTCGGGCAGCGCCTGGATGCCCGCGAGGGCACCCAGGCCGGCCTCGCCCTGCACCGGGTTGCGCGCCAGCAGCGCCTGCACCAGCTTGCCGGCGCGGATGACGGCGATCGAATCCGTGAGGCCGCTGCGCTCGCGCTCGAACACACCCACGGCCGCCTGGTAGCGCTCGAGCGCGGCACGGTAGGCGCCGATCTCGCCCATCGCATAGGGCACCGCAATCTGCGCTTCGAGCACGGCCGAGTCACTGACGCTGCGGCCGGCGAGTTCAGTCCAGGGCACCAGCGCGAGCTGCGGGTCGTTCAGCTCGGCCGCCGCCCAGCCGTAGCCCAGCAGCGCCTTGTTGGATTGCGGGCTGGCCAGTCGCACGCGCTGCAGGGCGACACGCGCTTCGCGTGGCTTGCTGGCCTGCAGCGCGGCAAAACCGAGGGCCACGTTGGCGCGGTCACGCAGGCTGCGCAATTCCTCGCGCTCGCCCACCGCCTGGCCGACTTCATCCAGCAGCGCCAGGCCGCGTTCGGCGTCCTCGGCCCCGCCGGTCTTGACCAGCGCCACGCCCAGGTTGTAGCGGGCGTACAGGCCCGCCGCGGGGCTGCCCTTGATGGCGTCGAGCACGCCGGCCGCCGCTGCGTACTCGCTCCGTGCCATCAAGAGCTGCGCTTGCAGCAGCTGGCGGTCTTCTTCCAGGCCGCCCTGCAGCGGCGCCTGGATGCGGTCGAGTGCCTCTTGCGCCGGCACCAGCAAGCCGCGCTGCTGCCGGATGCGGGCCATGAAGAACCAGGCACGGTCGCGCACAGCGGGGGCGGCGTTGCGCTCGATGAGCCGGGCAAAGACTTCGCCGGCCTGCGGGTGCAGGCCGTACGACAGCAGCATGCCGCCACGCAGCACTTCGGCCTCGTCGTCGTGCGGCGCCACGCGGCCGAAATGCTGCGACACCATGAGGCCGGTGATGGCGCTGAAATAGCGATCCTGGTAGTAGTGAAAGAGGGTATCGCCGTAGTGCGGCGCAGCGATGGCGTGCAGCGCCATGGGCGGCGCCGGCAGTGCATCGGCGGCCGTGGCGGCGATGGCTGACGCAGCCAGCGCCGCGCCCAGGCCGACGCGAAGACATTTCACTGCCAGACCTTGACCTCGAACTCGGGCTGCAACCTGGCCTGCGAGTCCTTGATGCGCAGCTCGATATAGCGCGGCTCGGCGCCCTTCTCGAACTTCAGCGTGGTGCCGCGCTTGTAGTCGCGCTCGTGCGGGCCGCGGCCGGTGAAGAAGGCGTCGATGGCGTGGCTGCCGGTGCGCAGGTTGCCGAGAAAGATGCGCTGCACGCCACCCCGGTGCAGGGCCTGCACTTCAAGCGCGGTATAGAGGTGCTGGCTGACGAGCTTGTCGTCGAGCTTGATCTGCACCGACTCCAGCTCGAAGAGCTTGCCCACGTCCATCGAGACAAACAG
>CXWL01023700.1_pt1 | contig 13417 bp, 7 predicted proteins | sample 590931 | NCBI WGS metagenome assembly CXWL01 (sample SAMEA3498368, study PRJEB10139) | groundwater metagenome | biome: water well; material: biofilm material | place: Germany | collected 2015-04-27 | reverse complement strand
CATTCTGACGATTTAGTTAGGGTTAGAATTTCTACTATCAGATTAATACGGGGCAACACAGGGAGAGTGATTAAGGGAAAAATTACCACAAAAAAAATAAGAAAGATACAAATATTTTTGGAAAAAAGAGGATAAAAGATGTTGGCTATTTTCTGTATGCTTTTTTTTGAATGATAGTTATACATAGTGCACCTGATTTTTCAACTAAACAAGAATTGTATCCAAGAATCAAAAAGCACTCCTCTGAAAGCAATGAGAGCTGAATCGCCCCGGATTTTCCGGAGATATATTTTCTTGAGTCTAGTTGCATCGGCTGACTCTTCCCGATTGTGATAATACGCCTTTTCAAATTCTGCCGGTGGGACATATCCGATTGCATCCAGCAGTCTTCGGTTGTTGAACCAATCCACCCAACTCCAATGTAGCAAATTCTACTTCTTCGATACTACGCCAAGGACCGCGCGTTGCAGAATGACTTCGGTCTTGTACAAACCATTGATGGTCTCGGCCATGGCGTTGTCATAAAAATCTTCGACACTGCCGACGGAGGCGTCAATATTTGCCTGCGGCAAACGTTCCGTATAGCGAATCGATAAATATTGGCTGCTTCGATCACTGTGATGAATCAATCCTGCGGTTTCCCGCCGTGCCCATAGCGCCTGTTCCAATGCATCCAGTACCAGATCCGTTCTCAATGAACGACTCACTCGCCAGCCAACAATATACCGGGCAAAAACATCGGTGATAATGGCTACGACGAGTAACGTAAGCGAAAAAATCAGTAACAACCTATAGCGTGATTATCCAGATTGATTCGCTTTTTGATGTTGGCGGTAAGGACATAAACCGATACGGCAATCCAGATTTATCCTAAATTCCTCAGTTGAAAACTCTTAAATCGCTCAAGAGTCCTACTGATTAAGGTTCTTTGAAAGACACATAGCATCACCAATCAGGTGAGATTTTAGTGAAATAATAAAAACCTACTGAAAGTGTTTTAACGACTTGCTCTCAGCTTGTTTGCTGTAACTGAGGAGCAGTTCACATTTTGGGCCGGGAACCATTGATAGTATTAGATTACAGCCATTTTCATCCTAAATTCCAACTGAGGAAATTAGGTTTATGACTTCGCCGCATTCTCGGATGTACTCGTAGAATTTCTTGATTCGCAAATTAGAGCCAGAGGGATGCAATCAACGGATCCAGGGTTGAAACGTAGTTCTCTGGTAGCGTAGTTTCTCCGATGTCAGGCAGATCAAAATCCGCCATCGCATTTACCAGATCATCAACTTGATTATCATGCAGCGTCAAGCCATCAGAGGTTTTAAATCGCTCGATGTGATTAGCCGATCCGAGATACCAATCATTGAGCACTATTTTGTCCTTTGTTCCTATAATGTTAGCCTCCAGATTATTGCCAACATGTTGAAACCATATCTGATCAGCACTAATACCCGGCAGGAATCGCACGGTATCAATATTACCGGCTGCGGAATCATTTTCAATCAGAGTATCCACTCCGTAATCTCGTCCAAGGATGTAGATGTCATTACCGCTTCCGCCTATCAGCGTATCAGCACCCTCTCGGCCATTGAGCCGGTCATTTCCCGCCTCACCCCGCAACGTGTTGCCGACACTATTGCCGGTTAAATTGTTGTTCAGTTCGTTACCAGCTCCATTGATAGCTATACTATCGGTCAAGACAAGATCCTCGACGTTTGCGCTTAACGTAAAACTGATGCTCGATCTCACTTTATCAATTCCTTCGCTATTCAGTTCGATGATCGAATCTCCGATGTTATCCACCACATAATTATCATCACCGCTGCCGCCGATCATCATGTCAGCGCCTTCTTTGCCATCCAGCTTGTCATTACCTAACTTACCCGTCAGCGTATTGCTTGTGCTGTTACCGATCAGCTCATTATCCAATCCATTGCCCACTCCGCCGATGACACCGGTACCGGTCAAATGGAGATTCTCAACATTGGCACCCAGCATGTAAGAAATAGAAGATCGAATGGTATCGACACCTTCATCAAAGTTCTCGATAACAACATCCAATGCGCTATTTATCACATAAATATCATCGCCCATCCCACCCGTCATCCTATCGTTACCCGCACCCCCATTAAGACGATCATTCCCAGCATCACCAACCAATATATCATTACCGGCTAGGCCGTTGAGTATGTCGTTACCAGCGCCGCCATTCAGTGTGTCAGAGCCCAATGTGCCATTGATTGTCATGCCCAGGTCACTAACATCGATATCGAAGCGATCCGAAACCCTCAAATTGCCGATATCTGCTGCAGTCACAATCACACTAAATGTTCCGAATGCATCAGGCGTGCCACTAAATGTGCTTGCTTCCGAATCAAAACTGAGCCATAGCGGCAAAGGGTTGCCATCAAATAGTGTGGCGGTGTAGGTAAGCATGTCACCAGCATCCGGATCGATAAATGCATTGGGATTCACAGTGTAGCTGAAGGCACTTCCTTTAATTGCTTTCTGATCTGGAAGAGCAATTGATAACTCCGGCGCCTTGTTGCTTTCCAATTTTGTTTTAATCGTAGACAGATCCCAAACGGTTCCATCTTCGTTGAACCTCATCTGTTCGACAGAAAATGAAGTAATGCCATCATTTTCCAAGTAATTTTGAATAGTAAGTGTATCGGTAGTACCGATTATGGCTAACACCAGATTATTGCCAGAACGACTGACGTACACCTCATCCGAAGTAATGCCGTAGTCAAATTGCACCGTATCAATCTTTCCAGCGGTCGTGTCATAACTGCTAATCGTATCCTGGCCTGAGCCTTTACTGAACAAATACGTGTCATTACCTGCACCGCCCGTCAGGATATCGTTGCCTATACCGCCGCTCAGAAGATCGTCGCCATCACCACCCGCTAGCGTGTCGTTACCACCTTCGCCATAAATCACGTCATTTGCATCCTGACCGGCAATGTTATTATCCTGGTCTTGTGGATCAAGGGTGGGAGCAGAGCCAGCAAACTTGATCAGTTCAGTCATTGTCAAAACAGTACCATCGCCAAACCGAATAAGCTCCAATCCCATGCCGGGTAGATCGGTCGAATTTGGCAGTACGATTTTTATGCTACCACCTGTCCATGCCATGGCAAGCATAGCGTGCATGGTTTGGCTGTACATCGCATCCGCAAACTCATCGACGGTGCCTTGCCAGTAATCACGCACTCCCTCGACAACACATTGCCCCCAAGTGAAGCTGATATTTTCTGAGTTAATTCCTATCAATCGGAGTGTATCTTGCGCGATAGGCTTCGTTTCCAATTGCTTATCCAAATACAAGTAAGATTCAATAGGTTCGTCACGTCCGCTACCAATCTGCCACAACTGCGTTCCAGTATCCCAAATCGTATCGACTCCTAACTCACCAGCAAACATGACATAGGTATCCTGGCTGAATCCGCCATTCAGAGTATCATTTCCGTCGCCACCCACCAGAGTATCTCTGGCGTAGTTACCATACAGCATATCATTCCCGGTATTTCCATAGAGAAGCCCGCCGATGTTCGGCGCGATGTCGGTGAAGTAATACATCTCATTATTGAGCGCAATTTTTCCCGAGGCATAGAGAACATCGTTCCCACCGCCCCCATCAGTCATCGAAATCTCACTCGCTGATGTAATGTCGCTTTGCCCATGCCCATTGTTATACTGATAGCCATTCCCGTTTTTATAACCTTCGATCAGATTATTGCTATCGCCGCCCTGAATGCGCTCAACTTGAGTATTAATGGTTGTAGTGGTTTGCCAGTATCGCGGAATTACTTCGGGCGCTGTTGATATTCGACTATCTGTTATGAAACCAATCAGCACGCCATTATCATACACAGGCAACATGCCATTGATGCTGGTGGCACCTATTGGCAATCCTTGACCGTTGTAAAGTTGGTCCCATACGGCAATAGGAATAAATTGCTGCTCTGCTGACGGATTCACTACCGAGGTGTCAGGAGATGATGAATTGAATAGTTCGACTGTAACACTCGAATATTCAGAGTTGTCGAATTGCCGGTGAATTACGGCAGTATCAGCAGTAGTATCCACCAGCGTAAAATGTTGTAGCATAATTTTTGTTTCAAAAGTAGCCACTGATTCAGTACGATAGGTTGCACCGTCCACCCGTGTGTAAGGGCCAAAATTTGTATCGGACCGGTTACTCAGCAAATCATTCGCCCATTGCGCACGCGCTGCTTCTAAAAAATCTGCTCGTAACTGTGGAATATCGATATCAGCTTCAGGCAAGGCCAACCAATCGGCTACATTAGTTAGCACACCGCTTTCTTCGCGGAGCGTCCAAACATGTGGCGACACAAAATAATCTTTCAGCGTCAACGTCGCACCACCATGCAACGTCAGGATCAAATCGTTCCCTGTCCGTTCGTACCGCAGGTCGGACAGTGTCGTGCCCTCTGTCAGTGCAATGATGCTTGCACCTTCCGGCGATTCCACTGCCACATCGTTTCCCGCCGACATCCAGCCAAAAAGATAGGTATCGTTGCCATCACCGCCTACGAGTACGTCATCACCTACGTCGCCGTCGAGAATATCATTGCCTGCGTAGCCTTCAATATGATCGTCAGCAATCGTCCCCATCAACACATCGTCGCCTGCCGTACCGCCAAAAACATCGGCTGCGATTGCACTGATTTCGCTGTCATCCATCAATGAATTATCATCCAGGCGTAATGCCGTTATATTAGGTCCGTTTGCAAACCAACTTTCGAACAGAATGCTGTCCTGGGTTCCAGCAATGCGCATAAGTAGACTGTCATCGGCCAACCGGAAAAACCGCAGATCGCTTGCAGCAATGCCAGCACCTAGCTGGACTTCATCACCTCCTGCATCGCTGATATCAGCCGACGCAATGATGTCAGCGCCATCACCCAGCTCGAACACATAAATATCGGCGCCGCTACCACCCGTTAACCGATCAGCACCCAAGCCACCCTGCAATGTATCGGCGCCAGCCTGTCCATACAAAGCATCGTTGCCCGAACCACCCACAAGCAGATCATTACCCGCACCGCTCAGGATATAATCGTTGCCGCCATAGCTCTTAATGGTGTCATCATAAATATCCCCCTGAATTAGATCATTACCGGAACCACTATAGGCATGCGTAACAGGTTGTCCGAAATACGCCACCGATTTCAGATTCAAGACTACATCCTCGGACAAATTCTCACTCACCCAGGATTCCAGATCAATTCCTTTGGAGCCGTGGTCAGAATATATCTGGGCGTTCATACCATAGAGCGCACCAGACAGATCGAGCGTTTTGCCGTTTCCAAGGGTTATTTGTAAAATACTGGAATTGCCCAACCACGTCGCGTTGAACGACGCGATCGCCGGTGTAGTGCTGGTTGCACTCAGCGAGTCCAAGGATATACTCTTGGCTTTAGCAAACCCAGTCACTGATTCAGCGACATCTTCTGCTAGAAAAATGGTATTGCGCCCTTCCAGATCATCAATCGAATCACCCGCTTCCACACCGGAATAAGTATCATCGCCTAATCCGCCACGAAGAATATCATTACCGGCACCACCGATAAGCGTATCGTTACCGCTCCATCCAATCAGTTCGTCATTACCTTCTCCGCCATCCAACAGATCATCGCCTTGGTATTCCACCGGAGTATCGCCAGCATCTCCCAAAAGAACATCATTACCTTTGCCGCCCTCCAAATAATCTGAGCCGCCATCACCCTCTAACCGGTCGTTTCCATCACCGCCATTCAAATAATCATTACCATGCAGGGACGCATCCAGACTCGATTCATCTCCTATTAAAACATCGTCTCCGCCCTGGCCCAGAATCGTGTCATTGCCCGCTTCACCAAAAACAACATCATTGTCTGCGCCTGCATCCACAAAATCATGGCCTCCTTGCGCAAATATCCAATCATTTCCGGCACCGCTATAAATTACATCATCGTCACCGGCGCCATTATTTGCTTCAGTAGCATCGAAATTATAATTTCGGTTATATACAGCTGTGTTGCCTTGGTTATTAATTGCACGGGTGACTTTCCAATCGCGATCGGCCAACTCGATGTTACGATCACCTTCGATCGTGTCGTTCCCGCCCAACCCCATCAGCACATCTTTGCCCATACCACCCATCAGAATGTCATCGCCGGCATCACCAATGACTGTATCATTACCCAATCCGCCATCCAGCAGGTCACCACGTTGTCCGCTGCCCGACTGAGTTTTTCCTAGTGTATATGCGTCATCAAGCGTGTATTCAGTTTCAGCAAATAGCCGGTCGTTGTTTTCACGCCCTGTAATGATGTCGTTATCTGCACCGCCTAACAAGATGTCATCACCCAGACCGCCATTCAGGATATCCTGCCCGGCTCCGCCTTCAATTCGATCTGCGCCATCTTTACCGTCTACATCGTCGCTACCGCCCAAACTCTGGATCAGATCGTTTCCAGCGCTTCCATAAAGCGCATCCTCCCGGTCGGGTAATTCATCTGCACCTACAACAACATTACCGAGCTCATCGACTCTGAGTGGATCTTCAGGTTTCAAGTCACCGACGATGGTACGATCAAGTACGGGGGTATCGGGTAATGTATTGTCTCCCAGAGTGATGCCCAGATCACCGTTGCGCCAATTCTTCACCACTGTCCTAGCACTGTCTGCGCCAGTAACAAAACTGATCAGGAGGTCTTGCGCACCGTTGGGTTGCGTGCTGAGCAGATAGACAAGACCGTTTTCCTTATCCGTCCAGCCATTGCCAATTTTTACCCAATTCTTGCCGTCAGTTACACCACTTCTGCCCTCAGCTACCACAGTGCCGAATTTGATGACACCCAGACCATCGACGTCGAACACCGTATCAAAACCATCCCCGGGGTTAACAACATAAGTGTCAGAACCGGCCCCACCTTCGAGATAGTCATTGCCTTCGCGGCCGTTAAGCGTGTCATCTCCACCACCGCCATAAAAATGGTCTTCAACCGCCGATGCAGCAGGATTATCCACGCCATCACCACCGAAGAAATACCGCGGAGTCTTGCCTGATAACTCACCTTGTGAAATTTTGTAACCCGAAGTGACATCTTCAAAATAATCATTGATATTCTGATAGCTATGATTGCTTGAGTTAAAAGTGACAGTGGAGTCAAGCGGGTTTTTGTCTTCGATATTGAACCAATTATTGCGTATCAACATCGTCATGCGATCAACTAGGTAGGATGATGTCAAAGTGCCCGTACCGATCTCCGGATTGAAGCGATCCAAAGCGCCATTTGTATTGAAAGCACCATAATCTATATTTTCCCCTTCAAGAATAAAAGGATTGAGCGCAACCAGTGCAAAGCGGGCAGCCAGCCCCTGCTGACTATTACTTTCAATCTTGGCGATGATATCGCTGACAGAAAGCTCAGATAGCAGTGTCAATTGGACTTTGCCTGTCAAATCTTTAAACTGGGCACTGTTCTGTAATTCATAAAGATTTGCATAAAACTTGTCGCGATTGCCTGTTTCAGTTTTCTGATTTTCACCCAGCTCAATCTTACCGCCAGCAGGATTGAGCAAAATGGTGCGCAAGGCATCGAGAGCGGATTCGAGAGTTTTGCTATTGGAAGCACCTGCAATATCCTTAGTGGATCCGAAGGCATCGATCAATTTGCTGAGTTGTTCCTGATTCAGGTTGGGCGCCAACTGGGAATAGGCTGAATAAATGCCTAGCGCATCGGTTAATACTTGCTGGCTATGATTGCGTGCACCAGGAGGATTGCTGATATCCGAAGCCATTTGGTCTTCGATGTTGATGTCAATCGGAGGGGCGACATCATAACCCAAACCTGCAATTGGGCTTAATCCTATCGAGGCTTCTATGTTACTGATTTTTGATACATCATAGGCTTCGGCCAGCCCCATCCAATCCAGCACGGTATTTATGGAAGGACCAAGAAAACCACCTAATCCTGGTGTATTGTATAGATAAGCATGTGAAACATTATTGGCAAAATCAGGATCATCAACAAGACCTGTTGCCAGAAAACCACCCATACTGTGCCCGGTGACCGTGAATGTCTGAGATAATGTCCCATTTCCTAACCACTCATTAACTTTGGTTTTAAGACTATTGTATTGCGGATGCAGTTGTGTACTCCCATACAGCATGATGTCAAAAACCCCCGTTGCAAAGTCTCTGATATCTGTAAGTTCAGTGCCTCGAACGGCAAGAAAAGTATTGTTGTCAGCATCGGCAAACACCGTTGCTGAGAGACCGGTCGTTGCATCGTTGAATTGGTCGACTACACGATAAGTGTCGGCAAAGTGGCGGGCTTGACTAGTGGAGAAATCTGCATCTCTCAACTCAGCTTGAGCTGGTATGTCCGAAATAAATCTTGCATAAGCCGCTAGCGCCAGTTCAGCTTGTTTGAAATATTCAATTTGTTGATCCATATCATTTCCCTCATTCTTTGATGAAAATTTGCTTATTTAAATCGGCATCAGTTTCTTTGGGGCAGCGAAACGCTGGCATATGCCAAGGCCCCGGTATACCTCCACCACGTCTTGAGTAATTAATTATTTCACCGAGTAATTTGCCATCAAATTGCCGATAAACTTCATAGTGATATTCCACTAACTCCGGATTTCCTCTGATTAAAGAGACTGTGGACGATTCGTAGAAATACTCATCCTCCGGCTTGGCGATCTCCTTATACGGAAGACTTATGGAATCGTATTGAGTAAATCTCTCAGCCGGCAACTTCACCGTCTCATACACTTTGATGCCCCCATCAATCGCACAAAGCCGCTCTACCTCCCTATCCAGTCTGTCCTTTTCTGTAAAAAAAACTGCATAAACGGTCAATGAAACAAGCAAAAACAAAATGATTTTTTTCATGTGGCAAGCCTCCATTGGTCAGTGGCAAGATCTGTCGCCAGAACCCGCCCATACAGCAGCAAGTTACGGTGATAGCTAGAAATAACGGTCACTTTTCAATCGCTCTTTACTCTGGGTCTGTGATTCCGCTAATACGGATCGTAAGAGTAATTTCCCCGGCTACCTTATCAGCAAAAACCGTTCCTGAAAGACCGGCTGCATCGGTGTAAAGAACACCGAAAAAAGCGCCGACTGAATCACACTGCCAGATAATCGTGGTAGTCAGATTTTCAATGATATATTTTTGTTTGGTTCAACCTGAATGAGCTACCCGCTCGAATGACATCATTGATGTAAAAAAAGCTTAGCATTCTGTGTTTGTTGGGCTTCAACTGAGACACTTAAACCTAATGGAGTCTCAGAATAACTGTCATTTCGAGCATAACGAGAAATCTATGCTGTTGTTCCCCAAAGATTCCTCGCTTCGTTCGGAATGGCATAGGCGGGTAATTCAGAAGCTCTTTAACCAGGAAGGTCAGATAATACTGTCTGGAAACCATGCCCATTAATGTTTCTACGAGAGGCTTATGATGCGCTTTATTTCTTCGCCGAATTGGCAAAAAGGCTTTTTAGTACCCCGACTTTTGATGTTAGGGGTAACAACGATCATCGGCTTCTCAATCACAGCCAGTCAGACTACCAGCACGGAGAAACACCCATTGAGAGTAATTGAGATCGCAGGTATTTCGTTCAATACACCGCTGGAAACGATAGCGGAAATTCTGCAAACGCACGATTACACACCAGTCAATGCAACCCTCTATACCAAGCAGGAACCGGCACAAAACGGGCGCAGCACCGTCTACCGCGTAGAAATCGAGGATACGGTAATGTCCCGCCAGTTGAGTTATTTCAGAAGTTTAACCGGCGGGCGGAATAAAAGCCCTTCGGCGCGCGATGCAGTTATTCCTGCAGCCGAAATAACCTCGACGCAACAACTTTATGATTACGTTTGTGCCGTTCCGGAAACGCTGCAAACGGAAAGTGCATGCATGCCACAGACAGCGGCGAATATTATTTTCGGCCATGGGCAATTGACTGCCATTGATGCGCATTATTCGATATTCCTGAAGGCATCTGATTCAAGTACATCAATGATTATTAAACACATTGAGTGATTATTACCATACGCTTATCAAGTACCAAATCACGAGTCCAATACCGGCAACGCACATGCTACATGTTCAAGAAAAAAACATGCTTATTTCGTCAGCTATATTCTCAATTCATGATCTGCCCCATGTGCTTCTTCATCAATCCAATCTTTTAGCTGGAATTGGGTGTCTAGTCTGAAATAAAGACCAATCGCATTTCTTTAAAATGAGGCCAAGAAGAATTTGTCTCGAGACGAAGCTCAGCGCTTTGCTTATTAATACGAATTTCGCCCGCCTTAACCTGCTGGCGCTGGGATGCTTCCCAGCCTCCCGTTGTCGAGCCTGCGACATTTGTAAGCATAACAACTCCATCGACGAGAAACTGTAGTGATCGGGAAGTGAGCGCCGCGTAGGTAACGTAAACATGATAGAGTCCTGGAGTTAGTCCATCTACGTTCCATGCCGCCCAACGAATTCCGTCTGTGGGTGCAACGACATCTTTTCCATCATACTGATTGAGGAGCGTATCTGCTCCCCATCCATACGTAGCGTCTGCTTGTGTAGGCACTTTCACTCCGCTTGTTGCGCTAGTGTTTGTGCTCATCGCGAAAACAGGCTGAGGATGGTAAGGGCGGACAGACATGTTTCCATAAGGAATAGAGGTTGAAGCAATAAGACCAACTTCCACTCCTTCAGTGTGGTTGTTCATGTCGCAATCAACCTTGAATGTACCCCAGTTGTTGACAGATACTCCATATTCAAGTTGCTTCTTAGTTCTCGGCCGGCATTCCCCCACTGCACTTGGTGGCGTAAAGCTAAAATTAAGCTTCACCGGCGGGTAGTTCTCCATATGATAGGCGACGCGAACATGAATAGAGAAGGCATTTGTGACTTGGCTTCGTTCTGTCCAAAGTTGCGTGCCCTCAGCCCTTATGCAATCTACGAATGCATTAGCAAGAACTGGAGAAGCCGTCTTCGACCAAACTAGAAATCTCTGCCAATCTTCATGTGAGGATGTTTTGTCGTCGCATATGTTATGACTGCTGCTGCCGCTATTACTAACACCGAAGTTAACCGGTATGCCATCAACTGGAAGTCCGATGCTTGCGTCACTACTTATTGAATCGGTGCCACTATTGCAGTACCTAGAACGAAAATAGTCTGCAGCATACGCATCCTTCCCACTAAAAGCTGTATCAAACATGCCATCTTTTAGCAGTGCTTGGCACACTTGCTGTGCAGATACAGCCCCAGAGACTAATGTGCCAATTAAACATGCTGCAAGCGTAACTATTTTTGGAAATTCCCATGACCGCCCTTATCATCGTTTAATTACTGCAATTTGATCGAAAGATCAAAACTGATCGATTCTAACATTCTGGCAAATGTTTGGCGAACAGGTAGCCTTTTCCAATATGAAATGAATCTAAATGCATCGCGTATTTCCATCAAGAGATTGAGTCTGAATTTAAATTGCTGAAGTTCTAAATCGGTCATCACCGCTGGGGGCAGGCGTTGACCCGGAGTAATATTCATAAATTTTTCAAATCACCCAATCCTCACATGATAAAATTCTCCCTGATTTTTGATTGTTCATCATTTGGCTAACCTGAAATATCAATCCCTGCTTTATCATCTATGATACAACTCACCATTAATGGACAACCGCAACAATTTGAATCGCCGATTAACGTGACGCAGCTTATCGACCATCTTGCATTGCACGGCAAACGCATCGCCATCGAGCGCAATGGCGAGATTATTCCGCGCAGCCAATTCTCGGAACAAATTTTGGCTCATGGGGATCAGTTGGAAGTTGTTGTCGCAGTGGGCGGCGGTTAAATACCGCGCTATTCAACAAATATACTTTTGGTACAAAAAAGAATTTCATGGATAACTTAGTTATTGCCGGCAAGACATACACATCCCGCTTACTGGTCGGCACAGGAAAATACAAGGATTTTAACGAAACCCGTGCTGCCGTTGAAGCCAGCGGCGCTGAGATCATTACTGTTGCGATCCGGCGGACGAATATCGGGCAAAATTCTAACGAGCCCAATCTGCTGGATGTTTTGCCGCCTTCGCAATATACCTTACTGCCCAACACGGCGGGCTGTTATACCGTTGAGGACGCGGTGCGCACACTGCGCCTGGCACGCGAGTTACTGGATGGGCACAGTTTGGTCAAACTGGAAGTGCTGGGTGATCCTAAAACACTATACCCGAACATGGTGGAAACCCTTAAAGCCGCGGAGATCTTGATCAAGGAGGATTTTCAGGTAATGGTTTATACCTCAGACGATCCGATCATCGCCAAACAACTGGAAGACATGGGTTGTGTCGCCGTCATGCCGTTGGCTTCGTTGATTGGCTCAGGCATGGGCATTTTGAATCCCTGGAATCTGCAGATCATCATCGACAATGCAAAAATCCCGGTATTGGTTGATGCGGGTGTCGGCACGGCGTCCGATGCAACCATCGCGATGGAACTGGGTTGCGATGGCGTACTGATGAACACGGCCATAGCTGCAGCCAGAGATCCGGTATTGATGGCATCCGCGATGCGCAAAGCCGTTGAAGCCGGACGCGAAGCGTATCTGGCTGGACGCATGGCGAAGAAACTCTACAGTGCCAGCCCCAGTTCGCCAACGGATGGCATCATCGCCCATTCAGACACAGTTACAAACAAATCAGCAACAGGTAAACCGGCCTAGCTAGCCGCACGCACGCCGCCAATTTTATCCGTCGATGCAAAAAACCATCCGCAGCTTCGTTCTTCGTCAAGNNTCGTCAAGGGCGTTTATCCAATGCACAACGCCGCGCTTGCGAAACATTGCTGCCCCGGTTTGGCATTCCATTTGGCGAGAACCGGCTAGATCTGGATCAAGTTTTCGGCCGCCCGGCACCAAAAATTCTGGAAATCGGATTCGGCATGGGCGAGAGCACCGCGACTATCGCGACGGCGCATCCTGAAAATGATTATCTGGGAATTGAGGTACATACGCCCGGAGTCGGCAGTCTGCTCAATCAAATCGAACATCTCGAATTGACGAATTTACGCATCATTCAACATGACGCCGTCCAAGTACTGGAACACATGCTACCAGCGGAATGCCTGCAAGGTATTCATATCTTTTTCCCCGATCCCTGGCCCAAAGCCCGACACCACAAACGCCGATTGATCCAGCCGGCGCTGATTACTCATTTATGTGCACATTTAAAAACGGGCGGATATATCCATGTAGCTACCGACTGGGAAGACTATGCCGTACAGATTCTGCAGGTTTTAAGTCAGGAATCTCAACTCGCCAACACCGCGACAGATTATGCGCCCCGGCCGGAATATCGGCCATTGACCAAGTTT
>CXWL01117685.1_pt1 | contig 13418 bp, 13 predicted proteins | sample 590931 | NCBI WGS metagenome assembly CXWL01 (sample SAMEA3498368, study PRJEB10139) | groundwater metagenome | biome: water well; material: biofilm material | place: Germany | collected 2015-04-27 | reverse complement strand
CTTGGCGGCGACAATGGCTTCCTGCAGGGCGGGCGCGATCTTGGACCGGCCGCGGTCGATGCGCGTCTTCGGCGCGAGGCCCGCGATGCCCTCGCGCCGGTATTTGTAGAGCTAGCCTCGATCGTCTTCTCGCCCAGGTAGGTGCGGCGCGAGTTCGGAATCGCATCGGCCGCCCACTGCCAAAAAGGGGAGTTGTGGTGCTTTACCGGGTGGCGGATACTCAAATTGCGCGCCTGCCAGAGCACGGTCTATCCGGTCCATGCCCTGCCCGGGACTGCGGAGTGAGTCCAGCCCGACGATTGTGCAGCGTCCCCAACCGGCAGTCCATCCAGCAGCTCGCCTGCATTCATGCAGCTACACCGATCCCTATCTGAGATCCAAAGATAACCGGGTGCGCCGCTGTCATGAGGTGCTCAACGACTATCTGGAAGGACGAAAATGAACGCGAACGAATACCAACAAGGAAACCAAGACATGATCCAGCCCTACCAGAAAACCGCCATCATCACCGGTGCCGCTGGCGGCATCGGCAAAGCCCTTGCCAAGCGCCTGGCCGAGCGAAAAATCAATCTCGTGCTGGTCGACCTGAACGGCGCTGCACTCGATGCCGTCATCGCCGAACTGGCACTCGACGGCGCGCATGTGCTCGCAGTCGCGGCCGATGTCTCACAGGAAAACGACGTCAGGAAATACGTCGACCAGGCGCTTGCCCGATTTGGCTCGATTGACTATTTCGCCAACAATGCTGGCATTGAAAGTCCTTGCGCACTGATCGAGAATCAAACCATTGCGGCTCTTGACCACGTCTACAACGTCAACGTGCGCGGCGTCTTCCTCGGCCTGCAGCAGGTGATCCCGGTTATGAAAAAACAGAAGTCTGGCGCAATCCTCAACACCTCGTCGCTCGCCGGTCTGATGGCCGGCCCGACGATGTCGCCGTACGTCATGTCAAAGCATGCGGTGATAGGCCTCACGCGTACCGCCGCCAATGAACTGGGGCCGTTCGGGATCCGCGTCAATGCGGTCCTGCCAGGCACCATCAACACCCGCATGATGCGCCAGATCGAGACCAACTCCGGCACCACGCCCGCGGACTACATGGCGGCAGTCGAAACCACCATTCCGATGGGGCGTTATGGCGAACCGGAAGAAGTCGCGGCAGTAATGAACTTCCTGCTCTCGGATGAAGCATCCTATGTGACCGCCTCGCTGTACACGGTCGACGGCGGCATGATGGCCCAGTAATCCCATTCGATGTTTCGTCATGATGACTCCTTGGGACAAGGCATTTCCTGGTGATTCATGCATCGTTTGCCTCTATCCCCCTTTCCTCGTGCCGTCTTTCCAGGGCCGTGTCCGCAGGATGCACCCTGGCTTTTTCTAATCACAACTGCCAACGACTGTCCCGGTTCCGGCCTGTTGGCGCCGATCTAATATTGACCCACCGCGCCGATCCAAATTTGACCCAGGGCGGGACGCTGCGTTTTTGAGTAGCAGCTGTGGATAAGTGTACCAAATAAAGAAGGGGAATTCGTGGAGGGCGTAGCCCGGAACGAATTTCCCTTCAACTTGATTTCCCTAATTAACGATATAAACGGTTTATTCCTTTATATCGCCACTCTTGCGCTTCTGCTCCCGCGCCTTGATTCTCCCCTTCGCGGCCATGCTGCTGTGCTGGAAGCGGTAGGACTCGTTACCCGTCTCCACGATATGGCAGTGATGTGTCAGACGGTCCAGCAGCGCCGTGGTCATCTTGGCGTCACCGAACACACTCGACCATTCCGCAAAGCTCAAATTGGTCGTAATAACGACGCTCGTATGCTCGTAGAGTTTCGACAGCAGGTGGAACAGCAAGGCACCACCGGCCTGGCTGAATGGCAGGTAGCCTAGCGCAGATAGCTTTCCGCCAGACAGCTCCAATACGCCGCACCGATGGGCAAATTGCTGTCGTTGAAATCGTAGCCCGGGTTATGCACCATGCATGCGCCTTGGGCGCTGCCGGCGCCATTGCCGATCAGCAGGTAACACCCAGGACGCTTTTCCAGCATGAAGGCGAAATCCTCGCTGCCCGTCAGCGCGGAACCCTGCTCCACAATGTTGACCTCGCCGACCAAGCCGCGCCCGACAGCGCGTGCCAACTCGGTCTCGGCCGGGGTATTCACCAGCACCGTATAGCCCGCCCGGTACTCGACGTGGGCCTGGACGCCGAAACTGGCCGCCTGCGCCTGGACGATCGCCTTCAGCCGCTGTTCCAGCAAGGCGCGGATCTCAGGGTCCATGGCGCGCACGCTGATTTCCAAAGTCGCCAATTGCGGAATCACATTGTTGGCCGCGCCGGCGTGGATCGCCCCCACCGTAACGATGGCCGTCTTCTGCGGATCGGCATTGCGCGACACAATAGTCTGCAGCGCCATCACGATACTGGCGGCAGCCACCACCGGGTCGGTCGCGAAGTGAGGCATGGCGCCATGACCGCCGACCCCGGTCAGGGTGACCGTCGCGTAATCCGAGGACGCCATGAATGCCCCTTCGCGGAACACCAGCTGTCCCTGCGGCAGGCCGGGCATGTTATGCATGGCATACACCGCGTCGCATGGATATTTTTCAAACAGGCCCTGCTCCATCATGCGCAGTGCGCCCCCCATGCCTTCTTCCGCCGGCTGGAAAATCAGGTTCAGGGTGCCGGAGAAATCGCCTTGTTCGGCCAGGTATCTGGCCGCTCCCAGCAGCATCGCGGTATGCCCGTCATGGCCGCAGGCGTGCATCATGCCAGGCCGGGCGCTGGCATAGGCGAGCCCGGTCTTTTCCTCAATCGGCAACGCATCCATGTCGGCGCGGATGCCGATACTACGCGCGCCCGACCCGCGCCTTAGCCGGCCGACCACCCCGGTACGGCCCAGCCCGCGCTCCACCTCATAGCCCCAGTCCGTCAGGTATTGCGCCACCAGCTCACCGGTCCGGAACTCTTCGAAACCGAGTTCCGGATGCCGGTGCAGGTCTTGACGCAGGGCCGTGAATTGCGCGGCGTGCCGCTTCATATAGTCGAGGTAGTGTTGTGCATTACGTTGCATGGTGCGGCCTTGTTCAAAGTGTTGGAAAATGAGGGGAGGTTGCCGCCTGTTGCCGGACGCCTCAGTGTGAAAGCGCGCGGTCGCGTCCCTCGGGCAGCGCGAGCATGGCCAAGGCGCAGATGATACTGGAGCCCGCGACGTACCATGCCGGCGATGCCGGGTTGCCGGTGGTGGCGATCAGCCAGGTAATAACGAACTGGGTGGTACCGCCGAATAGCGCTACGCCGACGGCGTAGGCGATCGACATCCCCACGGCGCGTATGCTGCGCGGCAGCAGTTCCGTCATCGTCACCAGCGATGCCGCACCGCTGATGGCGTTCAGCGCCGCCAGCAGCGCTGTCACGCTGAGCAGCGCGGCCGTCGTCCGCTGCTCGGCCAGGAACATGAAGGCCGGATAAACCAGCAGCGCCGACAATACGCGCGGCACCAGCATCACCGGCTTGCGGCCGTAGCGGTCGCTCAACCAGCCGCCGGCCAGTGCGAACACCAGGGTGGTGAGACCGACTACCAGCGTGGCAGACATGGCAATGGTGGGCGCGAACTTCAGCGTCGTGATGGCATAGGTCGTCATGTAATTGCCGACATAGGTCGAGATTGTGCCGCCGATCACGGTCAGGATCGCCAGCGAGATCACGCGGCGATGATCGCGCAGCCGGGCCGGTGCGCCCTGTGCGCCGGTGGGCGCGCCCTGCTCGAGCGTTTCCGGCATGCTTTGGCGCAGGTAGAACGCGATCGGAATCAGCACCAGGCCGAACGCGAATGGAACGCGCCAGCCCCAGGCCTGCAGGTCGGCCGGGTCCATGGTGCTGGTGAGCATCATTCCCAGTCCCCCTGCGACCAGCGAGGCGATCCCTTGGCTCGCCAATTGCCAGCTGCCGTACAAGCCGCGCTTGTTTGCGGGGGAAATCTCGATCAGGAAGGCGCTCGATGGACCGACCTCGCCGCCCAGTGCCAACCCTTGCACCAATCGGCAGATCACCACAATCACCGGCGCCGCCATGCCGATACTGGCGTAGGACGGGGTCAGCGCCAAGCCCAAGGTACCGACCGTGATCAGGGCGATCGTCAACAACATGGCCGGCTTGCGGCCGGCGCGGTCGGCGTAGGCGCCGATCAGGATGGCGCCGAGGGGACGCGAGACAAAGCCGACGCCGAATACGGCCACCGACAGCAGCAGGCTGCCGACTGCCGTAGAGGCCGGAAAGAAGGCCTTGCCGATGTACACCGCAAAAAACGCATAGGTCACGAAATCGTAGAACTCAAGCGCATTGCCGGCGACGGTGGCGGCAACGACCCGGTGCGGGACCCGGCACGCTGGTTCGGCAATCGATTTGCCACGGCTGACTTGCTGCTGGCCTGGAATGGTGCTGGTCTGCATGATGTGCTTCCTTTCAATGGTTCTGCCGCATGTGGCCGGCGGGGAAACGGTCCGGCTTGAACGGCGCCGGACCAGGGGCTGGATCTGATCGTTACGCGTGCATGGTTTGCAAAACTGGGCATGCCGCGTGTGCGCCCAGGGCTTGGTCGACTACGGCGCCGATCATGTCGGCGGTCACCGCCGCCAAGGTCCAGCCCAAATGGCCGTGTCCGGTGTTGTAAAATACGCAAGCCGCATGTCCGCGACCGACGCGCGGCAGCATATCCGGCATCATTGGCCGCAAGCCGGCCCAAGGTATGACACTGCGCGTGTTCACGTCAGGGAAGCAGCGGCTTACCCAATCGACGAGGGGGGCGATCCGGTCGGCGCGGATGTCGCGGTTGTAGCCGTTGAACTCGGCGGTGCCGGCCACCCGGAAACGATCCGCGCCCAGGCGGCTCGTCACCAGCTTGGTTTCGTCGTCGAGCAGGCTGACCTGCGGTGCCGCCGCCCGGCTGCGCTCGTCATTCAGGTTGACCGTGATCGAATAGCCCTTGACGGGATAAATGTTGACGCGGTCGCCCAGCGACGCCGCCAGCGCGCGGCTGGCGGTTCCAGCACAGATAACCACGCCGTCGAACACCTCCGTGCTGGTTTCCTGTCCATTGTGTACGGTGACGCTAGCCCGCGCCCCATCGGTGGAAATCGACTTGACGTCGTGATCGTAGCGGCACGCGACTCCGAGCCGCACGATGGCTGCGGCGAGACCGTTGGTAAATTTGTGGATGTCGCCGGTCGAATCGCTGGCGGTGAAATAGCCGCCATAGAACTTGCCCACAAGTGCAGGCTCGATAGCGCGCATTTCGGCCGGCGTGACGGCCCGCCGTTCCAGTCCGCCCTGGGCCAGCAACTTCGATACCTCGCGCGCATGCTCGAAGCCGGCCTTGTCTCGATAGATATGAAGAATGCCTTCCTGCTTCAGGTCGAAATCGATGCCTTCCGCCGCAGCCCAGGCAAACAGATGTTCACGCGCCGCGATGCCCAGGCGCGCGGTCTCGACCGTATTCTTGCGGTAGTCGGGAATCGCGGCAATGAACTGGGCGAACCAGGACAGCTTGTGCCAGCTGGGCCTCGGGTTGATCAGCAGCGGCGCGTCACTCTTGAGCATCCATTTGACGCCCTTGAGGATGGTCGACCAGTGCGTCCAGACCTCGGCATTGGAAGCGGACAGCTGGCCGCCATTGGCAAACGAGGTGTCCATACCGGCATAACGGTGCTTCTCGATTAAAGTAACGGAAAAACCGCGCTTTGCCAGCGCGTAGGCGGTGGTCACGCCGGTGATCCCGCCACCGATAACGGCAATTGTTTTCATAATTGGTCAAGCTCCAACACGTCGATCGATTCAGTCCGTACGCCGAATGCGTAGCGGACGCCCCCTCTGTTTCGGACCTGAGAGATTCACGCCTGGCCTCCATCGGCGGCCAGCGCTTGCCCCTTCGGTGCACCGGGGCGACGATGGCTCCGGCAGCTTTTCAGAGTTCAAATGTGATGCCGGTCCTTTTGCCTGAGGGTTTCCGGGGCGGTTGCTCCTTCGGCGCTGTCGCCTGCGTCAATCGCAGGCCGGCTCTCCCGGCATCACGTGGGCTTGCGCCATCTACATGGCGCAAGCATCTTTCCAGTTTCATCATCCCCGCTTACGGGCCGCCTTCATCGAACTGACAATGCAAGCGCAGGGCATGTCAAAAATGATGCGTCAGCCCCGCCGTCGCGCTCCTGATCGAACCGCCGGCCACGGCAGCCGGGAAGCCAGAACTCGATTCGAAGTTATACGTCAACGCTGAAGTCGCACCATTTTTAAGCGCGGCGACACGCGCGTAGAGTGCCGTCCGCGGCGACAGGAAATGCTCGAATCCGAGCGTCGGCCCCCACGCATGGTCGCCGTCGATGCTGACGCGGCGGTACACCGCCGCCACCTTGACCAGATTGGCGCCGACTTTTTTTTGCAGCGCCAGCACGGCCACGCGCGCGACCGGGTCGCCGGCATATTGCGATGCCGTCTGTATAAACCCCGCGGAGCCCAAAAACGCGCCGAAATCATGCATCCAGTTGGCCAGGTAGATATCGGTTCTTACGGTCGGCGCAACCGTCTTGTTCTTACAGCTTCCGACGATGCCAGGATCGCACCACCCTTGCGCATAAGCGACGATCACCCGGTTGCCGGCATCCAGGTAAGCCAACGAGGCCGAGCGGCTGTGGGTCTTGGCTCCGACCGACTGATCGCTGTTGAGCGCATAGCTGGCGGCGCCGGAAAAGTGGCCCGCAAAGGTCGGCGTGTTGTAGCTGACGGTACTGTTGGTCCGCTGCAGGCTTTCCGTATTCGCGTAACCGAGGTCCGCAGCGGGCGAATACAGATAGCTGAAGGTCGCTTCGTGGGCATTCGCCAGAAACGGGTCGAGCAACAGCGAAGACGAGCCGAGCGCACCGTAATTTCTGCCAAGGGTCACTTTTCCATAGTGCTGATTCGACAGGCCGACATAAGACGCCCGGTTGAACAAGGATCGGCTGTCCTGCGTCGCCCCGTTGTCGGCGGTGATGCCGGATTCGAGCCGAAAGAACGCCGTCGTGTCGCTGCCGAGGTATTCCTGGCCGTAGATGCCGAATTTCGAGGTCCAGGCGTTCCCGCTTTGCTCTCGGACAGTCGACTTGCCAGCAGCATTGGTGTAATTGAGCCCAAGATCCAAAGTGCCATACAGCTTGGTAAAACTGGCGCCCGGCGCGACGCCAAAAACCTGCGGCCCCAAACCGGTACCCATGACAGCGAAAACTTCTTGCATCTGGCTGGTCTGGGCATGTCCTATTCCAGGAAGAAGCGTCACGGCAGCAGCGGCGGCAGCGACTAACATGGATGGTATGGGCGTATTCATGGCGATCTTTCAGAACAAAGGTTGAGACTGCAGGGCGTTTTTTATAAACTAGTTGCATTACGCATTAGTTGAAACTCACAACGATGATGTAGCAATTTGCATGCCACTTATTTTTGGCCAAAAAGCCGGCCCGGACCGTTTTTGCCTGCACCAAAACCCATCATCCAATTCAAGTTGGTGCAACGTCGATGTTTTTGGGTGCAGCGCAAAATATTTTGCGGCCGACCGCGACACCAGCGGCAACGCTGTGGCGGGCCGAAAGGCAGACAGGCAGCTGCCACTCGCCCGCAAGCTCTTGCGCTTTACGGCGTTACGGATCGGGTCAGGTAAACAGCGTTGGCATCCGGCGCTGCGCAATCCGACCTATGGCGGCAACGACCGCGCAGCGGCGCAATGAAATCGGGATTGGGAACTGTCGATGGCGCGCCCGCCATGCGCGCATATCGCCGGCGGGAGCGGCGCGCTTTCTGTGTGATCTTGCATGCTGTTGTCTCCGTCGTTTTTTGGCCTGCAAGTGCAGTGCCAGAATTTTATTTTTTGATATCCTATAACAACTGTTGAAAATCGAAACTATCTTTTCAGAATCGCCGCACAGACTGCGAGCGGCAGCCACGTTAGGGTAAAATGATGCCTGCCTTGCGTACCTGCAGGGCCGAATACTATCCGCCTTACCAAGGACGAACGCGACTACATGGCTGCCCCAAAACACCACGGCAACGACAGTAAAGATGAATCCGATTTCGCCTCGTACCTGACCTTCAGGCTCGATCTGTTAAAGACGGAAATGATCCGCAGCGCCAATGTCGTCTATCGGCGCGAATTAGGTCTTGACGTGCGCGCGCTACGCGTGCTGCGCGCCATCTGCGATGCGCCCGGCGCCACCGCGACCGAGGTGAAGGAAAGCACGCTGATTGAAAAGACATTGTTGTCGAAGGTGGTGGCCGACCTGGTTGATAAAAAGCTGGTGCGGCGTCGCATCCACCCCGACGATGCGCGCCACTACCAGTTATGGCCCACAAGCAGCGGCAAGCGCACTCGTACGATGAGTGACACCCTGGGTGAATCGATGGAGAAGCGGATGCTCTCGACGCTGTCGGCGACGGAAAAAAGCGAGTTTCGCCGAATTATCGATAAGCTCGTCACTGAATTGCGCCATGCGGCGAAAAACCAAAAAAACAGCCCACCCGGCGACGCGGTAGATGCAGGGCCGATTTGATCGACTGGCCATTCGCCGTGGCGACTTGCGGCATGTGCAACGACCAGAATGCTGTGGTCGATGCACGCCTGGGGTTACAGGGGCGCGAGCACTACCGGCAGCAAGGTGGCCTCGCCCACCCTCGCGCCGAGCTGCCCTGCGCTAAACAGCTTGCGTCAGGCAAACACTCGGTTGGCGTTGATCGTTGATTTGTGCTCGCGGGCGATGCGCAAGACGGATGCACCGAGAACAAAGGACTGCTCAACGACGGCGCGAGATGAATGACGGGTCCACAACCGTATCCATAATTGAATTTGTGGGACAATCGATTCGCGCCTCAACCTCTATCAATGAAATCAATGCAGCCATCGACTGCCTCGTGCAGACGGTACTGGGATGACGCCTACCAGAAAAGTAAGTTGCGGGAGACTGTTGGGCAGATCGCTCGGCGGGACGAGGCAATTGCCTTCTTCGGCGATTTTCGTGCTATTCGCCGGAAAGGCTTGGGCTGCGTGCGCAGCTGCGGGCGGCTAAATCGGGCGATTATTTCTTGGTGCCGGCCGGCGCCTCTCGCGCGGCCACATACATGTCGTAACCGACCTGGGCCAGCAACGCTTTCAGGCCAGCTTCACGTCTCTTGTCGAGATAGTTCGACTGGCTCATGGCTACACCCTTGAGCGCGAAATGATACAGGTCGATTAGTAATTCCATCGTGTTAGCATGTCGTCCCAGTACGGGAAAATGGTCGAGATCAGTTCAGCCATGCGCGCACTGATGGATTTCTCGACCTTGCGCATGACGGTGGTCAGCGTCTTATCGGTGCGCGCCGCCAGCAACAACTCCTGCAGCGCGGTGAAGCTGCGCAAGGCATAGAAACGTCGGACCAGCTCGATGGTCTTTTCGAAATGCATCAAGGTAATTATCCCGTCGGTCACCGCCGGCACGACCTTGCGGGCCGGTTGCCCGAATTCGGCCAGCCGGACATCGGCCAAATGGTTGGCAGCATTTTCGATCACATCGGCACGTGTAAATACCGGGATCAAGCCAGTCCACCGCAGGCCAGATCGCCAGCTTCACTGCGCCATGATCAATCCCCGGGAACAGGCGATCGCTACTGCGTGAGTACGGTTGCTGGCATTAAGCTTTTGCATCGCGTTGCGTAGATGAAAACGCGCGGTTTCGTGGGAACGCTTGATAATCATGCCGATCTCTTCCCCTGTCTTGCCGTAGGCGGCCCAGGTCAGGCATTCGATTTCGCGCGCGCTCAATATGACCTCCTCGCCTGCGGCGCAAGCACTTCGCTTCGCTCCGGTAATTTCGTCTACACGCCGGATGAACGCATGTGAAATCAGATAGGTCTCCTCGTAGCTTTTGCCGTGCAGCTCGGCCAGCCTGCTGCCGTCCCGGGAAAACCAGGACACGTAGCCAGCCTTACTACCTGCCCGGTGGACCGGCACCGTGGTCGCGCCATCGGCGAATCGGCCAAGGTGATTGAGTACCGCGCACTTGCTGTCCGACAGTCTGGTCTTGCTCCATTCGGTGGCGGCCGGGTCGCAGTGCCACATGAATGAATCGCTTACCCGCCCGCACTGTTGTGTCACCGGGCAATGACGCGCCATGCCCTGGTCGCCCCAGGCACTGAGGCATTCGATCGGCCATCCCATGGCCGTGCCGATGAATCCACCCGTGCTGTCTCGCGACAAGTTGACTTCGCGATCGAGACTGAAGGCCGCCAGATCCCAGCCCAGCGCGCTGGCCGATTCGGCCAGCAAGTGCGCCGCAGCACTGATGCTGTTCAGTCTCGCAAACTGGTCGCGGTAACGCATTTCCCAAGAATTTCCCATGTCTCCTCCGATTGGTGCAGCTTGATTGATGCTGCGTTCACCCTGGATTTGTAATTGTTCGCAACAACGCTGCTTTTAGCCGAGCCGGCCTTTTCTAGTTTAAAAACAGATTAGATCGTTTTTTATAGAATACTCTTGAACAGAATGAAACACAATCCAATTAATTTTCTTTCCGCCCCCTCTTCCCGTGGCGGGCAAGTGCGCGCAGTGGCCCGGTTCTTGTGATTGTTTCTCTGCTTGCGTTGCACCTCAGACGTGTGGCAGCTCGATGGCCTGCGGGCAGCTGGTTGGCGGTTGGCGGGCTCAAACAGCGAAAACAGTCGGTCGGTGTTTTTTGGGTGTTTTTGATCCGCCGAGGGGATGGCGGACAATGGCCTTGGAGGGCACGGCCTTTCTGNNCGCCGTAACAGTTCGTGTAACCCTGGCGTATGCCAGGCGCAGCGCTGGCCTTCCGGCCAGTGCTGCATCAGCGGGCGCATCGCGTGATGAGTTCGGCAATACCCAGTATCAGGCGCGTTCAGCCCAATGCACGGACTGGATCGGTGCCATCCCAGTTGCGTGCCTGCTCGCGCATCATGGCAAACATGTCGGCCGAACATACCGGCATGCAAATCATCTCAATCAGCCCGCCAGGACTACCGCCGGCATCGACATAGATCGCTTCGCCACCGCCGCTGAAGCACGGCATCGACCTGCTTGAGGATGCTCAGCTTGAGCGCTTCGTTGTCGGTAGCCGCTTCGATCCTTAAAATCCCGCTCGGATCGAGTCCAAGTTCCTGCGTCACGGCGCACGCTTGCGCCGCAAACGCTTCGTTCGACTCGATGACATCCAGATCCTCAAGCCGCAGGCCGGCGCGCTGCAATGCGAGCCGCGTGGCAGACACCGGACCGATGCCCATATACAGCGGCTCGCCCCCGCATGAGGTAGGCGACCAAGCGTGCCAACGGGTTGAGTCCGAGCACTGCAGCGCGCCGCGCATCGGCCAGCACCACGGCTCCCGCGCCATCGTTCAAGCCCGAGGCATTGCCGGCAGTGACCAGTCCGTCCTTTTTGAAGGCCGCCTTCATTGTTGGCAGCGATTCGAGCGAGCTGCCGGCACGCACATGCCGGAACCGCACAAACGGTTGACACTGAAGGCAGGGGGGTTCCTGATGGATGCCCACGTTTTTCGCAGAGACCCGGCTCAGGTAGGCATCGCGCGGCTCGGTCGGAACCACTTTGCCCATGACGACATGACCGACGTGCGCCGCGTCGACACCGGATCGCACCAGTGCCGCACGCACGGCACTGGTGCCGAGCTCGCATAACGGAACGTCCTTGAGTGCGCCGCCAAAGGTAGCAATGGCGGTTCGGGCGAGACCGACTACGACTACTTCACGCTTTGCCTAAGGGAGCAATTCGCGGCCCCCTGCCTAAAAGTGGAGTTGTGATAGTTGCGTGGGTAGAAGAAAATCGAAATCAATATCGATACGCAACAAAATCAAAAATGACCGCCACTCACCTTGATGGTGCCTTCGCATCACACTTGATATTTCCCCGCGCTAGTGCGCTTTTTTCAGGGCCGTGCCCGCAGGATGCGGCCCTGATTTTTTCTAACCTCAAAGCCAGCACCGGCCCGAGAAACTGGAAACCGACACATGGATGAACTATACGACGACATTATCGCAGGTGCCGGTTCAGCCGGCTGCGTACTGGCCAATCGCCTGTCCGCGGATGGCACCCGACGCGTCCTACTGCTCGAAGCAGGGGGTTCCGGGAAGAGTTTTCTGGTCCGCATGCCGAAGGGGATGGGCAAACTGATCCTCGATCCGGGGCATGCCTGGCACTTCGCGGTGGAGCAAGCGCGCGAGCCGGGCCTGCCCGCGTCGGAACTGTGGGTGCGCGGCAAAATGCTGGGCGGGTCATCCTCGATCAACGGCATGGTCTACACCCGCGGTCAGCCCGAGGATTACGCGACGTGGGAAGCGCGCGGCGCCACCGGCTGGGGCTGGCCGGCCATGAAGGCGGCTTTCAAGGCAATCGAAGACCACGAACTGGGGGGCAACGATCTGCGCGGGCAAGGCGGCCCAGTGCACATCAGCACCGGCAAGTTCCGCTATCCGATTGCCGAGGCGATGATCAAGGCGGGCGAACAGCTCGGACTGACGCGCAAGGAAGACCTCAATACCGAAGACCAGGAAGGCGTCGGCTACTATGCGCACACGATCCGCGAAGGCCGACGGGTCAGCGCGGCCGATGCCTTCCTGAAGCCGGCCATGCGGCGCAAGAACCTGGAGGTCATCACTGGCGTACTGGTCGACCGGGTACTTATCCAGAATCAGCACGCGGTGGCAGTGATCGCTCGTGTTGGCGGCAAGAAAGTGACGTACCGCAGCCGTGGTGAAATTATCTTGTCAGCCGGTGCGCTGATGTCGCCGAAAATCCTGCAACTGTCCGGCATCGGTGCGGCGCCGTTGCTGCGATCGTTAGGGATCACGGTAGTGTGCGACCGCCCGGATGTCGGCGCGCGCCTGCTTGAGCATCTTGGCTTTGCAATGCCATACCGGCTCAATGGCGAGAAAGGCAACAACTCCCGCTTCTACGGCGCCGGGCTGCTCAAGAGCGTGCTGCAGTATGCTGTCTCGCGCACCGGTCCGATGGCGACCGGTCCATTCGAGGTCGGCGCCTTCATTCGCACCGAACCCGACCTTGCCCGACCCGATGCGCAACTTTACATGGGTGCCTTCACGATGGCGCGCGGGGATGACAATTTTCCAGTGCCGTTGGCCGACGTCGAGCGCGAACCGGGCATCACGATTTACGGACAGTTGCTCAAGCTGACCAGCGAAGGCAGCGTGCGCATCAAGTCGGCCGACCCGGATGCCCCGCTGGCGATCATGCCCAATTGGCTGAGCACGCCGGAGGACGAGCGCGGCGCCATCGCCATGGTGCGTTACGTGCGCAGGTACATGCGCCAGCCGGCCTTGGCCGACTACGTCGGCGAAGAACTGGTGCCCGGCCAAGCTTGCCAAAGCGACGCCGACGTC
>CXWL01121365.1_pt1 | contig 13430 bp, 9 predicted proteins | sample 590931 | NCBI WGS metagenome assembly CXWL01 (sample SAMEA3498368, study PRJEB10139) | groundwater metagenome | biome: water well; material: biofilm material | place: Germany | collected 2015-04-27 | reverse complement strand
CCCTCTGCCGTTTCAGGTACGACCTTGGCAGGGCTGGCCAGATAGTCGTAGGTATACAGTCTTTCGAATAAGGCTTCGTTGATCGCATTCGAATACAGATCACGGCTGGCGGCAGGATCAAAGCCGGTTTCTGCAACCGGGAAAACAGTGCGCAATACTTTGTCTGGATCAGCGTAATTCATTGTCGCCGCGGTCGCCGCCATGCCGGCGCACAGAAGACCGGCAAGGAAAAAGTGATGCACGGCGTTGCCCAATTTAAATCTTGATTTCAATTGCATAATTCAAACTCTTCAGTTCACTCGTGTTTTTCGACGTCAATATAAGCCCAGTCGGAATGCAAAATGGGATGTTTTTTAAAACCGATTACCCATGGTCGCGCAAGCCAGCTTCGTATCCGGGTTGAGTGCATGATCCAGGGAGTATCCGCCTCCATCTGGCGACTCATTAGTTGATAAATTTTGTTACGCTCTTCACCGATAGGAAGAGCCATCGCCCGTTTGTAGAGCGCATCGTAAGCGGCCGATTCATAACAGGCATGATTCCCTTGTCCGGCTTTGGGGCCGTACAGCAATTGCAGAAAATTTTCTCCATCGGGGAAATCCGCATTCCAGGCACCACCCCACATCGCTAATTTACAGGCCGAGGCGGCCTTCAAATTGTCGGCAAAATTACTCACGGGGAATTCAATGCGCAAGCCGATTTTGTCCAGCCCACGTTTATAAATTTCCGCCTGAATCTTGAAGAGTGCGGACGGCTCTATGGTTTTCTTAATCAGCAGCGCCTGGCCGTCGGGTAACGTGCGATACCCATCGGCGCCGCGCTTATAGCCGTAGTGATCGAGTAGTTTGTTCGCCAGGGCGATGTCGTATCCCAGGCTGCTGCGGTACTTCGGGTCGTGGCCGACAACATCGGGCGGGATCATCGATTCGGCCTTGATGGCCTGGCCTAGCCGCATCTGGGCGATTTCATCGGCATTGCTGTACGACATGGCGATGGCTCTTCGCAAGGCGATTTTCTCCTTGCTATAGCCACCGACGACAGGGTCGCGCATATTAAACAGTGAGAAAGTGGTGCCGGCATCGGCCACCCTGTCCATCGTGATGCCTTGTGCGGAGAACTCTGGTTTCAGCTTTTCCCCGTCAAGCACGGTGGGCGCGGCAATTTGCGGCAGTTTGTCTATATCCAGTTGTTTGTCTTGAAACGCCAGCCAGCGTGACTGCTCTTCTTCGATGATATTGATTTCTATCCTGCCCACTTGCGGCATTCTCTTGCCCTTCATCTGCTTGATGATTTGCTCATCCCTGGCGCTGCCGGATGACTTGAAATCCCAGATTTCACCCCTGTATTCGGGGTTGGCGGTCAGGACAATCTTGTGGCGAGGAGCGTACTTTTCTATCATGTAAGGGCCGGTTCCTACAGGATGAAGGCCACTTTGGTCTTGGTAAGTATCTATCACCTCTTTTGCTACTGCACCAAAAGCGCCATAGGCAACGACATACAGAAAATTGTAGTCGGTCGCGGTCAGCTCTATCCGCAAGGTGTATTTGTCGATTGCTTTTAATCCGCTAACAGGGAAATCGTAGTCAAATTGTCCGGTTTTTCTGGCCTTTGCCTGCAATCCGTCCATGCCAAGGATTTTTCCATCAATAAAACTGGCATGAGGGGAGCGATTGAGCGGATCGAGGATACGTTTGAAGGTGTAAATATAGTCTTGTGCCGTTAACTCATGTCTTTTGGCTTTAAATGCAGGGTCTGGGGCAAAGTAAATTCCCGGTTTGATTTTGAAGACGAATACTTTTCCTTCATGGCTGATCTCAGGCATCGCTTCCGCGGTTTTAGCTATCAATTTGACAGGCCTGGCAAGGTAATCATAGCCCAGCAAGGGTTCCAGGATCGCCTCGCTTACCCAGCCTGAATAGTGATTTTGTGTTTTTGCCATGTCAAAACCATCGTCTGCCGCCTCAAAAGCCTGCCTGATGATCTTGTTGCTGTCGGCGGGGTTAACCGCGTTTGCCGTCCCACACAAAATACTGATTAGCATCGACACGTAAACTGGAAAATGTAAATAACACGGCTTAAATTGCTTAAACATCCTTAAATCCTTTATTACAACCCTATTAAAAACAGCCTTAATATTGCCCATTTATTGACAAGTTAAAACCTGTAAAGATATCTTAAGGGAAAGACAAAAAAGGAGATTTAAAATAAATATGTTCTTTTCTTACTTCTTAATTGACAGGAAGTGAATAATTTATTAATGGTAAAGCAATTCAATTTGGTTTTTATCGATATTTTTGAGGGCGTCAATTGAAAGTTTTTAGATATGACGAATACAATTTTTAGTCGATTTTGATTGTTTTTCCTTGAATAAATAAAATTTATTCCGGTGTTTTGTATTCTGCGCAAAATAAAAGTAAGTTGGCATTGATTTTTAGTGTTAGTGTGCTATTTTTTTGTTGCTTTGCACAACAAAAAAGCAGCTTCCATTGAACTGTTTTTTTATGGCAGAATACGCGTTGTTTTTTGGGAGTACTAAAAATTTGGATGTATTGACATTAATCGATTAATAATGTTTCGATGCGCGAATTCAAAATTTTTTATGCTCTATCCATTTGTAGTTAGAATACAGACCTAATTCTATAAACTGATATTAAATCAGTATGAATCGCTGTTGACGTTAAGTTGTAAGGTTCGGCGATTTCGTTGGCATGTAAAAATGCTCGACCAAACGGGGAGTCTATTTACTTGAAATCAAGAGTAAGTATGGGGCGCAAACGGTAATTCGAACATCTACTTCGGTATTTTGCTCGTGGAATGGTATCTGTTTGATATGTTAATTTGCTAGCGAAGTGTTTCGGTTCTTCGTTTGTTTTTGTTGACGTATCACATATGTGACTTTTCGGTCGTGTGTAGCTTTTTGTAAATTGTTGTGGTTTTGGAGGGAGCAGGTATGGATTTTTCAGGACGCGAGCCAGAACCGGGAAAGAAATTTACCGGAATTGGTCTTGTTATTATTTTTCACGTGGCATTGGTCTATGGATTGATTCATGGTGGAGCGGCTAAAATTAAGTCCGCTTTCGTTAAGCCATTAGAAACAAAAATTGTTGAGGAGGTAAAACCACCACCTCCACCACCAGATACGCCACCGCCGCCGCCACCTAAGTTATTGACACCGCCGCCGCCGTTCATTCCGCCGCCGGAAGTGCAGGTGCAGCAACAGGCTCCTTCGCCAAATGCGATTGCAACGGTGTCCAGTGTCAGACCGGATAGTAATGTTTTGCCAAAGACAGTCGCACAGCCCGTGGCTGAGGCAAAACCAGCGGGTCCTTCTATCGTCCCTGCGGTGATTAACTTTGAGCAAGCTGGTTGCAAACCAGAGTACCCAAGAGCATCGCTGCGTAATGAAGAGACCGGTACTGTCGTACTTTCTGTGGTAACAGGTGCTGACGGTACGGTAACAGATGTAAAAATTGATAAGTCCAGTGGTTTTAGGGGCTTAGATAACGCTGTACGGACCCAGTTGATGTCGGGATCGTGCAAAAACAAACCCGGAACGGTGGATGGTAAACCTCAGCCAACAACGACCAAGGTGCAATACGTTTGGAAGCTTGATTAAAACAAGGCCAACAAGTAACAAAGTAAGAGACAGATCGTTTTATTCAGAACCAACGTAAGTATTACTAAATTCATTTTTAAAGGAAGTATCTACATGAAAACCCGCGCTAAATTAAGCACATTCCTGGCGGCAGTTCTTTTCGCACTGACAGCCTCAATTGCCACTACACCTGCATTCGCAGAAGACGCTCCAGTAGCTGCATCAGCACCTGCTGCAGACGCAGCTGCACCTGCAGCAGATACAGCGGCAGCACCTGCATCAGATGCAGCGGCACCTGCGGCGCCAAAAGAAGTTTCAAATCCATATGGTATGGAAGCCCTGTTAAAGGGTGGCGATATCGTTGCTCAAGGTACATTGCTTATCATGGCGATCATGTCCATGGGTAGCTGGTACATCCTGATCACTAAAATTATCGATCAGGTAAAATTGTCCGCTCAAGCTAAAGAAGCGAGCAAGTTTTGGAAAGCATCTAGCGTTTCAGCTGGCGTAACTGCCCTGAAAGTAGGCAGCCCATTCCGCTTCATCGCAGAAGCTGGGGTCAATGCAACGCAGCACCATGAAGGCGCGTTGCTGGAACAGATCGATTTGAATTCTTGGGTAACAATGTCTATCCAGCGTTCTGTTGATAAAGTTCAAAGCCGTCTGTCTGATGGTTTGGCTTTCTTGGCAACAGTTGGTTCGACTGCTCCATTCGTAGGTTTGTTCGGTACCGTTATGGGTATTTACCACGCGTTGGTTACAATCGGTGCGTCAGGTCAATCTTCTATCGATAAAGTCGCTGGCCCAGTGGGTGAAGCGCTGATCATGACTGCGATCGGTCTGGGCGTAGCTGTTCCTGCTGTTTTGGGTTACAACTTTGTTGTTCGCCGTAACAAGAGCTGCATGGAAGAAGTTCGTGCCTTTGGTGCTGACCTTCACTCTGTAGTATTGTCTGGCGCAATGAGCAAAGCCGACGCCAACACTAAAAAAGCGGCTTAATCTTTAAGATTAGCCAGAAATAACGACGGTTCATCTCTTACTCAATTATCAGTGCAAAAAATGACTGGTAAGTGAGTCAGAGATAAACCAGAAATTGAAAAAGAGAACACATTATGTCAATGTCAATGGGCAATGATAGTGATGAAGACGAAATCAATAGCACCATTAATACCACCCCACTGGTGGATATTATGTTGGTGTTGCTGATTATTTTCCTCGTTACCTCACCTGTAGTCTTAAATTCAGTCAAGGTTAAGCTTCCAGCAGAGACCAATGCAGTCTATGTTACCAAGCCAGAAAACATTACACTTACCATCAATAAAGATGGCGATATGTACTGGAACGGCGGAAGAAAAGCACTGAATGGTACAGAGGAGCTGTTTGAGAAAATGAAGGCAGTGGCAGTGCTGTTGCCCCAACCCGAAGTGCATATCCGTGGCGACCAAGATACCCGCTATGAATTTGTTGGTAAGACTATTCTCACAGTGCAGCGTGCAGGGATAGCTAAGGTCGGTTTCGTCATTGAACCACCACCAAAAAACTAAAAAGGAAAACACATGAGCATGGCACCTAGCTCAAGTGGTTCGGCTGAATCCGAACCGATGATGGAATTGAACATGACGCCGTTGATCGACGTCATGTTGGTGTTGATCATTATGTTGATCACGACGCTCCCAGTTCAGAATCATTCGATCAATTTGAATATGCCGACTAACTCTGCTGCGCCAAAAACAGAAGAGCCAATCGTCAAGACGATTGATGTAGACTTTGATGGCACGATCTCCTGGAACGGTGAAGTGGTAACTCTTTCTGTTCTTGCTGATAGATTTACTGAGATTGCTGCGATGCCTAACCAGCCGGAAGTGCATCTGCGTCCCAACAAGCTTGTTGCATATAAAACTGTTGCTGCAGTGATGGCTTCTGCCCAGCGGATTGGTGTGACTAAGATTGGTATGGTTGGAAACGAGCAGTTCTTGAACCAATAATTTTTAACGGATTCAATTTCTAATCTAGAGTATTATTAAAAACGGCAGGGATATCCCTGCCGTTTTCATATGTGTAGAATTATCATGGATGAAGGATAGTAAAAATTTTCCGTGATAGTTTGTTAAATGTATTAAGTTTATAAAATTTATTGATTGAGAGATCAAAATATGAGACCACTTCGCTTGTCACGCCTTGCTGTGCTTATCGCAGCTATCGGATTTTCTGCTGCACCAGAAATGTTGAATATTGCTGCGAATACTGCTTATGCGCAGGAATCTATGCGCCCTGAAATTGGAAAAACTCTTCAGGCTGCTGGTGAATTATATAAGGCGAGAAAATATAAAGATGCGCTCTCGAAGCTGCACGATACCGATAATGTAAGTGGCAAGACAGTTAATGAAAATTTCACTATCGAACGCATGCGCTTATCCATTGCTTCTGCAGCCGGTGATAATGACGCAGTCATTCGTTCCGCCGAATCAGTTATTGCCGCAAATAAGCTGGCAGGCAAAGATCAGTTGCAATTGATTCAGGTCTTGGCAAATGCATATTATAAAGCTGGGAATTACGCCAAAGCTTCTCAGGCTTACGGTCGTTATTTTTCAGAAGGTGGAACTGATTCGTCTTTAAGACCTTACATGATTCACGCAATGTCTCAAGGTGGTGATAGCGCCCGCGCGATGAAGGAGGTGAAAGCCGATTTGGCTGCCGATGAAAAAGCAGGGCGTACCCCGAGCCTTGCCAATCTCGAGTTTTATGCCAATGCTGCGCTTAAGCAAAATGATAAAGCGGGTTACGCCAGCGCTCTTGAGAAGATGGTGTCATTTCATGGCAAAAAAGAATATTGGGTCAATTTATTGAACAGCGTTGAGAGAAGCTCAAATTTCCCTCAACGATTGTCATTGGATTTGCTACGTTTGAAATTGGCCGTTGGACAAATCACGAAAACCAACGACTTTATGGAAATGTCACAGCTGTCTCTGCAGGGTGGTTTCCCTGTTGAAGCGATGAAGGTCATTGATCAAGGTTTTAAATCCGGGGCCTTAGGTACTGGCACTGAAACTGCGCGCCATAATCGCTTACGCGACCTTGCCAAAAAAACCTTGAACGAGAGCGAAAAATCACAGGCTGCGAACGAAGCTGAGGCCAGTAAAAGTAATGATGGCACAGGCTTGGTTAACATTGGGTATGCTTACGTGACGGCTGGTCAGTTCGATAAAGGTATTGCCATGATGGAGCAAGGTATCAGCAAAGGTAATATCAAGTATGAAGATGATGCTAAATTGCATCTTGGAATGGCGTATTTGCAAGCCGGGAAAAAAACGAACGCAGTTAAATTATTGAAGTCGATCCAGAGCAAGGATGCAACTGCAGATTTGGCTCGTTACTGGACTATCATTGCCAATCAGTCCAAGTGATGGTGTTTTTCGATTCAGCAGAAATTGCTGGGTAGGTTAAAGAAAAAAGGCGCGGATTTCAATCCGCGCCTTTTTTCTTTATGCATCATTTATCTGCCGCTCAATATAGCTTGAGTTGAGTTTACATTAGCCTTGTCCCTTTTTCCCCGTCTTGACATGAGCTACAAGAGATTTTCCGATGCGCGCAGGGGCACGAATGGCATTTTTTCTCACGGCTGCTGTGCGGTTGGCAATGACATTACCCGGCCGATTTCGCGCATGAAGTATTGGTAACTGCAATTGTAAGTTCTGTCCTGCTGTCAATGTATCGCGTTTTAGATTATTCCAATTTTTTATCTGCACAACCGTTACCTTAAAGCGTTTTGCGACAGAATTTAGGTTTTCATTTTTTCCAACTTTAATATTGACCTGCCTGGTATTGGAAAATCCTTTCTCTATCATTAACTGCCCGGTTTCAGCGATATTGGCCGGAATATCTTTATCAGGTGATTTTGATGTTTTGGGTATAAGTAAAATTGATCCCAATTTGACCATCATTTTTGCGGGAATCAGGTTTGCTTCACGAATAAATTCAGGCTTGAAACCCAATCTATGTGCCAGCAGCTCAATCCTCTCTGTTTTATTGACCTGGTACGTGGACCACGAAGACAGTGGCCCATGCCATTTGCTTAGATTTTCTTTAAACAAGGTGGCGTTGTCCGTCGGTAGCAATATCTTTGTATTGTTACTGCCGGTAATGACCGGACGATTGAACTGTGGGTTAAGTGCCGTAAATTCACCCAACGACAGTTCTGCCAGTTGCGCGGCAACCCTTACATCGATATCTCGGGTTTTTTCTATGCTGACGAAATAAGGCAAGTTATCAAGTTTTGGTAGCTCAATATTAAATTGTTCAGGATGTCCGATAATATTTTTAACTGCCTGTAATTTTGGTAAGTAATTTTTTGTTTCGTTAGGCATCAGTGCCGACAAACTATCAAAGTCTATCGGCAAGCCCAGAGCCAGTTGCTTTTTTATTGCGCGTTGTACTGAGCCCTCGCCCCAGTTATAGGCAGCTAATACCAATTGCCAGTCATTGAAAATTCCGTAGAGTCTTTCGAGATAATTTAATGCAGCGTCTGTCGAATCCAAAACCCCACGCCGGTCATCTTTAAATATGTTCTGTTTGAGGTTGAAATCCCTGCCAGTAGCGGCCATGAATTGCCACATGCCCGAGGCTTTTGCTGTCGAAATTGCTTGCGGATTGAAGGCTGATTCAATAAAGGGAAGCAAGGCTAGCTCTGTCGGCATGCCGCGTTTTTCTAATTCCTCGACGACATGGAACAGGTAGCGTGAGCCGCGCTGAACGGTTCTTTGTATGTAATCAGTTCTGGTGCTGTACCAGGTTAGCTGCTGAGAGACTAAGCGATTGTCCAGATCGGGAATAGCGTACCCGTTACGAATCCTGCTCCAAAGATCGGTTTCTTTGATGAACAGATCTGCTGGCGGTAATTCATCGATAGTTTCAAAAGAAGGGACTAACGATGCGTTTGATTCTGCAGCGGGAACAATGGATGGTGCTAGCAAAAGCGCCTCTTCAGCGATCGATACCTGAGGTGTGAACCAGCTGAGGAGCGCGCATGCAATCAGAGGGGAAATGCTGTATCGAAATCGGTTCATGGGTGACGAAAGTATGATCGATAAAATCGACGGGATAATAGAATCGTGAGAGTGTACGCAGAGGCACTTTCAAGCGTCAAGGTAAATGTCCGTTTAGTGAGGAAAACTGCTAATGATCACGCGGTCATAATTGATCAGTATTCGCCAATTGATGCGATATGGTAATAAATTCATGGTAAATCAGCATAATTTCCCCGATCTGGAATAAGACCGGGTGCTATTCGCGTGATTGCCCTGATTTATGGCTCACTGGCATTGAACTGCAGGGACGCGAGATTTGCGTAAATGCCTCCCTGCGCTACCAGTGAGGCATGTGTACCCACTTCCACAATGCGGCCGTGCTCCATAACGATGATCCGGTCGGCACGTTTTACTGTGGCGAGACGGTGCGCGATGATGAGGGTGGTGCGTCCTTGCATCGCCGCTTCCAGCGCAAGTTGCACCAGCCGTTCCGATTCTGCATCCAGTGCGCTGGTGGCCTCATCTAATAAAAGCAGAGGCGGGTTTTTAAGCAAAGCGCGTGCTATTGCAATGCGCTGACGTTGGCCTCCAGATAGGCGCACCCCACGCTCCCCCAGGAACGAACGATAGCCATCCGGCAGTCGTTCGATGAATTCATGGGCCGCAGCCATCTTTGCAGCATGAATGACTTCAGCATCAGTGGCATCCGCCTTGCCATAGCGTATATTTTCCATCGCGTCAGCAGAAAAAATGATCGTGTCCTGCGGGACGATGCCGATATTGTCACGCAAGACATGTAAATCAAGTTCTCGGATATTTACTCCATCCAGGGTGATAATCCCTTGCTGGGGATCATAAAACCGCAATAGCAATTGAAACAGCGTCGTTTTCCCTGCGCCGGATGAGCCGACAACGGCAACCGTCTCCCCGGGTGTGATTTCTAGTGAAAGGTGCTCAAGGGCGGCCGTTTCTGGCCGCGAGGGATAATGAAATCCGATATCCGATAGCTTTAACCTGGCGCCGCTAGCGGTGCTTGCTGGCAAGGCCAATGGCCGTGCCGGGGATTGTATGGGGGATTGCACTGACATGAGTTCCAGCAGGCGTTCGGTGGCCCCGGCAGCGCGTTGAGCTTCACCCATCACCTCCGACAGCGCGCCGATTGCACCTGCAACGATGGATGCATAAAGAATAAATTGACCGAGCTCGCCGCCGCTCATTTTATTTTGCATTACCTCATGTGCCCCTAGCCATAAGACGAAAACTATTGCGCCGAACACTAATAAGATGACCAGGACGGTCAATAGCGAGCGTGCCCTTATGCGGCGCATCGCCGTCTTAAATGCATTTTCTACTGAGGTGGAAAAACGTTGTGCCTCGATAGGCTCATGAGTAAAGGCCTGGACAGTTGGCATGGCGTTAAGGATTTCACCAGCCATGGCTGAGGCGTCTGCAATCCTGTCTTGTGAGTCGCGCGATAATTTGCGAACCCGTCGGCCAAAAAAAACAATGGGTAATATCACTGCGGCAAGCAATACGATAATGATGGATGAGAGCTTCGGGCTAGTGACAAACAACATTAGCAATCCACCGATGAACAACAAGGTATTGCGCAAAGCCATGGAAATGCTGGTGCCGACAACAGCTTGGATCAGCGTCGTATCGGTCGTCAACCTGGACAGCACTTCACCGGTTTGTGTAGTTTCAAAAAATTCCGGACTTTGCGTAACGACATGCGAATACACGGCATTCCTGATATCTGCAGTCACCCGCTCGCCAAGCCAGGAGACCATGTAAAAGCGTGCTGCAGTAGCAACGCCAAGTATGACGGCAACGCCGAAAAGTGCCAGAAAAGTCAGGTCTACGTGCTGAATATTGCGTTCACTTCCCCCAAAGCCAAGATCAATCATTTGCCGGAAAGCGTAGGGTATCGTCAGCGTCGCACAGGCGGCGACGATGAGGGCTACACCAGCAAGAAAAAATTGGCGTCGGTAGGGCAGTAAAAAAGGGATTAATCCTCGTAAAGTGGAAATGCTACTTTTTTCTTTGCTTAATGTTGTCATAAGGTAGGTTTGGTTCGCGTTGCAGAAAACTTCTGCTTTATTATTTATCGTATTGTGTCAGGTTTCAATTGATATGGGGTCGGGCTTGTCATTTGCCATCTTTATTGCTTAAGTTAGCAATCTTTTTGTCAACAATACTTGTGGTGAATCCGTTAAATTACTCTGACTTTTATGAAGGTTATCCATGTCATCGCTCTCTCGTTTGAAATCAAGCCAGCTTTCCATTGTCATGGCTGTATTAATGATGGTCTCCCTCAGCGCTTGTCAGAGCACTAAAAATCGCATCAATGATTGCAAGGCGGGTGATTGGGGTGTTATTGGGAACAAGGATGGCGATCAAGGTTTTGACCCTCGTTATGAAGAGCGCAGGAAGTTCTGTGCCGATGTTGACGAAGCTAAAATCAATTCAGAATCGGTCAGCAATTATCGCGCGGGATGGGAGCAGGGCAATTTTCAATATTGGCGACGTCTCGGTATGCAGGATGGTGTTGCGGCGAAACCAGTGACTTATTTTTCCAATCAAGCTATCTCGGACCAGATTAAGAAAAACAAGACGCCTTTAAATGCATCCGCATATCAGCAAGGCTGGATTGCTGGCAATGCAGATCACTGGCATAAGTTAGGGGATCAGGATGGCACCGCCGGACTTCCTGCAAGTGCTGAAAATGCCCGCGCCAATGAAGGTCAGCAGATAGGATTTAATCGTTTAAGTTATCTGGATGGATGGAACATTGGGAATCAGGCCTATTGGCGTCAACTAGCGTATCTCGATGCGCATGAGGGACGGCCGGACAGTGAATTTAAACAGCATGCGCTAACCGCTCAACGAGAAGGGGTGCAATTGCGTGAAGATGTTTATCGCGCTGCCTGGAATGCCGAGATTATCGAATACTGGAAAAAACTTGCCTGGGAAGATGCCACAAGGGGAAGAGACATCAATACCCGGCGCGCAGATGCTAAAAGCAGGGGATTGAAATTTTCTGAGACAGAATACAGGCAAATGTGGGAACAACGGTTAATCAAGTACTGGCAGGATGCCGGCAACGAGGATGGTTTTGGCAAACCTAATCTGATTGAGGAGAGAATGGCGAATGCGAGAAGGGATAATGTTTTCATTATTTCTCAAACGCGTGATTTGTATCAGCAAGCGTGGGCCGAACAGAATAGCCGATACTGTAGCGTGGATAATGCTTTTTCTTATGGCCGAGACAATCGTAGGATGGCGGTGGAGTTATGCCCGGGTACCCAGAAAAATAGGGCGAGTTACGCATGGGAGAGCGGACAACAATATGAAGCGATTCTTCAAAAGCAAAGGTTTCACCGGGAAGACATGCAGCGTTTGTCAGATCGTCGCAGTGAGGCAGAGCATCGCCTGGATAGAATAGAGCGCGAGATCAAGCGAGATCAGGATAACAAGAATCGCGTCACTAATAACGACACGCTTGCGAGCGATAACAGGCGCGATAAAGAAAAACATGACTTGCGCGAGTTCTTGCGCAGGACACAAAGGGAGTTTGAGGATTTACGCCAATGGGATTTCAGGTTTGATCAGCAACTCCAGCAAATCAAGCGCGATATTTATCTGCATTGAATTTGCACGCGTAAATCGCAGCGCATACTTAACTTAGGAATGATGCATGCGAAATCGCATATCTCTTTCCTCGACGGGTGTTTCGCTTATGTCGGGAAGCGGTTCAGTATCATGCTTTTCTATCACCGGTTCTTCTACAACGACTTGATTGCGACCGCCTTGTTTCGCAAGATACATTGCGGTGTCCGCACGTGAAAAGAGTTCAAGCACTGACTCACCCGGTATGTATTGAGTGACTCCGATGGAGACTGAAACACCTTGTTGCAATGCGCCGTCCCATGGAAAATGCTCGACCTGGGCGCGAATGCGTTCGGACGTGTTCAAGGCAGGCAGCAATGAGGTAGTGGGGAAAATGAGTAAAAATTCTTCTCCGCCATAACGGCCAAAAATATCTTCAGTCCGCACATTTTCCTGTGCGATCCGCGAGAAGATACGTAAGACTTCATCCCCGCCAAGATGCCCAAGTTCGTCATTGATTTTTTTGAAGTGATCCAGGTCAATCACGGCTAAACATAAAGGCGTTGTGTTTTTATCCGCTTTTTGTTTTTGTTCTTCGAGCGCAGCCACCATATAGCGTCGGTTAAAACAATCAATCAGAACGTCTCTTTTTGCATCTTCCTGAATGTATTTTATTTTTCGGCTTGCTCTATGCAGCACCCGGTTCAGATGCTGAACCTTGGCAATCTGGAAGACAAAGACAGGCAGAGCAAATAACAAAACCAGAAAATGCATCGCCTCCAATTTTAACAACGCCAGGTTATGCCACTGCTGATAGTGCAGAAAGATCACCAGTCCAAAACCCGACAAGGTCCATCCAACAAGGATTGCCAGCGTATTGGTTCGAATTCGATACATGCCATAGGCGATTGAAATGAAAGCGAAAGGGGTGAAAATGATCTGGGTCGCTGGCTCAAGATAAAAAATGACCAACATGTAAATGAACGCTACGATAACGATAGGTAGCTTCAGCCGTTTTTCTTTAAAATAAATATTGAGTTTTGTTTTGAAGATGATGAAAAAAAACAACATGCCAAATGCAATCATGCCTGCAAGAGTAAAAATGCTCGATTTTTTTGTCAGGCCCATTTCATAAAACATGAGGTTGGCAAGAAAATAGATACCGATCAGTGCGCTTGCAATGAGCCATTTTTTAAAAATGG
>CXWL01113685.1_pt1 | contig 13432 bp, 15 predicted proteins | sample 590931 | NCBI WGS metagenome assembly CXWL01 (sample SAMEA3498368, study PRJEB10139) | groundwater metagenome | biome: water well; material: biofilm material | place: Germany | collected 2015-04-27 | reverse complement strand
TTGCTGCGTGAAGGGCTGGATATTCCAGAAGTTTCACTAGTGGCCGTGCTGGATGCTGACAAAGAAGGCTTTTTGCGTTCTGAACGATCACTCATTCAAACATCTGGCCGTGCTGCCCGTAACTTGAACGGCAAAGTGATTTTTTACGCCAACAAAATCACTCGCAGCATGAAAGCGGCAATGGATGAAACTGAGCGTAGGCGCGGCGTGCAACTAGCGTTTAACGAGGCCAATGGCATTGTGCCTAAAGGCATTACCAAGCGCATTAAAGATATTATTGATGGCGTGTATGACAAAGATGAAGCCTTACGTGAACGTAAGGTGCTACAAGATCAAGCCAGCTATGAGTCTTTGAGCGAAAAACAAATTGCCAAAGAAATGAAGCGGTTAGAAAAAGCCATGCACGACAGTGCGAAAAACCTGGAGTTTGAAAAAGCCGCAGACTATAGGGATCAACTTAAAAAGCTTAAAACCAAATTTTTTGGGGCAGAATTGCCTGATCTTGTTTGATGCAACTTACTAAATTTGGGGTTTATATACATAACTCCAAAATTTAAGCTTTAAAGCCAACTTAATTCACTGAAAACGCTAGCTTTACTTAATATAATTTGATTAGTGAGGCGCTTTTGTCTATAATCGCGCGCTTGCTTGGTAGCATTATCAAGTAAACGAAAATTTAACCTTGTCACACTGCAACGCAGCTTTCGTATTTAACGGTTTTTTATTAAATATATTGTAGGTGGCTTTAATCCAAAAGGAGTACTAATGAGACATTATGAACTAGTGTTTATCGTCCATCCGGACCAAAGTGAGCAAGTGCCTGCAATGATCGAGCGCTATCGTGCGCTTATCACAGCTAGCGGCGGTGCAATTCACCGTTTAGAAGACTGGGGTCGTCGTCAACTTGCGTACCCAATCCAAAAAATTCACAAAGCGCATTATGTGTTAATGAATATTGAGTGCAACCTTGAAGTTTTAGCTGAACTTGAGCATGGCTTTAAGTTTAATGATGCGGTATTGCGTCATTTAATGATGTCTACTAAAACTGCAGTCACTGCACCATCACCAATGATGAAGGAAGAAAAATCCAGGTCAGTGTTGAGTAAAGATACTGCACCAGTAGCGCCTGTGGCACAAGCGGCAGCCGCTACTACAGAGGCAGCAGCTTAATTTTTTGAATAAACTGGTGTTGCAAGCTGAAGTTGTGAAAATTGAGCCTCTTCGCTACACGCCAGCAGGCATACCGTTGTTAAGTGTTGTTTTGCGACATGTGTCAGAGCAAGTTGAAGCTGGCATGAAGCGAAAGGTTGAATGTGAAGTGAATGCGGTTGCTTTAGGTGATTTAGCATTGAAAGGCTTGAAATTAGGCACTCATATTCAAACGACTGGCTTTTTAGCCAAACGCAGCCTTAAAAGCACACAATTGGTGATGCACATTAACCATATAGAGCATATGTAAGCAATTAGCTTACATAAATTAAAAAATTTTAGGAGTTCAAGATGGCAAGAGAAATGTACAAACGCCGCCGTTACTGCCGTTTTTCAGCAGAAGGCATCAAACAAGTTGACTACAAAGATGTAGATTTACTTAAAGATTTTATTTCAGAAAATGCAAAGATCATTCCAGCACGTATGACGGGCACTAAAGCGCGTTATCAACGTCAATTAACGACCGCAGTTAAACTTGCTCGTTTCTTAGCTTTGCTTCCATACACAGACAAACACCAATAATCGGAGGCTACCATGCAAATTATTTTATTAGAAAAAGTGGGTAACCTAGGCAGTTTAGGTGACATTGTTAAAGTTAAAGACGGTTATGGCCGTAACTTTTTAATTCCACAAGGCAAAGCTAAGCGCGCTACTGAAGCGAACAAAGCTGAAATTGCTGCACGCCGTGTTGAATTAGAAAAACAACAAGCTGCAATTTTGGCTGCTGCGCAAGCACGTGGTGAAAAATTAGCCGCATTTGTTATTACAGTGACACAAAAAGCAGGTGTTGATGGCCGTTTGTTCGGCTCAGTGACTAATGGTGATATTGCTGACTCATTAGTAGCACAAGGCTTTGAAGTAACTAAGGCGCTAGTACGTATGCCTAATGGCCCATTGAAAACAATCGGTGATCATGCAGTAACGGTTGCATTGCATCATGATGTAGTTGTAGATATTACAGTGACAGTGGTTGGCGAAGCTTAAAGTGTAATGTTGCCTGATTTACTCAAGTATTAGAAATAAATAAATAAGGTTACTTCGGTAACCTTTTTTATTTATTGTGCATGTATTTGGTGAGCATGGTTATTCAGTATAATCACAGCATGGCTGATCAACAATTAGACGCATTAAAAATTCCCCCGCACTCGGTAGAAGCTGAGCAATCAGTCATTGGCGGCTTGCTGCTGGAGAATGAATCGCTTGATAAAGTAGCTGATATTTTAACGGCTAACGACTTTTATCGACACGACCACAAGGCAATATTCCAGCACATTGCCAAGCTCATAGAACACAATAGACCCGCTGATATCGTGACTGTGGCTGAGTCGCTGGAAAGCACGGCTGAACTTTCTGGTATCGGTGGCATTGCTTACTTAGGGGCGTTGGCGCAAAGCACACCAACTGCGGCCAATATCAGGCGCTATGCCGAAATCGTGCATGAGCGCGCAGTGATGCGGCAATTGGTAGTGGTGGGTTCTGGCATTGCAGAAAGCGCTTATGCACCTAATGGTCGCGATGCACAGCAATTGTTGGATGAGGCTGAAGCCAAAATATTTCAGATTGCCGAAGGTGGTAAACGTAGTTCTGAAGGTTTTGTTGATATTAAAGTGTTGTTGCCGCAAGTGGCGGACCGTATTGATCAACTGTTTTCTCGTGACAACCCCTCTGATGTGACTGGTGTACCCACAGGCTTCGCTGACCTTGATTCAATGACATCTGGCATGCAGGGTGGTGATTTAATCATCGTGGCCGGGCGTCCATCGATGGGTAAAACTGCATTCTCACTCAATATGGCTGAAAATGTTGCGCTCGATACTGGCCTGCCAGTGGCTGTGTTCTCCATGGAGATGGCATCTACCCAGCTTGCCATGCGGATGATAGGTTCAGTAGGGCGCCTAGACCAACACCGCATGCGTACAGGCAAGCTAGAAGATGAAGATTGGGAAAAGCTCACCACTGCATTAGGTAAGCTCAATGAGGCGCCCATTTTTATTGATGAAGGTGCAGGGCTAAGTAGCTTTGATGTGCGCGCAAGGGCGCGCAGATTATCTCGCCAATGCGGTAAATTGGGTTTAATTGTAGTCGATTACCTACAATTGATGTCCGCGCCTGCTGGGCGGCAAGGTGAAAATCGCGCTACAGAAATTTCAGAAATTTCACGTTCACTCAAGGCGTTGGCCAAAGAGCTTGACTGTCCCGTAGTTGCGCTCTCTCAACTTAATCGCAGTGTGGAACAACGCCCAGACAAACGCCCAGTAATGAGTGACTTGCGTGAATCTGGCGCGATCGAGCAAGATGCTGACGTGATTTTATTTATTTACCGCGATGAAGTGTATAACCCGGATAGCATAGACAAAGGCACTGCAGAGATTATTATTGCTAAACAACGTAACGGCCCAATCGGGCGCGTACGTCTTACTTTCATCGGTCAGCATACACGCTTTGAAAACTACGCAGGTAGCGGACATATGGCTGATAGCTATTAAAATTATCAAGAATTATTAATTTTGCGCCCAATTTTAGCCACAATTTCTCAAAGTGCCTTACAGCACAATTTAACCATTGTAAAAAAACACGCTCCTAACTCGAAAATCATGGCGGTAGTAAAAGCTAATGCCTATGGGCATGGTCTTATCAACGTGGCGCATGGCCTCAACGCCGCAGACGGCTTTGCAGTGTTGGGCTTGAACGAGGCAATTGATTTACGCGAAACTGGCTTTGAGAAAACCATTTTGCTATTAGAAGGCGTATTTGATGCGCAAGAGCTTAGTATTGCAGCGAGTTTTGGCATGGACATTGTGGTGCATTCCGCACCTCAGATTGAGATGCTTGAACCTGCTAAGTTAGCGAAACCCATCAATATTCACCTTAAAATAAATACAGGCATGAACCGCTTAGGCTTTAGACCAAGTGAATTTTTGCCTGCGTTTAATCGCTTAAAGGCTTGCAAAAACGTCAATACAATAACCTTAATGACGCACTTTGCCACGGCTGATGAAAATACTGGCATCACGGCGCCATTACAGGCGTTTAAACAGCTAACCCAAGGTTTCCAGCAGCCTGTCTCACTCGCTAACTCAGCAACCATTCTACGTTACTCACAAGCACATGCTGATTGGGTTCGCCCGGGTATTATGCTTTATGGAGCAACACCGGTAACAGGTACGCCAGTAGCTGAGTTTGAGCTAAAACCAGTGATGACATTCACCAGTGAAATCATTAGCGTTCAGACCATTAAAACAGGGGAGAGTGTAGGTTATGGCAACCGCTTTACTGCTAACAAAACCACGCGTGTTGGCGTCGTTGCTTGCGGTTATGCAGATGGTTATCCACGGCATGCGCCGAACAAAACGCCCATTGCTGTTAATAGCAAAGTCACGCAAACCATAGGCCGTGTTTCTATGGATATGCTGTTTTGTGATTTAACTGATATTGCCGATGCTAATATCGGTGCGTCTGTAGAGCTTTGGGGCAACACTGTGCCTGTGGATGCAGTTGCTGAGGCTTCTGGCACCGTGGGTTATGAATTGCTGTGTGCAGTAGCGCCACGTGTTTCCATGAAGGTAATTGAGTAATGGGAACCTCTAATGATAAAGGCTCATAGTGGCAAAAGCTAAAACCATTTACAGCTGCACTGAATGTGGCGCTAGTGAGCCGAAATGGCAAGGCCAATGTCCTAGCTGCATGGCTTGGAATACTTTGGTTGAAAGTGTTGAAGAAGCTACAACTACCAACCGTTATGCCAATAAATTTGAGGGTTTGGCGCAAAGTAGCACTTTGCAAAAACTAAGCAGCATAAAAGCCGCTGATATTGCTCGCCAACCCACAGGCATTAGCGAATTCGACCGTGTGCTTGGCGGCGGCTTGGTGGAAGGTGGCGTGGTTTTAATCGGTGGTGACCCCGGTATTGGCAAGTCCACCTTGCTATTGCAAGTTTTGTGTCATTTAGGAAAGTCTAGCCAAGCCATTTATGTAAGTGGCGAGGAGTCTCCACAACAAATAGCCATGCGTGCTAAACGCTTGGGATTAGATGCCAGTGAAGTTGAACTGTTAGCTGAAATTAACCTGGAGAAAATTTTAGCCACGCTTCAAGCACATAAACCCAATATCGCGGTCATCGATTCCATTCAAACTGTATATTCTGAGGCATTGCAATCTGCACCTGGCTCTGTCGCACAAGTGCGCGAATGTTCGGCGCAACTTACTCGCTTAGCTAAACAGCTGGGCATTACCGTGATTTTAGTAGGGCATGTCACTAAAGAAGGCTCGTTAGCAGGCCCGCGCGTACTAGAGCATATTGTCGATACCGTGCTGTATTTTGAAGGCGATCAGAACTCAAGCTTTCGTTTGATTCGCGCCTTCAAAAACCGTTTTGGTGCGGTAAATGAGTTAGGCGTATTTGCCATGACAGAAAAAGGTCTGCGCGAAGTGGCTAATCCTTCTGCTTTGTTTTTATCGCATCACGAAAGCCAGGTAGCGGGCAGCTGCATTACCGTGACCATGGAAGGCACGCGGCCTTTATTGATTGAAATTCAGGCTCTAGTTGATGAAAGCCATGCGCCTAACCCAAAACGACTATGCGTCGGGCTGGAACAAAATCGTTTAGCGATGTTATTAGCTGTATTACATCGACATGCAGGCGTGGCATGCTTTGATCAAGATGTATTTATCAACGCGGTAGGTGGCGTTAAAATTGCCGAGCCAGCAGTCGATTTAGCAGTATTGTTATCAATCGTTTCTTCTTTAAAAAACAAACCACTAGATAACAAACTTATAGTATTTGGTGAAGTTGGTTTGGCTGGAGAAGTGCGTCCTGTGCAAGGAGGTCAAATGCGCTTAAAAGAGGCCGCAAAGCTTGGATTTACCAAAGCCATTGTGCCTAAGGCCAATGCGCCTAAACAGCGCATTGAGGGTATCGAAGTGATGGCTGTTGAACGATTGGAACAAGCATTAAGTAAAATGCGCGAGGTTTAGGCTTTGCTAACCCCGTATGCTAACCGTTAAGCGTTAGCAATTAAACCAGCGCATTTAATGCCACTTCTAATTGCACCTTCTATGGTGGCCGGATAATCTGCATACGTATAATCACCCGCTAAAAATAACCCTGGTTGTAGTGTTTTATTCGTTGGTCTAGCCAGGTTCGATACACATGAAAAAGTAGCGCGTTTTTCAGCAATCACCTTGTGCCATAAAGGTTTTGCCAGCTCAGGAAACGCCTGATTGAGCTCTTTGGCAATTTTTAATGCCAGTTTATCTTGACTCAATCGTTGGTGTTTGCCTTCAGCACTCACAATCACCGCAATTAAGCCATTTTGACCACAGAGTTGGCCTCTATCAAATACCCACTGTCCTACTTTCTTTGTGAGTCCGGTCATTACTTTAGGCAACCTGGTTTCTGGCGGATACTGTAAATAAATGGTGTAGATTGGTTGATATTGATAAGTTTGTGTTTGCAGAAGTACATTTTTTAATTTCGGAATATCTTCTAAAAGCTTATCAACTCTTGCGGGTGATACAGCAATCACCACGTGGCTGAAAAAAGATTTCCCGTCACGCGTTTCTAAACTGAAGCCATCTTTACCCAAGCCGTCTTTTTCAACCTGAAGGCTACGAATACGTTTATTCAACCGTATTATGCCTCCTTTGGATTGTATATATTGTGAAAGTGGATGAGAGATAATTTGTGATAAATCTAGCCGTGGCAATAAAAAATCGCTATTTTTTTTGTTGCCAGTAAAAGCATCTCCAGAGAAACTATCCCGAAGCACATTCAGAAATATACGCGCGCTTGCAATTTCAATTGGCGTGTTCAGCGCGGCTAGGCATAGCGGTTCCCACAACATTTCAATCAGCCTAACAGTTTGCTGTTGATCAATCAGAAACTGCTCTAGTGGCGTATCGTTTGTGATTTGGTATTGGGTATTTTTAAGATGAAGCATCAACTTAACTGCCGCAATGCGCTCAGAAAAACTTAAGCCGCTACAGCATAACATCCCCATGAGCATATTCAGAGGGGCAGGTAAGTAATGCGCTGACTTTAGGGAGAATGACGATTTCTCTGACGTTGATTGCATATTCATTTTTAATGGTACACGTAAAAACACTTGCTTTTCATCTACGCCAATTTTGTGCAATAAAGCTAAGGTTTCGCGATATGCACCTAGTAAAATATGTTGCCCGTTATCAAGCTGATATACCAGATTGTTATTTTCCACCACCACAGTGCGCGCGCGCCCGCCCAGTTGTGAACTTGCCTCAAATACAGTGACCTGAAAGCCACGGTCAACTAAGGTTGCAGCCGCACTTAGGCCTGCGCAACCACCACCAATCACAGCTATGTGAGTGTTATTTATATTCAATGATTGACCTCAACAATTAATCTTAATGACTTTTAACCCACACTTGAAAGGCCAGCCAAAATTTACGCAATGCACCGAGTGAGACACGCGAGTTCAATACTTTTTGCGCGCCATCGGTTTTAATTTCACGTAATAATGTGCGATAGATTGCCGCCATCATTAAGCCGGCACGCTGGCTTTTGCGGTCTTCGTCTGGCAGTTCTCGCAAGGCACGATCATAATAATTTTCTGCGCGCTCAATTTGATGATCCAACAGTCTTTTTACCGCGTCTGACTCACGACTATGCAAAATCTCTTCTTCAGTCACGTTGAACTGCGCCAACTCGTCTAACGGTAAGTAAATACGGCCACGTCGTGCATCTTCCCCTACGTCGCGGATGATATTGGTGAGCTGAAATGCCATGCCTAAATCATGCGCAAATTTGAGTGTTTTACGATTGCTAAAACCGAATATCTGCGCTGAGAGCAAGCCAACCACACTGGCAACACGATAACAATATAGTTGTAGTTGTTTGAAGTCTTCGTAACGGTTAAAGTTTAAATCCATTTCCATGCCATCAATAATTTCGCTGAAATGTTCAGCATTAAGATGGTAAGTTTTGATTGGTGTTAAAAGTGCTTTAGAAACTGGATGTTGTGGCTTGCTTTGGTATAGATTTTCAATTTCCGTTCGCCACCAGTTAAGCTTGGTTTGTGCAATATGCAATTCAGTACATTCATCTGCAATGTCATCCACCTCACGACAAAATGCGTAAAGTGCAGTAATAGCCTCACGTTTTTGTTTGGGCAAAAATATAAAGCTGTAATAGAAGCTTGACCCGCTTTTTGCAGTTTTTTGCTGGCAGTATTGCTGTGGTGTCATTGTCTTTCTTATACCTCAACAGCGCCTTAAAGTAGCGCTTTAATTAAAATAATGCTTTAAAAAATATCACAAGCCAATCCCAATGATTTAGCGTTGGTCTTTGCCTGAATATATCACCATTAACTTTGCTTATCTTGCTGATGATACGTTCACCGCCTGCAATAATCATGCGCATTTCAAAGCCAATTCGCCCGCTTAAAATTCGACCCAAAGGTTTGCCAGCGTACAATAACGCGTTGACGCGTCGCAAGTTAAACTGCATAAACTGCTGCCAATTTTCATCAACAAGCTGCACCTCATCTACAAAATCCTGAATTTGATGCTCGCTAATACCAAACGCTGACATTTCATCTTGGCACATGTATATGCGCTGTTTACCGTTATTTTTTTTGAAATCAATCGCAATATCCTGCAAAAAATTAATGATTTGCAGCGCGGTACAAATATTATCAGATAGCTGGATATTGTCAGTACCGGATTGGCCATAGAGATGCAACAACAACCTGCCGATTGGATTGGCTGAGCGTGTGCAGTAATCTAATACCTCGTCATAATTGGCGTAGCGTGTTTTAGTAACGTCTTGGCTAAAAGCATCAAGTAAGTTATAAAAAGGTTCATACGGCAGCTTGTTTACCTTGATCATAGCGCTTAATGCTGCAAAGAAAGCCGTTTGTGGCTTGATGTAAGCATGTAGTAAATCAAGCTCATCACGAAAACTGCTCAATAAATTCAAGCGATGCTCTATGGATAAATCACCCTCGTCAGCAAAGTCATCTGCCTGCCTTGCAAAGCTGTAAATCAAGGCTACTGGTTCGCGTAAATGTTGCGGCAGAAAAACAGAGGCGACCGGGAAGTTTTCATAATGGCTATTGACCAAGGTTAAATTCTCACTGGCAACAGCTTGCTTGTTAGTAGTTGTCTCAATAGGGTACGTGTTGGTCATGGCGTGAGTATGCCATAAATTAAGGCGATTTATTTACTAAGATATTAAGCAAGTAAAGCCCCAAGTAGAACTAATATAGTTAAATAAATTCGCAAAGGTTTGTTAAAATCAACCTAGTTAAAATTAAGTTAAATTATATTTAAATTTTGAAAGTAGTTTATGTTAGCAATTATAGGCGGTACAGGTTTAACTCAACTGGATAACTTGGAAATTACAAGGCGTTTAATTGTGCGCACACCTTATGGGGAGCCATCTCAACCACTTATTTTTGGCGAAATTGCAGGGCGCGAGGTAATATTTTTAGCCCGTCATGGCAATGGGCATACTATTCCACCGCACGAGGTAAATTACCGCGCTAACATTTCAGCCTTGCACTTACAAGGCGTAACGGGAATCGCAGCTGTAGCCACAGTAGGCGGCATTCATGCGGATTTAGCACCAGGAGTCATTGCCATGCCGCATCAAATAATTGACTATACCTATGGTCGTAAAAACACATTTTATGATGGTGTAGATTTGCCTGTGAAGCATATTGATTTTACCGAACCGTATTGCTCAAATATGCGTTCCAATTGGGAGCAGGCTGCCATTAGTATTGGTGAGCCGCTTGTTAACCATGGCACATATGCAACCACGCAAGGGCCACGCTTAGAAACTGCGGCTGAAATCAATCGCCTGGAACGTGATGGAGCTACGATGGTTGGCATGACGGGCATGCCAGAAGCAGCACTTGCACGAGAACTAGGCATTAGCTATGCAACTATTTGCCCCGTAGCTAATTGTGCGGCAGGGCGTGGCAATAGCCTGCATGGTATTCAATATGAAGATCTTGTCGAAAACTTAAATCAAACCATGGTGCGAGTGCGTAATATTATTGCAGCACTAGTTAAGCAAAACGGCTTATGCAAGCTGATTGCGAATAAAAATGGCAATTAAAACCGTTTTACGCATGGGAGAACCCTGTTTATTGCTGAAATCTTCTCCAGTAGAACTATTTGATACCCCTGAGCTCCACGCCTTGATACAGGACTTGGAAGATACCATGCGGCACATGCGCGGCGCTGGTATTGCCGCGCCACAAATAGGCGTGAGTTTACGCGTAATTATTTTTGGCCAAAGGGAGGCGGATGAAGGCAAGAATCCGCGCTATCCAGACGCCGATGCGGTACCTTACACCGTACTAATTAACCCTGTGCTAACACCAGTGGGTGATATGATAGAGCAAGATTGGGAAGGATGCTTATCTGTGCCAGATATGCGTGGCATAGTGCCGCGCTATGTTCGCTTGCATTACACTGGCTTGGATCAATATGGCAATGCCGTAGATCGACTTGTGAGCGGCTTTCATGCACGTGTGGTACAGCACGAATGCGATCATTTAGACGGTATTTTGTACCCTATGCGAATCACTGATTTAAAAGATTTTGGCTATACCGATGTGTTTTTCCCAAATCAGGACATTCAAGATAACTAAATATTCAAGTCGACTAGTTTTTGCTATATCGCCTATTGTCGTGAATTAACAGTCATCGTTAAATTCCAGTCACACTAGTCAAATTTAGCGTAAAGTTGGCTTAGGCCATGACGATATTGAATTGTGCAACAGTCATGACTTAATCTTATGTATTTTTACTCAGTAAGATATTCAAAGTGACGAATTCTTTGCTATAATCTCGCCTTAATTTGCAAACAAGCATTTTTAATTGGAAGAGTGGCAGAGCGGTTTAATGCTACAGTCTTGAAAACTGTCGTGGGTGCGAGCCCACCGTGAGTTCGAATCTCACCTCTTCCGCCAGATTCTTAATGCCGCTTTACGCGGCATTTATTTTTTAATAGAACCATTTTTATATTAGGATAAAAAATGACTCAAATTATTATTGATCACAACCCATCTGAAGCAAAACTAAAAGAACTCGGCGTTTCTAGCTGGTCTATCTGGGATTGCGCACCATCAAAATTCCCATTGAACTTTGATTCAGCAACAGAAAGTGCTTACTTGCTTGAAGGCGAAATTCGCGTAACTCCAGTTGGTGGCGAAACTGTTGTAGTTAAAGCCGGTGATTTTGTTGTGTTTCCAAAAGGTTTGAAATCAAACTGGGAAGTAACTAAACAATTGAAAAAACATTACAAACACTCATAGTTGCAATTTATTAAGTGTGTGTCCCGTCCTAAAATAGGTTGACAGTTATTCACCTGTTTTAGGTTGATTTAAAAACGCCTGATGTACTTCATCGGGCGTTTTGTATTTCAGGCTTTGGTGCGGCCTGAGCTCATTGTAAATCTTGATGGATTGTTTGACCATCTTTCTTGCTTCTTCCAAATCCTTTGGTTTAGTTAATAGAAACTCATTCTTTAAGATGCCATTCACACGCTCTGCCAGGGCATTCTGATAACAGTCGTAACCATCGGTCATCGAACACGTGATTTGATGGCGCTGATGAATGGCCTGATATTCAGCTGAACAGTATTGAATCCCTCTATCCGAATGATGAATCAATGCAGAGGCATAGCATCTCGCACTAACGGCCATCTTCAATGCTTTACCCACAGCACTAGTCTGCATATGCTCATCCACATGGTAACCTACGATCTTTCGGGAGTAAGCATCCGTCACTAAACTCAAGTAGGTATTCTGCGTTTGAGTGGGTAAGTAAGTGATGTCGGCCACCCACACTTCCTCAGGCCTGCTGGGTGTGACTTGGTTGAGTCCAGCCTTAAGTAAGTTGGGGTGCTTATAAAAGCGATGATGACTATGAGTTGTCTTGTGATAAGACCGTCTAGGTAGCACCAGCAATCGCGCTCTGCGAAGTAAGTCAAACAAGCTGTCACGTCCCATCTTGATCTGATGTTCAGCCATAGGAGCTTTCAGCAGGTGCTGCAACTTACGCGTACCAACCCTGGGTTGCACCATGCGTTGCTCCCGAACCCACTGGAGTACTTGAAGGTGCTCGTTAGCAACATTGGTTTCAGTGGCACAGCGCTGATAATAGGCTTGACGGCTGATCCCCACAAAACGACAGGCTTTAGCCGTACTTATTCGAAGAGTTTCTTTTTTGGCAAGGACGCACTTAAAGGCTTTTTTGGGAGTTTTACTCCATACTCAGTCTTGATGATCTCCAGCATGGCTTCGAACAATTGTGCCTTGAGATTCGCGTCTTTTAATTCAGCCTCAAGTGCTTTAATCCGCTGCTCTGGGGTTTGTGGCAAGGAAGGTGGTTTGGTCATCTCAGTACTCATTAAATCTGAAGATGAAAGATTATACCAATCAAGGTGACCGTGCTTGCGCAGCCAGGTTAATACAGTAGATCTACCCTGAATGCCATAGCGCTTTTGTGCTTCTTTATAAGTCAGCTCACCATGCTCAACTTGTTCTACCACTGACAATTTAAAAGCCAGTGTGTAATCTCGCTGTGTTCTCTTAATCCCAATGCTCATTTGACTCTCCTTGATTCAATTCAAAAAGTGTCAACTTATTTCAGGACGGGTCAATTTTAATAAAAAAAGGATTGCATTTCTGCAATCCCTTTCTGGCCTAACATTTACTTTCTTGCCAATCTAACTTTACCAAAATTTCCACCAAGGTTTGTTACCTGATGCACTTGCTACAGCGCCAGTTGCCTGGCCAGTTACTTTGAGTTTTCTGCTACCTTTTGTAAGTTAGCTAAACCTGAATCAAAAATACCTGTAATGGCTTTAACTGCTGTTTCGTCATCTTGACCAGCAGGGATTGGCGGGTTAAGTTTGTATAGGCGGTAGAAGCGGCCAACCCATGTTACTTTTGACTCGCCTGGTTTGTCGCCTTTTTCTACAGTCATGCTAGCGTTGTAGTCAGTAAGTGGCAGTGTGCCTTCAACGATTTCATATTTAATTTTCATGCTTGCATCATCAATACTGCGTAATTTTTCATACACATGACCGCCATCTTTAAACGTCAGTGTTCTGAAAGTATCTTCGCCTTTCTTCTCTACTTTAGTGCTGGCAACGCCTGGGTGCCAGTTGTGAATACCACCGAAATCTTTAACAATTGCCCATACCTTAGCTGGGTCAGCTTTAATGTCC
>CXWL01131448.1_pt2 | contig 13434 bp, 20 predicted proteins | sample 590931 | NCBI WGS metagenome assembly CXWL01 (sample SAMEA3498368, study PRJEB10139) | groundwater metagenome | biome: water well; material: biofilm material | place: Germany | collected 2015-04-27 | reverse complement strand
GGCGGCGATGTCTTTCATGCCGCCATCTTTGGAAAACGTGGTGCAACCTGCCAGCAGCAGCATCGATGCCGCCAGCGCGATGCTGCGTAAAGGTAAATTATTCGTCATGGTCATTTCCCGTTGTGCTGATGCATGTCATGGCCGCCTGCAGGTGGCGGCGTAACAGAGGGCGAACCTGAGGTTTCAGTTTCTTGCACTGCAGGCGCGGTCGGCCGCAGCAGTGCCTCATTCGCGGCACGCCATAGCTGGTCCGGGGGGGTGTTTTCTTCGACCGCATAACGATAGCCGTCAAAGGCAGATTGATATGCCGCAGGTGTGCGGCCCAGCGCGGGATTGGCCGGGTCCATAGCGGACGTTAACGCTTGCGCATAACACCCGGTGGCAAGCGATGCCAGCATCATGGCTGGCAGGCAGACAGCAAGTCTCATTGAATTCTCGTTTAATAAATGGACAAAACAGACAGGCGAAATCCGGACGCGATGCACTAGGCGGAACTGCCCGGCGAGCGGATTTTTCCCGGCGACTTAAACGAGCAGGGACTTGGGGGGACGTTTGAGTCCGTCAGCGATATGGCCGAGGAACAAGGAAGCGGGAGCAGAAACAACCGGCGTGGCGCCGATCGGAGTAACAGACCAGTCCGGCAGCGCCGGAAGCATCGCGATGCTGAGGCAGCAGGCGGCACAGGCACTGCAGGTGGAACTGGCTTGCTGCTCATGTGCGTACTCATGCGTTGCATCAGCATGCATATCCTGGCTTGCAGTCATGTCCATGTCGGCCGGCAGGTTCTGCGCATGATGCTCATGTGCATCTGCATGATGCATGCTTGCATCGTAAGTAACTTCAATGACCATCTGATGCATCAGCGGCCCGCAAGACAATTGCGAGACGGCAGCATATCCCTGTGCCGGCAGCGCCAGCACAAGTAGCCACAACATCCATGTCTTGAAGATACGATTCATTTTTTGATTTTAGCATGGCGCCCGGCCAAGGCAGTATTAGTTCATCCAGGCCCGCCGGGCAATTACTGCTGCGCCGCCTTGTTCAGGAAAAAATCGACTGCCAGCTCAACGATGGGCGGCTGTATCGAATGATTGCCGTTGAATTCCAGATACTGGACATCGTAGCCGGCCGCTTTCAACTTGGCCGCATGGACGCGCCCGCTGGTTTCTATAGGCAGTTGTTCATCGGCCAAGCCATGCGTGATGAATACCTGCGGCGCGCCTTCCTGCATGAAGACCGACATGAAGCCACCCGAGAACACGATCACGTGACTCACGATATCGCCATTGGTGATGCCGATAGACAGCGAGTAGCTGCCGCCATCCGAGAACCCGGCGAAGCCGAAGCGCGCCGGATCCAGCAGATAATGCGCTGCGACTTCAGCCAGCGCCATATTGAGCCGCTGCAGATCGGGACCGTTACCGCCGATCACGATATCCCAGGTCGGATAAGTCGATTGCGGCGCCAGCAACAGGAAACGATGCTGCTCCGCATGCTGCTCGAGGAAGGGCAAAACCTTTTCAGCGCTACCACCGCCGCCATGGAACATGACCAGCAGCGGCACGGCTGCATTCGGCTCGAGGCCGGTGGGAACATACAGCACTGCATCGCGTTCTTCGGCTATGCCGAGGAACTGACGGCCGGGCTGCAACGGTGGCTTGGTAGGTGGCGTATGGGCAAAAGAAAGCCGGCCCATCAGTGAAGGATCTATCATGCCGCCATCTTACCTTTTCCATCGGCAATTGAAAACCTGCGCCGCCGGACGGCTGCACCATGCCACCATAAGGGACGTGATCGTCACGGCAGCCGATCCACTGATACTGATCCAGGTCGCAGGATTTAACTGCCTGCGGCGCCTCGCTCGACGGATGGCAGCTAGCGCAATTTCTCGCCGCGTGAAAAGTGCTTTTAACAGGGCGGGCGTGCAGACAATTTATCCCATGTTCGCTATCATTCCAGTCTCACCAACTGAATGAAAAAGGAAGTATCGATGAGCGACACGAACACAGATGCAGCAGCAACACCGGAAACCGTGACCAAGAATGAAGTCGCTTCATTTTGTCGGCACCTCGGTCGCAGCCTGAAGGGCATCACCACCAATGACACCGCACTGGCTGCCCATCTGATGCGCGAAGCGGAATACCTGGAGAAAAACAAATTCACGACTGCAGCAGAAATGTTCGCGACAGTGGCAAGAACGCTGGATCCGAACCCACCAAAAATGGAAGCTTCCTGATCAACAACATGTTTGCTTGGCCGCGCACCTTGCCTGTGCCAAGCAAACTTGATCAATTTGTATTATTTACAAAAAATAGTCGGACGGCAGCCAGATAACAACAGCTATCCCCGGCAAACGACGCTATTATCATTGCCCGAAGCAAATAATTTCGAGCACATATGATCAAGCCTATTTTCCTTGCAATCCTCGTCACCTGCGCAGCATCTGCATCTGCGATGTCGCTGGGTTCCAAGCATGCAATCATGATCGACGAAGATACCGGCAAGGTGATGTTCGAGAAAAATGCGACCGATATCGTGCCGATTGCTTCGCTGACCAAGCTGATGACGGCGATGGTGGTGCTGGATGCAAGGCTGGATATGCATGAGCAAATCACGATTGCCGACGAAGATGTCGATACGCTCAAGTTCAGTTCATCGCGCGTTCCGGTCGGCGCCGTGCTGGCGCGCCATACCCTGCTGGAACTGGCCTTGATGTCTTCGGACAACCGTGCCGCGCACGCATTGGCGCGCACCTATCCGGGCGGCATAGAATATTTCAAGCTGGCAGTACGCCGCAAGGCGCAAGCCTTGTCCTTGCGCCGCACCAACATCGAAGAACCAACCGGCCTGTCGCCATTCAATACCTCGACCGCCAGCGACCTGGCAAAACTGGCCATCGCGGCATCGCGCTATCCGGAAATTGAAAGAATCACGACTTCGGCTGGCGACTTGATCGATGTGGCCGGTTCCGCGCGTCACTATCACAACACCAACAAGCTGGTGAGCGACAAGAACTGGACCATCTCACTATCCAAAACCGGTTTCACCAAGGAAGCCGGACGCTGCATCGTCATGCGCGTACAAAGCGCCGGACGCAATGTCATCATGGTCTTGTTGAATGCACGCGCAACGGCGAACCGGACCGCCGACGCCATCCGCCTGCATCATATGTTGATCGATGGAAATCAGTCGGCCGTCATGGCTGGCTTGCAGTTGAAATAAACCTGCATCAAGCTTGTATCAGAAACCTGCATAGGCATTCAAATATGCCGTTGAAATTCCAGCGGCTTTACTTCTGAATGCGCTCCTGACTGTGCTTCTGGCTGTCTCTGCGGATTGGCGGCGCAGCTGGCACAACTGCTGCAACCACTACCGCAACCGCCGCCCGATGGAATGCCGGGTGCCATCCAGCCACCAATTCTGCGCAACACCAGGGAACGCGATGGATGGGTCAACCTCGTTGCCAGCGCCAACTGCCTGCCGCGCACCCAGTTAGGCAAGAGTCTGCGCAACACATACCAGGCACTGGCCAGCACCACCATCCCGATGATCGCATCTTGCACGATGCCGTAGAGCGTCATAAGAGCGCCTGCGCAATTTGATAAGTCAGGAAAGCAGCCAGATAAGCCAGGCCGAACAGGTAAGTTGCAGCGATGGCGACTGTGCGCCAGGAATTCGTTTCGCGTCGTATCACGGCCAGCGTCGACAGGCATTGCGGCGCAAACACGTACCAGGCCAGCAAGGACAAGGCTGTTGCGAGCGACCATTGCGCCGCAATGATAGGTCCGAGTTGCGCGGCGACGGCATCTTCACTGCCCGACATCGCATACACGGTACCCAGTGCCGCCACCGCCACTTCGCGCGCAGCCAAACCCGGCACGAGCGCGACGCAGATCTGCCAGTTGAAACCGACTGGTGCAAAGACATACTCCAGCGCATGCCCGATGCGGCCAGCCAGGCTGTAATCGATAGCCGGCAGCGTCGCGCCTTCCGGTGGCGCCGGAAAGGTAGTCAAAAACCACAGCAGCACGGTCAGCGACAAGATGATGGTCGTGACGCGGCGCAGGAATATCACCGCCCGCTCCCACAAACCGATCGCAATATTGCGCACACCGGGCAGGCGATAAGATGGCAACTCCATCAACAACGCATGTTCGCTTTTATCCTTGCGCATGCGCTTGATCACCGTTGCCACCGCAAGCGCGCTGACGATGCCCGCCACGTACAGCACGAACAGGACGATGCCCTGCAGATTAAAGATATTCCACACTGTCGTGTTTGGAATGAAAGCCGCTATCAGCAAGGTATAGACCGGCAGGCGCGCCGAACAAGTCATCAGCGGTGCGACCAGGATAGTGGTCAGGCGATCACGCGGATCCTGTATGCTGCGGGTCGCCATGATGCCGGGAATCGCGCAGGCGAAACTGGACAATAGCGGAATGAAGGAACGGCCAGTCAACCCCGCCTTGAACATCATGCGGTCCAGCAGGAAAGCCGCGCGCGGCAAGTAGCCGGATTCTTCCAGCACCAGTATGAACAGGAACAGGATCAGGATTTGCGGCAGGAATACCAGCACTGCACCCAGTCCGGCAAAAATACCGTCAACGATCAAACTGCGTAGCAAACCGTCCGGCAAGGTCGAAGCAAACCACTGCCCAACCACCGTCACGCCTGCCGTGATCCCATCCATCAGGGGTTCGGCCCAGGAAAACACGGCTTGAAAGATGAAGAACATCACCGCAGCCAGGATAAACAAGCCGAACACCGGATGCAAAACCCAGCGATCAATTGCATCGTCCACGATCGAGGTCGCGCGCGGCATCGTCACCGCAGCAGCAAGTATCGTGCGGACCTGCACATGCAAATCCGCCGCGCTGCCGTCGCTGGCTTGTACCGGCTCAGGCACCACGATACTGTCGAGATACGCGATCAACTCTTTCGCCCCGCCATTGCGTATCGCCACCGTTTCTATGACCGTGATCCCGAGCTGCCGCTGCAGTTCTGCACGGTCTATGCTGACACCGCGCTTGCTGGCCGCATCCATCATGTTCAATGCCAGCACCATGGGACGGCCGAGTCGTTTGACTTCCAGCACAAAACGCAAATGCAGGCGCAGATTGGTCGCATCGGCCACGCAGACGATCAATTCCGGCACCGCTTCTCCGCTGATGCGCCCGAGGCAGATATCGCGCGTAATCACTTCATCCGGACTGGTGGCATCCAGGCTGTAGGCGCCTGGCAAATCCAGCAAGGTAAAGACGCGGCCGGACGGCGCAGTGAAGCGCCCTTCCTTGCGTTCGACCGTAACGCCGGCGTAGTTCGCCACCTTCTGGCGGCTGCCTGTCAGCTGGTTAAACAAGGCCGTCTTGCCGCAATTCGGATTACCAACCAGTGCGATGCGTGAAATAGACATGGAATGTTGAGTAGTTAACTGGCGAGATGGATCTGCACGCGCTGCGCTTCGGAGCGGCGCAAGGCAAAACGGGTATAGCCCACTTGCACCAGCAAAGGATCGGCACCTATAGGCCCGCGCGCGACGATGCGCACTGGTTCGCCAGCGACAAAACCGAGCTCGCGCAAGCGCTTGGCGATTGGATCGTCAGCCACGGCGTTGATTACCTGATCGACCACTGCGGAAGTAAAAGGAAGCAATTCTGAAAGGTTCACAAAAAGCCAATGCAAATAACAATGATTCTCATTATAGGCTAATTTTGCTTAAAGGTAAGCTGTGCTTGCTTGCGTGATTGCACCGCGCGGCCTTCATCAGGCTGAAGCTGGCAAGCGCATGAGTCTGGATGAACGACTGCTTTTGGCCAAAAGCGTTGTGCAGATCACGTGTGTGCATCCTGACCATCAAAATTTATTGCATTTCTTGCAAGCAACCGTTATGTTTTATTTTTGGAAACAATTCCGAGGTCAAGAATGAGAATTTTGAAATTTATTTTTCTGCTTTGTTTGTCTTTCGCTTCGGCGGCTCATGCAACCGGATTCACAGATCACACGGGGCTACGCTGGGAGTTGCCGCCTAATCCAACACAGAGAATCCAGGCACAGTACACCAGTGATTTGTGCCGCAAAGTGTCCATTGGTGGAAAGCCTGGTCGACTTCCAACAAACTACGAAGTGACAGAAGTTGAGAAAAATGGGGAAAATAAAATGAATGCGGCGCAAAAGGCCGATTTTGAAACGACTCGATTCGCAGCTGGCCAAAATTGGCCCACTGCCGAATTCATGGTCGTTGTTCAGCCCAGCAGAGGTGGCTTCTGGAGTTACGGGTTACGCAACAAACAATACAATGTGCCAATAAATGATGATGGATACGGACAAATAGTTATTTGTGTCGGGAAAGCTGCTGCCAAATCTGCAGAAAAGAAAGAAGAGCCAAAAAGCACTACGAAATCTTCGACCAAGCCATTGGGACCAATATTAACCAAGTCAACTTCCGGCGCAAAAACGCCAGAACAGATAGCGGAACAGAAGGCAGCGAAAAAGGCCAACGACAAGGCAGCTGCAAAAGCAAATGCAGCGGATATAGTTGAGGAAAATCCATACGAGCGGTACGCATCGTCACCGAATTCTTGGGGCCATGCTACTAACGGTTGGCATGTTTCGCAAAGATGGGGCAAGACTAGAGAAAGTGCATGCTCAGCTGCTATTGCTGCGCAATCCAAATGGATCGCCTCCGATGAGGACAAAGGGTTTATGAAGGCAGCCGAGCACAGTGGCTGCATTTGTGGAACATACACGAAGATGGGCAATACGACGTTTCCCCAGCCACAATGGACCTGTGGCTCATATCACAAAATGAAAGACACTGGAAAAAAGAGAGGAACCGTATCAAGGTGACATGAAGCGAACGCAAGGTCTGCTGTGGGTCGACAGTGGACGCCAGCTTATGAAAAACGCTGAATACAAAAAATCCCGCTGATCTGCGGGATTTTTTTCACGTTCACACAAATCAAGAAAATCAGAATTGTCGAATCTCCTTGCTTATCAATGTGATAGAGGAAAAAAATTTGGTCAGATGTCTAGCAACACCCGTGCGCATGAACCTGCGCCTGCAAAAACGCCGGCTCTTCCTCGACTATCAGCCTGCGTGTTTCTTCACCCAAGCAACATACTGATCCATCCAGTTTTGCAGGAATTTTCTGCTATCCGCGCCTATGTTTCCCTCGGCATCAAACAAGCCTTCTTTCGCATGGATGAAAGCTTCCGGCTGGCCCAGAGTAGGCACGTCCAGATAAGCGAGGATATTGCGCAAATGCTGTTGCGCCAGCGCTGTGCCTATCGCGCCGACGGACACGCCCAGCACGCCTGCCGGTTTGCCCGGCCATGCGCTTTGACCGTAAGGACGCGAGGCGTGGTCGAGCGCGTTCTTGAGCACGCCGGGGATCGAGCGATTGTATTCCGGGGTAAGGAAGAGCAAACCCTGGGATGCCGAGATTTCAGCTTTCAGTCGCTGGACCGAATCGGCCTGATGCGCATCATCATCCTGGTTATAGAGCGGCAAGTCGCCTATCTGTACCTGCTTGAATGAGAATTCGGGCGGCGCCAGCTTGACAATCGTATTTGCCAGCTTGCGGTTGAATGAATCCTTGCGCAGGCTGCCGATGACGACAGCAATTTGGTATTTGCTCATGATGATCTCCAGTTGTTAGAAATGGCACTCCATCCAGCGTTCAAGAATACTCGGTACTTCCGATCATAGTAATTGTATTTTCCGCAGCAGCGACAGAGATCGCTTCCGTACAGCAAGCACATCTTGCAACAAAAAAACTGCATGACGTTTATCATGCACAGTCACTGCTCAAATGAATATTCAATACCACTGATGAATCAAGAACACCTGCAACTTTTAGTCAGCCGTACGATGCCTTATGGAAAATACAAGGGTCGCCTGCTAGCCGATTTGCCCGGCCATTACCTGGGCTGGTTTGCACGCGAAGGTTTTCCCAAAGGCGAACTGGGCAGCCTGATCGCCTTGATGTATGAACTAGACCATAACGCGCTGCGAGAGTTGCTGGATCCTCTGCGCACCCGCTGAAATTGAACCGGCAAATCAGTGTACTGCTGCAGCCGGCAAGCCAAACTCCGGCATATCAATCAGCCTTTGCCCCACGGCTTCTGCCTGCGTGGCATCGAGTATCCGCAAAGGGCCATCTATGAGCAGCATGGATAGTCCATGCACGGCAGACCAGACAAGAAATTCGGCTCCCGGACGCCGCTCCTGCGGCAGCACACCTGCGGCAACCATCTCATCGAGTGCAGTGCTCAATAGCTGAAACGGCGTCAAGCCGCTCTTGCCAGCCATTTCCGGAATCCCTGCCTTCTGCAAATCTTCATGCACTGAAAATGCTGTAAGGAACAATCCCGGTTGCGCCCGCGCAAAACGCAGGTGACCGGTACCGACTGCACGCAAGTGCCGTGGACCTTGCCGCAAAACATGTCCCATTACGCCGCCGACGTTATCGCTTTCGATGCCATCACAGCCTTGCAATTCAAGAGAATAGACCTATACAGAAAACACTGGCAGGCATGTCTGGCCATGTGCAGCGGGCCAATGATTTTCAGGCTGCATGAATTGAATATCGTGGTCAGCGACGATATCGCTTTCAGCCATGGCCTGAACCGTTGCGGCGGCAGCGACAAGAATGGCGAGGAACATGCTTCATGGATGCGCGTCACGACCGGCTATCGGAAGTCGAATGGAGCATCGTGCATGAACATTTTTCAGCGCCCTTCGACATGGAAAACAGCAAGGCTCTGCTCGATCTGCAACCCTGAACCTGAATATTTCCCCTGTCATGTCATTCATTGCAGTATCTCGATATTCACTCAAAAGGAGTACAACCATGAGCCAGAAACAAGTTCAAGCTATCCCCGCAGGCATGCACAGCGTGACGCCGCATCTGGTGTGCGCCGGCGCCGCCGATGCCATTGCTTTCTATATCAAGGCCTTCAACGCGGTCGAGCTAAACAGGCTGCCCGGGCCGGACGGTGAAGTGATGCATGCACAAATCCGCATCGGCGATTCGATCGTGATGCTGGTTGATGAAATGCCCGACTGCGGCGCCCTCAGCCCGAAGGCGCTCAAGGGTACGGCGGTCACGCTGCACTTGTATGTTGAAGATGCCAATGCAGTCTTTGCGCGCGCCGTCGCAGCAGGCGCAAGCGTCAAGTACGCGCTGGAAGATACCTTCTGGGGCGACCGTTACGGGGTGGTGGAAGATCCGTTTGGCCACCATTGGTCGATAGCCACGCACATCCGTGATGTCAGCCCGGAAGAAATGACGCAAGCGATCCAGAAAATGGGCCGCTGATCGCTGCCGACACGCTTGCATCCATCGTCTATCACAAGGAGTCACGACATGCGATTCATGATCATCATCAAAGCCGACAAGAATACGGAGGCAGGCATCATGCCGGATGAAAAACTGCTGACTGCAATGGGAAACTTCAACGAGGAACTGGTCAAGGCCGGCATCATGCAGGCTGGCGAAGGGCTACATCCAAGCAGCAAGGGCGCGCGCGTCAAATTTTCAGGCAGCAAGCGTACCGTGGTCGAAGGCCCCTTCCCCGCAAGCGGTGAACTGATCGCCGGTTTCTGGCTGTGGCAGGTAAAGTCGAAAGAAGAAGCGATCGCATGGGTCAAGAGCTGCCCCAATCCGACCGGCGCGGAGGGGGAAATCGAAATACGCCAGATTTTCGAGGCGGAAGATTTTGGGGCGGAGTTCACGCCTGAACTCAGGCAGCAGGAAGAACGCCTGCGCAGCCAGATCGCAGCCGTCAAATCATGATTATGGAAATTCGATTGCATCGCACTCACGGCGCAATCGAGTGAGCGTTTAAATCAAGCGTTCAAATCAGGCTTTCTGCCTATTTAATCAACGCACTGTGCGCAACGTCAGGTTGATTCTATGTTCGCCGACCAGAGGATGGCTGGCCGCCTTGAGCGGCAGCACGCCGTGATAATGCAGCCTTGCGGCGCCACCCCACACGACCACATCGCCATGCACCAGCGGCACGCGCATGGCCTTGTCTGCGCGCTGCATGCCGCCGAATAAAAACATAGCCGGTATGCCGAGTGAAACGGAAACGATAGGCTGCGTGAAATCGCGTTCGTTTTTATCCTGATGCAGCGACATGCGCGCGCCGGTATCGTAGCGATTGATCAGGCAGGCATCCGGCTCGAAATTATTGTAGCCGGCTTGCGCCGCCGCATTCCTTGCCAGCAGCGCAAACAGTTCAGGCATGGCTGGCCAGGGTTGGCCGCTGTCCGGGTCCATTTTGTCGTAGCGATATCCGGTACGATCCGTAACCCAGCCATAAGACCCGCAGTTAGTCATCGCGACCGACATACTGTGGCCGCCTGGCGTGACCATGTGGCGCAGCGGTGCCAGGCTGATGATGCGATCAAGTGCCGCTAAAATATTCACCTCATCGGCAAGGGCAAAACCGCGCAAGACCGATGCACCGGCGCACAATTCTTCCTGCCATGTTCGAGCGCTTTCCTCTGCGTCGAATAAACTCAAGTTCATCCAGGCGTCCTTCTATTTTGCTGTGCGTGATGATGGGCGACAGCAAAGGCCCATGGTTCTGGCGCCATCATAAAGGACTTCATGCGCAGGCCCAAAATAAAACCGCTGGCAGACCTCAAGTCCGGCAGCGGTTTTATTTTGGGCCTGTCACGGAGAAAATATTTCAAACAATCATGCCACCCCCGACGCGCGTCAGTGCCCTGCCTGTTCCAGCTTCCAGTATAGGGAGGCAGCCACCATACCGAAAATGATGTGTGCAAGCAGCGCTGGCAAGCCGCGCATCCCGGCAAACCAGGAAAAGAAATACACCATCCCGTAAAAATTAAACAGATAAACCGCAACCCCGAATACTGCGCCAGTCAACAGCACCATGCCGATGCTGGAATCGAGATGGAACGGCACGATAATCGCCGCCAGTATCAAGCCTAAAACGATGCCCAGCACATAGTGCGTCGCCAGCGCTGCAGCCACTATCGTCAGATTGAAATCGCTGGACTGCAGCGCATCAGATCCTAAAGTGAGCGCGGCTATCATATGCGAGGTTTGCCACAGGCTGCCGTCCATGATGATGGTAGACCAGAGCAACTCCAGCACCATCAAGACGGCACCTGCCACAAACCCGGAAACCGCTGCCACCGTCCAGTCCGGCATGTACCGCTCCCAGCTATGCGTATATATATGTAGTTGCATGGCGACCTCCGAAAAAATCAGCGCAAAGACAATCCCCCATCAAGGGAAAACCGGGATATGAGGTTCCTCGCCGCCAAACCGCATTTCGGGATGCCGATCAGCCAGCATCTTTTCAATTTCCTCGATGCGGCGTGCAGGCACATCGAGCACCATCAATATCCTGCCTTTTTCAAGCTCGGGAGAAAACGCTTGCAAGCGGGAATTTGGCATCGCCGCCGCTGCCATACTGGATGCCCAGCCGCCGAATAACATACCCATCAACGTCGTCACCAACACCGTCGCCGGCCCCAGTTCATAATATGCGATTAATAATGTGCCGAAGGCAATACCCAGTATGGCGCCGACTATCATGCCGGTGGCCGCACCATGCAAGACATCGGTTTTAAGCAGAAAATTTGCCTCGGGTATATCGTTGGGCAAAGGCGCGACGCTGGAAATGAAACTGATATGTCGTTCTTCTATACGGTTGAGCAATATGTCATCAAAGGTCCGCCGCACACTATCCATATCCGGAAGGAAATAATAAAGTCTATGTCGCATGACCGTCTCCTTGACTTTTCTGTAATCAATTTAGTATAGGTAGTTTGTGCAGACTTTCAATGTGTAAAAATCAGTGCATTGCGGATGTGTATGCATGAGAAAGTTCATCTGCAGCAATGTTGTGAACGGCCATACATTCTTGCATTTTGTTGCTACCATGGCGCCTTCGCCGGCGTCGCCATCGAGAATTTACACTTCGGGAATTGACCCGCACTTGCGCTTCTCCAGCACACCAGAACCATGCCCTTTCCGACCAATACCAGACGCCTCATCTGCCCCAAATGCCTGCGCCCGCAACGCAGCTGCATCTGTCATTGGGTCCAGCCTGTCGAACATGAAGTCGAGGTCCTTTTCCTGCAGCACCCACTGGAAGTCGGCCACGCCAAAGGCAGCGCACACCTGCTGCATCTGAGCTTGCCACGCAGTCGCCTGGTCGTTGGCGAAGCATTTTCTGAAGCCGCATTGCAGGCCTTGCTATATGCGCCTTTCGATGCGCCAGACCGTGACGGACAAGTACAGAAAGAAATCATCCCTATCCTGCTTTACCCGGGCACGCCCGAAGACCGGGCCAGCAGCCCGCCACGCGCGCTGGATGCGCCGATAAAAAGCGCGACGCTGCAATATCGCCTGGTCGTGCTGGATGGCACATGGCGCAAGAGCCGGAAAATGCTTTACCTCAATCCCCTGCTGCAGCAACTGCCACGCCTGCCTTTATCCGACCCGCCCGCATCGCACTACCTGATACGCAAGGCACATAAACCGGACCAGCTATCGTCATACGAGGCGACCTGCCATGCCTTGATGCAGCTGGAAGAAGATGCTGAAAAATATCAGCCGCTGCTGGCCGCCTTCGATGGCTTTGTGGCGCAGCAGCAGACATATGCAAATGCAAAGTGAACTGAGCGCCCGTTCAAACCTGGTGACTACGCGCATTTGCATTCCTGCCTATAATCACCCCACACTCACATCAGGAAACCACATGACCATTACCCTCTACGCCGCCTCCGTCCCCGTTTTCAAGCAAATGCTGGGGAGCGTCAGCGACCTGCTGCAAAAAACGCAAGCGCATGCCGCGGCGAAAAACATAGACCCGAACGCCTACCTGCAGGCGCGCCTGTACCCCGACATGTTCCCGCTGCTACGCCAGGTGCAGATAGCCGGCGATTTTGCGCGCGGCGTATGCGCCCGCCTAGCCGGCGTGGACGTGCCCAAGGTCGACGACAGCCTGGCGACGACCTTCGCTGATCTGCATGCGATGCTGGCTGACACAATCGCCTTCATAGACAGCATCAAGCCGGCACAAATCGATGGCCAGGAAGCGCGCGAAATCGTCACGCGCCCCGGCACACCGAAAGAAAAGAAATTCACCGGCCAGGCTTACCTGCTGAGCTACGGCTTGCCGCAATTCTTTTTCCATGTCACGACCACTTATGCGATCCTGCGCCATAACGGCATCGAGATAGGCAAGCGCGATTACATGGGTGCGTATTGAGCGTAGTTCTGCACTACATGGTTCTGCACTAAATAGTTCGCAGTAATAAGGTCCCACCCTCATTCCCGCCCAGGCAGGAATGAGGGTGTTTTTTAGCGTAGTGTATGTACGATACTTAGCTGGGCGAGCCATGCGATACATCGACATGAAGATAATGCTGGCACTGTCGGCGGC
>CXWL01005291.1_pt1 | contig 13434 bp, 27 predicted proteins | sample 590931 | NCBI WGS metagenome assembly CXWL01 (sample SAMEA3498368, study PRJEB10139) | groundwater metagenome | biome: water well; material: biofilm material | place: Germany | collected 2015-04-27 | reverse complement strand
GAAATGCCGACAGCAGCTGCTTCGCCCAGCCGTTCATGCCGACCACTCCTGCGAAAAGCGCGGCAGCGCACGATCGATGATCCAGCGCGCGTAGTTCTGCGCCGCGGCCGGATTGCGCCGCGCGCCCGTGGGACCCGCGTTGTACGCACGCAGCGCGTCGTACAGGCTGCCCATGACGTTCCAGATGTGGTCTAGGTACCAGGTGCCGACTTCGACCTGAATCTCGGCCGATTCGGCGAGCGCACGGAGCGCGATCGCGGTGCCGTGCGCCTGGTTGTAGTCGGTCAAGGCCGCCTGGCGCACTTGCATCAGCCCGTAGGCTTGCTCGCTACTGACCGCGTTCGGGTCGCCGCTCGATTCGCGCGCGATCACCGCGCAGACGATGTGCGCGCGGCCCTGCAGGCGCGACCGGTTGCGAACCTTGCGCGCGACCAGCTCACGATGGACCATGACGCGGCGCACGAGCTTATCGTCGATGAGCTTGACCCCAGGGCGCGGAATGCTGGGATCCAGATTCGGCTGCGGATCACCCTTGTCGCGATTCATGTAGACCCACCCTCCAACGCCGGCCAGAAGAGCCAATCCCAGCAGCATGCGTTCACCTTTGCAGCACGAGTACGAGGCCGAGCGCTGCGACCAGCACAACAGCAATCGGCCATGGCTTGAGCTTCAAGTCATCGTCCGCACCCGGGTCGCCTCGGACGAGCATCGTCACCGATGCGATCGCGAATCCGACGCCGAAGATGATGGCGACCGGTACTGCACCGACGACGAGCGCGCCGCCGGCTATGAGCGCGCTAACGATCGCAGCGATGAGCGGGCCCCAGGAAACGCTCGCCGGCGCCGGATCGCCGCCCATCTTCCAGGCCGGCGTCTCGATCTCGAGCTCGAGCACGGCCTGCTTCGCCTCGCGGTCGATGCGCAGCCGCGCGACGCGAACGGACCGGCCCGCAAATTTCACGCGGAGATTGTCCGGGTGCACGTCATGGTCGCGCAGCAGCGCCTTCGGTGCCCACAAGCTGAGGACGACGGCGTAGGTGCCGTCGTCCTCGAACGTGGTGCCGTAGAGCGGAGCTTCGGCCGTTGCCATCCGCACGTAGCTCACGGCCTCACCCCTTGCGTGTGAAGACCACGAGCATGAGCAGCACGCCGGCGGCGATCGCGACCTTCGGGCCCGCACGCTGCCAGAAGTCGTTCACCGCGACCTCGCGGACACCGCCCTGCGCGGCGTCCGTCATGGCCGGGATCACCGGCTGGCCGCTCGCCTTCGCCTGCTTGATCGCTGCATCGACGCGGTCGATGATCACACCGGAACCCGGCACGACCTTCTTCACGACCGACGCTGCGATCTTGAGCGGCTTGAGCTTCTTGAGCTTCTTGAGGAAACCCATCGATGCTCACCGTCCCCAGAGCGCAACGCTCTGCGGAGCCAGGATGCGATTCAGGTTCTGCTTGCGCATGAGCGCTGCCTGCAGCACCTGCCCCGAGCCGGCCTCGGTCGCGACGTGCTTGTCCGGCGTCAAATCCGCCGAGATGATCAAGCAGCGGATCGTGGTCGCGCCCAGCGTGCGGAACTGGCAGACGACCTCATCCGAGAGCTGCTCGGAGATGTCGTTGTGGTCCGACACCATCTCGCATTCGATCATGCGCGTGTAAGGCGCTTCGATGCGGTTGTACAGGTTGGTCTTCGCCTGAATGGCCGCCACCTTCGCCGACACGATCGTCGTGCCGTCCTTCTTCACCGACAGCTCGTCGAAGTCGGCGTCGACGGTCAGCGAGGCCTTGAGGGTGTCCACGTTCGGACCCGTGCCCTGCCGGTCGAAGTACAGCCCCAGGATGTTTTCCTGGGTGATGGTTTCGACCGGAGTCGAAGAGCCCGTATACGGGAAGTCGACCTGCGCAATGCGCAGCCTGTACTTCTGCACGCCGACCGTGCGGGGGATCCCGTAGAGCTCGACCGTGCCCGCCGTGATGCCGGAGATGGCATTCGGACCGTAGGCCAGAACGAACTGCGGCTTGTCGTCCTCGGTGATCGCGTGCAGCACGCCGTCCTGGTAGTGCCGCGGGATGTACGCCGAGTACGCGAACGGTTGCGAGACCGCTGCGGACTCGGTGCATTCCATATCGCCGCTCTTCAACTCGTTGTAGAAGTGCAGCATGTCGAAGTCGCAGTCGACGACCGGCATTCCGTGTTCCGAGTACCGGATGCGGCCGATCTCTCCGATCTTGATCGGGTTCGCCGCGGCGCTGCCCGTGCCGGTCAAGCGCAGGATGAACCCTTCGTACAGACCGGCCTCGATCTTCGGGGCGATGAACTGCGAGCCGCCCATCGCCTGAGTTGCGAGAAGCTTCATGTGATGCTCCCCTCAGGCGCCGACGTGTTTGGACACGAACTTGTTGTAGACGACGAGAGCCGCGACCGTGATCGCGACCGACGTCAGGATGACGGTGATCTTCTGCGTGGACATTCAAACTCCCGAAAGCGAAGAACCGGTTGCAGACCCGAGCGTCGCTTCGCGCTCGAGCTGGAACCGGTTCCTCGTTTTCGTCGGAGCGTTGCGCTCCCCTTCGGACTGCAAAGAAACGCTAGTGGCAGCTGGGGCCGATGTCAACACTTCCGATCGACCCTGTGTGCGTTGCTACCGCTTGCCCCGCTTTTTACCTCGAGGCGCCGGTGCTGCTCGGCGCACCGTGCACTTGCCGCAGCGTTTCATCTCCTGCTCTTGCGCCTTGGCGGTCTCCGGGCCCCACGGCCGATCGCACCACTTGCAGTAGAACTTCAACATGACGTCACCTCCGCCCTACGAACTTGCCCGAGCGGGCAGAGCGCGGACGTTGCTCGGCGGCGCGGTGCGATGGAGTGCCTGCGACACCAGCTGCTCGAGCGTGTTGGGCTTCGGCGCCACGCTGCCCAGCGCCTGCTTGAGTCCCTGCAACGCCGCCGCGAACAGTTCCGCTTCCGATCGACTCGGATACACGCGGCGCAGGTTGGTCACGACGCCCTCCGCCACCAGCAGCCACTCCTGCGCCTGGTTGCGACGCGTCGTCGTCTTGAGCCACCGCGAGAACAGCAGCTTCCCGATCCCCAGCGTCAACGGCAGGATCAGTATCTTCAACAGTTCGATCTGGTTCTGGTCCGGCATTGCCTTGCTCCTCTGATACGGCGTCTAAGATCGCCATGAATTCCGCGTGGTTGTCGCGGATGATTTCGAACTCGTGCATCTCCAAGCGCTGCACCCGGTCGGCCAGCGCCTCGTCCCCGCTCACGTCGCGAACGTAGTCACGGTCCGCCGGCTCCGGAAGCCGGAAGGTCACAATGACGTCCGCCTGCGACGTGCACATGCGGTTCAGCTCACTCGGCCGGCGCGCAACGAGCATCAGCGAGATGCGATTGTGCCGGCCGTACTGCAGCAGCCACTTCAAGGCGCTGTCGATCGACTGCGTCGTGCAGTAGTTGCTCGCTTCTTCGACGATCACCCAGCAGTCGCGCAGGTTCTTGATCAGGTCGAAGAGCTGCGTCGACGAGAACTCGAAGCGGCCTTTGTCGCGATAGACGACGTTGAACGACGAGTCCCGCTGCTGGTTCAAGTACATGGCCAGCGCGCGCGGGTTCTCGACCTCGCAGGCGTCCTCGTATTCGCCCATCGCATCGATCACGACGATGCGGTTGCCGAGCGGGGTCGTCGGTTTCTCGAGCGCCGGGTCCCAGGCCACGAGCTCACGAACGAACGAGCTCTTGCCCATCCCCTTCTGGCCGAGCACTACGACTACGGCTTGCCTCTTCACGGGCGCGCTTCCCTTCGATGAACATGCGGAACGTCACAGCGCCGAGCGTCGTCACGAGCGCGATTTCCTCGGCGTACTTGATCGTCGTGTACTTCGCAGCAACCGCCGCCAAACACTCGGCGCACGCTGCGACCTCTTCTTCCTTCGGCGGCGAGCCGAGCGCGGTTCCGAGCAGCGCCAGCGAAATGCCGACGCTCGCTGCCAACGCCGCCGGCGAGAGGCCGGGACGCTCGAGGCCGCGCGCCACCGGGCGCCCGTCGCCCTTACTCGACGGACGCTGCGGCGGCGGCACGGGCCCCGAGCGATCAGGTTGCGGATCCTGGTCCCGCAGCCGCGAGTCGGGCATCGGCATCACACCCTGCGGCTGTGGCTTCGTCTGCGATCGCGGCGCCGTCGCTTTGGCGCCGACCTTCGTTCTCCGCGGCATTCACGCGCTCCAATCGGTTACAGGTACTCGAGGATCGTTGTGCGCTCGTCGCGCGCCGGCGGCGGCGGCGTCACGGCCGGCGTCTCCGGTGTTTCGGGCGTCGCCGGCGTCTCCGGCTCAGCCGGCTTGTTCTTGAACTCGGGCGGTGGACCGTCGTAGCGCGTTTCGCCGTCCGGCGCGCGCGTCGCGCCGCACGACTTGCACACGAGGTCGCCCGTGCCGCAGCCCTTGCAGATCTCACTCATCTTCGTAGTCCTTGTTGGCCTCGTCGACCTCGAGCCAGGCCTGCTCGAGGGCCGTGATATGCGCATCGAGCGGCCCGCCGTGGATCGCGCGGTTGTGCAGCTCGATCGCGAGCGTCTGCAGGCGCAGCGTCTTGTCCTGCAGCTGGCGCAGCAGGGCCGCCTTCGGGTCCTCGACCACCGGCGCAGGCGCCGGCGCGGCCGCTGCTACCTTCGCGGCCTCTTCTTCGCGAATTCGTGCACGTCGTGAGCTCATTTGAAACTCCTTCGGGTCGTGGTGATGGAGTCCGGGATCAGTGCGGGACCGTTTGAACCGGTTCGGAACGGTCGGGCCTGTCCTGTCCCGGAATCCGGGGCTTTCCTGGTCATTGCGCGCGCTCCAAAAGTCGATACAGGTCGTCGAGCCGCCACCGGTACTGCCCTCGAGGGAGCCGGTACCTGGTGATGAGTCCCGCCCGGCGGTACCTCTGCAGCGTCCAGCGGCTCACTGCGAGCACCTTGGTCGCTTGCCGGGTCGTGACGTACTGGACGGTCGCCATCGCTTCACCTCGGGCCTTGCATCGCCGTGTCGCGCGGCCAGGTCTCGACCTCGGTACTCGCGACCACGCGGCAGCCGGTCGCCATCACGCGGCCGTCGTCGAGCGTCTTCACGCTGTGTGCGTAGAACCAGTAGTAGAGCCGGTCCTTCTGCTTGAGCACGCGGAACTTCACGACGGGCTTGCCGCAGCTCGGGCACCGGTCATTCACAGGACTCTCCATGTCTCCGGGCGCGCCGGCTCCTCGAGGGAATGCACGAACTCGATCGCGACGCCGGCCTGGTCGACGAGCTCGAGCACCTCACGCGCGCGCAGCTTCGCGACGTTCTCGCGCATGCACGCCCGTGCGACGTCGATCAGGTTGGTGCGCATGAGAGGCCGCAGCTCCGCGCCCTGACGGAAGCGCACGACGTAGACGCGCTCTTCGATGAGCGGCGCCGGCGGATCGCAGTTCTCGGCCGCAGCGCGGATGACGGCGCGCTTGTACTCCTCGGTAGTCCAGGTAATGACGCGCTTCCAGGTGTGGCGATCGCAGCCCACGATCACGGTCATGCCGGCGTCGGCTGCGTGCGGCTCGGCGTGATGCACGAAGAACTCGGACACCTCGAGCGAGGTCTCATGGCGCCGCAGCGCAATAACCCGTTCTCCGCAACGAGGGCACGTCACGACACAGCCTCCGGCGCGCGTCCATCGCGTTCGAAGATCCAATCAACGCTGCTTGCGTCAGGAAGCCGGTCTCGCAGAGCTCGGAGCCGCCGGCCGTCGTCGGGATGTAGCAGCGCGCCGGTGAATCGCGCAAGCGCCCCGGAGCGCCTTTCTTCGAGCCACTCCATACNNATGTAGCAGCGCACCCGTGAATCGCGCAAGGGCCTCGGCGTGGCGTTCCTCGAGCCACCGCATACAGGCCGCCATCGCGAGATGCGCCCAATGCTCGCCGCGCAGCTGCGCATCGCGCAGTGCCACGACGTCGATGAACTCCCAGCCCGCCGGCAACTCGTCGCTCGGCTCGCAGTCTTCCGGCTTGACGCGGTTGTGCCACGCGCCGCCGCAGCTCACCGTGCGCTTCGCGTGCATCGCTTCGATGAGCTCGAGCAGCTTTCCGGGCGGCACTGACAGCGTCTTGAGCGCGTACTTAACGATTTCCTGCTCGGTGCCGGCCTTCGCCTCGCGGATATCGACGATCTTCGCGCCGGCGGCGTACTGGCCCCAGGCCGCGGCCAGGTCAGCCTGTGGCCAGTAGCCGCAATCGACGATCGAGTGCAGGTGGTAGTGCCATGCGCCCTTGCTCCACGTGACTTCGCGAGAAACCATCCAGGCCGCGCACCGTGAGCGCCATGCGCTCGAGCGCGAAAATCTGCGCCACGCCGATTCCATCCGCTCCCGCGCCTGCGCGAGCGGTTCACCTACCTTCGACGGCTGCGTGAGCGTGATGAACTTCGGGACACGGCCGGCGTCGCGCACTTCCGTGAGCCGCGGCGCCGTCCGCTCGGCCCACTTGCGGGCCCGGATGGCTTGGCACTTGGGGCACAGGCGTTGCCGGCAGTGGTAACCCGGCACGGGCCGCGCCTGCGCCCCCTTCGCGACGATCTGCGGGAGGGCCCCCTGGAGCTTCACCACGGCCCGCGGGTTTACGGCGACCTTCCAGCTCGATTCACAGCACAGGATTTCCTCCCCGCGCCGCCTGAGGTCGCTCGAGACGACGTCGCGGCCGTCGCCGCCCTGAGCCGTCAGCTGCCGGCCGATCCACTGCGAAGCCCGGTGGATCGCCTTCCGGGACGGCGTCGCCAGGTCCGCATCCTGGAACGCCAAGGCGGACAACGGATTACGGAGATTCCTGCGGAGAAGCGCCCCCGGCAGATCCTTCCCGGCCGCCAGCGGGTTGGTGGACGCCAGGCGGCCGTTTTTCTCGGTCTCCGCCGGGGGCGAATCTGTCAGATGTTTCCGTTGTATCAAGTGAAGCTCGGAGGGCACCGCCGGGCCGCCGTTCCGATGCGCCGGAATACGCCCGTACGACCCGGCGGGCCCGGTAAGCGTTCGCCGGCGCGGATCCCCTGCGTCCGCCGGCGAGCGCTTACTTGCTCGAGCTACTAAGCCTTCATCCGCTGCTCCACGAGGTACGCCTCGCGAATCACTTCCCGCACTCGGCGATCGGACATCTCCGGCCGCGGTGTCGCCTTCCCGCGCTCCCACTTCGAAACCGTCATCGGATGCACGCCGATGTGCGCTGCGAATCGCGCTTGCGTCATGAACAGGCGCTGCCGCGCCCGGATGATCGCTTCCGGTTTGATGTTCGAGCTTCGCATTGTCACTCCAGTACGGCGCCGGTGTCGGCCGGCGCGGAAAAGACTCACCGATCTGCTGCTCGAGCTCGGCCGCGCGGCGGTTCCAGCGCTGTCGCGCCAGCTGCTCGCCGAGCTCGGCGCCGCGATGCCAAGTCTCGATCTTCACGGTTTTCCCTTTTTCAGACGAGCGCGGTAGACCGCGTCGATAATCCGTTGCCCAAAATGAAGCGCAAGTTCTTCTGTGAGCTCGAGAACGATCGTTTCTCGATTCTCGGTATCGGCCTCGACGGCGAGGAACACGAAATGCTCGTCGCTGGAAACCAAAATCCGGCCTGGTTGGATGATCACAGCAGCCTCCGTTGCACGCACGCCGGCGCGCGCTTGGTGGCGCGGCCGTGGAACGCTGATTCGCGTCGGTATGTGGTTGTGAACCGAGCGACGCCGGCGAAGATGCGGCGCAGGCGCATGCGGGTGCAGTGGCAGTTCTCGCACTCTGCCACCAGAGCGGCGGTGCGCGGGAGGGTTGTTTCCTTCGTCCACTTGTGGCGCAGCTTGCTCATGGGTCCAGTGCCTTCGCGACCTGGCGCACCGCTCGGCCGATCACGGCGTCGGTTTCGAGAATGAAAAATTCCGAGGAGAGTTCGCGGCTGAGACTGCGGATGTCTACGCCGATTTCCTGAGGGCGGCTTCCGTAGCGCATGGTGTCGATGCGAGCGGTGAACCCCGGCAATCCGCTCATGGCGTTCCAGAACTCTGTGAAGTTCTTTTCGATAGCGGCGAGCTTGTCGATGCAACGGTCGTTCATGCCCGTCTCCAATTCTGTGCCGGCTCGTAGGGGAAGCAGCGTTCGCAGACGCAGCGGTTCATGGTGACTTCGACGCCGAAGCGATCGGTGTAGATCGTCGGCGTGCAGGCGTGTAGGGCGCGGCCTGGGGTGAGAGTCGGCGCCGGCTTCGCACTGTAGGTGTTGCCATTGGCAACGTGCGTCGCCGGCGCCGCATCATGTGATTCGCGATTGCGCGACATTGGGGCGCAGCCTCAGCGCCAAAGCGCCTTGACTGCGCCCCACTGCACGCGCTCGACCGGCGTGCCCGGCCCCTGCGGCTTCTCGAGCTCGCAATGCGGGTAGCAGTTGCCGCCAGAAGTGAACGTCACCGCGCCGTTGTTGCGCGTTAGGTTGCCTTCGTAGTCAGACAGCGATCGCAGGTCACACGTCGCAGCGTTGTTCGGGCTCCACAGGCCGTCGATCAGCCTGCGGCCGGGGCCGATCTCGAGATACTGGATCTGCTGCGCGGCCTTGTAGTCACAGACGGCGACATTCGCGTTGAGAACCGTGGTGCCGTTCGCGACCTTGTTGAAGGTGACGCGGACGATCTCGCCTGAAGTGATCGCGTCCTCGCACCAGACGTCGCCGACGATGACGATCGTCAGCCGGTTGGTCGGGTCCGCCGGACTGCATGCAACGTGCTGATCATCGTTCACCGCGACGATCTCCCAAGTCGGCACGTCGTTGCCGGGCACCACGCTCGCGAAGTCGGCGATCGCGCCGTTGTAGTCGATCGTGATCACGCAGCCGGCGAGGGTGTTGGAATCCACGGACGCCGTCATCGGCACGACGGCCGTCGATCCGGTGCTGGAGGCGGTGCCCCAGCTGTAGGTGCCGGAGAGCGCGAAGGATTCGGTGACCAGGCAGAAAACGGCTGCGAGCCAGCCGGCGAGTAGCAGCGGGGTGCGGATGCGTGCGTGCATGACGACCTCCACAAAGGTTTAGGTGCCTCTTGGAAGTGCGTCCTATTTCAGCGGTTAAGTGGCGAGGGTCTGGTTGCCCTTGTCCTTCTTCTGCGCCAAACCGCGGGCGGGGCACTTCCTTGGTGAACGGAACGTAACCTAGACCCGGGCCCCAGGGCCGTCAATAGCTTTTTTTCTCGCTCTGGGTGTCAGATCCCGCCCGGCGCCGTTGTATGCTCCCCACGCCCCTCGAATCACCGCACACGGACCTTTGTGGAGGTTTCCGGTCATGCGTACAACCGCAGCTCTCGTCGCATTCGTCGCCATCACCGCATTCGCTATTGGCCGCGGCGTGCACAACGCCCAAGCCCAAGGCGCACCCACGCTCGTCGATGTTGTTTTCAATGGCACTCTGGCAGTTGACTCCGAGGGCCGGATCCTCACGTACCACTTTGCAGAAGGCCGTTGGGTGGTCGCCGGGCAGGCGCCTGCCGGCACGCCGGTCAACCTCGAGCAGAACATCAACAGCGAATCCGTGTGGACATTGGCCATGAGCAACGGCGACTACTACCGCGTGACGCGGATTCCGACCGGTGATCCCGAGCACGACTATCGGTATAGCTGCGCCTTTGGTGGCAACGTCTTCGATGCGCCCGTTGCGACCTCGAAGAGCAGCTGGACTCGTTTCAAGCGCGGTTTCCGTTAGGAGTCCGGCGAGACCAGATTCTCGTTGCAGAATAGGAAGAATTTCGACGAGCCGCGCCCGTTCATGACCACAAAGCGATCGGTGATCCGCAACTCCGCCAACAGCTGGCGGAGTTGCTTGTACGTACCGTGTTCACCGTTCGCGGTGGTCCCTGGTCCATTCGCCTGCAACGCCCATCGGTCGACGTCGCTCCAGCCGGCGCCGTTCGGCACAGTGAAGTTGGCGACGCTGGTCTTGCACGAGTGCGACGGAATGATGCGGCGCGTTCCGCTGGTGTCGGTGCGCAGCGCCGCGGCCTGCGTCCTCAAGTCCGTCTCGAGCGTCGTCCAGAGCTTCGAGCGCGACTCGTTCGGGTTGCCGTCGCGATGCCAGTAAAACTCGCCGTAGCGGCCCGGCATCAAATCCCAGGTGTAGGAGGCCGTCGAGACACCGCTTGCGTCGAAGCTNNTAGCGGCCCGGCATCAAATCCCAGGTGTATGAGGCGGTTGAAACGCCGTTCGAATCAAAGCCGCCGTTGTTCGCCCACCAGTGCATGTTTTCCGCGAACGGGCCCGAGTAGCCTCCAGCGGCGACCATGTCCTGCATCTCAGCCAACATGAGGATGTTGCCGTTGATGTAGTCCGTCGGCGTGAAGGCCGGCGTGATGAGCGCCGTGTTCGTCGCGAAGGCGTAGTACGGGTAGCCGAGCACGTTGTCGATCATGAAGCCCTGAATCATCGACTGCGGAGCTCCGTAGCGCGAGACGATGAAACCCTCGACTTCCGCACGCCAGTCGCTCGCAAAGCCGGGGTCGTTGGTGCGCGCCGACCAGTAGTGAATCCCTGACGTCCCGCCCGCCTTCACATTGTCGGCCGGCGGAATCGTGTCGGAGTTCGAACCCTGGTAGTTGCCCACGGGCGGCGTCGCCGGCACATCCAAGAGCTCAGAGCCGTCGATGTAACTGTGACCGGTGTTCGCATTCACGGCCGAGGCGCGCAGGAGATGGTCCTTCACAACGTCGCGCATGCCGGCCATGGCCGGGTTGTTATCCGGTTTCTGGTTGATGCTCTCGTAGTTGAGAAATACTAGGATGAACTTGGTGCGGAACGGCACGCCCCATCGCGCCTGCCGGCGATGGACTTCCTGCAAGAGCTCCGCCGGCGGCGCATCGCCGACGCAGCAATACGGAAAACAGCCGACAAAGTCGAGGATCGCCTCACCCACCGGGCGCCAGGTCGGATAGCCGGCGTTGTTGGTGTCGTTGATGAAGCTCGAGCTCGTGTAGCCGCGGCCGCGTAAAATCGCCTCGTAGCGGTCGTAGCCCGCGCCCTTGATGAATCCCGTCGCGACCGCGAGCCCACTGTACGGCTTCCAGTCTCCAGAGAATGACCCTGACGGCGCCATGAAGAGGTACAGGCACGTCGGGATCCGCGGCGTGTTGTCGGCGCCGCCGTTTCTGCGCATCGCACTACCTCAGCAGCTGCAGGCCTTCTTGCGGATCTTCTCGATGACGAGCTGGGCCACGACCATTGCAGTGACTGCGATCACGATCTGCCGCACGAGTGTCGTCATAGCGAGAGCTTCGGCATCTTGCCGGGCGCGTATCCCATCGGAATGCAGCCGCTCATGCCGCGGATCGTGGCGCGGACCATGCCCGGAGGGCAAGTCATGCCTTCCACGACCTTCAAGGCGGTTGTCGGTTGCGTGGTCGCGACCTGCTTCTTCCGGCGCATGTACACGACCACTCCGACCAAGAGCAGCAGCGGAAACAGCTTCTTCACTTCGAGCCTCCCAGCATGTAGGCGACGAGCACCAGCCCGCCGATGATGAGCCACTTCTTACGGCTGCGGCTCGGGTCGCGCTCGTCTTTGGCGCGGTCCTCGTCGCCCTTGATGTTGTAGCCGCGCGCCGGAAGCGCCTGCACGGACGCCGGCGGGGACTCGACCGGCACGCCGACGCGCCCGCCGGTGCTCGGCTTCACCTTGATGAACGGCACAAGGCCCGTCTTCATGGCCTGAATCGTCGAAAACTCCGGCAGATACCCTTCCTGCGTGTGCTGCGCGACGTAGTCCGGCACGAGCACGTGCGGGTTCTGATCGGCCTTGAGCGAGCGCTGCCAGGCGTTCACGACGCCCATGCCTGCCCCGCGGGGCAGTGTTGCGAGCGGTACCGGGTTGCGGAGCGTGGTCGTGGCCGTGCGTTGCATGAGGTCCTCCCTAGAACCGGTACGATGCCGTCACGTAGATGAGAGCCGTCGTGGCCGCCGCGTCGACCGCGTAGGACATGTTAAACTCCATGATCGGGACTTCGGCGGCCCACTTCGAGTACATGCTGTAGAGCGGCACCTTGACGTTGTGCAGCGGCACGCACCAGCACGAGCTGTTCTCGCCAACGGCGACGATGATGTCGTTGTCACCCGCCGGCACGTTCTTCTTCGAAAGTTCGAGACGGTACAGCGCCGACGCCGACGGCGCGCCGCTTACGAGCACGCGGTTGACGGTGATGCTCTTGATCCAAATCTCTTTGGGCAGCACGCTCGAGAAGTTCTGGGCCCATGAAGCTTCCGACACGTCGAAAAGTCCCGGAGGTGCGACGCCGGCGCCGATCCCGGCAAAGAACGGGCCGAAAGTGTGCACCGGGAGTAGATCTGGATCCACCGGCAAGGGCTCGATCTGCGTGCCCGGCGCGCCCTCGACAACGCAGACGCCGTGCATGCGGTACGCCTCCGGCCCGCCGCCGCCGCCGAAGCCGCCGACCAGCGCGAACATGAACTGCTTGACGTTGCGCTTCAGCCGCAGCACGGGCCCTGCGTGGCGCCAGGTCGCAACCGCACCCGGCTCGGGCGCGTACGGGCCCACGAGCGCTATTGGCACGTTGTCGGCGTACACCACGACCGGGAAGTCCGACCGAATGAGCCAGCGCGTGCCCTGCACGTTGACCCGGTAGGCGTTCGAGTTGCGGACGATGTCGGCAGCCGAGACCGTGACACTCGTATAGCGGATGTCGTTCGGGTTCTCGCCGAAGGTCTGTTCCTGCAGCGTGCGCTGGTTCTCGTTCATGCCGTCCTCATATGTTCCCGAGCGTCGCCCACGGCAGCTCGAGGCCCAAGTACCCGACGTTGGTAGTGCTGCCGGTTGCGAGATCGAACGCGATCTCGTCGTCGTCCTCGAGGAAGACATCCACCGCGTACGCCACGACGGACGCCGTATCCCAGGCCTGGATGCCAGAACTGCACGTGAGGAGCGAACCGCCGGCGGCCGGTGCGCCCGTCGACTGCGGCGGCAGACAGGTGAAAGACCGTTGTGAATTCGTGTTGTTGCGGCTGCGAATCGAAATACTCAGCGGAAATAGATTCGACTTTGCTATCCACCAGAAACGGTACCAGCCCCGCAGGCCGTCCGCGTTGTAGAACTGGTAGTCGGCCTGTCGAAACACGTCCTGGTCTGTCTGTCTCAGCTTCTCCGGCATCGCCCACCCTCGCATTCAAGCGGTCCTCGAGCTTGCCCACTCGATCGCCGACGGTGTTCACCGCGACCTCGAGCTTCGCGATCCGCTCACCGTAAATCAGGCTCGAGACCGACCACGAGACGATCGCGCCGAGAAATGCCGACAGCAGCTGCTTCGCCCAGCCGTTCATGCCGACCACTCCTGCGAAAAGCGCGGCAGCGCACGATCGATGATCCAGCGCGCGTAGTTCTGCGCCGCGGCCGGATTGCGCCGCGCGCCCGTGGGACCCGCGTTGTACGCA
>CXWL01003997.1_pt1 | contig 13443 bp, 12 predicted proteins | sample 590931 | NCBI WGS metagenome assembly CXWL01 (sample SAMEA3498368, study PRJEB10139) | groundwater metagenome | biome: water well; material: biofilm material | place: Germany | collected 2015-04-27 | reverse complement strand
GATTCATCCATCTGGGATGTGTTGCAGAACCACATCACCAGCGTAAAAGTCGTCGTTTGGATACATGGCGTCGATATCCAACCCTGGCACAGAAGAGATTTCGATTATCAAACCGATGAGGAACGCATCGTCGATCGGAGGAAGAGCGACGAACGGATGGTGTTCTGGCGCGAATTACTGCAGCCGGCTCCGAACAATCTGAGACTCGTCTTTGTCTCTCGCTATTCTGCGGAAGAGGCGATGGAGGACTTGGGGTTCCGCATTCCTGAGAATCACTACAGTATCATCCACAATCCAATTGAGACAGATATCTTTCGTTATGAGCCCAAAGGCGTCGATCAGCGCAAGAAAGTATTATCCATCAGACCCTATGCGTCAAGGGGCTATGCAAATGATATGAGTGTGATGGCCATCGAATTGTTGTCTAAGAAACCGTGGTTTAGCGAATTGGAATTCCGCATCATCGGGGATGGGCCATTGTTTGAGGAAACGGTTGCCCCGCTTCGCAAATACAAAAACGTCTATATCGAACAGCGATTTCCCAACCGCGAGGAAATTGTGGCGCTCTACAAGGAATACGGCATTTTCCTTTGCCCGACGCGAATGGATACGCAAGAGGCCTCGCGTGATGAGGCGATGTCGTCCGGGCTGGTGCCGATCACCAACGCGGTGGCATCAATTCCGGAGTTTGTCGATCACAGTTGTGGAATTCTCGCGCCGGGAGAGGATGCCGAGGCCATGGCAAGGGGGATCACACTGTTATATGAGCAGCCTCTGAAATTCTCTGCTATTTCGAAGGCAGCTGCAAAACGTGTTCGGGAGCAGAGGGATGTACAAAGGGGTATTTGTGCCGAGTTGGTCATTATTTTAGATGGTTCTGAGTTACGAACTTTCATTGATGCCCTTGTCAGGTCCACGCATTTTCTGACCAAGGATGATCATTCCATTTTCGAGGCGTGCGAGTCTGCCTACAGAAAACTTTATGCTGTTACCGGTGACTCTGGGCATCTGTTGCGACTCTGTGAGTTGTATACTAGAAGATATAAGCGAGTACCTACCGAAGTAATTGATGTGGCATTAGAAGCCCTTAAGTCCGGAGGACATCCTGATGCTGCTACATATTACGGTAAAGCAGTCATCTGCAATCTCGCAGGAAAGGAAGCATTAGCTTGTCTATCGGTGGCCAAGAAATTTATCTCCGGAAAGAAAAATAGCTGCGATATCCTAAAGATTTTTGAAGCTTGCGTATTCTGGAAAACGGGTGATATGGGTGGGTACACGGCTTCCCTCAAAGAGTTTTTTGAATCTAAAAACAAGGATTTTAACCCCTATGTCTCAATCCCAGCGTCAACAGCTTGGCTTCACTCGTATGCTCCTTCTGTTTCAAATTGTGATAAAGAAAAAGCAACGTTCAATTATATAACTGTTCAGCCTAGTTATGAGCCAAGTTACATTATTTCTGTTTCCTGTGACTCTGGGTATTTTGCCAAATATGGCAACATATTTTTAAAGTCGCTAACGACTATACAAGACAATTTCTACTGCCACATTTCCATTTTGGACCAAGTGGATGCCAGAGTGCCTGACCGTAGGTTTGTATTGGTTAACCAAAATATTGGCACACAAGCTAATGTTGGCCCATTTGCTTCGGGGTTGAGATATTTACACGCGTACGAATTGCTAAATAGTAACTCATGCCCGGTTATTGTAATGGATTTTGACACAGCTATCAGAAAGAGCCTAGAGCCGCTCTTGGAGGAATGCCGTAATGTTGATGCGGGGCTTAGAGTGTTATCGAATGTTCTGCCCTGGGAAGAGATTACTGCAGGATTCTCCATTTTTAACCAGACAGAAAAGGCTAAGTTCTTTTTGAGTACAGTGTCAGGATATTTGCTGAATACTCTTAGGCTAGATGTACAGCAGTGGTGGATAGATCAAAACGCATTGGAGTGTGCGGCAAGATTCTCTAAAAAGAACGGGTTCGTCCATATGAACATTTTTAAAGCTCTTCCTCCGTATGTTGTGATCCCAACTGGCTCGCACGATTCAAAAATCGCGCAGCTGAAAGCTGCAGTATAAGGCGAGCTGTTGTTTCACATTGAATGGCGCAATATTTCCCCATGGTTAACACGTGCGAGCCGAGCGTATTTTCCCAAAATTGCTTTTGCTTTGAGCGAGCAGATCAATCTCTCCTGAGCCTCTCACAACCTGGAGGTGGTGGCTCATGACGTCGAGGCGGATTGCTATGCAGCGATTTCGCAGTCGTCAGAACAATCTTCGATAAAGGAAGTAGTTATGACCATTGGAAAGGCAGTGCCTACTAGTCATGCCAATTGCTTGATTCAAGAAGTCGTTCTCAGGCACGAGCCGGGCGATATGCTGGTGGCAACCGTGGTTTCCAACATATCGGAGACGGGGCAGTTCGCATTTCATCTGTATCGAAATGGAGGGCGAATTCATGTCCAGGACTATTCTCCAAACCCTGTTTTTAGTTTTGGAATTAATGGGAAGGCAGGTCTGTACTTGGTTCTGTCGTACCTTCGTACTCCAGATAGCACCCCGATTACAAAATACTCCAATCCTCTGTTTCTATATCCTGTCGACTATAGATTAGGGCAAGTATTCAAGAAGCCTCAGCAAGAAGAATGTACACTCATTTTGCATGGCCAATATTGGAAATTTCCGGCTGTGTACTATGCGGGTCAAGAACAGCAGCCGCTTTTCGTGATGTTAAGTAATAGGATAAACAGAAGCCTGATTAGACTGCCGGCTTTTAGCCGCTGTGCATGGGCTTACCAGAAGAAGTTCCCTGGGCATGTGCTCTGCGTCGCAGACCCAACTCTTGAACTTCACGAAGATCTGGGATTGGGCTGGTACCTCGGTACCGCAGAACACGATGCAAGTGAAGATCTTGCGATGTTCATACGGCGCTTTGCAGAAGGGCTGGGCATACCGGATGGCAAGATCATCTTCTGGGGATCATCGGGGGGAGGGTTCAGTGCCCTTGCGCTTGCTAGCCGCATAGAGAATACCATCGCAGTTGCGATCAATGCTCAGTCGGATGCTTTTGCGTATGAGAACGCGAATGATATCGAGAAAGTTAGAAGGCACTGTTTTGGAGGTAAACCGACAAAGGAGATTCAGGAGCAGTACGGTTCGCGCATCAACATGGTCCAGGCGTGGAGGAATAATCGAAGTTCACGCGTGATACTTCTGCAGAATGCGCTTGATGCCCATCACTATGCATACCATTTCACGCCTTTCTGGGAATCGCTTGGCGGGAGCAATGAAGGAGGTGCCGCCGCAGGCGGCCGCCATTACGCCTGGCTTTATAGTGACTCTCGTGGTCACTATGCTCCTGAACCGGAGCAGATGATTCCAGAAATCGTGAATTTGATCAATCAAGAATCATTCACGGCATCAACCGTGTTGCCTAAGACTCGTGCAGCCAACGAGTGAGCAGCTGAACACCTAGGCAGAACCAGAGGGAAGACAAGACACTCCACATTTTCAGGTAAACTTCTCAGCTCTGGGCTTCACCGAGTCTATCCCATTCTTAGGTGAAATTGCGAAGCGGTCTCCAGTGTGGTGCGTGCCTGTGACGTTGGCCTCGTTTGGCGACAGCTCTTAACCTGAGCAGACGGCTTCTTCGACGGTAATGACTCGAAGTATAAAATTGAAATATATAGGCCAAATGAGAACCGCACATTACACTACGGCGAAGTGGCTGGAGACAACATTCGAGGTGTCACAGGGCTTGGCGTCATGCAGCAGGCAAGCATTTGCACGCTGGAATGGGAAGTGCCTTTTGAGACTGAACTGCCTTGGACGCCAAAAAAGACAAAGCCATAGTTGGCGCAATGATCAGCAATTCCGGAAATGCGTTCCGTGCGAGGTCATTGGCTACACTGCATTGATTTTAATGCGACATGCAACAGCCATGAGAATTTGCTCTGAGCCGATGAGCCGTTCCTCTCCTGCTCATTTATGTCAAGGAGAAGACCCCAGGCCCGAATCCTTTCAGGATTGCCAATAGAACGGAGTCGGTATGTGGTCATTGTGGGCGCAAGTATCTCTAGACCATAGGGAAATTCTTGCCATACGAATGGATCGAATTGTAGATGATTTTAATCCATTTGATGTCACCATTAGCTGCGGTGGCGATATAGTCTCCTTACCATTATTTACCGGCGAACATATGGAGGTAAGCCTATCCCGTGGGGTCCAATGGGATAGGAAGTTCGCTACGCAGGCTCATAGCAGCGTCATGCACCTATTTTCTCTTGACCCGATCGGAAGGCTTCTTTCCACCTTCCAGAAGAGAAAAGATGTCGGCGCGTTACAGTTCGCAGTTGTTGCGATGAATAGCTTCCTGGACTATTCGAGCAAGCCTGGCCGTCGTTCTTTCATTGGAAGAATTCCCTCCGCAGATCATTCGGCGGCCGTCCGGGTCAGGGTCTTAATTAAATTTATCCAGGTCACACGAGAACGTCAGGATGTGGATTATGCGCTTCTTGCCAGGGCCTGTGATTGCCTAAAATATTGGTCGGATTGGCTTTCTAAATCCAAGCATTATTCTAAGAATAATCATGGATTGATGGGAGCGATCGCTTTACTCCATTCCGCAATTCAATTCGGCTCTACACCATATTCGAGCGCATATCTTGAGGTGTCAATAAACAGGATCATGGAACTCGTTAAGAGCTCTTTTGATCGGGAAGGGCTATGCAATGAAAATACGATCGGGTACCATGCCTATAATTTGAATTTACATCGCGGATTGGTCGTGTTTTGTGAACACTATGGACTCTCGAAAGCTCTCGTCGATTTCTTGGAGGAGATCATTTCCCGCGCAATGAAAGCTTTAGAATACTGTGTGTGGCAGGACGGCTCTATCCCACCGCTTGGCGATTCAGCTATATACCGAACTAAAACTGTATCGCGAAATAAGCCGCGCTGCTTTTACGAGAGCGGCTTTGCTGTTGTAAAAAATGAAGATCTCTATGTATCGATAATATGCGGTGCCAGAACAGAAACTCATAAGCAGGTTGATGATTCGAGCGTTACGCTACGATTCAAGAACCGTGATATTCTCGTTGACGGAGGTTCGTACCTATACGATCGAAGAGATCCATATCGCCGATGCGTTGCATCGAGCCTCGGTCACAGCGGGATATTCCTCAAAGAGTTCGACGGACTGGTACGCAGCGACTTTCGACGCCAGTATGGTCCGGTGTCAGGAAAGATCGAGCGTTTCGAGGAGAGTGATGAGGGCGTGCGCGCTACATGCCGATACTCGGTACGTGATGGGCGCGCTGTGTTTGTGCGCAATATCTTTGTCTGCTGGCCTGACGAGGTTGCAATCGTCGACTCAGTAGAGGTTAACGACCTTGCCTTAAGTTCTGAGACCGTTCAACGGTTTTTGTTTGGTGCAACGCTCGATGTGTGCTTTGACGGGCGTGATAAACTTAATCTGACCTCGGAAGAATTCTCTTGCTCGCTATTTCAACTGTATGACTGCGATAGCATGCTTTACCGTGGTGAGAGTGGGAATCCCTACCGTGGCTGGTACTCTCACAAATACAAGGAGATATTGCCGACGTATGCGGTGGATTTTGTGCTCAAATCACGGATGAGTCGATTCTCTACGATTATCAAGCTCGCAAAATGTACGAACCTATCGGAGTGCTCGACGACTGTGCGGGCTTTCGCTGGTTTGGTGGATTCACCACAATAGTCTGAGCGATTTTGGGGACAAATTGCAGCGAAACGGGGAGAAGGACTAATGGTGGTGGAATCAAGGGAGGGAATCTGATTCTGACGTGTTCAATCGCTCAACGCAGATCTTATCGTGAAATACGATTCTTGGGCGAGATGTCGTGGAGTGTTTATACCCAGGCTTATAAAGGCCCCATTTTAAATACCCGCTTTGAGCACGAATATCCCTCATGTTGGCACCGCTTGTCTTTACAGTTTCCTTGAATTCTTTTTCTGGCGGTTGACGTATTGCTGCTAGCACCTTTCCTCCGCTCTCATGAGACCATAATACGTCAATGCGAAAATCAATCCAATGACCTTGAGAGTAATTTTTGACGAGAGTCTCTTGTTTGCTACCTGTTAGCCGTAGGACGATGTCTGCACCCTTTATTGCTACAAACATGTCGGGATAGGTCCCGAATCGCTTGAATTGCCAAATGATGTCGATCGAATCTCGACTGTCAACCTCCCAATCTGAGGGAAGGTATAGGCTGAAGGCATAACGAATTGCGTCGCCACTACTGTAACGCGTCGCTCTTAGCGCTTGTGTGTCAGATTCCGCCCGATGCGCGCCGAAGGATATGTAGTCGGGTGTATTGGAAACAGTTGACCTTAACGAACACTGGCCTGATCGTGCGAGCGTACAATCGATTGAAATAGCATCTACTGCGTTTGGTGTGAGCACTGCAACCCCCATGACCTCGGAGGTCATGGTTCCCGTTTCATAATCCAGGCAAAAGATAGGACTAAGTGTGCTTGCCGCCCTAACCTGCGAAACCCAGCAAAAGATCAAAAGTAGCAGCGCGCTGGACAAGGCTTGGAAGTTTATGCCCGTTGGCAATCCCTTCTCAATGTGATGAGCTTGGTCGCCAGTTCTCATAATAGAAAATATTGCATGGTATAGGCTCAAGTCTCCGATACGTTCATCATTTGCAATGATAGTGTCGCCATGTAATCAAGGAGACTGTGTGGAATGTTCCCAAAAAGTCAAGCCACACTGTCGGTCTACGCGGACCATGCCGTAGCAGTAGTCTCAATTTCAAGGGGAGCAAGATACCCTAAGTGTGGAGAAATCATCGAAGATCACAAACGACCCTAATGCAAATATGTTCGACAGGAATCGCCATGTATGCCATTTTAAGTCGTGCTGGAAGCGCATGGCTGGCCACTGTTGGTAGGCACCATTCCGCGTGGCTCTAAAGTTACGAGACAAACCAGATCAACCAGACAGACTTCCAAGCGACCTTTAAATGAAGCACATATTTGAGACATTCGGCGCGTCTTTTGGTTTTCACCGGGTCACGCCGAAGGGGCCATTTCGCAATCTGAAGCTAGGGCTGATTGCCGATGGGAGGAGCAGTGGGACAGGCACCGCCGCGGCTCGACTGAGCTCGCCGAAGTCAGACGACGGAGCCAGTCCCTCTCCCGAATAGAAAGGGCCGGCCCCCTTGCGAGGACTGAGCAGGACTGTAGGTGAATAGGCTGAAGTGGTACAGACTGAAGGCCGGAGTTCCGAGTTCCGAACACTTTAGCCTGAACCCCTTCAGCCCACCGTCCTTAGCCTAAACACCTTTCCATTCATCGCCGATCCGCTGCTACGACGGGCCAGGCATCCGGTGCTGGTCCTGTCCGTATTTCTTAATGGGTGTCTTGACTGGGAACCTAAATAGGGCGCATAGTGTAGCCACTCATGGTATTGACGATGGAGGTTCTCGTTATGGCCAAACTCAATGTCTCTATCGACGATCGACTCAGAGATGAACTCTTCAAGCTTGTTCCGCCCCGTCGGCGAAGTCAGGTCGTCAACGAAGCGCTAGAGAACGAATTGCGGCGTCGGAAGCGCAAGCATGCCACGGAGACGGTGCATCGTTTGCGGAAACGAAGCGCGACACTCAGTGAGAAAGAAATCGTGGAAGCCGTGCGCCGGGATCGGACGAGGGTTGAGCGATGATCGTCGTACCCGACGCCTCAGTGATATTGAAATGGGTGTTAGAGAAAGAAGATGAGCCGGGGCATCTCCAGGCGATGAAACTCCAAGAGGCGCTCATTACAGAGCGGGTGGAGGTTCGAATGCCCACCCTCTGGAGATATGAGGTCGGAAACGTCCTCGGGCTAAAGAAGCCGAGAATGGCGACGGAGTTAATGAGCGCATTACTGGCCTATGAGTTTGAGGAGGTACCTTTGAGGACTGAATATGCCCTGGACGTCTTGGAGCTTATGCAGGATGTATCGGGTGTCACGTTCTATGACGCGGCATACCATGTCCTCGCCTTGCGAGTAAGAGGGCTCTATCTCACCGCGGATGCGGCCTATGTCAAGCGAGCCAAACGCAAGGGCCATGTAGGACTCTTGAATGAATGGCAGGGACCATAGCCTAAACACCTTTCCATTCATCCCGAACGAGTCACGCGGCTTTCCCATGTGCTGCCTTGGTTCGAACGAGCAGCTCGATATCGCAATCCAGCACATGCAGTAAGGATAAGAGTTGATCGACCGACTTGCGGGAGTTGGTCTGATCGAGCAGACGATAGAACTGCGTAGCGGAGGTTTCCAATCGCCGGATGATCTCACGCTTCGACAAGGCACTTGCCTCAACTCGCTTCTGCGCCTCGATCGTCAACTTATACAGCAGCGCATCCCGCAAGTAGCGCGGATCCTGGTTGTATTCCAACACCTGCTCACCGTGGACCGTTCCTTCCTTGCCCGATTCCAGCACATAGGTGAACCCTTCACCCCCTAGCTCTTTATCGACGAAGACCCGGGCGATTGGATCGGCAGTGCCTGGTTGAGGATCGACTTTCGAATAGGGAAGCTGGAATAGTTTCTTCGAAGCCTTCACCTGGAACGCCTTCTTACGATTGTTGTGGGTGACCGACTGAATCTTCATAGCGCCCCCTCGGATTCCAGTTGTTCGATTCACACGCGAACTCATCGCGTGGCGTTCCCTTTCATCGGCTTCCTGCTATCCAAGTCCCATTTCACGATGAACGCCCCGTCACGATATGCGTGCACATGCCGGGTAGCATGATCGCCTTTCCAGGTGACGAAAATATGGCCACCCCGGCGGATTTTCCCCATGGCGTTGTGTTACCTCACACGGTATCACTTGTCAAGCTCGATGGCCGTCTCTGCAAGGAATCGCTTGCCTCGCGTGATGAACAAGGTTATTCTCAGAACCAGTGACAGCAGGAAGGAGGACACCATGAGCTATTTGCAACAAACCATCAAAGCGGTGATTCGGCCAGGCGACGAAGCCGGCTATGTGGCTGAGTGTCTTGAAATTGCCGTCGTGACTCAAGGGCAGACGCTGGATGAAACCGTCAAACATCTGCAAGAAGCCGCTGCGTTGCATCTGGAGGGCGAGCACCTGGCGGCCTTTGGGTTGCGCGAGAAGCCGACATTGGTGCTGACTATGGAGTTGGACCCAGTCCATGCCCAAGCTTCGTAGACTCGCTGGTTGCGATGTCCTAACCATCCTCTACCAGGATGCTGAAAAAGTCCGCCAGCGGCGTTCTCGCGTCGCTCTGAAGCTCAACGTACCGAAGCGTACGCCTCGCCTCTTCGCTTGCTGCGGCCTTGCTGGGCGGCCATTTTGACCATCCTGCGGCTATTTTTAAATCAGTGCCATATGGAAGATTCCAGTGGTGGTTTATGAATAAACCAAGTTTTTCTGCAGCCTACTAGGGCTTTGGCTTCCAGTAGGTCTCCCAACGGGGCAGCCATGTCTAGCTAGTCCGTGACGTCACAGAGGCCCACCAAGTTTTGACCATCCCCCTCCACACCGAATTAGCAGACTGCGGAAAAACTCGATGTACACATACAACACCGTTGAAATATGACAGACCGAGCGACGGCCCCAACAATCTCAGGATGCTCAAACTGGTTTGTTTTGTTTATCTGGTTCATCTGGTCTATCTGGTTTAACCAAACAAACGAGACAAACCAAATAAACTAAATAACGGCCTTCTCACGCTGGCGGACTTTTTCAGCATCCTGTTAGATCCCGGCACCTTTCGTGCCCTATTTCGCCAAGCCAGTCGATTCATTTCAGAACAAGACTTACGCCCGCATTTCTATACGTAAATCACATCCCTCCCATGCTCCGCCAGGAAAGTAGCTATCCCCTGGACTCCGCGCGCCCATCTTGCGTGGTGTCTCGGCGGTTTCCCCACGAACTCTCGTGAAGAAATCGAGCGAAGTGCGCAGAAATAATAGAAGTTCACCTGTGGTCCTAATTCAAAATACGCTCGACACTTATCACTATGCGTGCGATTTTAATCCTATCTGGGAAGCGCTTGGCGGGACCGCTGAATGAGGAGCAAGCTTCGGCTGGGGCCATAACGCGTGGCTGAAGAGTGCCTGCGCAGGTGTTCAGTTTGAGGGCGATACATTATCTTGCATCAAAACCTTCAGTCTAAAAGCCTTCAGCCTATATACCTCACGATTCGTATATCCAACGTATGAAACATATACTTGAGTCACTCGGCGCTTCCTTTAGCTATCAGCGGGTAAACCTGACGGGGCCATTCCGCAACCTTAAGATAGGGCTAATTGCCGATGAGCTGACCCGCTCCTGTCTCGCCTTCGAATGCCAGGTGCGAGACCTGACCCCACTTAATGCTCACTGGGTGCTGAAGTTTTGGAAGCCGGATCTGTTGCTCGTGGAATCTGCTTGGGAAGGACGGGGCAATGCCTGGAAGTACAAGATTGCCGCGTATCCGGATCGGCCGGAGCGGAACAATCATACTCTTCGTAAGGTGGTGGCCTCTGCGCGGGAGCGCGGGATTCCCTGCGTGTTTTGGAACAGGGAGGACGGGGTTCATTTTAACCGCTTCATCTCCAGTGCTTCGCTGTTTGACCACATTTTCACGGTAGACCAGAGCTGCATTCCTCGGTATCAAGCAGTGGTTGGCCCCGCTGTGCCTGTTGCCCCATTGATGTTCGCCGTGCAGCCGGCGATCCATTCTCCATCCCCTCATGGATATACGTACCGTCAGGCCTGCTTCGTGGGCAGCTATAGCTCGCACGTCCACGATCGACGACGGAATTTGCAGGAGATGCTGTTTGCCGGCTGTTCCGACATAGGCGTGACCGTGTACGACCGCAACTCGGGGCGGAGCTCCACAAACTATCGCTATCCTGATTTGCCGTGGCTTCAGGTTCGTCCGAGTGTGCCCCATACGCAAACTGCCCAGCTCTACCGAGACTATATGGTGTCATTGAATGTGAACACGGTGGAGGACTCGGGCACGATGTTTTCCAGGCGCTTGATCGAGATTTTGGCATGCGGAGGATTAGCGGTGACCACGCCGGCCTTGTCAGTCGATCGGTACTTTAAAGACTACTCCTATGTCGTTGGGTGCGAGGATGAGGCACGGGACCTGTTCGGGCGTCTCAAGCATGGCCTGACTTCTCGTGATCGTGAGATGGCCGCAGCCGGAGCCGAATATGTGCTTAAAGAATTCACGTGGGCGCATCGCCTCGAGGAAGTTATGCGGGCCATTTCTAGCCCTGCTAAACAGTCATCGGCGGCATGAAGAGTTCAACCCCTCCGGCGCTCTGGGAAGTACTCAGGGGTTCAGGCTGAAGGCTGAAGGTAGTTTCTATGACCCTCATTGCCCAAGAAGACAAGCCCCCTAAACACCTTCAGCCTATCTACCTGAATGAACCTTGCTGGGCAGGCGTGCAGGAGGGCGTTGATTGACTCGCTATGGCGCGTTTAATCAGGGGTTGCGCCGGATCGCGCTGGATGAGTTTCTGGACGGCGCGGTCGAACATGTCTATTTCGGTACGCCGTCGGAACTCACTGCGACGGTGGGGTGGGGCCGTCGGAAATATGCTCGTCGTGCCAGGCGTGTGGCGCAAGTTGAATCCATCCCATTTTTGTGCCTCGAAGACGGCTTTCTTCGTTCCGTTGGCTTGGGCAGGGCTGAGCCGCCGCTTTCCATTGTCGTCGATGATCTCGGCATCTATTACGACGCCACCCAACCCTCTCGCCTTGAATCGTTCATAACCAAGTTACGGATTTCTGAGCAACTTGTTCGTGCTCAGGCGCTTGTCACCGCTTGGCGGCACGCGCGCGTGTCAAAGTATAACTATGCGCGAGACTATGTCGGTTCCTTGCCCGAAAGGTATGTGCTTGTGGTTGACCAGACTTGGGGCGATGCCTCAATCCGCTATGGCATGGCGGATGAAACCTGCTTTCGTCGCATGCTTGAGGCCGCATTGGCCGAGAACCAGGATTGTACGATTCTGCTGAAGGTGCACCCCGAAGCGATGGCGGGGCACAAGCGTGGCCATTTTGATTTGGGGAAGGTGGCTCGTATACCGCGGGTGCAGGTGCTTGGAGAAGACGTTCATCCCGTGAACCTGATCGAGCAGGCAGAGGCATTGTACGTGGTGACGTCGCAGATGGGCTTTGAAGGGCTCTTATGGGGGAAGCGGGTGCGGACATTCGGTATGCCGTTTTATGCTGGTTGGGGGCTGACGCAGGATGAGCTGCCTTGTCCCGAGCGGCGCAGGCCGGTCCAGCTAGAGAGCCTGGTTCATGCGGCATTGGTAGACTACCCACGCTACATCGATCCGGAAACCGGCAAGAGATGCGAGCCAGAGCGGGTGATCGAGTGGATGGGGTTGCAGCGGAAGATGCGCGCGCGTTTCCCGAAGACCCTCTACGCGGTAGGGTTCTCCCGCTGGAAGAAACCGATCGTCCGTGACTATTGTCAGGGCAGTCTGGTGCAGTTCGTGAGTGAGATCGAGCAGGTTCCAGCAGACGGCACATTGGCGCTGTGGGGGCAAGGACATCGAGACGAGAAACGGCCAGTGGTTCGGCTGGAGGATGGCTTTTTACGATCGGTCGGGTTGGGGGCCGACCTTATCCGGCCATTGTCGTGGGTCATGGATAGGCGTGGCTTGTATTACGACGCAACGGCTCCATCGGAATTAGAGCATCTGCTTCAGACTACGGAATTTTCCGCCGACCTGGTCGCCCGCGCCCAACGGTTGCGGGAGCGTATCGTCGAACAGGGTCTCACTAAATATAACGTGGGTTCTTCCGGGTGGCGGCGGCCAGAAGGAGCGGGTCTGGTGATCTTGGTTCCGGGCCAGGTGGAGTCGGACGCATCTATTCGGTACGGAGCCCCAGGGATTTGTGCCAATATGGATCTGTTACAGTCGGTGCGCAAGGCGAATCCTTCTGCGCATGTCATCTATAAGCCTCACCCGGATGTGGTGGCCGGTCTACGGAAGAAGGGTGAAGGCGAAGACGAGGCGGTCCGCTCGTGCAATGAAATGGTCATCGATATTGCGATGGGCGAGTTGCTGACCGTGGTGGATGAGGTGCATGCGCTGACGTCGCTCACCGGCTTCGAGGCGCTGTTGCGTGGGAAAACGGTCACCTGCTACGGCCAACCGTTTTACGCCGGGTGGGGACTGACCCATGATCTCGTGCCGCCGACACGCCGCACACGCCGTTTGACTCTCGATCAACTCGTTGCCGGGGCGCTGATTCTCTATCCCACCTACGTCAGCCGGACCACCGGCAAGTTTACGACCCCTGAACGCGCCCTCGATGAATTATTGGACTGGCGGCAGCAGCAGAACGGTGTGCCGTTGTGGCGAAAGTCCCTGCGTCTCGCACTTCGTCTCGGAAAACGGCCCTGATTAGGAGCGTTTGATTCTAATTTG